>JADMIO012770921.1_pt1 | contig 78203 bp, 53 predicted proteins | sample 8958161 | NCBI WGS metagenome assembly JADMIO01 (sample SAMN16585339, study PRJNA669376) | soil metagenome | isolation source: Crop rotation soil | place: USA: Cullars Rotation, Alabama | collected 2011 | reverse complement strand
ATTTATTATTGCAATTTAAATCAATATACATTATACATTATACGAAGTTATATTCGATGCGGCCGATCTAGCAGAAAGTCAAAAGCCTCCGACCGGAGGCTTTTAACTTCTGTCACCTAGGTTACGCCCCGCCCTGCCACTCATCGCAGTACTGTTGTAATTCATTAAGCATTCTGCCGACATGGAAGCCATCACAAACGGCATGATGAACCTGAATCGCCAGCGGCATCAGCACCTTGTCGCCTTGCGTATAATATTTGCCCATGGTGAAAACGGGGGCGAAGAAGTTGTCCATATTGGCCACGTTTAAATCAAAACTGGTGAAACTCACCCAGGGATTGGCTGAGACGAAAAACATATTCTCAATAAACCCTTTAGGGAAATAGGCCAGGTTTTCACCGTAACACGCCACATCTTGCGAATATATGTGTAGAAACTGCCGGAAATCGTCGTGGTATTCACTCCAGAGCGATGAAAACGTTTCAGTTTGCTCATGGAAAACGGTGTAACAAGGGTGAACACTATCCCATATCACCAGCTCACCGTCTTTCATTGCCATACGAAATTCCGGATGAGCATTCATCAGGCGGGCAAGAATGTGAATAAAGGCCGGATAAAACTTGTGCTTATTTTTCTTTACGGTCTTTAAAAAGGCCGTAATATCCAGCTGAACGGTCTGGTTATAGGTACATTGAGCAACTGACTGAAATGCCTCAAAATGTTCTTTACGATGCCATTGGGATATATCAACGGTGGTATATCCAGTGATTTTTTTCTCCATTTTAGCTTCCTTAGCTCCTGAAAATCTCGATAACTCAAAAAATACGCCCGGTAGTGATCTTATTTCATTATGGTGAAAGTTGGAACCTCTTACGTGCCGATCAGATTAAAACGAAAGGCCCAGTCTTTCGACTGAGCCTTTCGTTTTATTTGACCATGTTGGTATGATTTAAATTAATACGACTCACTATAGGGTCAGTGCGGCCGCGACTTCAAGTCACGTGAATTCCAAGCTTCGGATCCCACTGTGCTGGAAAGAGCCCAGGAGGAGCTGCTGCAGGCGGGCAACGGCCGGAGCGACACCATCGACGTGATCAATTACAATATCACCCTGGACGTCACCAATTTTAGCGCCAAAATCATCTACGGCGCCTGCGTGGTCCGGTTTACGCCGAAGATCGCGAACGTCACCGTCCTGCCGCTGGACCTGCTGAACCTGACCGTCGATTCCACCCTGGCGGGGGATGTAGTCCTGACCAATTCGTACGACGGCACCCTGCTGAATATCGACCTGCCGGCCGCCATGAATCCCGGCGATACGGCGGAGGTAACGGTGTATTACCACGGCCATCCGTACGTCGATCCCAGCGGTTTCGGCGGCTTTGACTTTGCCGATAATATCGCTTACAACCTCGGCATCGGCTTTTCCCAGAATCCGTACCCCGTCGGCCGGACTTGGTTTCCCTGTTTCGACAATTTCGTGGAGCACGCCACTTTCGACCTGAATGTCCTGTCCAACGACGGCCGGAAAGCCTATTGCATCGGCACTTTCCTCGATGAAACGGCCATCGGCGCCAATACTTTCCGGCGCTACCGGATGGCGCAGGAACTGCCGACTTACCTCGTCGGCGTGGCGGTCTCCAATTACGCGCAGGTCGAGACTTCCCACACCGGCGTGAACGCGGAAATCCCCATTACGTTGATCGGCAAAGCCCCGGACACGGCCCAGATGAAGGTCGCCTTCTCCTACCTCGGCGACGCGATCGACGCCCTGGAAGCCTGGTACGGACCCTACTTTTGGGAACGGGTGGGTTACGTACTCACCCCCGTCGGCGCCATGGAGCACTGCACCAGTATCGCTTATCCGGATTTCGTGATCGACCAGGGTCCGGACGAGGGCATGAACATTTTAATGGCGCATGAGCTCGGCCATCACTGGTGGGGCAATATCACCACGCTCTCCTCCCCTTCCGATATGTGGATCAAGGAAGGGAATGCCGAGTACAGCGCCCATTTATTTATCGAGCATACCTTCGGGGAAGCCGCTTTCAAGGAAAAGGTCAAGGAAAACCACCTCAGCGTGCTGAAAAATGCGCATATCGACGACGGGGGGAATTTCCTGCCGCTGTCGGGCATTCCTTATGAATACACCTACGGCACGCATACGTATTACAAAGGCGCTTCCGTCATGCACAACCTGCGCGGGTACCTGGGGGACACGCTTTTTTCCCAGGGCATGCGGTCCATCCTGCAGACCTTCCCCTACCAGGCGGTGGATGCCATGCAGTTCCGCAACCAGCTTTCCGATGCAACCGGCCTCGACATGACCTCTTTTTTCGACGACTGGATCTTCAGTCCCGGTTTTGCCGGCTACGAGATCGATTCCGTCCACCTCGTGCCCGTGGGAAGCCAGTACCAGGCGACGCTTTTCATCCAGCAGAAGCTCCGCGCGGCACCGCATTTCCACACGAACGTGCCGCTGGAAATCACGTTTTTTAAAAATAACTGGCAAACCTTTACGGCGCCGGTGACGGTCTCCGGGGAATTCAGCGAGGTCACCGTGACCGTTCCGTTTTCGCCGGTTTTCCAGACGATCAACGACGCCAACCGGCTGAACCTCTCGCAGATGAACGTGCGCTCGGTCGTGCATCCCGGCGACGTCAATATCGGCCGGGCCTATGTCGATCTCAGCACGCTGGACGTGCTCAACGCCCCCGACTCCGCGCTGATCAATATCGTCCATTTCTGGGTCGCACCCGATCCGGTCCCGGAAAGCGCGGGCTTCCGGCTGTCCAATTCCCACTACTGGCGGTTCGACGGCATCCTGCCGCCGGGTTTCAAAATGAAGGGCAGCCTGCAGTACAAAGGCGCCGGACCGTTCGACCTCGACCACGACCTCACCTCCGAGACCGAGGACAGTATCATGCTGGTCTGGCGACCGGACGCTGTCTCTCCCTGGCAGGAATACCCTTATTATGCCAAGCTCACCCTGGGCAATACGAACGGGTACGGTTTTATCCGCGTGGACACGCTGCTGCTGGGCGACTATGCTTTCGCCAACCGGCTGGTGTTAGTCGGGAACAAGGATATCCATTCCGCAACCGCGATAAATGTCTATCCCAATCCCGCCTCCGACGGATTTACGGTGGAAGCGCTCCTGCCGGCGCCGGCGGAAGTTACCCTGAAGTTGTGCGACGCGCTCGGCCGCGTGGTTTCCCGCCGGACCCTGAGTGCCGGTAATCCGGAGATCGAGGAGTATTTCGATACCAAGGATCTCGTTCCGGGGATTTATTCGCTTTACCTGGAAACCGGGGAAGGGGAATTGTTGCAGGCGGAGAAGATCGTGCGGCGGTAGGGACAACCCTTGCGGTTGCCCTCGATGCAAATAGAGAAAATTGTGTGACAGTCCAACCCTTGCGATTGCCCGCGATTTGTTTATGGATTGTTGGGTTCGTGGGTTGTTGGTCAGGGAGCCGCAAAAATTAACAGCGGAAATAAATAGATCCATGCGATCTTGGAGACCGCATGGATCTATTTATACTCTGCGCCACTAGGTTTTGTGCAAACATAAATATGTAAAAAAATGGGTAAGCAAGGTAAATTTGAGTTGCGAAACTTAAAATACCCATGCTTACCCTCAACATCAGCCAAGCCGACATTGAGTTGGCAAATTACGAAAGAATTCATAATTCGATACTATCCATTCGAAAGCGGATGGATGCCATTTACTGGACAAGTCAAGGCAAAAGCCGCCAGGAGGTGGCATTGATGAGCGGTGTTCACCGCAACTCGGTGAGGACTTATATCAAGCTATACAATGGTGGTGGTATGGATGCCCTTCGACGATTTGACTATAAGGGTTTCGACTCGGTACTTTCTGGACACCGAGTCACCTTGAAAGACTATTTCGAGGAGCACCCGCCCCGGAGCTCGAAGGAAGCGGTGGCCAAGGTCAGGGAACTGACCGGGACAGAATTAAGCCAGAGCGAGATGCGGCGATTCATGCACGGGCTGGGAATGAAGCCTATCAAGACGGGTCATGTTCCTGCCAAGGCAGATCCGGAGAAACAACAACGCTTTGTGGAGGAAACCCTCGGTCCGTTGCTGGTAATGGCCCGCGAAGGAAAATGCCACCTGTTTTTCATGGACGCCGCACATTTCGTACTGCTTCCTTTTGTGGGCATTTTGTGGTGCTTTCAAAGAGTGTTTATCCGCGCGGCCTCGGGTCGTAACCGAATCAACGTCCTGGGTGCTCTCGACGCCGCCACTCTGAAAATGGAAACAGTCGTGAACACCACCTACGTCAATGCAGAGACAATTGTCGAATTGCTCCGAAAGCTTGCAGGACGATTCCAACAACTACCCATTTACGTCGTGTTGGACAATGCCCGCTATCAACACTGCGATTTTGTCAAGGAACTGGCCAAAACCCTCGGCATTAATCTCCTGTTCCTGCCGCCCTACTCGCCCAACCTCAATCTGATCGAGCGCGTGTGGCGATACATCAAAAAGGATGTCCTGGGAACTCATTATTTTGACTGCGCAAAGAAATTCCACGCAGCTATTGAAAAATCATTGTTTGAAATAAATCACCATCCCGATAGAATGGCAGATATGAAAACCTTAATCACGCCCCGTTTTCAAACATTTGCACAAAACCTATTGGCGTGAAGTATATTTCTGCTGTTAATTTTTGCAACCTATCGAATGACAACCGAGTAACTATCGAATTTGATATTTCCCCGGAAATCCCCTAATTTTGCAACCGGTTATTCCCCCCTTCGCCAATCCTTTGGCGGCCCGTTGGCAGCGGTAATTTTTCAACGCTTTCCCCCGGCGTGCATTTCCGGCTGTTATAAGATCACATTTTTTCAAAACAAACGTCTATGAAGTTCATTCCTTCCCTGCTGTTGCTTTGCCTGTTGCTGTCCCTGAATGCCTGTATCGGGACCTACACCAAGCCGCCCGATCCGAAGAAAAATCCCTGGGAACTGCTATTTGCCGCCCAGGGCAAGATCCTCAACGCGCATGCAACGCCGTTCGAATATTATGCGATCAGCGACAATGAATTCCTGCGCTTCAACGCCGACCGGGAATTGCTGGAAAAGCGGCCGCTGGCGACGGATTTTCCGCGCTACGGCCGGCCGGTCCTTTCGGACAATACCTTCGTCCGGCTGCTGCTCAATGCCCAAAATAAGCAGGAACTTCAATTCCACACGGTCAAAAATTCCACCCAGCTCTACAAGGTCCTCAGTACGGATCTGGTCCAGCCGGACGAAACCATCTTCCTGGATTTCGATGCCCGGACTCCCGGCGCCTACAGCGACGACGGCAACTTTTACCTGATCCCGGCGATCACCTATCCCAATTACCACTACGATTTTTTTATCCTGAAGCTCACCCTGAACCAGCCGACCACGGAAATCCTCGACATTTCGCTGTACAACCGCGTTTCCGTCCCGGAATTGCCCGGGGATTTCGGCAATATCATGAGCACCCGCTTCATCGGCGGCAATTTCTACGTGGCCACCAAAAGCGGCGGCTTCCGGGTAACGCCGGAGGGCGAGATCACCCGGCTGTTCACGCACTGGGTGCTGGATTTTTTTCAGCAGGGTACGCGGATCTATTCCACCGGGTTCAACGATTACGACCTGCATTTTTCCGAGGACAACGGTCTCTCCTGGACCCGGTATATCGGTCAGTCCCCGCTGAAATATTGCGAAGCGGCCGGCGACAACGTGTTTTCGCAGATCCAGAGCGGCTGGCGCTACAGCTTAGCCAGCGAGGACCTGACCGTGCTCCAGGACCTCGTTTATAATACCGGTTTCATCGAGGACAACGCCTCCTATTATACCGTGGATTTTTTCCAGGAAAAGTATTTTATCAGTGTGGGGAAGGAGATCTATTTTGTGGATAGCCTGGAGGTGGAGTGATTTTGGGGATGAGGGATAAGGGATGAGGGATGAGGGATTTGGGTAGTGAAAAAATTTTGGGGCAAGGCATAAGTTTGGGTAATATTTTTATATTGTGGAGATTCTATCATTTTTCATTACCATAAACCCATCGCCCAAAAGGAATGCGATGAATCTATTTATTGGATAGAATTGCTTTTTCATACCAAATTTCTAACAGAACCCGAATTCAATTCCATTCATTCAGAAGCCAATGAATTGTTAAAAATGCTGAGAAGTGCTATTCTGACTGCGAAGAAAAACAGGTAATAAGGCAATAAGGAATAAGGGATGTGAGATTTATTTCACAGATTTTTTTAAGGATATAGAACCCAAATCCCTCATCCCTTATACCTTATCCCTCTTGTCCCAGCTATTCAATCCAGCCACCACTTCACCCCCACATACACCCGCATCTTACTCATCGGCGCATACACCTGGCTGGCGTCGAAATATTGACTCCAGGGATCTTCCGCGGCGATAATGGGATGGTGCTGGACGTAATTCGTCAGGTTCTCGCCGCCGGCATAGACCTCGAAGGTTTTAAAGGTGCGGTTGACCTGGGCGTTGAGGAGGGCATAGGCCGGGGAAACCTGGTCCAGATCGTGGGAATATTCGTGCGGCAACTGGTCGTGGTCCGGCAGGCGCTGCGGACCGACCCATTGGCTGGTGACGTTGAAACGCCATTTCTTGGCGGGCGTTTCATAATACAGGGTGGCCAGGCCGCGTTGCTTCGAGACCAGCGGCGGATTGCGCAGGCCTTCGGTATAAGTGACCCAAACGTCGTTGAATTTGTATCCCAGCTTCAACTCCAGGTTTTTCAGGATCTCCCAGTCGACTGTGACCAGAAAACTATTGGCGTATGACCGGCCATCCAGGTTATAAATCAAAACTTTGGTAAGGTCCTGATCCACGTCGATCACCACCTGGTCCTGGAATTCCGTGCGGTAGAGATCCGCGTTGAGCTGCCCTTCCCGGCCTTTCAACGTAAAATTCCGGGTAAAATTCAATCCGGCATTCCAGGCGGTTTCCATTTCCAGGTCACCGGCCACCACGAAGGTTTTATTGTTCGCCAGCAGGCCGGTATTCTCTACAAAGACGTTGGCCGTGCGGTAACCCCTGCCGATCCCGAGCCGCAGGGCGGCATTTTCATCAAAATTGTATTTCAGGTTCAGCCGCGGCGTCACGAGCAGCCGGTCCAGGTTGAAATAATCCAGCCGCAGTCCGGCGATGAGATTAAAATCCGGATATCCTTCGGGGGAGTGGCGGTCGTAGCTGTATTCCGCAAACGCACCCGGGACGGCTTCCCGGTAGCTGTAATCCGCGTCGTCGAGCGCCTGCCGGATGTCATCGTAGTGAAAACTCGCGCCGGTGGTCACCTTGTGATCGGTGGTCCGGATGATCGTGGTATAGAGCAGGTTGAGATAAGCCTGGCGCTCCGTCGCCTCGAGCCGGTGACCCCCGTAGACGGCATTCGTCCGGTGGTACAAAAGACTGTATTGCGAACCGAGATTTTTATAAACATCCGCGAAGCCTTTGTAACCGGTTTTACCGAATAGCTCCAGCCGGTCGGTGCGCTGGGTGGTCCGGAAATAACCGGCGGGACTCTCGCTCGCCGGGATCAACTGTCCGCCGTCGCGCCGCTCGGTGATGCCGTGGACATTCAACTGCGTGCACACCGCCTCCGACTCGTAAAAGATCCGGTACAGCCCGTTGAGCTGGCGCTTGAGGGGCATGTCGAGGAAGCCGTCGCCGTTGTGGTCTTCCTGTTTTTCCAGGATATCGCCGTGCAGGAGGAGGCCGGTAAACCATTTATTCGTCAGGCTTTTATTCAGGTGGAGGTTGAACTCTCCGCGGCCGGTGGGCTCGCCGTACAGGTTGAGGAAGATGCGCTTGTCGGAATCCGGCTTGACGATATCCATATTGATCTGCCCGGTGATGGACTGGTAGCCGTTGATGACGCTGCCCGCGCCTTTATTGATCATGATCCCGGATATCCAGGTGCCGGGAATGTATTCGAGGGCGAAGGGCGTGGCCAGGCCGTTCAGGTCCGGCCGGCTTTCGACCATCATCTGGGAATAGAGGCCGCGCAGGCCCAGCATCCGGATCTCCTTGGCGCCGGTCACGGCGTCCGTGTACACCACGTCGACACTGCCGGAAGTCTCGAAGCTCTCCGAGAGGTTGCAGCACGGCGCCTTGCGAAGCTCCTTGGCAGTAATATTTTGAACCCCGCGCGGGTCGAGCGTGGAGGTGTAATTGCTGCGTTTCCTGCCGGTGATGTCGACGGCATCCAGGGCAATGATGCCCGCCACCTGGATCAGCACCTGCGTTTCCGCCGGAAAGATCTCCACCGTGACCGGCTCGTACCCCACGTAGGTAATTTTCAGGATTGCCGTATCCGGCCGCCGGGGTAATTCGAAATAACCCCGTGCATCGGTAACCGTGCCGGCGCCGCTGTCCTGCCACTGAACCGTCGCGCCGATCAGGGTGTCGCCATCTGCGGAGACCACCGTTCCGGACAGGTTCTGGGCGGCCGCCGGATGCAGCAGACCGCACAGCAGGAGTGCGGGAAGAATTTTATAAATGATTGAAAGTATTTTCATAATGCATTATCTATTAATGAATTAAATAGAAAACGGGAACCGGCGGAGGCACCGTCCGGTCCGGAAAAATCCGGCGAAAGCCGTCATGCGGGAAAATACTAACAGGTGAGGATCTGGATCCGGGAGAGCAGCGCTCTGCCGAAGGGCCGGGGGGGCGCTTTATTGGAAGGTGTGCAAAGGTTGATCCGGGTTGAAAACAGGCCGGTGTGCGGAGGGCTCAACTGCGCCGGCGCCGGCAGAGGTTGCCAAGGCGTAGTTTCCTTGCCCGCTTTTACGAATTTGCTGTCCAGCTTGAGATATTGGACCTCGGTTTTGTCGCAGGGCAGGGATCTTACCGCCGGCTTCCGGTTTTTCGGGCATCCATGCATGCTTTTACAGCAAGGCATGGTTTTCACCTTCATTTTTTCGCTGCAATTATCCGATATTTCAAACAGCGATACCTTCCATTCTTTTTTGCAATAGCAATAGACGGCCTGCAGGTTGATCCCGACGGTCGAGGTCCAGATCAGGAGGATCAGGGAGAACGGAGCGATATTTAAATTATAAATGATAAATGATAAATTATAAATGGGGAGCAGAAGATCGGTCAAATCCGGTGCAAAGATAAGGGATTAATTGGCAATGAACAATGATTTCGTGAACCGTGAGCCGTGATACGTGAGTGGCGCCACTCACGCAGCACGGCTCACGGCTCACGCCCTCACTCCCGCAAATACTCCAGCTCCTCATCCGCGCCCAGCCGGACGATGACGGACGGATCCCCGGTGTGCTTTTCATCCTGCCGGAATTTGACGACGTAATCCACCCCGCGGATGATCTCGAAGCCGATGGAGCCGAAATTGGGCGGGGCCGGATCGCCACTGGTGTTGGCGGAAGTGGACACAATGGGTTTGCCGAAGTGGTGGATCAGGTTTTTGCAGAATGCGTCCTGAACGATCCGGATGGCCACGCTGCCGTTTTCGGCCATCAGGTTTTTGGGGAGATTCCTGGCTTTATCATACACCACGGTCAGGGGCCGGGTATGGAATTGCAGCAGCATGTCGATCTTGGGATGGATGGCCGGCACGTAGTGCGAGAGCATCTCGACGGAGTCCACCAGCAGGATCAATCCCTTGTCAGCATCGCGTTTTTTAAGGTCATAGACTTTGGAAACCGCCTCCTCGTTGGTGGCATCGCAGCCGATACCCCAGATCGTATCGGTGGGGTACAAAATAAGTCCTCCGGATTGCAAAACCGAAATTATATCCCCCACTTTATCATTCCAAAACATAATTAGTCGTATATTTGAAGTGTTGAGAATTTGCTTCCGCAAAGGTGCAAACTTTTTTCAAGATTTACCCCGTCTACTCTTTTGGCGACCGGGAGGCACCGGTTTTCAGTTAAAAACATAACCGACAACTACCGCGATAAAATATTGAACAATGGAACTACCCTTCAGGAAAGTAATCATCACCTTACTATTACCGGTTATTTTCAGCAGCGCCTTATCGGCCAAACATATTATCGGAGGGGTGGTGACCTATACCTGCAACGGCAGCGGCAATTACAGCTTTGTCATGAAAATGTACCGGGACTGCAATTGCGTGGATTGCGCGGATTTCGACTCGCCGGCGCCGATCGCCATCTACCGCGGCAACAGCGCCCCCTATGACCTGATCGACGTCCTCAATATTTCCCTCGACGGCAATCCCATCAATATTTCACCGCCGGATTATCCCTGCCTGATCCCGCCGGATATCTGCGTCGAACAGGGCACCTATTCCTGGAATATGACGCTGCCGGTTTCGAATGAAAGCTACCATATCGTTTACCAGCGCTGCTGCCGGAACGTGACCATTTCCAATATCTACGATCCCGATAATTCGGGCGCTACTTTTTCGGTGGAGATCACGCCGCTCGCCCAGTCGCTGTGCAACGACAGCCCGACGTTCACGGGATTTCCGCCCACGGTTATCTGCGTCGGCGAACCGTTGAACTACGACCATTCCGCCACCGATCCCGACGGCGATCAACTGGTGTATGAATTTTGTTCCCCCTTGCTCGGCGGCGGCATCGACGGCGGCCCGGATAATCCCGGCGGCAATGCCAGCAGTTGTACCGGTATCGCCCCCAGTCCGCCCTGTGCGCCGCCTTTCTTTCCGGTTAACTTCGTGCTGCCGGCCTATTCGCCGGCCTATCCGCTGGCCGGCAATCCGCCCGTGACGATCAATCCCACCACGGGGCTCATCACGGGTACGCCGACGACCCAGGGGCAGTTCGTGGTCGGGGTCTGCATTTCCGAGTACCGGAACGGGCAACTGTTGAGCGTCATCCGAAGGGATTTTCAGTTTAACGTGGCGTCGTGTACCCCGACGGTGGTCGCCACCATCGACGCCGATTCCGTCGCCGCGGGCAATCGCTTTATCATCAACGACTGCGGCGATTATTCGGTGGCGCTGGATAACCAGAGCTACCAGCAGCAGTTCATCGACGAATACAGCTGGACCTTCGATATCAACGGCACGCCGCAGACCGCGACCGCCTGGGATCCTACGATCGATTTTCCCGGACCGGGACAATACATGGGCGCCCTTTTCCTGAATCCCGGTACGGGCTGCGCCGACACGGCTTTTATCACGATCAACCTGTTCGAGGCGCCGATCGCCGACTTCGTCTATGTGTACGACACCTGTGTCGCGGGGCCGGTCTCCTTTACCGACCAGTCCCAACCGCTGGGCGCGCCGCTCACCAGTTGGGGCTGGGATTTCGACGACGGCGATATCTCGGGCGATGAAAGTCCCCTGCATATTTTCAACGCACCGGGCATCCGGAACGTCACCCTCCACATTATCGACGAAAACGGCTGCGAGGCGGACACCACCAAAGAAATCGTCTGGTTTCCCGTGCCCCCTTTGCTCGTGGTGGAGCCCAGCTCTTTTACCGGCTGCGTCCCGGCAACCGTATTTTTCAACAATCTCTCCTTTCCCATCGACAGCACGTATACCATCCACTGGGATTTCGGGGACGGCGGCTCCAGCGGCGACATCAGCCCGACGCATATATTTGATTCCGCCGGGATCTATACGGTGTACCTGGAGGTCACCTCCCCCATCGGATGCTATATCGACGAGACCTGGCCGAACTGGATCCAGGTCGATCCCTCGCCGACCGCAGGCTTCAGCTATACGCCGGTCGAACTAAATACCTTCCATAAAACCGTGACTTTCACCGACGAATCCATCGGCGCCGTATCCTGGCTCTGGGATTTCAACCACGAGGGCGCTTCGGTGCTCCCGGATCCGCAGTTCACCTTCCAGGACACCGGGGTCCATTTCGTGCAGCAGATCGTGACCCATGCCAGCGGCTGCATGGATACGCTGATCCAGTACCTCGACATCGTCCCCATTGTGACCTACTACCTGCCCAACGCCTTCACCCCGAACAACGACGACGTCAACGACTTTTTCCTCGGCACCGGCTATTTCGTCGGACTGCATGATTTCGAAATGACCATCTGGAACCGCTGGGGCGAGCTGATCTTCGAGACGGAAGATCCCCGCGAAGGCTGGAACGGCCGAAAGAATAATACCGGCGATCTGGGACCTAACGGCGTGTACGTCTGTGTGGTCCATTACACCGGGCCCAGAGGCCAGATGATCGAGCTGACGGGGTATGCCACGTTGATTAGATAGTGAGACTTGTGCGATAGTGAGATGGGGAGATAGTGAGATGGGGAAAGTGGGTTGCTGGTTAATTCTGGAAGCCACTGCTTGAAATTCTCTCGCAGCCTTTAGTTAAACCTTTTTGATTCCTGACGGAAAAAAGCGGAACCCATATCACCGATCTCACTCTCTCACCATCTCACATGTCTCACTATCTCGCTATCTTCAAAAATTAACGCACCGGCATTAGCATAAACCGTAGAAACTCCCTATTTTTGTTTCCCAATCCCCCACGTCAATTCCCGAGGACCGGATAATCAGTAAAGGTTTGCTTCTTTGAAAAAAAGAGGCAAAGCCTGCGCGCGGAACGAACACAAATTAAACTATGAACAGCACACTTACCGCCTCTTCGAAAACCCTCCTATCCCTTTGTCTTACAATTATATTGTTAGATAAGCCGTGCCTTTTAGCACAGCCCATTATCGATTGGGACCATACCTATGGCGGAAGCATCTGGGAAGAGCTCAACAGCGTGGTACCGACCAAGGACGGAGGCTTTCTGTTGGGGGGATTCACGAGTTCGGGGATCAGCGCGGAGGTATCGCAGAGTAATTTCGGCGGCGGGGACTTCTGGGTCATGAAAACAGATGCCGAGGGAGAGAAGCTCTGGGACCGCCGCTATGGCGGGGATTCGCTCGACCGGATCTGGAAGGTGCTTCCTTTGGACGACGGCGGTTACCTGCTGGCGGGAGAGACCTGGTCCAATATTTCGGGATGTAAGACCGCGCCGAAATACGGCGGCAGGGATTTCTGGATCGTCCGGGTGACCGGCGACGGCGATCCGCTCTGGGATAAAAGCTTCGGCGGCACCGGCGACGACTGGCTCCTCTCGGTTGCGCCGGCCAAAAACGGCGGATTTCTGCTGGGGGGATGGTCGGACTCGCCCCCCAATCCGGCGGGGCATAAATCCGCACCGCACAAGGGCAAGGAGGACATGTGGGTGCTGATGCTGGATTCCGACGGGAATGTGCAATGGGACCGGACTTACGGCGGTTCCGATCAGGAGCAGTTGCACTATATCACCGCCGCCAACGACGGGAACTTTTTCATCTGCGGCGCTTCCGCTTCCGACGTGTGCGCCGACAAATCACAACCTTCCCGCGGCAGCGTGGACTTCTGGTATTTAAAGATCAATCCGGCAGGCGACATCCTCTGGGAGAAGACCTTCGGCGGTGCGGGCGAAGACGTAGCCATCACCATGAAGGAAGCATTCGACGGGACGCTGTTTATCGGCGGCGGATCGGCTTCCGGCATCAGCGGCGACAAAACCACCGATAACCTGGGCGGCGCCGACTACTGGCTGCTCAAAACCGACGCCTCCGGGAATGTGCTGTACCAGAAGCGATTTGGCGGCGGCAACCTCGACAAGCTCTATGCCATCGACCTGACCCGCAACGGCTATGCGCTGCTGGGCGGGATCTCCGGTTCGGGACAAAACCTGCCCGGCAATAAATCCGAGACCAGCCATGGCGACTGGGATATGTGGATCCTCTACCTCGACCCGGCCGGTGAATACGTCTGGGATAAGGTGATCGGCGGTACGGGCCAGGATGCCTTGACGGATCTCACGCGCGTCCGTGACGGTTCCTTCCTGCTGGTGGGTAATTCCGCGTCCGACGCCAGCTTTGAAAAATCGGAGAACAGCCGCGGTATGAACGATTTCTGGCTCGTGAAGACTTACTGCGATTCGCCGGTGAAGATCCACGGGGATTCGATTGCCTGCCAGTACGAGGAAGTCGAATTGGACGCCGAAGTGGAAAACTGTTCGTACTGCCAGTACACCTGGATGGATGACAGCCACGGCCCCGCGATCCATTTCATTCCCGCGGGCGACACCAGCGCGGTGGTTTTCGTGGTGGACAATACCGGCTGCGAATTCCGTGACAGCTTTCCCATCACGGTTTTTGAAAATCCGCAGGTGGCGGAATTCGACCTGATCCCCGCGCTGTGCTACGGCGACAAAACCGGCTCTATTTCCCTGATGGGAGTCAGCGGTGGCACGCCGCCCTATCAGTATTCCTTCGAGGGTGGAGATTATTCGGAGGTGACGGAATGGCCGCTTCTGGAGGGCGGGAATTTTCCGGTGGCGGTGAAAGATTGGAATGGATGCCACTTGGATACGCTGGTCGGTCTTCCTTTTCCGGTTAAATTTGAGATTAATTTAGGCAACGATACGATCATTTTCCTGGGGGATTCGATCACGCTTCAGCCGCATCCCACCCACCCCATCGACAGCTATCAGTGGACCGACCCGTCGATGACGACGCTGTATCCCACCGTCAAGCCTTCCAAAATTACTACCTACGAGATCTCGGCAGTCAACGGAAACGGCTGCCCGGCGACCGACCGCCAAACAGTTTACATTCGCCTCGACCAGAGCTTTTTCGCACCGAACGTCTTTTCTCCCGACGGCAACGGCATCAACGACATCTTCACCGTCTTTGCCGGTCAGCACGTGACGGCGATCCACGACCTCCGGATCTTCGACCGCTGGGGCAACGAAGTCTTTTACCGGGACATCATTTTTCCCGGGGAGACCCAGACCGGCTGGGACGGGAATTTCCGGGGCAAGCCGGCTGCGGAAGACGTGTATGTCTATCATGTGCAGCTTGAGTTTATCGACGGGAGCCGGGAGGTGGCGAAGGGGGATTTTACGTTGCTGCGATGAGAATTAACAATTAATAATGTACAATTAGCAATTGAATATTATCTTTACAAATCTGGAATTGAAATCCAAATCTGTAAAGAAATGATTCCACGCGTTGCCGCTGAAAAAGTCATAAGCTTAGCTAAATCCTTTAAAGCCGTCGCCATTATCGGTCCGCGGGTAAAACGACACTTGCCAGGAATTGCTTCCCGCAAAAAACCTATGTATCCTTAGAAAACTATTTTACCCGTCATAAATTTCACAATTCTATTACTCCATGATGACCAGCGGAACAACACCGCTTTCCCTGCCGGAGGTGGCGTGGACGAAGTAGATTCCCGGAGCCAGGTGGGAGATCTCCATTTCGAGAGAATTGTCATCCAATCCTGCTCTCTCCATGATAATCCTACCGGCGGGATCGCTGATGACGACCTGTTGCAGGTTTTTACCGGCGGCAGCTACCCGTACAATCCCGCTGGCCGGGTTGGGCTGAAGGCTTAATTGTAGGCCACGGCCATCATAATCCGCCAAAACGTTTTCTCCGGATTCCTGCAACTGCATTCCTGCGGTGGTGAAAAACTGGAAAGGGCTGGACGCCGAATAAATATTGGAAGGGCATTTGGTGGTGATCGTCCATTTGTAATTGCTCCCCGGGGTGAGGCCGGAAATGTTTTTACTACCGGTCTGCCCCGCCCGGACATTCGTCACCTGCAGCGGAGAAAGCCGGATGTAGCGGATCTTGTATTTCTTGCCGCACGGGACCTGCGTCCAGTTCAGGGTGGCGGAAGTGGCGGTTATATTGGTAGTGGCCAGGCCGGAGGGTACCGGACAGACCGCCAGGTAATCATCCACGTGGTCGTTGCAGTCGTCGTCGATATTGTTGCACAACTCCTGGGCGCCGGGATTGACCCCGAATGCATTGTCATTGCAATCGGTGTTATCGGTTACGGTATTCGGGGGCTGATCGCAGGCTAAAATAGGTGCGCCGGCGCCGTAGTTGTCGCCGTCGGTATCGGCGTACCAGTTTTGGGGCGTGCAAGGCTCAGGGCTATAGCGTTGTGCATAAACATCGGAATCAACACCGGTCTGATTACTCGTCCAGGAAATTACAAAATTCCCATTGGTAATCACGGCGATCGATGGGAGTATTTGATTGTGGGTCGTGGAGGTATTTACCTGGAATTCGTTGCCATCCGGAATTCCCAGGTTATTAAATGCCCGGGCATAGACACCGTTCTCACTCCCATCCTGGTCCAGGCTTTGCCATGCAATTACGAAATCCCCATTGACGCTGTTGGCAATGGCGGGTTCATCCTGGACACTGGCCGTAATAGTATTCACCTGGAACTCTCCTCCCTGGGGAACGCCCTCACCGTTATACCGTTTTGCATATATCCCAAAATTATCACCATCCTGACCAAAACTTTGCCAGGTAATAACAAAATCGCCGTCGTCATCCATGGCAATGGCGGGGTACCTTTGATGATCGGTTGTGAATTCATTAACCATAAATTCATCCCCTTGAGGCACCCCCGAACTGTCGTATCGCCGGGCAAAAACTCCATCTCCGCTGCCGTCCTGATCCCTGCTTTGCCAGCAAATCACAAAATTCCCGTTGCTGTCCATAGCAGTTGCGGCATAAGCCTGCCGGTTGGTCGTATAAGTGCTAACCGGAAACAGGCTCCCCAAAAGGATCCCGGCATTATTATACCGTCCTGCATAAATTCCGTAATAACTGCCGTCACTGTTGTCGCCTGCCACAATAAAATTTCCCTCCGGATCCATGGCGATTGCGGGGCGCGAGTTCGGACCATCAGGCGAGGTGTTAAACTGAAATTCTCCCCCTACAGGATTGCCGGTGTTGTCGTACCGCTGGCCATAAACCCCATCGAAATTAGGCGTGCAATACTGGCTGTGCCAGACAATCCAAAAATTTCCATCCGGGTCCATCGCCGCGCCCGCCCAATCCTGATCCATATCGGTGCAGGTATTGGCATGGAATTCTCCTCCTTGTGCAACGCCGGCATTGTTATATCGCCGGGCATAAATTCCCTGGCCACTTTCCTGGCCATTAGTTTGCCAGGCAACGACAAAATCTCCATCGGCGTCCATCGCAATGGTGGACTTGCCCTGATTGCCCGTTAAATAAGTATTGACCAGAAATTCGCTTCCCACCGGAACAGGCTGGCCCAACAAGGTATTGGCAGACAGCAGCATACACGCTCCCACTCCCAGGGAAATCCCCCAACCCTTGAGCTGCCGTTCATAGCGCGACAGTCGAAGCAAGAGGGATTGCTTTTTATAGAGCGGGAAGCGAAAAAACTGTCCCAGGCGAATGGTTTTTTGGTACCGCCAATAAAGCTTACGATATTTTTTTAAAAGCGCGAGGGCGATGGAATCCGGTGGATATTTCATTGTAGAAAAGTTCAGGAAATGGATAAAACAATTCACAGACAAAGTACAAATTATATTGTTTTCAAGCGCACAACTTTAAGAAACGGCTGTTGTTTTATTGCCGAGAAACACCTGCTTTCCTTATTCATGAATAGAAAAAACTTTTTAAAACTCCTGGCGGCCCTTCCGGTCGCCGGCGCAGCTATGAAATTAAGCGATCTCGATAAAATGACGGCGCCTTTCGGCAATACCGAAAAAATGCCGGTCCTCTTCCTGGGCCACGGCAGCCCGATGAATGCCATCGAAGAAAATGAATTCGTGCGGGGATTCCGGCAAGCCGGGGAAAGCATCCCCAAACCCAATGCGGTGCTCTGCGTGTCCGCGCACTGGGAGACGAACGGCACCTTCGTCACGGCGATGAAAAATCCGCCGACCATCCACGATTTCGGCGGGTTCCCTAAGGCGCTGTTCGACGTGGAATATCCTGCGCCCGGCAGTCCGGAACTGGCGGAGGAAACCAAAAATATCGTCCAAAAAACAACTGTCGGCCTGGACAATTCCTGGGGCCTCGATCACGGCGCCTGGTCGGTGATCAAACACCTTTACCCGAACGCCGACGTGCCGGTCATCCAGTTGAGCCTCGATTACACCAAAAGCCCGCAATACCATTACGAACTTGCCCGCGAACTGTCCTCCCTCCGCGATAAGGGCATCCTCCTCATCGGCAGCGGGAATATGGTCCATAATCTCGGCATGGTCGCCTGGAACAAGCTCAATGCCGACGAGTACGGATACGACTGGGCGCTGGAGGCCCGGGAGAAAATGAAGCAGGCCATCCTCGGCGGGGATCATTCGACCCTCATCGATTACCAGGCGCAGGGACGGGCGTTCAGCCTTTCCATCCCGACGCCGGAGCATTACCTGCCGCTGCTGTATACCCTGGCTTTGAAAGAGGAGAAGGATGAGGTGCGCCTGTTCAATGACAAGGCGATCGGCGGGTCATTGACGATGACGTCTGTAAGGATCGGGTAGAGACGCGCTGCTTGTATGTCCAACGATGCCGGCTCCGTAGAGACGCGCTACCAGCGGGTCTAACTAACGGGATGGTTTTTTCAGAGGGACGAGTGACGAGTACATGAGGGACGAGTTAAGAAGTTAGATTGGGGGTCAGCGAGATAAAAAATATTTCCGGAATTCCTGTAATTCCTGTATCTCCTGCGAAACAAACCGTTCGAAAAGCTTTTCCCCGACCTGATCCTTCAAGGCGGAAATACCAAGGTCTATCAACCGCAATCCCTGCAGGGTCAGAAAAATATTATCAAAAGAATGGCCGGGCATATCGGAAGGACGACGAATATCGCGATGGACAAATCCGGCCTTATGCAATTGATGTAACTCATCCTCCAGTACTTCCAGCCAGATCTCCCTTTTTTCGTATTCAAAAGCCCGGAAATCCATCGGATAAAGCCGCTCCATCACTAACATTTCCGATGCTTCATTCAAAATATCCAGGCGGATAAAGCGGACCGTCAGGCCGTTGACCTTGTTGGCAAATTGCATCTTAACCGCTTCCGAACCGATATCCGAGCGGGTATCACCGGTAAAGAGTTTGCCTGCCTCCGTTTCGGAAAGGGCGATAACGGTGTTGTTGTCGCCAGTGGATAGGGTTTTGGGGTGGCGTTTTGTCATTTCCCCAATCATAAATCGGAAATCTTAACTTCTTTTCGGTCCTCGGTCAGCGGTATTCGGTCCATCTTCCTCCCTCATCCCTCATCCGTCATTCAAACCTCCTCTTCCGCCCAGATCGCCGTCCCCCGGAAATCCAGGTACGCCCAGAGATTGTCCTTGGTGACCCGCGCCATGCCGTTTTTAAAGGGTAATGCTTCGTCGAATTGCGGGGTGATGGCCAGCTTGCCGGCCTTGTTAATATAGCCCCAGCGACCGTTGATCTGCACGGCGGCGAGGCCGTTGGAGAAGTCGCCGGCATCCTCGTACTGGGGCGGGAGGATCATCTTGCCGGCCTTGTCGATATAACCGTAGCGGCCGCCCGTTTCCACCAGCGCGAAGCTCTCGGCGAAATCGGAGGCATAGTCGAAGACGGGCTGGATCGCGGTTTCGCCCTGCTCGTTGATGAAACCGTAGCGGCCGTCCTGTACGATGACCCCGAGTCCTTCGAAGAACCGGCCTTCGGAATCTTCCGCCACTACCGGGAATTGCACCGGCACGATCTCCTCGCCGGATTTGCCGATCAGCCCCCAGTTACCATCCTGCACGACCGCGGCGTAATCTCCCTGGAAATCGTAAGCAAAGTCATATTTGGGCTCCACGGCGATCCCGCCGGTGTTATCGAGATAGCCGTAGCGGTCGTCCGCCCCGAAAACCGCCCGCTCGTGGCGGAATCCGGAGGCCTTGTCGAAAGTGGGTTTGATGATAAATTCCCCGGTTTTATTGATAAAGCCGGTCCGCCCGTTGATCCTGACGGGGGCGAGACCTTCGCTGAAGTCGCCGGCATCCTCGTATTGCACGTCGATCACGAGCCGGCCGCGGCCGTCGAGGTAACCCCAGAGGGAGACGAGCTGGGCCTTGGCCAGGCCTTCCTCGAATTTACCGACGTACTTGAACGGCCGCTTCATCAGGAGGCGGCCGAGGGAATCGAGGAGGACGGGTTTGTCGTTGAACAGCACCCTGGAAAAGCCGTTGTGAAATTCCTCCACCTGCACATACTGGGGCTCGATCACGATCTCACCGGTCGCATCGATAAATCCGAACTTGCCCTGTTCGCGGATGATGAATAAAGGCTTTCTCATGGATCCCTTAGTTTGTGCCGCGAATCTACGATACATTTTTATTCTTTCAATTATCACGGTTAGTCTAATTATATTTGCCGTCCGGATAAGTAAAACCGTATTTCGATGAATGGCAAACCAGCGATCCTGCTCCTGTTGTTTTTTCCCCTCTTCCTTCCTGCTCAAAGCGCCTACGTCAACCGGCATACCGACGTGGACATCCTGCATTACGTTTTCCGGCTGAGCCTGAACGACACCACCGACCGCATCGAAGGGGAAACCAGCGTCCGGGTTTTGCTGCGCGAGGAAACCGATACGGACTTTTCCCTGGACCTGAAGAACGAGCAAGGCGGCAAAGGCATGCGCGTGACTTCCGTGCAGCGCGAGCGCGAGGTGCTGCAATTCACCCATGAAAACGACCTGCTGACGATTACTTTTCCGACGGCGCCACCGAAGGGAATTCCCCAGATCGTGACGATCCGCTACGCCGGCGTTCCCGCGGACGGACTGATCATCGCCACCAATAAATTCGGCGACCGGACTTTTTTCGGGGACAACTGGCCCAACCGGGCGTCCAACTGGCTGCCCGTGGTCGATCATCCTTCCGACAAGGCCACCTGCGAATGGATCGTGACCGCCCCGCGGCATTACAAAACCATCGGCAACGGCGCCCTCCGGCAGGAAAAGGACCTCGGAAACGGATACGTGCAGACGCACTGGTCCGAACTGACACCCATCCCCACCAAGGTCATGGTGATCGGCGTGGCGCCGTTTGCGGTGCAGGAAACGGGCGTCGTGGACGACGTGCCGGTCACCACCTGGGCGTACGTGCAGGACACCGCCAAGGTATTCTTCGATTACCATCCCGCCGCCGCGATCCTGCAATTTTTCGAAGACCGCCTCGGGGATTATCCCTATGAAAAGCTGGCGAATGTGCAGTCCACCACCATTTTCGGGGGTATGGAAAACGCGGGCAATATTTTTTATAATGAAAAAACCACCTACGGGTTCGATCATCCCGATATGGTCGGGCTGCTGGCGCACGAGATCGCGCATCAATGGTTCGGCAACTCGGTGTCGGAGACCAATTTCTCCCATATCTGGCTGAGCGAGGGGTTTGCCACGTATCTGTCGGCCATCTACCGCGGCGAGATCTATGGCAAAGAGGCGCTGGACAAGGAATTGCTGATGGACCGCGAGACCGTGATCGGCTTCGCCCGGAATTCGCCGACGGTCCCGGTCGTGGACAGCGCGGAAACCGATCTCCTGAACCTTCTGAATCCCAACTCCTACCAGAAAGGCGGGTGGATCCTCCACATGCTGCGCCAGCAGGTCGGCGACGAATCCTTCTGGAAAGGGCTCAACCGGTTTTACCTCAAGTACCGGAACGCCAACGCCACCACGACCGATTTCCAGGTAGCCATGCAACAGGTCTCCGGCAAGAACCTCAATACGTTTTTCAACCAGTGGCTCTATCAACCCGGCGTCCCCGTGATCCGCGGCACCTGGCAATATAAAAGCGGCGCCAAAAAAGTAATCCTCCGGCTCCAGCAGGAAGGTAAATTCCTCTACGACCTGCCCATCGAAGTCGGCCTGTACGCCAACGCCCGCGAGATCGAAAAGCTGGAGGTCCTCCACCTCACGAAGAAAAAGCTGAAATGGAAGGTCAGCCTGGACACGCCGCCGGCCTCCGTCCGCATCGACCCCCGGATCAAGCTATTGGCGGATATGGAGCTGGTGGAGCGGTAGGAGCGGGGTTTACCCTCGCCCGCCTTAGTCAGTTACCTGGTTAGTTGAGTATATGGTTTGGTGGCTGCATGGTTATATGGGTTCCGTTTTTGAAGGAGGGGTATGTCGAGTAATCATCCGAATTATTAAAAATCCTGTTAATCCTACAATCCTGTCAAAAAAACATGGCGAACATAAATCCGGCAAATCTTGTAAATCCTTTCATCCTGCTCCTGCTCCTGTTCTCCCTCGGCTGCCACGCCCCACGCAAAGCCGTCGCCACCATCCCCCCGCCGCCCCCGGAACCCCCGCGCCCGAAAAACATCATCCTCCTGATCGGCGACGGGATGGGACTGGCCCAGGTCACCGCCGGACTCTACAGCAACGACAACCATCTCAACCTCGAGCGCTGCCCCGTCACCGGCCTTCAAAAATCCTATGCGGCGGACCACCTCGTGACTGATTCCTCGGCGGGCGCCACGGCTTTTTCCTGCGGCAAGAAAACCAATAACGGCGTGGTCGGCATGGATGCGGACAGCCTGCCCTGCCCGACGATCCTGGAAGCAGCCGAAGCCCTGAAAATGGCGACAGGTATGATCGTGACCTCTACCATCGTGCATGCGACGCCGGCGAGTTTTATTGCCCATCAGAAAAGCCGCACCGACTATGAAGCCATTGCCGCCGATCTGCTGAAAACCGATATCGACCTGTTCATCGGCGGCGGGAAAAAGTATTTCGACGCCCGGAAAACCGATAGTCTCAATTTATACGCTGCCCTGCAAGAGAAAGGCTACTATATCTCCGACTACCTCCGCGAGCCATTGGAACTGATGGTCCTGCCGCCGCAGCCGGTCGGTTATTTCACTGCCGAAGAGGATCCGCGGCGCTGGTCGGAGGGCCGGGATTACCTGCCGCTGGCCTGCAGCATGGGGATGGATTTTTTAAAAAGCCGGAGTGATCAGGGCTTTTTCCTGATGGTCGAAGGCTCTCAGATCGACTGGGGCGGACATAGGAACGACGCGTCGTACATCGTGGAGGAAATGCTCGATTTCGACGCGGCGATCGGGGTCGTCCTCGACTGGGCCGAAAAGGACGGGGAGACGCTGGTCATCATCACCGCCGACCACGAGACGGGCGGCCTTTCCATCAATACCGGATCTGAATTAAATAGTCTGAAAACGGCGTTTACGACTACCAGCCACACGGCGTGCCTGATCCCGGTGTTTGCCTATGGGCCGGGCGCCGCGGCTTTTAGCGGGGTATATGAGAATACGGAGATTTTTATGAAGATGCGGGAAGTTTTGAAAGGCAGGTTATGAGTTATGAGTTATAAGTTATGGATTGTTTATTCTTGGGGTGAGTACAGGTGATTTATTCCATTGCAACGAGGAAAATTTAATTTTGAAAATCCTCAAATAATGAATCCCACTAACATTCCTAACTTATTATATTTGGTGTTCGGAATTTTCAACTCTATTTAAATTTATTTATAAACCCAAAAAGTATGAAAGAGTCGCCTTTAAGAGACAAGTCTTTTCAATTTGCACTTCGGATCGTAAAACTTTACCAGTATTTATGTAAAAACAAGAAGGAATATACCCTTAGTAAACAATTACTAAAGGCTGGAACTTCGATCGGAGCTAATGTGCGGGAAGCCCAAAATGGAGAAAGCGGCAATGATTTTATCCATAAGCTCGGGATTTCCCAAAAGGAATGCGATGAAGCTATGTTTTGGCTGGAACTGCTCTACCGGTCAAAATATTTGAGCCAGGTTGAATTTCTTTCTATGGAAAAGGATGCTCAAGAGCTTATTAAAATGCTGCGAAGCGCGATTATTACTTCGAAGAAAAAGGTTGGGAGGTTATAAGTTATGAGTTATAAGTTATGAGTTATAAGATACTGTGTGCATAAATAATTGGAAAAAGAAAGTTATGCCTCACCCACAACTCATAACTCATAACTTATAACTTATAACTTATAACTCATAACTTATAACTAACCTAATGTGTCAAATACGGCGTTGTCCCGCTGAAATCCTCTCCCGTTGCTTTGGCGAGCGCAATCGCTTTTTCCGCCCATTCCTTGGCGTCCTTGTACTTTTTCAGTTTGTAATACAGGGCGGCGACGGTATCGTTGTTCGGGTAGCCGCTTTCCAGTTCGACCGAGCGGAGGGCCCAGGTGAGCGCCTGCTGGAGCTGTTTTTTATCGGATACGCTTTCGAAATAAGTCCAGGCGATCTGGTTGAGGGTATTGGGATCGTCCCAGGCATATTTTTCCACGTAAGAAGGCGCGTAGCCGGCATAGGCTTTCCAGTCCTCTTTGGTTTGATACAGGTCGAGCTTGAGCTGGCTGACCACCGGATCGGCGTACTTCGCCGGGTAGCGGCCGGCAGTATAGGTCTCCAGGGCGGTAACGTCGCCCGTTTCGTAAAATTTCGGAAATTTCTTCGACAGGTCGCGGGTGATGACAAAACTCATATACCGGTCCAGCCGCTCCTGGCCGACGGCAGCCGCAATCGCGTCCGTTTTTTTGAGGATGAAATCAAAGCCTTTGCTATCCGCATCCGTCACATAGGAAACCAGGTATTCCGCGTTTTTTTGCGTCAGCCAGTCGTTCTGACCGGCGAGATAGGCCGTGGAGACGGCATCCAGCAGGGTGTTATCATAAGGGTCGTTCTCCTGTACTTTAGCGGTGAAATCGTACAGGAAATCCGGCGACCGCTCGCCCTTCTCCCAGCGTTTTTTCCAGTTGCCGAACTGCATTTCCGGGTTGCCGGCGGATTTGCCGAGCTCGATGAAGGAGGCGGCCTCCATGTATCCGAGTCCGGAATGCACCAGCTCCCCGTCGCCGTTGACGTACAGGAAAGTCGGGTAGGCCCGGATCCCGTATTTTTGCGCCAGTTCGGGACCCTCGCCTTTTTCCATGTCGATCTTGGCGTTCACGAAAGCGGCGTTGTAATAATCGCCGACCGATGGATCGGTAAATACGTTTTTCGCCATCATTTTGCAAGGACCGCACCAGGTGGCGTAGGCATCCACGAAGATCAGCTTATTCTCCTTCTTGGCCCTGCTCAACAGGTCGGCCCAGGGAGAATCGTGCTCGAACTGGATCCCCTGTGAAAAACCGAGAAAAGGGAGCAAAGCAAAAAACAATAAGCATTTCAGATCATTTTTCATATTAATTTATTTTTATATTTGAAGATGTCATTACAGGATACAGTTGTCACCGCGCCGGCGCGATATTTTGTAACAGTCAAAAATAAGGAATGTTTGGGACATAACGCCTGATTTACAGTTCCCATTTTACGGAGAGGTTGATCACCCGGCCGTCGATGGGCGCCCAGAGCTGATGAAATACCGGGTTGTCGATCGTCCCGTCATAGATTTTTTCAAACCTGTTTTGCCGGAAGTCCAGGAGATTTTCCCCGTTTAGCACGAAGGTGAGGTGTTTTAAGTTGAGCTGGATCATGCCGGCAACCAATAGATAGTTTTTTACCGGATCGTAGTTCTGGTCCAATTGCCCGCCGATCAGCGAGCTTTCGATCCCCATCCGCCATTTCCCGGCGGGCTCCCAGAAAAAGGTCGTCGCGAAATTGTGCTTCGGCGTCACCGAGGGGACCGGGTTTTCGGTATCATAGGTTTTGGTGACATCGGTAAAAACGTAACCCAAATAAAATTCCAGGTGCCGGTACTGAACCCGGGCGTAGGTCTGTAGGCCTTTTGTCTGCAACCCGCGGCCGGCGTTGGCCAGGGAAGTTTTGGTGACCGTCGATGAACTGTCGAACACCGGGTGGGAAAGATTGGTAAAAAAAAACGATTGGTTGACGGTAACATTCAACTCATTAAAAAACAACCGGTCGAAATTGATATCGGCATTGATCCCCTGTGATAATTCGGGTTGCAAAACAGTATTGGACGCAATGGCGTTTAAATCGGTTTCGGGATTGACATACGTGATCAGGTTCGGGATTTTATAGCCGAAACCGCCGTTTACCCGGGCGGTCCATTGCGGATGGAATTGATACATCAGCGAGAGCCGCGGCAACGGGAAGAAGCCGTATTGGGAATGATAATCGCCGCGGAATCCGGTTTCTACGTTGAATTTTTTCGCCGGCCGCCAGGTGTTCTGCAGGAAAGCCCCGAAGGTCCGCCAGGCATAATCTTCCACGCCGGCAAGTGATTCCGTTTGATTATCGAATACATCGCCGTTGAAATTTACGCCGGCCACCCAGTCGGCTTTTTCCAGTTTCCGGACATAGGATATTTCAGAATAATAGATCAACTGCCCGGCATCGAAGGTGTAAGCTTTTGTCTCTAATTCCTGATTTAAAAAGCTGGTACTGAATTTCACCGAAAGGTTCGCCTGTCGGGAAAGTTCATGCGACCACCGGGCATCGGCATTGTGGCGTTGCACTTTATTCTGAATATGAAACAAGGTATCGCCCGGTAAATCCCCGAAATAGCGCATATCGCCACCCTGGCGGTTATCGAATGTTCCGGTGTAATTAAACGTCAGTGTGGATCCCGGTTGAAGATAAAAAATCAGCCTGGGATGCACCACGGTACTGTTCACTTGCGGGACGTCGCTTAACCCGTCCCGGTCGACATCCCCTACTTTTTGAAAGGTTTGAGCGGCAAAAAAAGTGACGCCGGTCTTTTCATTGCGCTTCGCAAAGTAGGCATTCAGGTTGGTTTCGAGCAGCGAGGACTGGTTAGCCGTAAGGCTGATTTCGGGCTCCCGGAGCGGATCTTTGCTCACCAGGTTGATGATCCCGCCGATGGCATCTCCGCCGTACAAGGTGGAAACCGAGCCCTTGATGATCTCGATTTGCTTTAAGTCCAGCGGCGGGATCTGCAATATCCCGAAGCTTCCGGAAAGGCCGCCGAACAAGGGCATGCCGTCTTTCAGCAGTTGGGTGTACCTGCCGTTCAATCCCTGGATCCGGGCCAGGGTGTTTCCCGAGCTGGCGGACACCTGCTGCATCTGGATGCCCGCGATATCCCCGAGCAGGCTCATGATATTCCCGGGTTTTACGCCGTTCTCCTCGTTCAGATCGTCCAGGCCGAGTACCTCCACCCGGGTCGGGATATCTTCGATCCGCGAGTTTGTCCGGACGGAGGAGACCGTCACTTCATTCAATGCAACATTATCCGCCGACAGGAAAATCGTCAGCAGGGAATCCGGTTGCGGGATCGGGACCACGATGTTTTTATCGATATAACCTACGTATTGCAAGGTGAAAATGACATCGCCAATGCCTGAAACCGGAAAACGCACTTTCCCGTTCACGTCTGTTACGGCGCCGTTCGTCGTTCCCTGTTCCACCACCGCGACGCCGGTCAACGCCTCCTGCGTCAGGCTGTCCCTTACTATAGCCGTGAAATATTGCTGCCCGATAGCCGGATGCCCGAGCCCCAGGATCAGCAGCATCCGGAAATATTTTTTGAATTCCATTGTCAGTTTTGATTTACATTAAAAAAGGGAAGCACCGGTTTCCCGGCGCTTCCCGCATTACAACTCAATCTTCATCCTCCTCCTCATCTTCTTCCCCCGCATTTTTATTACTCAACATTTTTCCTTCCGGGGAAAACACCACATCGAAGACTTCTTTTCCTTTTTTGATCTCGGCTTCAAAACCCTTCCCGTTGGCGGCGCTTTCGATCTCCGACGCTTCCGTTACTTTGTAATCGGCAAAATCGGTTTGAAGCGCCGTCCGGACCGCTTCGGGCAGATCGGAAACCTTGATCTCGGTTTCCGTCTCCAGCCAGTGACCCGAGTTGTCGAAACAGGCGGAGGTCTCCTTGCCCTGGAGCTTAAAGCTCGCTTCGTACTCGTCGGAGCTTTCCATTTCCCAATCCGGTTTGTCCACATCCGGGAATTTGGATTGGAAAGCCGAGCGAACGGCATCCGGGATCTTTACTTCATCGTTTTTTTGAGCACAGGATAGCTGGCTCATCAATGTCGCTACAAGCGACACCATGAATAATTTTTTCATTGTGGAAATATTTTATTGCCTGCCTTGCGACAGCATGTTTTAAAATGAATTTCAGGCCCTTTCGGGCAATCCAATCAGAAAACGGGAAAGCAATTAAGCGATAGGCGGGTGGAAAATTCCGGAGATATAATCCGACAAAATATAGCTTATGGATGGGGTCGAGGGTCTTGCCTTGACGGGCGAAAACGGCTCCAGGGAAAACGAAAAGCAGATGATGGCGATCACAATGGTCTGTCCCTGGTACTGGGTCGGGGTAGGTTGATGGGGCTTTTGCTCGTCGCCGTGCTCGTGCTTATCGAATAACCCGTCGATGTTGATCAAATGGTCGGTAATAAAGTCGAGCGGCGTCATGTCCTTGTCTTCCGTCTCCTTGCAGTGCCGGTACATTTCCGGAAGGTCCTTGAGCACTGAAAAATTCCCCATCGGCAGGCAAAAGGCTCCGAAGGTGTAATAAACTAAGAGAAATATGTTGATCGCTTTTTTCAAACTTCGGAAAAATCCATTTGGATCATTCAAAAATAAAGAAAAGTGAAAAGCTTTTCTAGGTTTTGATCAGCTTTCCGTTCCCCACCATTTTATCATTAAAAAATATCTGGTAAAAGTAAATCCCGGCGGGTGCGGGCCGGTTCCATTCCAGGGTATTTTTCCCATTGGAATGTTCATCATCCCACAATATTTCAGCCAGTTGCCCGGCGGCGTTGAAAATCTTTATTTCGACCAGCTCGCTGTGGCGGACGTAGAAGTCGAATAATACCGGGCCATCCGAGGGATTGGGGTAAGCGACGGGCGGAAAATAATCCGTCGGCTTGTATAGCCCGACCGTAGCCAGCGCTTCCATGGTGCCGTCCATCCATTCGAGGCGTTGCTCCAGCCAGGTTTTGAGATACCAGATCTCGCCTTCGTAGCTCGCGCCGATATAGGCATTCGGCCAGACATAGGTGTTCAGGATCGGGTACAGGGTAAAGTTCCGCTCCTGGGCTTCGTCCAGCAGCGCGGCGATGGAGTCGATATCCCCCATGATCTGGTCGGTGGACAGCGCCGAAGTCCGCAGTTCCAGCCACCGGTCGCGCACCGCTTTCCGGAATTCGCAGTCCTTTTCCAGCATTTCGTGCCACCAGAACGGGATCTGCCAGCCGTCGCCCGGACAGACAAGGTTGAAATCCAGCGCCCAGCCATTGGGACTGTCGCCGCCGCAGTAATTGGCGTTGCCCAGGGCGATATTGAAATCCCAGACCGGTCCCATTTTCAGTTTACCATACTCGCTGTCCTTATCTTTATAAAAATACGTGCTGAGACGGTAGCCGTCCACGTTTTTGGTGAGCTCGTTGATGAGCAGGAAATTGACGAAGGAATTCACATCCGTGTACTGGCGGTAACCCGTTTCGGGATCGTCCATGTCCGGCACCAGGAATGAATCCTCGAAGGTATCCATCCACCCGTGGATATAGGCTTTCTGCGCATCGGTGATCTTGTCGGCCCGCGGGTAATGGTACTGGAAAAACGGAAAATTGAGTTTGGACTGGTCGACGGCATGCTCGGAATAAAACCCGTCGCAGCCGGCGCCGGTGCATTTGTCCAGTTTCAGGATATAGCCGCCGGTCAGTTGATCGCCGTCGTTGTCGTCATCGTCGAGTTTGCTGATGTCCACCCTGTTTTCATCGCGCTTGATCTTTTCCGTCAGGACAAAAACGCCTTTGTATTCGCCGTTGAGGATCAGTTCACAGTACCGGGTATGCGGCGCCCATTCCATCGCCCGGCCCGCCCAGATATAGGTGAGTGCGTCGCGCATCAGGCTTTTATCGCTGAACGGCGCGAGCAAAACCCAGTCTTCTCCCGGCGCCATGCCGAGCAGCGGCAGGGAAGTGTCCTGATCGTCGGTATCGCGCAGCTCGATCGCGTACGGTTTTTTGTCGGAGAGGTCCTGCGAGGTCGAGCCCCGGTACTCGATCCCGATCTTGCCGTCGTAGTCGTTGAACGGATCGCCGGGATGATTGAGCTGTCCGCCGGGATTAGCCACGATCCCCATGTCGGCCGTGATCTTCATCTCCTGCTGGATGGACTGTCCGTTGGTGTTGATCACGATGATGGGGAGGTTGGATTCCGTCAGCTCCAGCTGGGCGGGCAGCAAGTGGCGGGCGATCAGAAAAAGGGAGAGCAAGAGTAGTCTGGGCATTGGTACAGCAGGTATTATTTCTTTGTGATGGAGGGACAAAGATACCGCATCCCGTTTAAATAAAAAACGTTTTCCCGGCAAGGGCGAAAAGCGTCACATCGAGGACATTCCCCATGAACCAACCGAATCCGATTTTGTTCTTTTCACAGCGTCCAACCGGATCCATTACCCCAGCGGACACTTTTGAAAAACCATGCCGGAGAAAATCATCGAGATCCACCATTTGGCAAAACATTTCGGAAAGATCAAGGCGGTCGAGGACGTCACATTCGACGTGTACCGCGGCGATGTTTTCGGCTTCCTCGGACCCAACGGCGCCGGCAAAAGCACCACCATCCGCACCCTGCTCTCCCTGATCAAACCCACCGCCGGCGAGATCCGGCTGTTCGGAAAAGAACTCTCCACCCACCGCAGCGATATACTGCGGCGGATCGGCTGCATCGTCGAGAAACCCGATTTTTACAAATACCTGTCGGCGGAGCGGAATCTGCAGATCTTCGGACGGATTTCGGGCGCGACCATTTCCAATTCAAGAGTCCAGGAGATGCTCGAATTCGTCGGCCTCAAAGGCCGCGAAAAGGAAAAGGTCGGCGGGTATTCCCACGGGATGCGGCAGCGGCTCGGCCTGGCACAGACCCTCCTCCACGATCCGGAGATGATCATCCTCGACGAGCCCACCACCGGGCTTGATCCGCAGGGCATCATCGATATCCGCCACCTGATCCTGCGGCTGAAACACGAGCGCAATAAAACGGTGGTGCTTTCCTCGCATATCCTTTCGGAAATGGAATTGATCGCCGACCGGCTGGTCATCATCAATAAAGGCAAAACCGTCGTGCAGGGGAATGTAGCCGAGCTCCTCAGCACGGCGGACCTGATCGTCGCCTTCGACATCAGCGACCGGGCTAAAGCCCTTTCCCTGGTGCAGGCGCACTTCCCGGAAATCCAGCCCGGCGACACGGAGGATAAAAAGCTCCATCTCCATATCCCCCAGGAAAGGATCCCCGCGATCAACAAGTTGTTCTGCGACCACGGCGTCGACGTCTTTTCCATCGAATCCAGGCGACGGCTGGAAGATTATTTCCTCAAATTAGTCAGCGCCTGATGTTCTGGAACAACACCCTCAACGAATTTATCAAGATCGCCGCCAAGCCGCGCAGCTATATCGGGCTGGGCGCCATCACCCTGCTGGTCGGGGTGATCCTGTTTGCGATGAAGGTGGACGGGATGACGTATATCTCCTTTCTCACTGCTGCATTTGAACAAAGCTTGTCTTTCGAAGGGAACATTCTCAACGGTAACCTGATGGCGTTCATCGTCCTGCAGATGCTCATTATCCACGTGCCGCTGCTGATCGCGCTCGTCACCGGCGACCTGGTTTCCGGCGAAGGCGCCATGGGCAGCATCCGAATGCTGCTGACCAAGCCCATTTCGCGGACCAGCGTGCTGCTGTCGAAATACGTCGCCGGCTGCGGCTATACGCTCCTGATCTTGGTCTGGCTGGCATTCCTTTCGCTGGGTATCGGCAAAATGATGTTCGGCACCGGTGATCTGATGGTCCTCAACAGCAACGGGCTGGTGATCCTGCAGGAACAGGATGTAGCCTGGCGGTTTTTTGCGGGGCTTGGCGTGGCGTATTTAGCCCTGGTCACGGTGGCCACGGTGTCCATCACCTTTTCCTGCTTTTCGGACAATTCGATCGGGCCGATCGTTTCCACGATGGCGATCATCATCCTGTTCACGATCATCGGCACGCTGGATGTCCCGGTGTTCGACAAGGTGCAGCCCTTTCTATTTACGACCCATATGGTGGCCTGGCGCAGCTTCTTCGCCGATCCGCTGCCGACGGACGAGATCGTGCGCTCGGTGATCGTTTTGCTGATCCATATCGGCTGCCTGCTGGGCGTGGCGGTATATCAGTTCAACCGGAAGGATATATTAGCTTGAAGCTGGAAGACGGAAGCTGGAAGACCGGTGACCGAAGAGAGCCCTGAAAGGGCGCGATCTCCCAGCAATCCCTGAAGGGGTTTGCGGAAAGGGCGTTTCGACCTCCCGAACGATCGAACAAAATCCAATAGATTTTGAAAATCTCTTGGATTTATCTTCCTAAGATTATGATTTTAAATTAATTATAAATAATATTTTATTGCCATGAAACCGTCTAACTATATAACGATGCTGATTTTCCTCCTTTCCGGCAGCCTCGTTCCTCTCCGCGCCCAATCCCAAACCCCGGAGCAACTCCTCAACGGCGTGTACCAGAAAATGCTGAAAGCGAAAGATTACAAAGTAGACGCGACGATCACGGTCGACATTCCCCACATCAAAATGGCGCCCGTCACCGCCGTCATTTATTCCAAGCAAAAAGATAAATTCAAAGTGGAATCGAAGAGCATCGCCATCGTGCCGCGACAGGGGTTCAACCAGGTATTTCAGTTGCTGGCGGACAAGAACGCCTATACGGCGGTCAATTCCGGAACCGAGGCCATCGCCGGGACGACCGCCACCATCGTCAACGTCATTCCTTCCGCCGATACGACCGACCTGATCCTGGGGAAATTCTGGATCGACCCGAAGCAAAGCCTCGTCCTGAAATCCCAGCTCACCACCCGCAATAACGGCACCATCGTCGCCGAATACGCTTATGGGACACAAGCCGCCTACGGATTGCCGGATAATATGACCTTTATCGTCGAGGTCAAAAAATTCAAGATCCCCAAAGGCGTTGCGACGGACATCAATACCTCCGGCTCCCAAAAAACGGACGAGCGGAAAAACGGCAAGATCTATATCAAGCTGACGAATTATGTGTTGAATAAGGGGATCCCGGATGAGAAGTTTAAGTAGCCGGAAGCTGGAAGACTGGAGATGGAAGACGGAAGCTGGAAGCTGGAAGACGGAAGAATTAAGGCGGAAGGGGGAAGGGGTTCGCATCTGAATGGCGGCAGGACACTTTCAATATTTTCGGACGCCCGCCGTGGAAAAATTAATTGACAGCTCCATGCGATTTCAAAATCGCATGGAACTGTCAATTAATTTTTCAAAACCAAGCTTTGAACACCCATTCCATCGAATGGCCACGAATGACAATGAATGACCACCGAATGACCACGACAAAAACGCCATCCGTTATTACAGATGGCGCATAAAAAACATAACCATGAAAATAATATAACCTCTTTTCCAATAGGTGAGTGATAAATGTAGGAAAGACAAAATCCATACCAGAATACCGGCGCCCTAAAAACCCCGCGCGTTACCGGATTTCCCGGTACATTTTATAACTTGCCCCGGATTAAAAGGAGGGTTCGATTTTATTATGAGGATCATCGCCGTTATTGTTTCCGTCATGCTGTTGTGCGCGGGACCCGTTTCCGTGCATGCCCAGACGGATACGGCCCTGCTGGAACAAAAAAGGCTGGACGCCGGGCAACTTTCGGACAGTGCCGGAACCACCGTGCAATCGGAGGTATTCCTCGGCGACCGGTTCCTGAAAAACGCGACCCGGCATCCGTATTTCCTCTATACCGTGACCAAGGAAGACATCCGCCGGAATGCCGTCAGCACCCTGGCCGATGTATTGAAAATGGCGCCCGGCATCCGGGTATCCCAGCCCGGAAACGCCCTGGACGGTGAGACCTTCCTGCAGCGCGGCCTTCCCGGCAACGGTTATACCAGGATACTGCTCAACGGATTGCCGCTCCGGCCGGTCATCGCCGGCGGCGTTTCCATCGGCACCCAATTGCCGGTAAAAGAGGCGGAACGCATCGAGATCCTGTACGGTCCCGGCGGGGCCCTCTTCGGCGCCGATTACCTCGGCGGCGTGATCAATATCGTGACGAAGACGACCGAAAAACCGGTGTTCATGCAGGCGGACCTGACGATCGGCGGCGGCTTGTACAGCGGGATAAACGTCATGTTCGGCGGCAAGATCGGGCGCGACAAGCAGATCTTCCGGTTTACTGCGTACGGCAGCAATACCATCTTCGACGACCGCCGGATCTTTTACAGCAAAAATTATCTCTACAATCCGGCGACCTATCCGGGCCTGAACAGCGCCGATACGTCTTTTGTCGATTATGAAAATTACGACGGCACGCTTACCGAACCTTCCCTTTCCAACACGCCGCATCTGAGCCGGCTCTTCGGGTTCCAGATCAATTACCGGAGCGTGACCTTCTCCGTGGAAACGCTGTACCGGCGTGATCACAGCGCTATCGGCTACAGTCCGCTCGCCCGTTCCTACAATAACCCGCTGACTTATACCGGCGAGGGAATTACGCGGGTAAACCTCAATTTTCAGAAGCTTCGGCGCCACCGGAGCGAGACGACGGACTTCACTTATCACTGGTACCGGCTGGATCCTCGATCCACTTATTTGGCCATCCGCCCGGAATTCCTGAAAACCGAACTGCAGGCTTCCGAAGCCTACGTCCGCTCCCTGAGCCTCGCGCCCGATTCGGCGGCGATTTACCGGGATGCGTATCAAAAGGACCTGGTGGCGTATTACGGCAACGGCCTGCGGTACCAGTATGCGGAATCCAACGAGCTCCGGTTCGGGCACGTGCGGCATTACGAGATCGGGGACCAATTCACCCTCAGCGCGGGCGTCTACGCTACCTTTGGCCTGGGGGTCCCCTATACCGAACTCCTGCGGAAACCCGTGGACCGGACATTTCTGGAATCCCTGATCCTCGAAAAAACCGGCGACAGTCCCGTGGCCGGTGAGGGATTCGTGGCGGGAGAAGGCCAGGCATTTGCCCAGCTCTCCTGGGAAAAAGGCCGTTTCAAAACCTGGCTCGGCGGAGTCTATCACGCCTCCAATTACAGCGCAAAACCGGCAGCCACCCCGCGCTGGGCGGCGAGTTGGGTATTCGACGAGCATTTCGTCGGCTGGGCGAATGCCGGCGGCGGCAGCCGGATCCCGGCCGTGCAGTACCAGGCGTCGAGCTATACCGTCCGTTCGGACAGTCTGTACGCGCCCCTCCGGACATTCACGGAAGTGCGGCCCGAAAAAAGCTGGTCGGCGGAAGGCGGATTGCGCTGGGAATGGCGGGACCGGGTTTCGTTGAATTGTTCCGTTTTTTACCAGCGGTTTACCGCCCTGATGACGTACCGGCGCACGACACTCGATTCGACGGACGTTCTGTATGTGGTGCGACTGGGATACGACCAGCCGGCCGGCGATCAAACCGTCGTCAGCGGATTCCAGGCCAGCCTGCAATTCGGCAATTTTTTAAAAAATAATCTCCTGGAGGGCATGCTGAACGTGGCGCGCCAGAGCGGTTCCGCTACTGTTGGCGGGCAAACAACCGATTACGTGCCCGGATTGCCGGCCTGGATCAACCAGTTGCGGCTGATCCTGCACCTCAATCCACGGACCGTTTTTATTTTCGACAACGTGCTGGTCAGCCCGTTTTACACCCGTACCGTGGCGGCGGAGCGCATCACCGGGTTTTATACCCTCGACGCCCTGGCGCGGTACGATTTCAACGAGCGCTTCCAGGTGTACGGCAAGATCACCAATATTTTCGGACAGCCATACGCCGGGATCAGCGCCACCGGCACGCCCAACGACCTGCATTATAATCCGCAGACGCAGATGTTTGTGAAGGTCGGGATGGTCTATGTTTTGGAGTGATTTTTTGATTTTAAATTTTTGAGGTGGAATTTTTTTTTAAGATAAGAGATAAGCTATAAGATTTAAGGTTTTTGATTTATCTAAGATATTTGAAGAACGATTTTCGATTGAGGGTCCACCGTCATTCATTGGAAAAATCCCGGACCCTAATTCTAATATCACAAATCAAAATATTATAAATAAATCAAAAACCTTAAATCTTATAGCTTATCTCTTATCTTAAAAAAAATCCCACCTCAAAAAATTCCCAATTCGTCAATACCTGAAATGCAGCTTCCCTGGCGACATATAAAATGCTTCCTGCTCTTATTAGTGGCTTCCGGCGCTCTTCCGGCGCAGGATGACGAGCTGTACATTCCCGGCGCCATCACGGCGAAGGACACGGCGGGCATCCTCTACCTGCTGCGGCAGGCGGATGACGGCGGCGAGCGCGACGAGCCGGTCCTCGAGGCACTCGCAATGGCGCGGTCCATCGGCTATACCTCGGGCATGAAAAAAGCACTGGGCATCCTCCTCAACCGGGAAATGCGGCGCGGTAACAGCGTGTCCGCCCTCCGGTATGCGTTGGAATGGCAGCAGGTGCTGGAGAAAGAAAATGCTACCGGGGAACTGGCAGCCCTGTACCTGGCGATTGCCCGGATCTACGAACGGGAGCAATTATATAGCAATGCGATCCAGTATGCGGAGAAGGCGGAAAAACTGGTGGGGCAAAGCACTCCCGATATCGATAAAATAATCCGCTGGAAATCCCTCGCCGGCTTATACCTTAAAAATCGCAATGCCGGAGATGCCGCGGCGTATTATCAAAAACTGCTGGTTTATTTTGAAAAAAAAGGCGATTATCCCGAAACCCTGCAGGCGTTGCAGGGCTTGTCGGAAGCGGCGGAACTGCGGGCGGATTTTCAGCTATACCTGAGTTTCAACATTAAGATCCAGAACCTCGCTATTGCGCGCGGGGACGATGCAACGGTCGCCCTGGCTTCCAACAATCTCGGGTACGGCGCCCACCGGCTCGGACAATACCAAACGGCGGTCGCCGGCTTCGAGGATGCGGAACGTTATTCCCTGCGGCATCCCGGGGTGCTCGACCGGGCTGCCATTTATACCAATCTCGCCATCGCGTGGTACAACCTCGGCGACCAGGCGAAGGCAATCGAGAATATCCAGAAAGCCAAACAATTTCACGACGGAAAACTCGATATCTCCTACCTCGACCACCTGGCGGCGACGATCTATTTCAAAAAGGGCGATATTTACAATGCCCTGAAATACAACGATATCGCCCTTTCGGAAGCCAAAGCCGCCAATCAGCCCGAAGTCCTGAGCGACGCTTATGGCACGGCTGCGAATATCTACGAACAATTGTTCGAATACGAAAAAGCGCTGGAATATTACAAGAAACACCTGGCTTTGAAGGACAGCCTGCTTTTTCGCGAGCGCGCCCGGATCCAGGCGCTGGAAAACCAGCAGTACATCCTCGAAAAAACCGAGCGGGAAATGCGGCTGCAATTGGCCAACCAGGAGCTCCAGGCCTCCGAAAACAACCGCCTGACACTGCAGAACGACAAGCTGCGGCTGGAAGTGGACAAGTCGCTGCTGGAAACCTCCCGCCGCGAAAAAGAGGTGGAATTGCTGAAAAAGAACGAAGACGTGCGCGTCGCACAGCTCCGGAATGCCGAGCTGCTCAACCGGCAGACGCAGCAGACGCTCGCGCTCACCCGGCAGCAACTGCTGGCCTCCAGGCAAAGCCAGGAGATTGCCTCCCTGTCGCAGCAGCAAAAGCTGGCGGCCTTCGAATTGGAAAAGCAAAAAGCGGAGGAAGACCGCGCCCAACAGCAGATCAAGCTCCTGGAAGGAGAAAAAAAGATCAGCGCGCTGGAGCTCAGCAGGCAGCAATCCTTCCGGAATACGGCCTACTGGATCGGCGCCCTGCTGGGAATTATCCTGCTGCTGACGGTGATGGGCCTGCTCTTCGGCCGCCGCCTCAACCGGCGGCTCCGGGAAAAGAACCTCGAGGTCGAAAGCCAGAAACAAGCGGTCGAGCTCGAAAGGGCCCGCGCGGAGTCGCTGCTGCTGAACGTGTTGCCCGAACAAACCGCCCGCGAACTCCAGGCGACCGGCAAGGCCACGCCGAGGAAATACGGGATGGTGTCGGTGATGTTCACCGACTTTTCCAATTTCACGAAGATCGCCGAAAAGATCCCGCCCGACGAGCTCATCGGCATCCTCAACACCTGCTTCACCGCTTTCGACGAGATCGCCGACCGGTATAACCTCGAGAAGATCAAGACCATCGGCGACAGCTACATGTGCGCCGGCGGTCTGCCGGATCCCAACCTGACCAATGCCGTGGATGCCGTCGGCGCGGCCCGGGAGATCCTCGGATTTATGCATTCTTTCAACGACCAGCAGCGCAAAGAAGGCCGGCCGGTTTTCCTGATCCGGATCGGGATCCATACCGGCGAGGTGGCGGCGGGCGTGGTCGGCGCCAAGAAATTCGCCTACGATATCTGGGGTGATACGGTGAATGTCGCCAGCCGCCTGGAGAGCAATTGTCCGCCGGAAAGCATCAATATTTCGGAGACGACTTACCAGATCGTCAAGGACCGCTTTAAATGCCACTACCGGGGAAAATTTGCGGTGAAGAATAAGGGGGAAGAGATGGGGATGTATGCGGTTTTAATGGGCTGACGGTTATATGGTTCAGCAAACCCCTTCAGGGATTGCTGGGAGATTGCGCCCTTTCAGGGCTCTCTTCGGTCTTCAGTCACCGATCCTTAATCCAATTCATTATTCATCGCTCCCCGTATCTTCGATCCTTACACCTTGGTCTACCAGCATCCGCGAACCATTTTCCGCTGCTTTTTGTTTAAAAGGCAGTAACTCAAAGACTATTTCGTTTATTTATTTATAAATATTTATCCTAAAAAATATATTTAATGCCCTCAAATTCTACCTGTTATAATAATTCCTCGAAAATTTTTCATTAACCATTCCGGAGGTTTTCATCCGGAATGACCATCAAAATCCGAAAAGATGAAAACAATAAATTCAGCGCTGGTGGTATTTTGTGTTGTCATCATGTTGCTATTATCGGCTTCTTTTATTTTTTCCAATAACAATAAACCGCTATTCCAGGATCTGTCCGATAAAAACCGGGAATCGGTGGAAGCCCTGGCCCTTTATCCGAAGGAGACGCGGCTGGACATTCTGGAAGCGGCCAAATACCCGAAAGTGCTCGGCCGCATGCAAAACCTGCAGGAAAAATCCGCGGCGTCCTTCCGTGCCCTGCTGCGGGACTTCTCCCGGGAAGATCAGACGGTGTTTTATGACCTGACCCGGTATCCCGGGCTGATTGAAAAACTCCATGCGGCCGATGGCAATGACCGGAAAATCCAGGAAGCACTCGTCGTCCTTCCGGAAAATCAGCGGGGGACGGCATTTCGCGTTGTCGACGCGAACACGCTGGTGATTCATCAGATCTATGATCAAAACCAATCGGTCGCGGCGGAAGCCAAAGCGTTGTTTGCGGATTATCCGCCGGCTGCCCAGGGCGCCTTCTGGCAGTTGCTCGACCATCCGGAAGTCATCGAGATCCTGAATAAGGACCGGCGGCTGACCAACCGGATCGGCGACCGGTACCGGAAAGATCCCGCCGAGGTGATCCGGGAAATGGACTCCCTGAGCGTGGTCGTCGCGGAAAATAAAGAACAGGAAGTGAAGGACTGGAATGAAACGGTTGCGAAAGACCCGGAAGCCCGGGCGGAATTGCAGAGCGCGGCCAAGGAATATGCCGAAGAGTACGGGTATGACGACGACTATTATGATTATTCGGGCGGCAATTATGTCATCACCCACTATTATTACCACCCTTATTCTTACTGGTACGGGTATCCCTGGTGGTACGATTATCCGCGATGGCGGCCCTACCCATACTGGTGGGATTATTCCTATGGCTACTACAACCCGGCTTATGTGGTCTACATGCCTTCCTACCAGTTCACCCACTGGTATTTTCATCACCCCTGGCATCACGTCCACTATAATCACCTCTCTACCGTTTTTGTGAACCAATATTACGGTCACCGGGGATCCGGCAGCCCGTTCGTGTACGGCGTTAGTGAATGGCAGGCAGGCAACAAGTCGCTCGTCACCGAAGATTTTCTCGCAGACAAGTCCAATTTGCCGGGCCGCCTCAATGCCTACGGCTTATCGAAATCTGAAAAAATGGCCGGAAAGCCAGATCCGGGAGTAACCCTGCCGAAGCAGGATAAGCTATCCGGGGAAAAGCAGGCACCGTATGCCAATGAGAAAGCCATGAAAATGACGCCGGAACGCGGAAATGACCCGGCCAATAATAAAGCGGCGAAAATGACACCCGAGCGGGGAAATGCACCGGCCAATAATAAAGCTGCCAAAATAACACCGGAACAGCGTAAATCCCCGGCCATGGAAAACCGGTCCGTACCGGCACCTAAAAGGGAGTCTGCCAAGCCCGTAGCGCCCGACCGGAAATCCGCCCCTAATCCTTCCAGGTCGAAGGAGAATTCCTACAGTCAGCTGCAGAAGCCGCAGACAGCCCGGTTCAATGACAATAATTTTTCGCGGCAACAGCCGGCAATGCGCTCCGAACAACGCATGACCCCGATGAGCCAGCCGCGCCAGGTGACGCCTTCGCGGCCGCCGCAACAACAGCACTTCAACCGGCCACCGGTGCAGCAAAGAGATAGAAATAAGAATTCTTAATAAGTGACGACTGACGAGTACATGAGTGACGAATGACGGAAGAGAACTTTGAAGTTGGATTTTAGATTGGGCCTGCCGTGCTCCCCACTTCAAAAATCGTCACTCATGTACTCGTCACTCGTCACTTATCAAAATTTCCGCACTCCCTTTTTCCAACCCATCCGACTTACCGGTCACCCGCACCGTTCCCATTGTTTTCCCCGCTTGCAAAATCAACTGGCACCTGCCATTGAATAAATGTCGCTGCCAGGCGCCGGGCGCGCACTGATCGGCCTCGTGACTGCTCGGATCGCCGTTACCGACGCCGAGGATTCGGGCGTTGCCTTCCATTGAAAACTGGATCAGGTGATTGGCGTCGGGCACTTCCCGGCCCTGTTTATCCACCACGGAAATGTTCACGACCGTCGCGTCTTTGCCATCGGCGGAGATCACGGTCCGGTCTGGCGTGAGGACGATGCGCGCGGCTTCCCCGGTGGTCTCGACCTTCGCGGTGATCTGATGGCCGTTCCGGTACGAGACAGCTTCTAAAGTTCCCGGCTCATATGGCACGTTCCAGGTCAGGTGCCGGTTGCGGATCATCTTGGTCTGGCCGAGGCTGCGGCCGTTGAGGAAAAGTTCCACGTCGTCGCCGTTGGTATTTACCCAGACCTCGATGGGCTGGCCCTCCTTCCCTTTCCAGTTCCAGTGCGGGGAGATATGGATCACGTCCCGGTCGCTCCACCAGGATTGATAGTAGTAATAGATATTTTTGGGAAAACCGCACATGTCCATGATCCCGAAATGGGAATTGATATTGGGCCATTGAAACGGCGTAGGCTCGCCGCGATAGTCGAAGCCCGTCCAGACGAAGCCGCCCATATTCCAGGGCTGGTCGGCCACCATGGACCACCAATATTCTGCGGTGCTGGCCCACCAGGGAAAGGTAATATCCTGGTCGGGAACATAACCCACGATGGAATCCTTGACGTAAATCCCGCGGGTCGTCACCGTGCTGCCCATCTCCGTGCCGACCACCGGTTGGGCAGGATGGTCGTGGTGATACGCCTCCATGAACTGCACCCGGTAATTAAATCCCCGCACCGGGATCACCTCGTTGACGCCGGGAAAAACATTGCCGAAATCGGAGGCGTAGGTACAGGTCCGCGTGGGATCGAGCTGCTGCTGGCGCTGGATCAGGGTCTGCGCGATCCGCCGGCCGTGACTGTTGCCCTGGATCCAGAATTCCTCGTTGGCGATGGACCAGAGGAACACCGAGGGGTGATTGCGGTCGCGCTTGATCAATCGTTCGAGCTGATCCTGGTATTCCGGGCTGCTGTTGAGCAGCCGGTTTTCATCCAGCACGAGCATGCCGAGGCTGTCGCAGGCTTCCAGGAGCTCCGGCGTAGGCGGGTTATGGCTGGTGCGGTAGGCATTGACGCCCATCTCCTTCAGCAGGCGGATCCGGTAATACTGGAGGTAATCCGGCAGCGCGGAACCTACCCCGGCATGGTCCTGGTGACAATTGACGCCTTTGATCTTCACCCGTTCCCCGTTGAGCAGCAATCCCCGGTCGGCGGTGATCTCGACGGACCGGACGCCGAAGCGGATGACGAGACTGTCCACGACTTTATTCCCGTTTTTTACAATAGAAACGAGCCGGTACAAATAGGGATCTTTCAGCGACCAAAGCCGCGGCTCCGGGATATTGAGGAATTGCTTGACCGGCGAGGATACAAAAGCCGGCAACTGCAGCTCCGCGTCCGGCGCCCGGGCAATAAAGCGGCCTTCCCGGTCGGTGACATAGGAATAGGTCGTGGCGTTGGCGCTAACCAGGTGCTGATTTTCGATAATGCACTCGACGGTGACCGCAGCGGCTTTATTAATCACGTCCGCGTGGACAAACAGCTCTTCTTTTTTCAAATGCAGGTTGTCGTATTTGTTGAGCCAGACATGCCGGTAGATCCCCGCCCCTTCATAAAACCAGCCTTCGTACTGACTCGCGTCCACGCGCACGACGAGCACATTGGGTTTGTCGTAGTTGAGGTAGTCAGTGATGTCGTACGTCGCGCCGATATAGCCGCTTTCATTGTTTCCCACGTAAAAACCGTTGATCCAGATGCGGCTGTCGCGGAAGATCCCGTCGAATTGCAGGCTGTACCGGTAGCTGGAATCGGCGCGGGTCAGCGAGAAGCTTTTCCGGTACCAGCCGATACTATTTTGCGGATACAGGCCGCCGATGGGTTTGTAGCCGTGCCCCATGACGTCCGAATTGGTCGAATTCACAAACGGCAATGCCACCGCCCAGTCGTGCGGCAGGTCCACTTTCTGCCAGGCGCTATCGTTGAAATTCGGAAAAACGGCCGTGTTTTCCGCTTTGCTGCTCTTGGCAAAGAGCACCTCGACCGAATAGTTAAAGTCTTTCGCCGGATCGGCGGCATGGCCCAGATGGAATTTCCAGTCCTCGTCGAAATTGATGTGTTGCCGCGGCACCGTAGATTGGGCCGAAAGGCCATTCGCGAAAGCGAAAATCAGCAGCAAAAGAAATGCGGGCCGGAGGAGCGATCGCGTTTTCATCGGTCTTATTTTTTAAAATTTATACTTAAAAGTCATAAAATCAAACACCGGCAGCGCATTGCCGCCGAAGTCGAAATACGCGCAGTTGTCCCACCCGGAGCCGGTGCCGAAGCTGTCGAACATCGACGAGGTGATCCACGCCGGTTCCCAGTACATGATCCCGCTCCCGCCGCCGTCGATGACCGCCTGCACCAGGTCTTTCATGTACTTCAATTGCCCTTCTTTCGACACTTCATACCCGGCCGGAGGATTGCTGCCGCTGATGATATTGCCGTAATTGTCGGCATTCTGGGTCGTCCACGGAAAAGCGTTTTCCGCGATCATGACCTCCCGGTTGTAGGTATCTTTCAGGCTCTTGATCGTGGAGGTGATCTGCGCCATGGACGAGACCGTGGACCAGTTGTAATAATGCGAGATCCCCAGGACGTCGAAATCCGTGACGCCTTCATTTATTATCAGGTTGGAAAAATAATATTCCGCATTCTGGAACTGCGCCACGTGCAGCATGATCCGGGGCTTGATATCGGAAGTGGCCGAAAAATCGCGCACGGCCTGGATACCGGATTGCAGCAGCGCCGCGAAATTCGTAAAATCATTATTGACCACTTTCCCGACCGGCCAGAGCATTCCCTGGTTGGTTTCGTTGCCGATCTGGATCATTTCGGGGGTGAGATTTTTACTTTTTAAATAGTTTAAAACCGCCAGGGTATAGTTATAGACAGAATCCTTCAGCGGTTCCAGCGAAAGTCCCGCCCAGGCCGCCGGCGTATCCTGGTGGGCCGGATCCGCCCAGCGGTCGGAATAATGCAGGTCGAGGTTAACCGCCATCCCCGCCGATTTGGCGCGCTGGATGGTTTTTTCGACGTCCGCCAGATCGCTGTAATATGTCCCGCCGTTGATATCGGCGATCCATTGCGGATGGTGCCACAGGCGGACGCGCACGAGGTTGGCGCCGTGGTTTTTAAAAATGAGGAAAGGATCCTGCACGACGCCCGAATCCCGGTAGACCCCGCCCTTGTCCTGGATCTGGTTGACAAAGGAGAGGTCGGCCCCCATCACGAAATCCTCCCAGGCATACGGGATGGCGATGGTATCGGGCGGCGGGATGACCGGATCCGGATTTTTTTTGCAGGCGCTGTGAATGGTAATCGTGGGAAGCCAGAGAAGCTGCAGCAGCAGGAAATAATTTCTAAACGGTTTCATAAAACAGCAATTAAGAATTAGGGGGACCAATCGCTGCGGATTGATCCCCCTAAGTTATACATATTTTCAGAATGTGCTCAATACGGGGTCACGTTCAGCGTCACCGTATTGGAATAGACGGTCTCCACTTTGGGATTGGCCGGATTGGGCTCGGCCTTGATCCGGACCTCGACGGGCCCTTCCGCACCGGCGGTGAGGCCGGCATTCGTTTTGGCGATGGTATTGAGCCCGGCGACCGTGTATTTGATCGACGTAGCGCCGGCCGGAACCGTGACGTTTTTCGGCGTGGCAAAACCGGTGCCCGCTTCCGCGAACTGGATCGTGTATTTTACCGCAGCAGCGAAACCGTAATCCGCCGGCGTCCAGGTGAATACTTCCACCGTATCCGTGGCTTGATCCGAGGTCAGCACCAGGGAGCTCTGGGAGGCGGTCAAGGCCGGCGCCGCACCGACGTTGAGGATCGCGCGGGTCTCTTCTTTTTCACAAGCCCAGATGGTGAAGACGGTAAGCAGGATAAATATTGTTTTTAAAAATGTATTTTTCATTGATTGATTTTTAATTTGATTGGTGAAGGGTATTTTTTGACAGGATTACAGGATTTTTAAAATTATCCTGAAATCCTGTAATCCTGTCTAAAATTACCATTCATAATGCATCATTTTTAATTCATAATTATCAATACCCATCATTCTGCTGCAAATTCGGGTTCGCGGTCAGATCGGTGGAGGGCAGCGGGTACAGGGCCTTGTAATCATCGATGGCCGTGCCTTCCGGGGTACCGCCTTTCCAGGGCCATATATAGCTGCCGCCTGTGAACTTGCCGAAGCGGATCAGGTCCGTCCGGCGGGTGGCTTCCCAGTAGAGCTCCCGACCGCGTTCATCCAGGAGAAAATCGATCGTCAACTGATCCTGGGTGATATTGCCGTCGGAATTGCCGTAAGCGCGCGTCCGTAGGGCGTTGATGTAATTGAGCGCCGTGCCCATATCGCCGCCACCGCCGCGGACCACCGCTTCGGCGTACATCAGGTACACGTCCGCAAGGCGGAACATCGGGAAGTCGGTATCGGGAAAATCGCCCGCAGGATCCTTTCCTTTGACGCCGGCGGAGGTCACGTTTTTCCACTTCGTCATCGGGTAGCCCTGCGTAAAGGTAGACACCTCGTTGATATCGAGCGTCTGTCCGCTGGTATGGAACATCCCGCGCTGGTCGATCGTGCCGGTCGAATCCGGGAAGAGCAGCGGCAGGTTCTTCTTGGCGCGCAGGCCCGACCAGCCGCCGTTGATGCCGAAGTCGGCGGGGTTCATATTGCCGCCGACGGGCGCGTGGACCAGGTACGACATCAGGCCGTAGGACTTGGTCCGGAAACCGTCGGACGTGATCGGGAAAATGATCTCGTTGGAAAGGTGGTTATCGGCCAGGAACAGCGTACGGTATTCCGCATCCAGCGTATAGCCGGCGTTGATGACCTTTTCAGCATAGGTAATGACTTCCGGGTAATGGGTCGTGCCGGTGTAAACGCCGGCATTGAGATACAATTTTGCCAGCAGCGTCCAAACCGCGCCGGCATCCGCCCGGCCGTACTCGTTTTGCCGGGCGCCGACGATCTCGGATTCGAGCGCTTTCAATTCGGATTCGATATAGGAAAAGAGGGCGGCGCGGGTGGTCTGTTCGGGAAAAAAGGAACCGACGTTATCATCCTCGGTCACAAACGGCACATTCCCGAAAAAGTCCATGGCGTGGAAGTAGCTCAGCGCCCGCAGGAACCGGGCCTCGGCGCGGAATTTTTTGGCCTCCTCGAGGTCGGCGCCGGTGATATTCCGGCTCGCCAGCTTTTCATCGGTGGTCTCGCGGATGAACTCGTTGCAGAGCGTGATCTGGTAGAACGTCCGGCTGTACATGATGCTGATGAATTCATTGGCGGGTGTCCAGTTGGTCGTGTTAAGCTGGCCGATGGTCCCGTCGTTCCAGCCGATGATGGCTTCATCGGTCGGTAATTCCTGCAATTGGAAGTACTGGCGCATATAGTTGGAGAACCCTTCGTCGATCCCGCTCAGGTCGGCATTGCCCGCCGGACCCTGCTGGCCGCTGACGGCGTAACCGGCGTACAATTTGGCAAGGATGAGTTTATAATTGCTGAAATCCTCGTAGACACTGGAGGCCGTGATATCGTAGAACGGCGCGCGGTTCAGGTCTTTGGTGCAGCTTCCCAGCAGGAATGCCGTAAGCAGCACGAGGAGGGAAAGTTTTTTTAGAAATTTAGTTGTCATGATATTATTATTTTTCCCCTTTAGACCTGTGAGGTTTTAAAAACCTGACAGGTCTAAAAGCCTATTATTTAAATTATAGCTGAACATTCAAACCCAGGGAATAAACCCTCGGATTCGGGTAAAAGTTGTCGTCGATACCGCCGGCGATCTCCGGATCGATGCCCTTGTATTTAGTGAGGACGAATACGTTCTGGACGGTGGCAGTCAGCCGCAGTCCAAGCTTATTGTTGAAGATTTGTCCGAAATTATAACCTAAGCTCGCATAATCCATCCGCAGGAATGAGGCATTATCCACAAAATAATCCGACCAGGTCTGGTACTTGGTAAACTCCGTGTACAGGGTATTCCTCGGCACATTGCCCAGGTAATTCGGGAAACCGAAGCTCTGATAAGCACCGCTGTTGGCATTGAAATTATTGTACAGGTAATTGCCGATGTTGGCGCGTGCGGAAAAACCGAGGCTCCAGTTTTTGACGTCGAGCTCGGTGTTGAATCCCAGGTACACGTCCGCCTCGGGCGACTGGTACCGGTATTTGTCCTTGTCGTTGAAGACACCGTCGCCGTTCCGGTCCACATACAGCCCTTCGATAGGTTTTCCCTCCGCATCATACACCTGCTGGTAGACATAAAACGCATAGGGATTGTAGCCCACCGTATGGATCTGGATATAATTGCCGACACCGCCGCCGATCCCGCCGACGAGCACGCCCTCGGAGGTCTCGTCCTGGACCTTGCTCAGATTGGTGATCGTGCTTTTATTGAAAGTCGCATTGGCGTTGAAATTCCAGGTGACGTCCTCCGAGCTGACCGGGACGGTATTCAAAGAGATCTCCACCCCTTTGTTTTCGATATTCCCGACGTTGGTGAGGATCCGGTTGGTCAGGTTGGAACCGATGGGCACCGGGATGATGGCGAGCAGATCTTTGGTCTTTTTAAAATAATAATCCACGCTCCCGGAGATCCGGCCGCCGACAAATCCGAAATCGAGGCCGGCATTGTAGGTGGCGGTTTCCTCCCATTTGATATTGGCGTCATAACCTTCCGGGCGGAGGGTGAGGTAGTATTCGTCGCCGAACTGGTAAGAAGCGCTGCTGTCGCTGAGGGTGTACCGCGCCAGGTAGGGATAATCCGAACCGATATCCTGCTGGCCGGTCACCCCGTAGCCGAGGCGCAGCTTCAGGTCGGAGATCACGTCGGAGGTGCGGAGGAAATTCTCCTGTCCTAACCGCCAGGCAAGCGCCACGGAGGGGAAGGTACCCCAGCGGGTTTCGGGGCTGAAGCGGGAAGAGCCGTCGCGGCGCACCGTAGCCGTGAGCAGGAAGCGCTCGTCGAAATTGTAATTTAAACGGCTGAAAAAGGAGACGAGGGTGTTCTGCGTTTTGAAAGGATTTCCGGCCGGCGTCGTCGCAACGCCGGTCACCGTCGGATAGGCGGGCGATTCCCGGAGCCAGTCCTGGTAAGAATAACCGACCAGAATATCGAAATTACTCTTGGCGTCCTCGAAATACTTGCCGTACTTCATATAATACTCCAGCAGCTTATTTTTCTTTTCCTGGGAATACTGTCTCATAGAGCCCTGCACGTTGTAAAAACCCGCGGAAGTGGCCGGCCATACGACCGTACCATTGCTGCTGGAGAAGTCGTAGCCGACGTTAAGGTTGGCGTGGAGTTCCGGCAGGAAATGAAATTTATAATCGAGCTGCAGGTTTCCGATGCTGCGGTCCACGGTCCCGTTATCTTCTTTCTGCTCCAGCATGCTCAGCGGATTTTTCGGTGCCAGCGTGTTGGGCTTGTGCGTCGCCGGATCCAGCCATTCGAAATAACCGCCCAGTTCCACCTCGTTCATCGTCGGTGCATAGACCGGTTGGGTCGGGTCGAAAAATACGGCACTGCCGATAGCGCCGCCGTCCGCGAAATGACTTTTGGCCCGGGAACCTTTGAAATTCAGGTCCAGCGTCAGGTGGTCATCTAAAAATTTCGGGTTCAGGTTGAGCGCGGCGGAGATGCGGTTCATGTTGTCGGTGAGCAGGATCCCGTTCTGATTCAGGTAACCGAGGGAGAGCCGGTAAGGCAGGCCTTTGATGCCGCCGCTGAAGCTCAGGGTATTATCGGTGCTGAAGGCATCCTGGTAGATCTGTTCCTGCCAGTTGGTGTTTTCTGTTCCCAAAAGCGCCTTATGGGCGTCGTTGCCGTTGGAATCCACCAGCGCCCGGAATTCGTCGCCGGTGAGCACGTCCACGAGTTTCGTGTGCTTGGCCATGGAAGCGATGGTGCTGAAATCGAGGTGCAGTTTGCCGGAAGTGCCTTTTTTGGTGGTGATGATAATCACGCCGTTCGCCGCCCGGGCGCCGTAAATCGCGGTCGCCGAGGCGTCTTTTAAAATATTGAAAGATTCGATATCGGCAGGATTGATCAGGCTGAGGGGATTCGCTGCGCCGTCGATAGCGTTGTTATCGACCGGCACGCCGTCGATGACGATCAGGGGGTCGTTGCTGGCATTGAGCGAGGAGCCGCCGCGGATACGGATGCGCGCACTGCCGCCGGGACGTCCGCCGCCGGAAGTGATCTGCACGCCGGGTACTTTTCCGACGATCAGTTGCTGCGGCGAGGTGGCCGCGCCTTTATTGAAATCCTCGGAGCTTACCGCCACCACCGAACCTGTCAGGTCTGATTTTTTCGTGGTGCCGTAACCGATGACCACCAGTTCTTTCAGGTAGGCATCTTCACCGGTAAGGGCGAGCTGGATGTTTGTTTTCCCGGTGATATCCACCTCCTGGGTAACGTAACCGGTGTAGCTGATGATCAGGGTGTTGGCGCTCTCCGGTACGCGGACGGTAAAGGCGCCGTTCTCATCGGTGATGGCGCCGCCGGAAGCGTCCTTGATGGCGACCGTCGCCCCGATCAGGGGGGAATTGTCGCCGGCGTCGGTGATGGTCCCAGTGATGGTTTTGGTCTGTGCATAACCCGACTGCAGCAGGAAGAGCGACAGCAGGGTCAGCACAAATGTTAGGTAAAATCTTTTTTGTTTCATACAAATTTAGGTTTAGTATCAGTAGATTAATTGGTCACAAATGTAATTTTTTTATTCATAAAATTAAAAAAGGTTAACTATTTTCAGGGCTCAAAACCGGGTATGGAACACGCCGAAGCGGCCGGATTTTTTCTGCAGGACGAAGCGCGCAGCAGCCGTCATGACGAGGCTTTGAGGCTGATCCGTCGCAAGCGCGACGCCGCCGTGGCAAGGGTTCCGGAATGGGAACGGCTCCGCGAGCAGGCCTCCGCGATCAAGGCCCACACCCTTTCCTACCTCGACCGCTACCTGGTCCTGCTGGAAGAAAAGGCGCTGCACCACGGCATCCGCGTCCGCTGGGCGGCGGATGCGGCGGAATTCAACGGGATCGTGCTCGATATCCTGCGCGAACACAAGGCCCGCAACCTCGTCAAGAGCAAGTCCATGCTGACGGAGGAATGCGGCCTGAATCACCACCTCGAACAAAACGGCGTGACCGTCACCGACACGGACCTGGGCGAACGGATCGTCCAACTGGCGGACGAGCCACCCAGCCATATCGTCCTGCCGGCCATCCACCGGTCGACGGAGGAAGTGAGCGAAATCTTTCACCGACACCTGAAAACCAAAACCGGCGATACCGACCCGGCCTCCCTGGTGAAGGCGGCCCGGAAACATCTGCGGAAGCACCTCACCACTGCGGACGCCGCCCTCACCGGCGTGAATTTCGCCGTGGCCGAGACGGGGACGCTCGTCGTCTGCACCAACGAGGGCAATGCCGACCTCGGCGTCCATCTCGCCGGGGTGCACATCGCCTGCATGGGCATCGAAAAAGTAATCCCACGGACGGAACATCTGGGCGTCTTCCTCCGCCTCCTGGCCCGCAGCGCCACGGGACAGCCGATCACCACGTACACCAGCCATTTCCGGCGCCCGGCGCCCGGACAGGAAATGTACTTGATCCTGGTGGACAACGGCCGTTCCCGGCAACTGGGCAATGCTGCTTACCGGGACTCCCTGAAGTGCATCCGGTGCGGCGCCTGTTTGAATACCTGTCCGGTGTACCGCCGCAGCGGCGGCCACAGTTATCACAACGCCGTGTCGGGTCCGATCGGCGCCATTCTCGCGCCCAATCTCGACCTGAAAAAAAATGCCGACCTGCCGTTCGCGTCCACGCTCTGCGGCTCCTGCACGGCCGTTTGTCCGGTGAAGATCGACATCCACAGCCAGCTCCTGGCCTGGCGGCAGGAAGTGACCTCCGCCGGCTATGATCCGCTCACCAAGCGCTGGGCGATGAAAGGCCTGTCGTGGATCTTGCGCTCCCCGGGGAATTATCGCTTCGGCGCCGGATTGATGAAGGCAGGGCTGCAGTTTTTTCCCTTTATTTTTAAAAATAAGCGGTTGAATACTTGGTTGAAGGACCGGGAGCTGCCGGAAATGCCGGCGGAGAGTTTTAAGGATTGGTGGAAAACCCGGTAGGGGCGGCCCTCGGAGCCGCCCAATGACTGGAGGCCGGAGAGGCGAGATGATGAAGTCTGAATAATTAACCGGGCAGTGTGCGGAGGTTTTATCCCGTACCTTACGGCACGAGCTTCCACCGATGAATATCAGCTACCCATATTTTGTGCCTAACGGCACGGTAGAGCTCCAAAGTGAAAATCATGCACCGACGTCTCCTCCTCAAGAACCTCCTGCTCGGTACGGGCGCCATAAGTCTGGAAAAGCCCTGGCTTTCGCGAAAACTTTTCACCGGAAAACCCACCCCGCCACCCGGCTGCAAAGTCATCATCGTCGGCGCCGGCGCGGCCGGACTGTATGCCGCCCGCCAACTGAAAAACGCCGGCGTGGACGTCACCGTGCTCGAGGCTTCCCAGATCCACGGCGGCCGGATCCGCGCCCTCGCGGATTTCGGGGATTTTCCCATCGAGCTCGGCGCGGAAAACGTGCACGGCAAAGCCAACCAGAACGGCAATCCGCCTTCCTTTTTATACAAGGATATCCAGAACCTCGATCCGGGCTTGCTGACCGATATCAGCGAGCTGGCCGGCGTCTTCGCACTCGACGGCACCTATCAATGGGATGATTATCTCGATCCCGACCTCCTCCAGTATTATGATTTTGTAGACAATGCCTATTTGTACGATGGCGGCGAAAAAACCGTCGCCCAGCATTTGTCGGATGCGTATGGGATCGATCCGGACCACCGCACCTGGCACCTGTACGAATCCCTGCCGGGCGCGGAGTACGGGACCAGCATCAACCGCATGAGCATGAAAGGGTACGGCACGGCGGAGGACCTGTGGCTGACCGGCGACCGGGATTTTGCTATTTCGGATTCCTATTTAGATGTGCTGGATTCCCTGTATTTCAATCCGGTGATAGAGAATATCCAGTTTGGCAAAAAGGTCGTCACCGTAGATTACTCCGATCCGGAAGTCCGGGTGACGACGGATGCCGGAGAGGAATTCACGGCGGATGCGGTGCTCGTCACGGTTCCGATAAGTATTTTGAAAGCCGGGGACATCGCCTTCACCCCTTCCCTGCCGCCGGACAAATCCCAGGCGCTGGAGACTTTGGGGATGGACAAAGGGTTGAAAATCATTATGAAATTCGACGAGCGCTGGTGGCCGGAGCATATGTATTACGCCATCTTCCAGGGCCTGACCTCCGAGTGCTGGGCGCCCGGCTACACCTTCCCCGGCGCGACGAACAATATCCTGACCTGCTTCATCATGGGCGAGAAAGCCGATGTTATGAGTCCGCTGTTTAAAGCCGCTCCCCTGCCGATCCTGCAGGAGATGGACGGCCTTTTCGGCAATAATATCGCCAGCGATCATTTTACGGACGCCTTTATCCAGGACTGGAGCACGGAGCCTTTTATCCGCGGCGCTTACTCCTACCCGCTCGCCGGCGCTTATCCGGATGGCGCCCTGGGCATGCGCGAAGTGCTCGCCCTGCCCGTTTCGAGCCGGGTGTTTTTTGCGGGCGAAGCGACGAATAACCATCATCCCGCCACGGTGCACGGCGCGCTGGAGAGCGGCGCCCGCGCGGCGGAGGAGATCCTGGAGGCGGTGTGTAACTCCCTGAACGTCACGGGCGTGACGGCGGCGAACCAGGTGATTTACTGGGCGGACCATATTCTTTCTATCCGCATTCCAGTAGAAGGTAAAAAACTCCTGGACGCCGGTCTCTACCGGATCGACGGACAGCATATCAGGGCCTTGTTCCATCAATACGCCACCGGACCGTTGTTTGAAAAAAGTTTTGAATTGAAAGGCTTGCCGGCGGGATTTTATATTGTAAAGGTTTCGGATGGAGTCCATACTTATTCCCGAAGAATTTTTTATCGGGATCGATAACCTGTGTGTCGCTGTGTCATAAAAATTACACAGCGACACACAGAGAAAACGACTTTGATTATTTAATGGAAAACTTAACCAGGATCGTTGTCTGGATATTGATTTTTTGAAATTGAATGATATTATTTTCTTCGCCCCTTTCCTTATCTACTCCTATAAGTGGATACGCAAGATCGTTGATACGGGAACCTTGAATGCTTACCCCGGATAATTTTCCTTCTAACAAGGCGTTTATCGATTGTCCAGGTATTTCATTGATTATCAGCGGCTTCCCTGTCTGCTCCCCAATCGCCGCCAACAGATAATCTGCTTTGTCCTTGGCATCCTTGATCGCCTCGATTTTCACTTCCTTCCGGAGGCTATCGATCTTCGAATGTTCCACTTTTGAAATAAAGGCGTCCCGGATCTCCAGGTCGTCCAAAGCTTGAAAGATCTTTCCGACGGTCTCGGCATCCGCCACTTTCAACGTATAATCCTTCCTCGTCAGCACATCCTTTTTGTGCCAGGGGATCCGGACGAAGTTCGCATTGGCATTCGATAAAGAGAGATTTGCCAGGTCGATACCGAGCGTTTTAATCGCGTTTTTCAGTTTTTCCTCCTGTTGCTCGATCGTCACCTTTTCTTTATTCACGTATCTTTCCCGAATGACGATCCCGATATAGATTTCATCCGGAACGACTTCCTTTTCCGCGGTGCCGGTGACGAGGATAAAAGGCTTTTCCTCCGGTTTTTCACCGGGAGACTGGGCGAAGGTCAAAGTGGTCGAGGCCACCAACAGCAGGGTCATAATTTGGATTTTCATGTTGCAGGTTTAAAAAGTTTAAAAAAATGGAGAGATCGGTGCCACCGGTTTACCGGTAAACGCAAACCGGACCGTAGATGTGAATCACGGATTTATTGGTGGGACGGAGCGGACAGGTCTTTAATGCATTGTTCCCGGATCCGCCAGATCTCTTCCAGGGTAAAGGGAATAGCCGGTTCGGACGCCAGCCATTTGTTTAAGTAGTTTTGGTGGAAAGCAATTTTAAAATCCGTGATCTGATCGGGCTGTAGTTCGATTTCCTCCAGTAAATCCGGCAAAAAAGAAAGTTCGGCGGAAGTCCTCGCGGTAAAATCCAGTATCAGGTTCTCAAAACGCAGGTAATTATGGGCTTCGGGGATATATTCGAGCGAATGTTTTCGCAGCGTCGCCGCAATTTTAGGCGTATTGACGGCATTCATTTTAAAAATACCGAGCACCAGGCGCAGACCTTTTAAGCCATTCTCTTCCGCCAGCTTTTTCAAGAGGGCATGCTTCGTGCTGCAGGTTCCGCACCCATTGGCAAAGACCGTTTCCAGATGCTTTTTATCGGCATTCCTTCCATACGGCAGTTCCCGCACATACGCCGCCGCTTCCCCGAACGTATGGATATCCCTGTTCAAAAATTCATTGGAAATCAATCCTTCGGCCTGGATGTAAAAATCCGGCAGGAACTCCATTTCAAAACTCTTCTCCTGCACAAGAATTTATCATTTATGATGGAAGACGCGCTGTAGCGCGTCTCTACATTCGGTTAACGTTCTTCGCCACCGGGATCCAGCACCCGCTCGATCCGCCGGTCGGGGATCAGCCATATCAATGCGACCGCCACATAGAGGGCCCCGGCGATCCACTGGCTGAACCAGGTGGAAATAATGGCAGCCAAATACAATACCGGCGAGATCTTTCCCTTGAAATTGCTCCCGATCGCCCGGGCGAGGGTGGAGTCCTGCCCGTGTTTTCGGATGATCTGGAGCTGCAGGATATTGTAAGCGGCGCCGGCCATCAGCATCACCACGCCGTACAGTGCTTCCGTCTGAGGCGCAAATTCATTCTCCCCCATCCACGCAGTCGTAAACGGGACCAGTGACAGCCAGAACAGCAGGTGCAGGTTCGCCCACAACATTCCGCCGCTGACCTGCCGCACGGTGGACAGCATGTGGTGGTGATTGTTCCAGTAGATGCCGAGGTAAATAAAGCTCAGGATATAGCTCAAAAAAACCGGGAGCAAGGGTTTCAAAGAGGCCAGATCTGCGCCGTGGGGCACTTTCAGTTCCAGTACCATGATCGTGATGAGAATGGCGATCACGCCGTCGCTGAAAGCTTCGAGTCTTGTTTTGGTCATTATTCGGATCTTTTCACCCTAATTTTCCTTTATTGAATTTATGCTAAACCTTCAAACAGAATTTCCTTGTTGGTTTCTTCTAATGATTCCCCATAGATTTCTTCCTCCTTCTCTTCATCATAATCTATTATTTCTACCACAAAGAAGTCAGTTGCCCCAAATGCAAAATAGTTATAGTTTTCGATTTCAGGCAATACTATTATTATTTCAATAATTTCTTTACACCCGCGGCCGGAAAATCCTCCATAGTCAAGGAATCCAGATGATAAAAAGAAATCACGGGCTCTGGATTTTGCCATACCTGCCTGATCTGCTGGAGCGCTGCCTCCAGGTCCGCCCAGTCGACACCCTCCATCCGCAGCACATCATCCTTGTAAAGATAATTCCCCTCCAGATAAGTGTTTTTCAAAACCAGCACCCGGCTGTCCGGCAATTCCCGGAAACGCGGATCATTGTGCAAATCGGTCCATTTCAGGGAATTAATGATTTGCACCAGCTTTCCGTCGCGAAAGACCAGCCCCCACGAAAACAACGGTAGCGCCACATCCAAGAACATCCTGTAATCCTGAAATCCTGTCAAATATTGTTGAGTTGTTCGGGCGTTCAGGATTGAATTTTCCGTCTCGAAATCATCAATATCGCCGGTATTGTACCACATCACCATGCCCTTATCCACCGGCGGCACGCCCGTTCTATCCTTAAATTTTACCTGATGCAACCGGATCGTCGCGCTGAGCGACAACCCATCCTTTTTACAAAGCACTTTTAATTTTTTCAAAAATGCGAAATAGCGGTCGCGGGTGCCTTCCGTCCAGTCGCAATCCACCTGGACCTCCCGTAGACAGCGGGCGTGCAACGACGGAAAAATCTCCTGCAGCTTCCGGTAAACCCGCTCCGCCAGGGCGCCGGTCTCCGTGGCCTTTATTTTTTCAAAAGTCCGGTTGGTGATAAATACGGTCGGGACAATACAGTAAGGAGACGTATCGACCCCGATAGCCTGCAATTTGGCCAACGGAATAGCCGATTGCGTCGCCTCGTCCCAATCCAGGTCGAAAAATTTCACGTACAGCGTCCCGGCTCCCAACGCGTCCAGGTAATTTTTTTCAGTTTCGGAAAGATGGAATTCGGTCTTCCAGTAGTAAAAGGCGGGAGACGGGTGGAATGGCTTTAACTTCTCCCGGCAGGAGAGAAACAGCACCGGAAGGCAAATCGCAGTGAGGAGGAATTTTAAATTCAAAAACAAATTCAAAAACAAATTCAAAAACAAATTCAAAAACAAATTCAAAAACAACGGGCGCAGTTGCGATTTGTCCCCCTTAATTAAGTTGAAGAAGTAGCGAAGATTGATCATCTTTAGGGTGACCAAACGCAAAAAAATGTCGCCCTCCGCTACCGAGTCAAAGATAGAGAAATATGTTCAAGAAACACTTATCACACAAGTGAAAGGATGGACGGAGTTGCTGATGAGGGGGGATTTAGCCGGGTATGAGAAGTTGCTTGCTTCGACGCTGAAGGAGATCGGGGAGGGGGTAAGCGAGGAATTGTTACAGGTGGCCGGTGAACGACTGGCGGGGGGATTAGAGGAATCAGCCAGGGCATCGGGTGGGCGGAAATTCGAGATGCGACCTTTTCGATTCAGACTGAGCAGCGGTAAAGAGATAGGGGTGATGAGTCCCTATGTCAAAGGCAAAGGGTGGCGAGGTTCGCGGCACCTGTTGGCAGGTTTGTGGGGTATTTGCGGACGGGCGAGCCCTGGATTATACGAGTTGGTGGGATATTGTTCGGCGCTGGGTCCTTCGTATGAGGTTGCACATCAGACACTTGAGAAATTCGGGGTGTCGATGAGTTTGACCTCTGTTCGGGACATTACGAATCGCTTGGCGAAGCGGTGTTATGAGTTGGGAGAAGAGAACCTGCTATTGGAGGGAAATGAGAATGTAGCAGGAAAGCGGGTATTGATCTCTTTGGATGGAGGGCGGACCCGAAGCCGGGTGTGGGACGGCGGGGTGAATGCGGCGGGCAGGAGCACTTACACGACCGAATGGATCGAGCCGAAGTTGTTTGTCATCGATGTACTGGACGGGGAAGGCCGTCCGGACCGCTATCACTTGCCGGTCTATGGAAGCCGGTTTGGGGAGGGCGATATATTCAACTTGTTGGGAAGATATCTGAAAAAACTGGAGGTGGAAAAAGCCGCTCAGATCCAGGTGGTGGCCGATGGCGCCCCCTGGATATGGAATCAAATAAAGGATTTGCTGCTGCGTCTCCAAGTAAGACCGCAACGGATTGTGGAAACGCTCGATTATTATCATGCCTCGCAATATGTTCATGACCTGGTGGGGGAAATGCCCAAACGGGTTTCGGAAAAACAAAAGGGAAAATATTTGAAAGCATTTAAAGAGTGGCTTTGGGAAGGAGAATCAGCGCAGATAGTAGCAAAATGCCGGGAGATTTACAAGCGGCCCTGTCAGTTGGTGAACCGGTGGATCAATTACTTAGAAAAGCATCGGGATAGAATGAAATACGCTGAATATGAAAGAGATAAGCTGATGTGTGGCAGCGGAATTATCGAATCGGGCATCCGGCGGATCGTCAATCTTCGCTTTAAAAATGCCTCTACTTTTTGGGAAAAAGAGACAGTGGAAAAACTTTATTTTCTAAGAGCCGCAGTGCTGTCAAAACGATGGACGACTGTCATGGAAAACATGGTTAATCGAGCCTGAATGTGGGGACAAATCGCAACTGCGCCCAAAACAACAACAAATTTAAATTCAAATACAAATTCAAAGATCAAACTCAAATAGCGCGTTGGTCATGGGGATTCCCGGTAGCCCTGGACAACGCGTTTGATTTTGATTTTGAAGTTGAACTTTCACTTGATCTTGTTTTTGATTTTGTTTTTGATTTTGTTTTTGATTTTGTTTTTGATCTTGTTTTTGAATCAACCAGCCCTTCAACCTACCAACTCACCTTCACCATCTGCCGTCCAAACTGCCCGTTTACCGGCGGGATCGTCACCTCGATCTCATAAATAGTGCCCCGCTGCTCGATCACCTTCGCATTTTGAATTTCTTTAAAACCGCTTTGCGAAAACAGGAAAGCCCGGTTGGTCGAGCCGGAAAATCCCTCGAATGTCGCGGTATAATACCGGTCGTCGATGCTGTTCGACTGGTCGACGAAGCGAAAACCGCTGCTCCGGTCGCCGGGTTTGGGGCCCGGTTCGATCCCCCAGATGTTCGCCGTCTGCGGGAGGATGCCGATCCCGCCTTCGCAGGCGATGGCGATGGTTTCGCCGGGCTTCAACGGCACGTTCGGCAGCACCACTGTCGTGCCTTCGTTGGTCTCCGTGAATCCGGACGGCTGCGCGAAAGACTCTACCTCCGTGAGTACCGAAGCTGGCGCAAACTCCACCTCGATATCGAGCATCAGTTGCGGCTTGCCCTGCGCCTTGAAGGTGTAAAAGGTTTTGCCTTCGATCCGGTCGATGTCCATGTCGAAAACCACGTCCCCGACCCGGATATTTTTCAGCTTGACGGAATCCCAATGCCAGGGAAGCCGCAGCTTCATACCCAGCCGCCGGCGGTAGGCGTCGGGTTGCAGGCCGATCATTCCTTCCAGGGCCGGCAGCAGCACCATCGTCTCCGACCAGCACTGGTGATGACAAACGCCCTTCGGCGTATAAATATCGCCATGTAAAACTTCCTCCACGCTCCCGAGTCCCCAATGCCGGTACACAAGCCCGTTGCGCTGGCAATGGTCGAACGCGTTCGTCACCATCCCGGTCCGGAAAGCCGCCAGCGAGGCCCAGCCGCCGAACAACGGCCACACGCTGCCGGAATGATAGCCCTCCGGATTGTACCAGGAATTGCTTGCGCCCACCATTCGCACGCCCCAGTCGGTCGTAAAATCGTTGTCGTTAAATCTCCGGGCGACGGCCGCCTGCCGCGCCGTATCGCCGGTCAGGCCGAAATAGACCGGGACGCAGGCCAGCACGGTGGCGTCTTCCATATAAGTCTCGTCCGCCATTTTACCGTTGCTGTAAAAATTGGTCTGCGGATTCCAGAATTCGGAATCCACGTACTTGCCGATGCTTTTCTGGTCCTGTTCGTATTTGGTCGCCCGGGGATCGTTCAGCAGGCCTGCCATATAAGCGGCGTTTTCCAGCGCCGCCACCCAGCAGCCGGCCAGGTAAAATTCGGTATGGCTGCCGTACAACCGGCCGCCTTCGATCCAGCCGTGACCGACGTTGGTATTTTCGATCAGTCCGTCCCCGTCGGTATCCGTGGTGTACATAAAATCCATGGCCCGCAACACCGCCGGCCAGATGCTCCGGATATACGGAAGATTACCGGAATAACGCAGGTAATGCCCCGCCAGCACAACGAACAACGGCGTGGCATCGGCCGCATCGTAGTGCACGGCGCCGCTGGAGGTCAGCTCGTGAAAGATCTTGCCGGATGGATCCTGGTAGCGAACAAACATATCCAGCATTTTCCGCACGCCCGCCGTGTCCCCGGAGGCATTCATCGCCAGCCCGCTCCACGCGCCGTCGCGACCGAAATACCAGGCGTACCCGGGCCGGCCGCTCACCGGTTGGTTGCCGTCCCAGCCCTGGTCGGTGGTACCGAGGCCCGCCATCAGCGAGGCGCCCACGCCGGGAGTTTCGATGAAGCACTGGTCGGTCCGCACGAGCGCCCATTGATACGCCTCGTTGAAGGCGGTGTCCGGGGTCTCGATGATCAGGCGATTAGCCAGCAGGTTTTTGTAATAGGCATTGGAACGGGTGAGTATATTTTCAAAATTGCCTATATTTTTCGAATAAAAATCCACCGTCTTTAGCCAGCCCTCGCTGCCGGCGACGACGCGGATATCCAGGGCGCCGACGGCCGGATCGATCGTCGTCTCGAACCGGCGGATCACGGAAAAGGAATCCTGCGGATGGGGATTGTGGTCGATGTTTGCAATTTCCCGGAAGGGTTCGCTGAATCCCATGACGGTACAGAGGTCGCCGTCCTGGGCGGTCAGCACCATTCCCTGGAAATCCGCGGAGGCACCGTAGGACATATTGCCGGTGGCATTGGAGGAATAAGGCCACATGTAGCGCATGTCCGACGCAAAATTGACGATCACCTTCAACGCGCTGTCGCCGTTCATTTCATAGTGAAAAACGGCGGCGGGTTCGTCCTGGGAAACGGTAATGATCTCTTTCACCTGGAAACCCTCGAAATTGTAATAGCGGATGATCGCCTCCGGGGTGATCAGGACGGCCGGCGTCATCGTGTTGAGCCAGGTGACATAGCCGTTGGAAGCCGAGACCAGCCCGAGCTTGTAATCCCGCAAGGCCATGAAAGGATGCGCCCAGATCTCGTCGATCCCACCTTTTTCCTTGCCCATCACGGTCATCCGCCGGCCGCTGAGGTCGAAAAAATCCTTGCTGCCGCTGCCTTTCAGCGTCAGGGAGGGGGCAGGCTGGGTCCATTTTTTTCCCCGTACGGGTTTCACCGCCGGCAAAGGTTTTTCCAGGGGAGTGATTTCCGGTTTGGAAATATAGGACCAGAACCGGGCGGGGATATTGCTCAATTGTCCGGCAGTGTACCGGAACAGATTTTCGGTGAATTTTTCGAGGTGTAGCCGGTTGGCATTGGGTTTTGAAAAATACAGGTAGGCGCCGACGGCGATGACTTTTCCCTTACCCTGCGCATATTCCAGCACCAGCTTGTCATTTTCCTTGAAAGTAATATAGGCCCAGTCGATGCCGGCGACTTTGCCCTGCGGCCGGCTTTCCGCCCCGAAATAGCCGATCTTTCGTAGCAGGTGATCCTCCGGCGATTTCCATACCACCGCACCGCCGTGCAGTCCGTCGAAAATCGGATGGCTTTTAAAACCATGAAAGCCCAGGGGCCTGCCGTAGCCTTCGTCGCGGATCGTATCGGTCCGGATCTCCGGCGCGGCGGTTTCGAATCCCCAATCGTCCAGCAACCGCACTCCCTCCATCGTCAGGATGAGGTTGCCTCCTTTTTCCACGAAATTGCGCAGGGTGTCCTTCAGCGATCCCAGGGCAGCGGCGGGATCGGTTTCGTCGGTCCGGTGATAAAAAACGTGGGTGCATTTCGTCCGGCTCAATTCGCCGGAATTGATCTGACCGGCGGTCAGCGGAAAGATGGAAAACTGGTTTTTTCGGGAATCAAAAAACTGTTGCAGCGCGGTTTTTTCCGCTTCGGAGACGCCTTCCTGCAGCCACCCGATGCGGACGGGCGCTTGCGCAAATGCAGTCGCTCCACAGATCAGCAGGAGTGTAGCAAAGCTGAATTTTTTCATGAAAGCGAAGATAGTTATGAGTTATAAGTTATGAGTTATAAGTTATAGGCATATAAATGGCATTTCAATAAAATTCTTCAAACTCATAACTCATAACTTCTAACTCATAACTATCAGGCCATCGCCGGGATCCGCAGCACCTGGCCGGGATAGATCAGATCCGGATCTTCCAGCATCGGCCGGTTGGCCTCGAAGATCATCGGGTACTTCATCGGGTCGCCATAGTAATGTTGGGCGATCTTGGAAAGGGAATCCCCTTTTACCACGGTGTAGAATTGTGCAGCAGGTTCGGGGGCATCCACCGACATCCGGTCGTCTACCGTGGCAATACCTTCTACATTGCCGACCGCGAGGACTACCTTTTCCTTGGCTTCCTGGGTTTCGGCGGTACCGTAGAGTGTCAGTTGGTCGCCGTCAATATCGACGGATACGTTGCTGACCGGTAAATTCATTTTATTAACCATCTGCACCATCAGGTCCTCCCGGTTTTTTTTCATCGCAGCGGCATCTGCGCCGGATTCGGCTTTAGCGGGTTCGGTATGCCAACCCATGATCTTGGCGCCGGCGGTTTTCAAAAAAGAAAAAAGTCCCATAGTCTTTCGATTTTAATGGTAAAAAAATAAAGATTTCATTTGCGTTTTGAACGAAGAGCAAAGGAAGTAATAAATTTTCAATAATCAATATTCAACGCTCAATTCTGAGATGATTTGAGCATTGAATATTGAGTATTGAATATTGAAAATCCCTATTTATTTACCCTGTTGAGTCGCATCCCCAATCGGGCCGCTCCCGCCTTGAGCAGTAATTTCAAAGCGGTTGGCGTCCACACCCGGCCGGCCGATCGCTGACGGTGCAAATGAACCGAATTCACCACCCACCGCACGGCGTAATCGTAGTACTTCCGCGGATAAGTCCGCTGAAAATCCAGGTCCCGGTCGGTGCTTTCCTCCCAGTCCGGCCGCGCGGTCATGCGGGCCTCCACCTCTTCGTAAAGCCCCGTGCCTTTGATGGGATAGGCGATGGTGATCGTAAACAGGTCCGGATCGGACCGCCGGAGATGCTCCATCGTATGCCGGATGTCCTGCTCGGTCTCGCCCGGGTAACCGAGCATGATGAACGTACCGGCCTCGATGCCGTTCTTTTTGGCTTCCCGGATCATTTCGCGGACCTGGTGGACGTCCACCCGGCGGTCCATGGCATCGATGATCCGCTGGGAACCGCTCTCCGCGCCGATCCAGACCCGGAAACAGCCGCATTCCTTGAGGACGCCGATCACCTCCGGGTTGAGCCGGTCGGCCCGGGTGATGCACTCGAACCGGATCGCCAGCCCGCGCCGCTGGAGCTCGTCCCGGAATTCCCGCAGCCACTTGTGGCTCACGGTGAATACGTCGTCCACGAACCAGAAAAGATCCGGGGAATAGGTCTCCGCCAGGTGCTGGAGCTCGTCCACCACGACGGACGGCGCGCGGCGGCGGTAGCTCTGGCCGTACACCGCGGTGCTGCACCAGCGGCAGGTATAAGGGCAACCGCGCTGGGTGCTGACCGAAACGGTGCTCTGGCCGTGGTGCTTTTTCCAGACTTCCAGGTAGCGGCCCAGGTCGATCTTGTGCCGGTTGGGGACCGGTAATTCGTCGATGTCCGGGATCTTTTTACGCGCGGCCGTCCGGATGATATTTCCCTGTATATCTTTGTAAACCAATCCCGGAATGTCGAAAAAGTCTTTCCGGCGCCCCGTCCCCACTCCCTGCGCGAGCTCCAGCATCGTCTGCTCTCCCTCGCCGATCACCAGTACGTCGGCGCCGGCCTGAAGATAATTATCGGTATTGTAGGTGACGTCCGGACCGCCCAGCACGATCAAACTTTCCTTCAGGATTTCGGAATTTTTGAGATACCGCATCAGCTCGATCACGTTGATCTTGGTCATCAGGTTGGTATAGATCGCGATAATTGCCGGCCGGCGCGCTTCCAGGAAACTGCGCTGTGTATTTTTATCGGAAAAGGTGGTATCGAATACCTCATTGTCGAGGCCATGCTTTTCCAGCCACGCGGAAATGCACAGAATGCCCAGGGGCGGGTAAGGCCGCATGATCTCCTGTTCTTTAGGGTCGTCCTGCAGGAAGTAGCCGTGGGTGAAGACGATGGACAATGGTTAGATGGTTGGATGGTTACGTGGTTGGATGGTTGAGTGGAGCTTGGTCGGTCGGGTAATTGGAAAACCGTTCGGAAGGGACGATCGCTACGTTACTTTCATCCTTTTTACAACGCCCGTCTCAAATTATAATTCGACAATAAAACCATGCAACCATCCAACCATGCAATTTTTTTCACAAATTTACATTTTAAAATCCACTTCCCGCCAATGTCCCCGATCGAAGATTACCTCGATATCAACCGCCGTCTTTGGGACGACAAAGTAGCCCACCATTTCGGATCCGATTTTTATGGCGTGCGGGATTTCCTCGCCGGCAAAAACATGCTGCACGGTATCGAGCTGGACCTGCTGCCCGATATCCGTGGTAAAAAAGTGCTGCATCTCCAGTGCCACTTCGGACTGGACACCCTCTCCCTGGCCCGCATGGGCGCCACCGTCACGGGTATCGACCTCTCCTCCGTGGCGATCGCCAAAGCGGAAGAGCTGAACCGGATGGCCGGGCTGGATGGCCGGTTTGTCTGTTCGGATGTGTACCGGCTGCCGGAAAACCTGGAGGGTGATTTCGACCTGGTCTTCACCTCCTACGGCACCATCGGCTGGCTGCCCGATGTCGACCGGTGGGCGGAAGTCATCCGGCATTTCCTGCGTCCCGGCGGCCATTTCGTCTTCGCGGAATTCCATCCGGCGCTCTGGATGTTCGACAACGATTTTACCCGTATCGAATACGCTTATTTCAACCGCGGCACCATCGTCGAGGAGGAGACCGGCACTTATGCCGACCGGTCCGCACCCATCGCCGGCCGGTCCGTGACCTGGAACCACGATATCGCGGAGGTGCTGACCGCCTTATTAAATAAAAATATGCGCTTGGAAGTTTTCCGGGAATTCGATTATTCGCCGCACGACTGTTTCAACCGCAGCGTAAAAGTCGGCGAGGACCGCTACCAGATCGAAGGCATGGAAGGAAAGCTGCCGATGGTGTACGGGTTGCGCATGGCAATGTCCTGATACGAGGTCAGCATCCGCGGCCAATCCGCCTTCCCCGCTTTTCCGTATATACATGTCGTTCTGAAAATCATTATCTCAATTTTAAAAATAATAAAAATGAAACGATTTACCTTCCTACTCGCACTGACGCTGATGCTCAATGCCTGCCAGCAGGTCTCTACCGAAAAGGCCGGTTCAGCCTCCAACGGATATTTCGACACCGGCGACACCGGCGTTCAGGACGGCAACGTCAAAGTCATCGCCATCCAAACGCCGAAAGGCAAGATGAACGTCTGGACCAAGCAGTTCGGCAATAATCCCACCACCCGCGTGCTGCTGCTCAACGGCGGACCGGGCGCCACCCACGAATATTTCGAATGTTTTGAAAACTTTCTTCCGAAGGAAGGGATCGAGTTTATCTACTACGACCAGCTCGGCTGCGGCAATTCCGACAATCCGAACGATACGAGCTTCTGGGATCTCGGCCGCTACGTCGAGGAAGTCGAACAGGTCCGGACCGCGCTCGGGCTCAACAAGGACAATTTCTACCTCCTCGGCCATTCCTGGGGCGGCATCCTGGCCATGGAATACGCCCTCAAATACCAGCAAAACCTCAAGGGGCTGATCATTTCCAACATGATGTCCAGCGCCCCGCTCTACGGCAAATATGCGGAGGAAGTGCTGGCGAAAAAGCTCGATCCGGAAGTGTTGAAGCAGGTGCGCGAGATCGAGGCCAAAGGCGATTTCGAAAACCCGAAATATATGGAGCTCCTCCTTCCGAATTTTTATAATCAGTTCATCTGCCGTCTGCCCATGGACCAGTGGCCTGAACCGATGAACCGCTCCTTCGGCAAAATGAACCAAAGCCTGTACGTCACCATGCAGGGACCGAGCGAGTTCGGCGTCGGCGGTAAACTCGTCGACTGGGACCGCAGCCAGGACCTGAAAAACATCAATGTCCCGACCCTTGTCATCGGCGCCAACAACGATACCATGGATCCGGCACACATGAAATGGATGAGCGAACAACTTCCCAAAGGCACCTTCCTCCTCTGTCCCAACGGCTCCCATATGGATATGTACGACGACCAGCAGACCTACTTTAAAGGGCTGATCGACTTTTTGAAAAAAGGCGGAAGCTAAATTTTTAGAAATATTCAATACTCAATAATCAATGCTCAATATTCCTTCGCCGAAGCCAGGATCAAGGTTTGAGAATTGAATATTGAGCATTGATTATTGAATATTTTTGTGGAATGACTGCTGAATGACCATCGAATGACCATAGCATGACCCGCTACATCGCCCTCCTCCGCGGCATTAACGTCAGCGGACAAAAACTGATCAAAATGGAAGACCTCCGGCAGATGTTCGCAGCTGCCGGATTTTCTGCGGTACAGACTTATATTCAGAGCGGGAATGTGATCTTCGAGGCGGCGGAAAGCGACCCGGCAACGCTTCGCCCCCAAGTGGAAGAAATGCTCGCGGCTTCGCTGGGCTACAAGGTCCCGACGTTGATCCGCACCATCCCGGAAATGAATGCCGTGATCCGGGACTTTCCGTTTGCCGGCACCGACCTGGAAACCGTCAAACTGTACGTCGCTTTTCTGGCGGACGTCCCCCATCCCGAAAAACAAAGTGCCTGGATCGCCCTGAGCAATACGGTGGAGGTCTTCCATATCCGCGACCGGGAGGCGTACATTTCCATCCTGAAAGAAACCGACCAAAAGGTGCTGTTTACCAATATGCTGCTGGAGAAAAAGCTCGGCGTCGTGGCAACGACCCGCAACTGGGCAACGGTAAATAAGCTGGCAGGGTATTAGGAGGCGTGAAGCGTGAAGCGTGAGTGGCGCCAGGAATAACCTTTGGCGCCACTCACGCTTCACGCTTCACGAAAAAAAAAAGCCACATCTACGATGCGGCTTCAAACAACAAATTATAATCCCATGAACATATATTCTGACAGCTTTCGCTGATTTCAGGCAAAGTAAGTCGCATCTTCAAAAAAATGCGACTTGCAACAAAATTTATAATCCCATGAACAAATCTTCGGATCGGAGGATACCGCTTTCGGTATCGTTTTTCACTGCACTGCTTCAATTCCTCAATTCATGATACAAATATGCAGGTGTCTGCGAGAGTAGGCAAAGACATTTTTTAACCGTTGTGGGATTTTTTTATTAGCAATAACAATTTTAACATTTTTGTAAAATATTGATTATTAGGTATTTTTGAAATAAAATTTCAATATTTTTGTGAATTTTAAATAATTAAAAATTTTTAAAAAGACAAAAAAATTTTTGAAAAAAGTCTGTTTGGGTGGGGAAACACCCGTAAATTTCTTTCCAAAAAGATAGAAACTGTTTTCCGCCTTAAAAAATCAGGTACGTGGGTATCAAATCCGTTTTAGCAACTGTCCGGGAAAAGATCCGGGTCCGTCCCTGGCTGACCAAATCCTGGCGCATCGTCAAAAGAATTTTTCTGGTGCTGTTCCTGGCACAACTGTTTTACATCATTCTCCTCCGGTGGATGCCCGTCTATACGACCCCGTATATCATCCAGAACTGGTTCGACCGGATCGGCACGGATAAAAAACTGTACAAGGACTGGGTGCCGTTCGAGGACATTTCCGATAATATGAAGCTGGCCGTCATCGCCTCGGAGGACCAGCTTTTCAGCGAGCACTTCGGCTTCGACCTGGAGGCGATCGGCGAGGCGATGCGCTACAACCAGAAACACACCAAGCGCACCCACGGCGCCAGCACCATCAGCCAGCAAACCGCCAAGAACGTCTTCCTGTGGCAGGGACGGAATTACATTCGCAAGGGCCTGGAAGTGTATTTCACTTTTATGATCGAACTGATCTGGGGGAAAGACCGCATCCTGGAGGTCTACCTCAACGTCGCCCAGACCGGCGACGGATATTTCGGCGTGGAAACTGCCGCCCGCCAATACTTCGGCAAGCACGCCAAGGACCTCACCCGCGAAGAAGCCGCCCTCATCGCCGCTACCCTGCCCAATCCGGTAGTCCTCAAGGCCGCCGCCCCTTCCCAATACCTCCTCAAACGCCAGCGCTGGGTCCTCCGCCAGATGAAATACATGAAGCTGGAGTAATTAACAAGATACAATTAGCTCTTAACAATGAACGATTAACAATTGATATCAATAATTGATAAATTAAAAATTAATACGTAACCTTTTAACCGAGAATTCGTTGCATAAAATAATTGTTGATCGTTCATCGTTACTAATTAAGGGCCTTTGGCACGGTTCTTGCGCCTGACACTTCGGCTTTATCAAACGAATTCATTCACATCCAAACAGCACGCTCCCCTATGGGTCCCCGCTTCGAATCCCCTGCTTCCAAGTCCATCGTCCTTCCCAACCAAAAAAGGAATTCCACCGCTTCCCTTGTTTTCCTGATCAAAAAAACCCTTTTAGTTTCCTGTATTCTCACGCTGCCGCTCGTGTGGCTGTCGCCCCTTTCCCTCGGCATCAAGTTCCTGCTTTTCTGGTGCGCGGCGGTGTACGTCATCTGCCGGTTCGCGTTTTTTGCCAGAGGATAGATAGTGCGAGAGTGAGATAGCGAGAGAGTGAGATAGCGAGAAATTTCAAAGTGAGATTTTCAGAATTATTATTCTAAAAATCATGGTATTTATTCCAGAGAAAAGATCCTTCCCAACCAATTGAATAGCCACAGAATGGCAATTCTCACCATCTCACCATCTCACCATCTCACTTTCTCACTTTCTCACAAGTCTCCCCATCCCACTCTCTAAACCTTCTCCCACCGCATCCCGAATTTCCCGTCGAAGGTCGCCTGCGGACCCAGCACGAGCAGTCCGTCACCGTTATTGAAAGCATCCACGTTGCAGGTCATGGGCTCGATGGCGATGGAGCGGCGGTGGGGCGGCGTAAAAAGCTGCACATACCTGTAGCCGGAGGGACCTGTTTCCTGCCAGTAGGTGAGCTGTCCGCGGTCGGAACGCAGGATGATTTCCAGGGGATTAAGTCCGTCGGGGACGGCAAAGCAATTGTCCAGGGTAGTGTCGCGAAGCGTTTTTAGGGTGGTAAAGTCCCGCACTAGCTCCAGCTTGCCGATGGGGATCATGCGATCGTCGATCAGCACTTTTTGGCAGGCCGGCATTTGCAGCGAGACCGTGTCGGCATTGTCCGCCAGCACGAAATAAGGATGCCAGCCCAGCCCGACCGGCAGATTCCGGTTGCCGTCATTGCGGAAGTAAAGATCTACTTCGAACCCATCGTCGCTCATGCACATGTCGACACTGAACGTAAAGGGAAAGGGATAAGCGGGATGATCGCCCGGGTCGACATAGCTGCAGGTGATCCCGGCTTTTTTCTTGGTGCAGGTAGAGCCGATGACCGCCATCGACTTGCTCTTGCCGTAGCCGTGGATGGCATTTCCCGTAGAAGTGTTGTTGATTTGAAATTGATAAGCGTTTCCTTCGAAAGAATATTTGCCATCCCGGAGGCGGTTGGGGAAAGGCAGTAAAAAAGCGCTTTTCGACCATTGATTTTCCACCAGCGCCTCTGGCGTGTCATACCCGTCCAGGATGGAAACACCCCCGAAAACCAGCTCCAGCAGGCAGGCGCCGTATTGGGGTACGCACGAAAATCGATTGCCGTTCTGATCATTAAAAAAAGTTATTTTTTTAAACGGACCAAACGGTTCAATTTTTTTCCGGTACATAAATGAACGGTGGTTTAGGCGCTGAGTTTATTAAAATATAGGTTGCGTGGTAAAAATACAAACAGCCGGGATGATTTTAAAACAATTATTTAACATTTTTTTAAGATATATCATACTATTGTAAAATTAGGGTTATCGGCTATTTCCCGAAGAGAATTTTTTTCCGTTGATTTACCTTTGCCTGTAAAATGATATTAGTTATTGGATATTAGGTATTTAGCATAAATTGAAATTGAAGTAATAAACATCCAATATTTAATATCCAATTGCTAATAACTATCTCTCTTCCTAAAATGACAAAACTAAGCCTTTTTGTACTGACTGCCGTCATCAGCCTCCCCCTGTCCGCGCAGCCCGAAAAACACTTCAAAAACCTCCGGCAACTGACCTGGGGTGGCAACAACGCGGAAGCGTACTTCAGTTTCGACGGCAAGCGCCTGAGCTTCCAGTCGGACCGCGCCGACTGGGGCGTTCAGTGCGACCAGATCTTCGACATGGACATCGCCAAAGCCGCCGCCGACTCCTCCTATCGCCCGCCGATGGTGAGCACCGGCAAAGGCCGCACGACCTGCTCCTTCTACCTGCCCGGCGGCAAACAGATCCTCTACGCCTCTACCCACAAAGGCGGTGAAAAATGCCCGCCGCCGCCGGCGCCCCGCTCGGATCATAAATACCTCTGGTCAGTGTACGATTCCTATGATATTTTCGTGACCAAGCGCAACGGCCGGATCGTCCGGCAACTGACCGACTCCCCGGGTTATGACGCGGAAGCCACGGTCTCGCCCGACGGAAAGAAGATCGTGTTCACCTCCGTCCGCTCCGGCGATCTGGAGCTCTGGACAATGGATATCGACGGCTCCAACCTGCACCAGGTGACCAGCGGCCTGGGCTACGACGGCGGCGCTTTTTTCTCGCCCGACAGTAAAAAGCTGGTGTTTCGCGCTTCCCGTCCTCAGACCAGGGAAGAAATTACGGAATACAAAGACCTGCTGGCGCAGGGACTGGTGGCGCCGACCACGATGGAAATTTACACCTGCAACGTGGACGGCAGCAATCTCCGCCAGGTTACCCGCCTGGGCAAAGCCAATTGGGCGCCGTTTTACCTGCCTGACAATAAACGGATCGTTTTTTCCAGCAACCACCATTCCACGAAGGGATTTGATTTCCAGCTCTATATGATCAACGAGGACGGGACCGGCCTCGAACAGGTCACGACGGAGAGCTATTTCAACGCTTTTCCGATGTTTTCCCCCGACGGGAAAAAAATCGTATTTTCGTCCAACCGCAATAACGGCGGCACCCACGACACGAACCTGTTTATGGCGGAGTGGGTGGATTGACCGAATCTCTTGGATTTTCATCCCCGGCATCTTCGGTTTTTTCCAATGGCAGCCGCAAAGAATTTTTATAAATTATTTATAATCAATTATTTATAAATTGTAAACCGAAAAAAGAATGCATTTTTATAATAATAAAATAAATCTAACGGCCAAATTTTCCGGTCATCCGTCATCGGTCTGCGGTTATCGGTCTGCGGTCTGCGGTCTTCATTGGTCCTGGAAGGAGACGCGCTGTAGCGCGTCTCTACGGTTGGGGTTCTTCGCCATTATTCTTCTCGCCGTCTCCACCGCCTCCGCCCAATCCTACTCCACCAAAAACCTCAAATCCCATATCACCTACCTGGCCAGCGATAAGCTGCAGGGACGAGGCACCGGCACGAAGGGGGAAAAAATGGCGGCCAAGTACATCACGAAACAGTTCCGGAAGATCGGGCTGACCCCTAAAGGGACGGACGGATATCTGCAATCCTATACCTTCAAACCATCCGCCAATCCCCATGCCACGACGGAAGACGCGAATGTCCAGCCGGTCAACGGCACCAACGTCATCGGCTATCTGGACAACGGCGCAGCGAATACGATCATCGTCGGGGCGCATTTCGATCACCTGGGGTTGGGGTACGATAAAAACTCCCTGGATCCGAATCCCGAAGGGAAGATCCACAACGGCGCGGACGACAACGCTTCCGGCGTCGCAGGCGTGATCGAGCTGGCCAGGCACTACCACGACAATGACGTGAAAGAACCTTATAATTTCCTGTTTATCTGCTTTTCCGGGGAAGAGCTGGGATTGTACGGATCCAAGAAATTCTGCGAGCATCCGACTATGGATTTGTCCAAAACCCACCTGATGGTGAACCTGGACATGATCGGCCGCCTGAAGGAGGACAAGACCCTGATGGTCGGCGGCGTGGGTACGGCGCCGGGGCTGGAAAAGCTCATCGAGGACGCCCGGGGAAACCTGAAAGTCAACCGGGATAGTTCGGGTATCGGGCCTTCCGACCATACTTCTTTTTACCTGAAGGACATTCCGGTACTCTTCTTTTTCACGGGCCAGCACAGCGATTATCACAAACCCAGCGACGATGCCGGGAAGATCAATTACGCCGGCGAGGCGGAAGTCCTCGGATTTATCCAGCGGAGCATCGATGCTGCGGTGGAAAAACCTAAATTCACTTTTACGGCTACCAAAAACAAAACCGCGAACAATCCATCCTTCAAGGTCACCCTGGGCATCATGCCGGACTATGTTTTCGATGGAACCGGCCTGCGGATCGACGGCGTCACCGACGACCGGCCCGCCGCCAGAGCCGGTCTCAAAGCGGGCGACGTCATCGTCCAAATGGGCGACCTCCCGATTGCGGATATCCAGGACTACATGAAAGCTTTGGGCAAATTTTCCAAAGGGGAAAAAACAATGGTGAAGATCAAAAGGGGCAGCGAGGAGAAATCGGTGGAGGTGGAGTTTTGAAGATTAATCTAATAACTCAACCTCCGCACTTCCCCATGGATCATCGCCTCGATCCCCTGCAGTAGCGTACCCGGCAATTGCGCCCGCCAGTTGATTTCGTTATAATCCCGGCCGAAATGGATATAGTGCTGGAGGCGGGTATCGTGCATTTCCTGGGCTACATGATGCAGGGTATTGATGAAGCAGATCCAGCCGCCCTCCTCGGCCGTTTCTTCGGACCATTCCTCATAATAGCAATCATCCGAACCATGAAAATTGAGGACGTTCTCGCAGATCAGGATATACTTGAAGATCCCCTGCTCCTCCAGGCGCTCGATGAGATTCCGTTTCAGGAACATGATATCGTTGTGCAGGCAGTCGTTCCATTCGCCGATCAATTCGATGATCGCCCCGCCCGCTTCGTAATCCACGTATAAGATCTTGAGATACAAGGTACTGGAACCGAATTCGTCCCACTGCGGATGGATATAATAGTTGTAAATTTTCTTGTCGAAATAAAATTCGCTGTACTCTTTCCCATAATAGAGAGAGCGCTCATCCTCGGATGCGGTATAGTAGTCGCGCCACCGGTGATATGGTTCGATATCATGCATATCCTGACAAATCTAAGCAGTAAACGGCAAAAAAACAACCGTATTTTATAACATTAAACAGGTATTCTCGGAGGATGTTTACGGCGAAAAAACGGGCTGCCGGAGGACCCGGGCAACCCGTCATGTCAAATCATTTGAACTTCATTAACGATGTATCTGCAGGTAGCCGACGAAGAGTTCTCCCTCGCCGGTGTCAAAATAATAATAGTAGGTTCCGTCGGGCAGATCCTTGCCTTCCCAGGTTCCCGCCCAGTCATTCCGGTAATCCTTTTTGGAGAATACTTTGGTTCCCCAGCGGTTGAAAACCGTCACGGTGTTGAAAGGATATTCGTCGATCCCGTCGATCACGAAAAAGTCGTTGACATCGTCGTCGTTGGGGGAAAATCCGTTGTAGATCTGGAGGCAGGTAACGTAGATCAACACCAGCGCCGTATCGCAGCCGTTTTGGTTGCAAATGGCATAAATCATCGTGTCCTCGCCGCAATAATCCACCTCCGGGGCGAACAGCAGGTCGTTGTCCTGGTTGAGGAACGCCACGCCGTGCTCCGGTTGGGTCACGATATAGATCCCCTGCAAAACCCCGTTGATGGTGTCGTTCTCCAGAATGGGGATGACGATGTCGAAATTGACTTCCGTGACCCCGATATCCACCACCGCAATGGGCAACAAGGTATCCGGTCCTTCTCCGCAATCGACGTCCAGGTAGACCCAGGCCGTGTCGCAACCGATATTATTGCAGATAAAGTATTCGAAGCTGTCCATCCCGCAAAAATCCTGATCCGGGGTATAGGTGACGGTACCATTGCCATTGATCACGACTAGGCCGTTTTCAGGGTCGGTCACGATACCGATGTCCGTGAGCGTGCCGTTCAGGGTGTCGTTGGCAAGGACCACCACGATTTCCGGTTCGTTGATCTCCACTGAAGCGCTGTCGGCGACCGCTATGGGCGGCAGATCACCGTTCCCGCTCCCGCAATCCACGTCTAAGAATACCCAGGCGGAGTCGCAGCCGACGGGATTACAAATGAAATATTGGAAACTGTCCGCCCCACAAAAATTCAGCGCCGGAGAATAAGTGACCGTGCCGTTGCCGTTGACGGCCGTCGTTCCATTTACGGGATCGGTGACGATGCCGATATTCGCCAACGTCCCATTTAAAGTATCATTCGCCAGCACTACCACAATGACCGGGCTGTTGATATTCGTCGCCGCATCGTCGTCTACGGCTACCGGAGGAAGATCGTCGCCCCCGCCATTGCCGCAATCCACATCCAGGAATACCCACGCCGAATCGCAGCCGATATTATTGCAGATGAAATATTGGAAACTGTCCGCCCCGCAGAAATCCAGCGCCGGGGAATAAGTGACCGTGCCGTTGCCGTTGACCGCCGTCATCCCATTTACGGGATCGGTGACGATGCCGATATTCGCCAACGTCCCGTTTAAAGTATCATTCGCCAGCACTACCACAATGACCGGGCTGTTGATATTCGTCGCCGCATCGTCGTCCACCGCTACCGGCGGAAGATCGTCACCCCCGCCATTGCCGCAATCCACATCCAGAAATACCCAGGCCGAATCGCAGCCGATATTATTGCAGATGAAATATTGGAAACTATCCGCCCCGCAGAAATTCAGCGCCGGAGAATAGGTGACCGTGCCGTTGCCGTTGACCGCCGTCGTTCCGTGCGCCGGATCGGTGACGATGCCGATATTCGCCAACGTCCCGTTTAAAGTATCGTTGGCCAGCACCACTACGATGACCGGACTGTTGATATTCGTCGCCGCATCGTCGTCCACCGCTACCGGCGGAAGATCGTCGCCTCCGCCATTGCCGCAATCTACATCCAGAAATACCCACGCCGAATCGCAGCCGATATTATTGCAGATGAAATATTGGAAACTGTCCGCCCCGCAGAAATCCAGCGCCGGAGAATAAGTGACCGTGCCGTTGCCGTTGACGGCCGTCGTTCCGTGCGCCGGATCGGAGACGATGCCGATATTCGCCAACGTCCCGTTTAAAGTATCGTTGGCCAGCACCACTACGATGACCGGACTGTTGATATTCGTCGCCGCATCGTCGTCCACCGCTACCGGCGGAAGATCGTCGCCTCCCCCATTGCCGCAATCCACATCCAGGAATACCCACGCCGAATCACAACCCACTCCGTTGCAGATAAAATACTGAAAACCGTCCGCCCCGCAGAAATCCGGGTTCGGCGTATAGGTCACGGTGCCGTCTCCGTTCAGAACGGTCGTTCCGTTGAACGGATCGCTGAGCAGGCCGGTATCGGTCAAGGTTCCGTTGGGAATGTCGTTCGCCAGGATTTCTATGACGACGGGGACATTCAGATCCGTCGTCACATTGTCGTCCACCGCAACCGGCGGCAGGGGCGGGTTCGTACAGGTCACAAATACGGTTATGGTGTCGGCGCAACCGGTAGAGAGGTTATTGATAAAAACCAGGTGCTCGCCTTCGCTGAAAGACAATTCCGTGCCGAACGGGATCACATTGATATTGATCTCCAGCCAGGCCATGGCGCCCGTCGCCGGATGGGTGATGTGCAGGCCGCTGTAATCCGAGCCCGGACTGCCGCCCAGGATATTGAGCGTTATCTCGTGCAGATACCAGTTCCCCGCCGGATCCGCCTGATTCATGAGAGCAATCAACCCGTCAATATCGGCAAAGTCGCCGGAAAAGGTCTGTCCGTTGACGGTCCAGGAGTCCAGGTGGTAAGGTCCCATGGACCCCTGGCCGATCAAAGTGTAATAGGTATAAGCAAACATGGAATCGTAATCGCATCCGGCGATCCCGCCGGAGAAAGGTATTCCGTTATCTATTATTTCGTAAAAATTGATATAATTTTCCAGGGTGATCGGCACGCACAGCGGCGCCCCGCCCGCACAATCGGTCGTCTCCAGATCAAAAAAACTTTCCGAAAAAAGGTCTGGACAAGGAAGGGTGTCGGTACAGGTAGAATCCTGCAATATCACCGCAGCCGTCGTTGTTCCGCAGGTATTGGATGCTACAACCTGGTAATTTCCTTCAGCCAGCCCGCTGAAAAAACCGGTGTTTTGTGCGGGCCCTCCGTTGAGGCTGTACACCGGCGCCGGATTGCCCGATGCCTGCACGGTAATGCTGCCGTTGGGATTGCATAATAAGGGATCTTGAAAGTCGACGGACAGGATCGCCGGTTCCTGGCAGGTATCCACGGGCGGTGGCGGCACGATAATAATGATGGTCGTATCGCAGTTGCCCGGATCACTGCAGGCCACGATGCAGAGGGTGTCGATGGTCGTAAAAATATCGGTCGTGATGATAGTAAGGCAGGAATCCGGCGAATCGACGATCACCGTCACCTCCGTTCCGGCCTGGCTTTCATCGCACACGTAAATCGTATCGATGTTATCCACAAAATCGATCACCGGTGTCAGACAGACTTCCACCATGGTATCGGGCGGCAGGGTGATGATCACCGTATCGGTGCAGGACAGCGCCACCAAGGTCACGACCGCCGTCGTCTCGCCGCAGGAATTGGAAGCGACCACCTGGTAGTTTCCGGCAGCCAGGCCGCTGAAATTCCCGGAGCTCTGGGGAGGCCCGCCGTTGAGCCTGAATTCCGGTGCCGGAATGCCCGAAGCTTGTATGGAAATCGACCCGTTCGGCAGGCAGTTCAGCGGATTTTGAGAATCCTGGCCCGTCAAAACCGGGATCGTGGTTGCCTCCACTGTCGCGGTGACGACTGTCGAGCAATCCGCGATCAAAGGATCGGTCAGGGTAATGGTATAGGTGCCGGGGGGCAGATCCGAGCGCAGATTCCCCGCGCCTTCAGGCGTCCCGATATCGGGCGACCAGGTGTACTGATACAGCGCGGGATTGGCGGTCACGACGGTAATGCTTCCGGTTACCCCGTCGCAGGGAAAGGACACATAGGTGGTGAGGACTTCCGGTCCCTCGCAATCGCAACCGGTGAGCACGGTGATCTCCTGGCTGTCCGAAGTGCTGTTGCCGCACCGGTCGGTCACGGCCCAGGTCCTCGTTATATTCGTAGTGCAACCGTCGTATTCGAATTGTTGGGAAAAAGCTTGAGTAATAAAATTGCCGCAGGGATCGAAAGCCGAGATAGTTCCGGGCGGCGGGACGGTCTGGCCGGCCGTCATGTCTACCGTCAGATCCGGCGGGACATTGGAAATGGTGGGCGGGGTGGTATCCACCACTTTCACCACGATATAGATCTCCGCCTGGTTGCCGCAGGCATCGGTGGCAATCCACGTGCATTGCAGCCAATAGAGGTAATCCGCAGTGGTGCAGTTGTTGATATTGAAGGCGACTTCCTGAAAAACCACGGTCGCACCGCCCGGGCAATCCGTCGTTGCCAGCACGTCGTTCACCGTAAACACCGTCGCAAATCCGCATTCGGCGACGAGCGTGTCGCCGCTGTTGACGCCCGCCAGCTCGGGATGATTGAATTCGAGGGTAATACCAAGGACCGGAGGTGGGATGGAGGAGAACTTAGCAGGGGAGGCTTTCACCGTTATTCCAGCCCCTAAAAGCAGGAATAAGAGTAAAACGTAAGTTTTTCTCATAGTCTGAAATTTCAGATTTCAGATGCCAGACAGATACTTATGTTCCTTTGAATTTCAAATGAATTGAAATGTGCTTAAATCAGTCTTTTATCTAAAATGAGCGGTTAAAGAATTCTACCTTAACACATCAAAAAAACTGCCAATTTTTAGCGGGGGTATGGATTTCCATCCGGATATTCGGGCGCCTTTTTGTCATTTTTCTAAAAAAACGGGTATTCTGAAAGCGCTTGTTACGTTTATCTTTTGGGGCTTTTTGGCCTTCTCCGACCGCACCGGCGCGCAGTCCCAACCGCTGGTTTTGCGGCACCGGGCCATGGGAACCAACTGCACTATTACGCTTTATTCGACAGATAGCCTGGCAGCCGAAAGGGCCGCACAGAAGGCCTTCCAGATGCTCGACAGTTTTGAACTGATCCTGAGCGATTACAATCCGCAGAGCGAGGCATCCCGGGCGCCGGCGGCCGGAACCGGTAAAGGCGGCGTGCGCGTCTCCCCCGTTTTATTCGAACTGACCCAAAAATCTCTGCAAGCGGCGGAATTATCCGGCGGCGTGTTCGATATTACTATTTCCCCGGTGATCAAGCTGTGGCGGGCGCATAAAAAAGCCGGCAATCCGCCTTCTAAAAAAGAAATAAAATCCCGTCTGCGATCCTGCGGATACCAGTACCTGAAAGCGGACAGCCTGACCCAGCGGCTTTTTTTCCTAAAAGAAGGAATGGGACTGGATTTCGGCGGCATCGCGCAAGGCTACGCGGCGCAGAAAATGCTGGATTATTTGAAAAGTAAGGGCTTCCCGATCACGATGGTGGACATCGGCGGCGACATCGCCTGTGGAGAAAAGCCGCCCGGAACCGCCGGCTGGGAAGTCGCCGTCAATCTCCCCGGTTCCCCCACCGAACTTTATCCGGAAACCTTTTTCCTGGAAAATCAGGCTATCACCACCTCTGGAAAGCTGTTTAATTATTTCGAATATAGAGGCAAAAAATACTCGCACATTATCCATCCCCGCACCGGCCAGCCTGTCCGCCACAACCGGCAGTCCACCGTCATCGCACCCGACGGCGCCACCGCTGATTGGCTCGCCACCCTTTCCAGCACATTGGGATCCTAAGCTTAGAATTCCACGTGGACAAGTTGTCGCG
>JADMIO011374025.1_pt1 | contig 78224 bp, 68 predicted proteins | sample 8958161 | NCBI WGS metagenome assembly JADMIO01 (sample SAMN16585339, study PRJNA669376) | soil metagenome | isolation source: Crop rotation soil | place: USA: Cullars Rotation, Alabama | collected 2011 | reverse complement strand
GCCGCGACTTCAAGTCACGTGAATTCCAAGCTTCGGATCCCACTGTGCTGGAAAGTGTATCCCCAGAATTGGCGTGTATTGCCGTAGCCGGTTGTGGTGGGTTGGGTCGCTGCTGGACACAGCCGGAACTGACCGATATTTGCGTAAAGATTTGTGAGTTGCACCATCCAGGTACCCTCCGCGTAACCACCGGTATCGGTCATATAGAAATCGCGGTTGTCCGTTACATACATCGAAACGATCATCGACCATTGCCGAAGATTCGAAATGCACTGGGCGCTGTGAGCTTTCATCTTTGCCCGGGATAATGCGGGCAAAAGCATCGCTGCAAGAATGGCAATGATAGCAATGACGACAAGAAGTTCGATCAAAGTGAAGCCCACACAAGAGAGGCGATTTGGACGAGACAGTTCAATGAACGTCCCATTCCGATGCTCGCTTTTTGAACAGCGGTGCATGAACAGAGAACTACGCCCTGTTCTGAACCAAAGTCAAGAATCAACGTTAGAGTGGCGCAGGTTTCTAACCTGCTGTATCGCAGGCTTCTAGCCTGCAGATCGTTCGATAGTTTAAGCCGTTGGAGTTGTTACACGCCTGCCGATTAGAAATCGGCGATACAGCAGTTAGAAATCTGCGCTACTTCAACAAGTAGGATGCGCCCGGTGCTTATACCAAACTCCAGCCCTCACGATAATCGCGCTTAAGAAATCGGTTGGCCTCATCCAAATTGGTAAATTTCAAGTTCGCAGAGTCCCAAAGGAGTCGGTAGAGAGTGAGTTCCTCTCTTAACTGAACTCGAAGCGCGACATTTCCCAGAAGAACAGATTCAGCGAGCGGCCCGGCAAAGTCGAAATTTGAACCGCCCGGTTTGCCTCCCTTACACGCATCGATCCATTCCTGGTAATGATTCCCGGAACGAGGAATGCTCTGCGGCACTTCTCGAGCAGCCTCTGCGCAACTGGCGGGAAATATCCCATCGCCACGCTGTTGTTGTCCGCCTCCGAGCATTAAACCTTTATCGCCAATAATAAGCCTGCCGGTATCTCCCATCTTTCGACCTTCGGGCAAACCATCGGGACGTGGTGGACGCAATCCACCGTCGTACCAGACCAGTTTGCACGCGGGCATTTCGATTCCGCCCGCGGACGGACCGCTCTGTCCGGCAACATGGCGGTTGGTTTGTTGGATTGCGGCATCCCGCGCTGCAAATTGGTAGGTCACCGTCGAGCCTAGCGGGTAGGTCTCTTCATTGACTCGCGTAGAAGAAGCCTGAACGCTCGATGGCGCGGTAAGTTTCAGCGCGCGAAAAATAGGATCCATGGAATGACAACCAATGTCTCCCAATGCCCCTGTGCCGAAATCCCACCAACCTCTCCACTTGAACGGAAGGTAAGCCGGATGATAAGGCCGAAGAGGCGCAGGCCCCAACCATAGATCCCAGTCCAGGTAATCTGGAACCGCGGGTTTATCTTGAGGGCGTGAAATACCTTGTGGCCAATATTCTTTGAACAAGCCCTGAGAAGGTCGGTCGGTCCAAATGTGCACTTCGCTAACCTTCCCAATGACTCCGGACCAAATGATTTCACAAAGGCGCCGTGCAAATTCAGAAGCCTGGCCCTGATTTCCCATTTGGGTTGCGACCTTTGCCTCGCGGGCTGCTTTTGCAACCTGGCGCGATTCCCAAACCGAATGCGTCAAAGGCTTTTCGCAATAAACGTGCTTGCCACGTTTGATGGCCTCCATTGAGGCGAATGCGTGATGATGATCGGGCGTGGCGACAACCATCGCATCGATTTCCTTCATTTCATCCAGCATTTTCCGATAATCGGTAAATTGTGTGGCTTTAGGATATTTCCGAAAAACCGGGCCAGCGTGCTCTTTATCGACGTCACAGAGCGCGACAATGTTTTCCTTTTCCATCTGGGCCAAATCATGAGCACCCTGTCCAGCAAAGCCGATGCCAGCGATATTCAACTTTTCATTGGGCGAAGGCGCGCCGTTTAATCCAAGGACCGAGCCACGAACAAACAGGAAACTTGTAGCTGAAAAAGTCGTTCCGCGCAGAAATTGGCGGCGAGTTAATTTGGACTGAGGAACCATGCTTTTCGTTTTCATGGAGCTTGGGAAGTCAAAAGGTTTTGCGCTGCTGATTATGGTGAGCATTGATGAATCTGTGAAGCAAGAAGGAAGTCGCCCCAGTGGAACACGCAGCAGAATGACATTCCGCGATACAGCAGTGTCACTCTGCGCTACGTATTTGAAGTTTCCACCCGTTTTCAATCACCCCAACGAGAATCGTTGTTGCAGGTTTTATTTATCGGTGTATTTCTTATCTATACCATGAGAAGGACTGATTCCTCTTCCAGAAGGGCTTCGCAAATTTCCATGAATAAATCAGCATTCGGCTCCGACTAAGGAATAAAAGGACTACATGACGGCGGGCACACAGGAATTAAGTGTTAGCGATAGTGACAAGGCACTCGTCCGCCGTTTTGTGCGTCAGAATGACGGCGAATCTTTCTCCATCCTGATGGAGCGTTACACGGACATGGTCTATTCGACGTGCCGTCGGGTACTGCGTGATGAAACCCTGGCCGCCGATGCGGTACAGGAAACTTTCTTTGAGTTAGCGAAGAATGCTGAAAAGATTACTGGTTCGTTGGGGAGTTGGCTTCACAAGGTCGCCACGCGACGTTCCGTGGACTTAATTCGTCAAAACGTTTCCCGCCGGAACCGAGAACAAAATTATGTGTTGGATGCAATTTCGCAGGATAGTTCCTGGTCAAAGGTGGAACCCGCGGTCGATGAAGCGTTAGAGCAGTTGCCGGACAATTTGAAAGAAGTGTTGTTGCTTCACTTTATGCAAGGGCTCAGCACCATCCAAATCGCGGCTGGCCATGGCGTTTCTCAACCTACGATTTCTCGGAGGTTAGCACAGGGGCTGGATTTACTGCGACAAAACTTGAGGGAGAGGGGAATCGTGGCTGGGTTAATGCCTGTGCAAGCCGTCTTGCTTCATGGTAATCATATTGCTCCGGAGGCTTTGCGAGTCAGCCTGGGCAAAATTGCCCTGGTCAAGGCGGCTGGCGCAGTGCCGATGAAAATCGCCATCGCGGCGAGTTTGCTCGCGCTGGCAACAGGGACGTTCCTGTTTAGCGTGCGAGAGAAAAAGCCAGCGGTTGCCTTGCCGAAACCCCAGGCTGTTCAGGCGCCAGTCAGACCAGTCGAGAATGCGCAAGTCCAGCCCGAGCCACCGCCTGTCCAACCGGTCGTGGTTGCGGCAGGTGTTCAGGCACCCTCTCCTGCTGCAACTCCCACACCGCCACCCTCCACCCCGACACGCGCGACAGCCTTACCACAGGTAAAAACAATTTCGATTCCACCTGCTAAAACCGAACCAACCCCAAAAACAGTACGAGCGGGAAATTCGACCCCATGGTCTATTCCTGCCCCAGTAACAACGCCATCCACTCCTGTCATGAATGATGGGGTTAGACGACGTGCCCCTACGGTCCCAATCGAGCTTCCAGGTCTCTACGGATCCAGGAATACCCCGACTAATGAATTTTCCTGGATCCCAAGCTTGTACAAACCAACACCGCAGCCACTCTTTGACCGGCCAGCGGGAACCAACAACGAATCTCGAATTCCACAAAGTCCAAATGTAAATGTTCCCCAGCCCCTTCAGCCTTTTTCCCCCGCTTACAATTCTGGTCCGGTGCCTCCATGGAGTATTCCGGGCGGCATGTCCAGAAGCCAAACGCCTAACAAGACAGGACAGAATTGAGGTTTAACGAATTGCGACACAATTCGATTTATGAATAGAATCAAGGGGTTCGGAAATCGGCAGCGGGCTCATGGATCTCTCGGATTTACTTTAATTGAGTTGCTCGTTGTAATCGCGATCATCTCGATACTCGCAAGCATGCTGCTTCCTGCGCTTGTTCGAGGCCGGGAACGCTCTCGAGAAACTCAATGTCTTAACAATCTGAGGCAGATTGGCATAGCAACAAAAATGTTCTGGGATGACAATCGTTCGAAGATTTCTGCCGTGTCCGGAGGTCGTGAGCCCCTTCCTGGTTGTCTGACCACCAATCACCTGCACGCGAATCAGCGAGAACTGTTCCCCTACTTGAAAACCTCAGAAGTTTATCGATGCCCTGTGGATAAAGGTAGAATCAGCGAGGATTGCCATCGGCATCCGCGGGTGACCTTGTTGCCATCCTGTTGGGAAACGCGTGGTTTCAGTTATGAAATGAATGCGGGCCTGCCAGATGGAATGCCGATTCCTGCCATGCGAAGATTGCCGGAGGACCTGGTGATAAAAGATCAACGCGCGTATAGCTATGACCTAAGTTCAAGTCCATCGGATTCATTGCCCATTCCTCTGGCACGAAGACTCCCGGCCGGTCCGCTCCTTGGCAAACCTGAAACATGGGTGCCCGACCCTTCCCGATTTATTCTCTTTTTTGAACCACCTGCCGCTCCACAGGTATGCCATTCATCCCCACCCTTGTTCGAGCCGCGTTGGTATCAATGGCATCGAAATCGAGGCAAAACGGACTTTCTCGATCCACGGCTTGCCCCGGCCTTGTTTTTCTCGCCGATTCTGTTCCTGGATGGCCACGCCAAAGTTTTGAACTTCACCAAGTCCTTGTGCACGGACCCTTACTATCCCTTTGAGGAAACAAAGGATTGGGTTTGGTATAAGCCTGCAGACGATCCGAAGTAGTAGCCCGATGATGCATGCCATGATCGAGGAGTTGCCAATCACACGGCAGCAGTATTTATACAACATCGCAACTTTTTGCAGCATGTTGGAGGAAACTCTACGCGTGGCTGGGTTTACTTCCGATGAATGTTTGGAAATATTTCGTGCATTCGTCTCCGCAGAATGCGTCCGTTGTTCCATTCGGGTTTCCGGTGAGGAACTATTTGCTTTATCGCAGCCACCTTCCGCCGAGCGCTCCACTGCCAAAATAGGACGAATGCGTTTGGGTGATTGCGCCCGAAAAGATTGCAGCGGCTGCTATTACAATTTTGTCTTCACTCCTCTACCCCAGCTAAGCTGGACGAAAATCCTGGAAGGCCTGAATTCAGCGATGGATTCGCAGGCTCATTCCGTTCAAGACTCGCGTGTGCTGAAATGGCACTTTTCGGTCTTTTTTAGATCGCCTGTTTTTGCGCGAATTGCAATTGTTGCAAGCCTGTTTTCAATTCTGCTCATTGTTCACCAGTGGCGCCGAGGCGGTCGCATCCCTCTTGTTCGCGAACCCGAGCGGTTTCATGTGGATACACTTCTCGACGACCCTGCATCATCCAATACAAAACCGTTTCCCTGATCGCGAGGCTGCACCTTTAATACTAAGAAATTCCTCACACCGGAGTCTTTAAACTGTCGCTCGCTTGCGCCATCGACTGACTCGCCAAAAAAACATGCCAAAAAAGAGCGCGCCACACCCATTTACCCCAGCCGTATAGCCGAGCTTGTAGGAAACTCCGGTATTATTTTGCGCATAAATCGTGATATCTTTGCCAACCAGCAAATTCGGCATGGACATCGGCATGAGAGCCCCCTGAATCATTCCGTGACCGAAGCCGGCAGGCTGGCTATTTGACTCCATGGATCTAGCGATCACATTCAGGGTGCGGCCAATTAAAGTGGCCAAAACCAGGATGAAGAGGACACGCAAAAGAATTCTTCGCCAGCCAGGTTTGCGATGCGGCAGAGAAGGTATCCTATCTTCGGATTTAGACAACGGATTGTTCATTGTGTCGCTCATGTTTCAGCTCATTTCAAAGCATCTTTTTCTAATGCCTCGCCATGCAAGAAGAATTTAACAGGTTAACCTTTTTTGTTGACGCGATGCCACCATCGGAACCAACGGACCGTATCTTGTAGCGGATGAATCTTGCTCGTCTCACCCTTGTAGATTACCTGGATTGGCACAAAACGCACAGGCAGTCCTGCCCGGACGAACTCCAGAAGCACTTCGGATTCAATTTCAAACCGGGTCGTTGTTATCGGTAGCCGGCTCCAGGCTTTGAGATTAATGAGACGAAATCCACATTGGGAATCAGGCAAGAACTGGCCTGTCGCTCTTGAAAGACGCCTGCTCATCCAGCCGTTAACCCAACGGCGTAACCAGGGCATTCCATCGGCGTTTTGCATACGGTTCCCCACAACCAGGACGGCAGACGTTTCCCTTACAGCAGAGAAAAAAGCAGGTATGTCTTCACTGGCATGTTGGCCATCGCCATCCATGCTTACGGCCCATGTGTATTTATGTTCCAAGGCCCAGGTTAATCCGCCCTTCAATGCGATCCCTTTTCCCTGGTTTCCTTCTTGTTTCAGAACGACTGCGCCCGCATCCTCCGCCAATCTCGCAGTGGAGTCACTGGAACCATCATCGATAACGAGAACGTTAGGCAAATGTCCTCGCACAGCTTTAACAAGGTGACCGATTGCCTTCTCCTCGTTCAGGCAGGGAATTACTGCGAGGCAATTCGCTTGCCAATCCATGTCGCAAAGTAAGCAAGCATGTAACCAATCCCAAGTCAAAACGACAGAACCCGGGAACAAAACAAATGCAGGTAGCAAGGTAGCACAGGTTGGAAACCTGCCACTTCTGCCGATTGTCAATCGGCAGAAGTGGCAAAATCCCGGCAGCTTCGAAACCACCTTACGACATGCAACCTGGAAGCAGTCGATAAGGAGATTGGAAACCGTTCCAAAAACCTGCACTGCTCCAAAAGATGCGCCTAAACAGCAAGCGGACCGTTAAAAAGGTTTGATTTGCACTTAGCCCCTTCGATATTACTTTGTTTAATAATGAATCAGTTACTCCTGCCCACCGCAGAGCAACTCCAATCGCGAGGCAAAGCCCAATTAACCCTGCATGAACAGGCTGCACAAGCAGCACGCTCTAAGTTCGGTTCTAAAGTCTTTGTACGGGCTGTTGTTGAGATCTCCAATTTCTGTCGCGAAAACTGCCTCTATTGCGGGATGCGCCGCAGCAACCGGAGTTTGAAACGGTTTCGGGCGAAACCCGACCAGTTAGCCGAACTGCTCATTAATCGCCTGCCCGCGAGTGTCACAGATATCAATATTCAAGCGGGTGAAGATCCAGTGGCAGTGCGAGACGTCGCCTTGCCCCTGATCAAGGCTTTGCGTGAGAACACAAAAATGGGAATCAGTGTTTGTCTGGGTATTCTGGATTTTGGTGCCTATGCAGAGTTGAAGAAAGCAGGCGCGAGCCTGTTCATCATGAAATTTGAAATGGCGAATGCAGCCGAATATGCGCGTCTGGAAGCACCGGGCTCGCTGTCTAAACGCATCGAACACATTCGCCATCTGGCCGCCACGGGATGGAACCTCAGTTCAGGATTTATCGCGGGCTTGCCGGGTCAAACGGAACAGGACCTGTTGGCAAATTTCAAAATGGCCGTCGATTTGCCATTAGATGGGATCAGTGTCAGTCCATTTATACCCGGAGATGAAACACCGCTTGCCTCTGAACGGCTCTCGGACATCAACCTGACCTTGAATTGTATGGCTGCGTTAAGGTTGATGAGGCCGGATTGGGTGATTCCTTCCATCAGCGCTTTGAACCTTGCGGAACCCGGTGCCGGCTACAGGAGAGGATTACGCACAGGCGCCAACCTCGTGACCATCAATCTAACTCCCTCTGAGTTTCGCGGAGATTACCTGCTCTATAAACGGGATCGTTTTATCATGACCGAAGAACGCATCCTTAATGCTATTGCGGAGGAAGGATTAACTCCCTCGACTCAAAGCCTCGAAGAGTTTTATCGCACTAAAAAGCTCAACGGCAAGCATACTGAGGCTGGCACCGCAAAGGCCAAAGCCGAGCATAAGCCCATTACATCCTTGGCGTCATAGACGAAGGAGAATAAGACGGGGAGGCGACCGGGCTCGCTGAATTTTCCTTCTCCATCAAGCCGGTTTCAAACCAGCTTCTCCAACCTTCTTTCAATTCGAGCAATCCCCAGCGTGCCAGCGCTGAAAAAACTGGCCATGAGCTGCTCGCCTCGAAAGTGAACCCCTTGACCATAAAACGTTCGGATTGATTGTGGAGCCCATAACGATTTCTCCTTCGCCTGGCACGGGCCATTTTAGCGAAACGCCGGTTGTAAGTGTTCATCAAATGGAAAAAAGGAACCGAACGTGGCGTCGAAAAAATGGGCTCGCATAACCCAATTAACCCGCGTTTGAACGGCTGGGCGGCCACTCCGATATAATACAAACCCAGGTCCATGACAAAGGCCAGGCGCATCAGTTCAAAATCGCCCATATATTCATATTTATCCCGATAGACAGCTTGAAACCATCTCTGATAACTGCGCGTGAAATCCCGGTTGTGCTTCTCTAAAAGCTTCGAAACATTCTCGTCGCCCCGTAAAGAGGCTCCAATAATGACGCTGGTTGTCATGCATGTAAAAGCTACCCAGTCCATGCCAGGACTGTAAAAGGGGTCGATAAATCCAGCGGCATCGCCAACCAGGGCAAAACCGTCTCCAGCCATTTTTGTGCTATAATAGGGCAGGTTTTTCCTCCAATGCACATCCCCTTCCCGCCATTGCGCGCTGGTCATTATTTCGCGCGCAACTGGATGTTGCATCAGGAAAGATTTCAATCGTTCGCCCAGTGGACCTTCTGCGGGCCACTTAACCAATCGTTGATCAAATACCACACCGATACTCACGTCGCCCCCTTTGAGGGGAATACACCATGCCCACCAACCTGGTCCGACAAAATGATTTGTTGCAGTTGCCCGAATGCCATGGCAAGCCATGGCAAAGTCCGGAAATCTGGAAGCCAATTCGCACCCATCCCAGTCTTTTACACCTGTCCATCTCGCCCACACTGCGGTCGTTGGATGATCGGTGTTTTGCCGAAACCAACCGTGCTGACGGGCAAGTAATGCAGCAACCCCGGAAGCATCCACGACCCAGCGAGCGCGAATTTGTTTCGATGCTCCCTGGTATTGCACTTGCACATTTTGTTGCCCGCCTGACTCGAGCTGCACTTTGGTGACCGATGCCGGCCGCCAAACCTGCGCGCCCGCGGCTTGGGCGCGTCGCAAGATTTCTTCATCGAGCACCGACCGATCGATTTGATAGGCGGGGACTCGAGCCAGGTATCGACCTCCGATTTCGCTGCAGTCCTGAAGCGTTTGGGTTCGCTCATTGAAAAACCAGAAACGCATTCCCTGCTTTACCAGGTGCGACTCGTTCAGGTGTTGTGTCAAACCCAGAACTCGTCCGAGGAAATAGGCGCTGATCTCGACCGTCGCCTCGCCCACCTTGCGGCCAAACGCAACGTTCTTCTCTAAAACCAATACCTTCAAGTCAGCTCGTTCGCGCAACAGCAGAATAGCCATTGCAGCTCCTGACAGAGCTCCCCCCATGACGACAACGTCATACGCGCCGTCTGATTGCGCCAATCCTGTTTTCAAGCCAACTCCCGTTTTGGACGAGTGAGGCTTCGCACTTTGTCGTGCGCAGACTTACTAATCCACTCGATCGATGTGCAGATCAGTCTTCAATGTTTTACCATCAGCCGCAGACACCCACACTTCGCCCACGTCTGCGTCTCTGCTGGGATCGCGTAATTTCGCAGCCCACAGTTTCACCTTCCACACTGGTTCCCCTGGACCGCTGGTTCCCAGGACCCCATTTCCTACCCGCTCCAATTTTAGTGCGGAAGCGGTCATTTTCAATTTGTCCAGCAGTGGTTCTTTCAACGCAGTCTTGAGTGCCTCATCAGAATCAACCTTTAGCTTCGCTTTATCTAAAGGAGCATCGCTCCCTGTGACAGGTTCCAGTAAGCGCATCGGTCTTTTTACCTCCAACATTTTGCCCGCGCCAAATTTCACCTGGACAGCCTTAAGGGTGGCTGTAGGGTCGTAAAGAACAACGTACCAGATGTTTGGCGTCATGGTTCCAACGGACTTTTCGGAGCGTACTTGCACAACTTGATCCTTGGCCTGTTCACCGACGTAACGGTTAGCCTCTTTCACCAACTCAAAGGCCGAAGCCTCGCCTGCGTGAGAATTTAAGCACAGGGCAGTTGTGCTTAGTGCTGCAGAAAAAGCCCAGTTTAGGACGGTTGATTTACTCTTCATGCCCGGGAATATAGGTCCTAACCCCTTCTGTGACAATCTCTCTGACATGCTGAGAAATGCCTGTTTTCAGGGTTAAGCCAGGTCCTTATAAAGAAACTTTACATTTAGTGTTGACCTAAATGCCCCGATCATGTCGGATAGTAAAACCCTTCACCGGGTTAATCAGAAGATGGCCAAGTTGTCACTCAGAAATGGAGCGGGCACCCGCTCTGCACAATCGTCTAAATACGACGCACATCATAAAGTGCTTTCGAAAACTTACGGAGCACTGGCAGAGCTGCGGCGGGAACTAGCCGACTCTAAATCAGATGTCGCTGAACGTGAGGACCTGCTCAGGAGCTTTTCCAGCTGCGGTGATTCACAGCGCGCTTGGCTTTTCCTCGAGGATTATTTCGAAAAATTGTCGCTCTCTCGAAAGGACTTTCCCAGCCTCGATTGGTGGCCTCGCCTGCTCGGTGCCCAAGGGCACTCGCGTCTGGAAGAACTGGCTTTTCTCTTTCTCCGCGCCAAGCGTTCTCTGCCCACCGAGCTCAGCCCGTACGCAAACCTCACGCGTTTCGCGCAGGTGGAAAAAGCTTCTCAGGAACAGCACCTGATCAAGCAACTTGAGGATTGGATTGTGCCGCCCAAGCCCGTGCATCTGGATGCACCCCGGGCCGCTTTGAAGGTCGTTTGTAAAACCGAATCCGAGTCTTCTCAACCTGGACAACGAAAATTACTCGTTCAGTTTCATTTGCAGCGTCCACGCACCGGTGACAAAGTAAAAAGTCTCACCGAGCTCATTGACCTGACCACTCGTGCCGCGCACGAACAGGAATTATTCCCCTCCGCAGATTGGGAGTTTATTCAATGGCTTGCTGAGACCCACGCGAATCGAGAGGACGGTCAGGACAGCCTCGTTCTTTCTGATGTGGAATTATTGCACTGGCTGACGCGTTGGGGCCACACCGGCCGCCTGGAGTTGTTTACCAAAGGCACAGTTCAACCGTTGCGTTTCGGTGGCCAACTCGCCGAACTCAAGCCGCACCTCGAAGGTAGCGCAGCGGATTTGGCCTTTACGCACCGACTCGCAATTCCTGGTGGACAGATTTTTGCCCTGAACGATGTGGAGTTTTTCAATACGCGACCTCCCCTTGTCCTTGCAGGCAACACTTTTTACCTGCTGCGCAATGCCCCCCCGCCTCAATTATTGGAGCAGTTGAGACACACTCCAGTCGTCCCGGTGCGCAAATTGAGCCATCGCTTATTGATGCATTTGCGAAAGAGTCAATCCAATCACGGGCTCGATTGGGAGCAACTTTGCGTTGTGCATCCTGGACAGCCCGAATTTGTTTTTGAACTTTTGGACGATACGGTGCGCTTGCGCCTCCTGGCAATCAGCACAAGAGACAATAGCAAGTGGCTCTGGAATGGCCACGACTGGCAGTCGAACGACCCGAAAAGACGGGTAACCGATAAACCTGAGATTCTGGATGATCCCCGGCTCGAACCCGCAACTCTTTGGCTCCGCAAACTGGATTGGTTTACCTCCGAGCCCGGACTTTGGGTTGGAGACGCTACAGGAGCATTTTTGGGTGCGTTAGCAGATGTATGGGAGGAGCGGCCGCGCGAAGCCGAGTACCTCGGCAACCCTGCATTTCACCGAATGTTCCTGGCGCCCCGTCTGCTGCGCCCACGTCTCATCGTCAAAGGTTCAGGAATCGATTGGCTTTCCGTTTCCGCCGAATGGGAGCAGGAAGGACTCAAACTGAGCCCGGCTGACTTGCAACGTTTGCAAACCGCGACCGGAAGGTTCATCAAACTGCCGGACGGCGGTTGGGTGGAACTGGATGCAGCCGCTGTGCAATCGGCCCAGGAAGCAATGGCCGACATGGGAATTGATGGGCTGACGGCTACCGCTCAGAAAATAGGCCTCGAACAGATTGCTCATCTCGACGACTCAGGCTGGCAACGGTTCACGGATTCGCCCCAGGCCAAAGCCTTGCGTGAACGTGTGCGCACGTTTCAAGCTGTTCCAAACGCCACTGTTCCTCCCGGTGTCGTCGCCGATTTGCGGCCTTATCAGAAGAGCGGGTTCGATTTCCTTTGTCACTTAACGCAGCTTAAACTGGGAGGCATTCTTGCCGACGATATGGGGCTGGGCAAAACGCTCCAGACTTTAACCTGGTTGACCTGGCTGAAGGAAACCAACGGAAAAAATCATAAGCCCTCGTTGGTCATCTGCCCTGCATCGGTTCTTCAAAACTGGCGACGCGAGGCAATTCGTTTTGCACCAGACCAGAAGGTGCTTGTCCTGGAAAGCGGAGCAGCGCGTCACAATTTGAGAAAACAGATCCCGCAACACGATTTGATTGTTACCAACTACGCGTTGCTCCGTCGGGATCTCGAAGCGCTGCAGAAATTCGCGTTCCGCGCGCTGATTCTTGATGAAGCGCAATTCATTAAGAACCCTGGCGCCCAGGTCACCCAATCCGTCAAACAGCTGAAAGCGGACCACCGTCTCGCGCTGACAGGCACCCCGCTCGAAAATCGGTTATTGGATCTGTGGAGCATTGTCGATTTTGTCCATCCAGGTTACCTCGGCACTCAGGAGCAGTTTACCGAGGTTTACGAACCGCGCGGCGAGAATGCCGAATCCGCTCAACGCATCGCCCGTCGTCGGTTGTCTTCAAAATTGCGTCCGTTGCTGTTGCGACGCATGAAGAAGCATGTGGCCAAAGATTTGCCTGAACGCATCGAACAGCGTCGTGACTGCGAACTGGGTGAGGAACAACGCAAGTTGTACCTGGCTGAACTGCGACGCAGCCGCGATCAAGTGATGAAAACAGTCGCGGAGAAAGGCATTAACAAGAGCAAGATTCACGTCCTGGCTGCGCTGACCCGTTTGCGGCAAATATGTTGTCATCCGAAATTAGTCGGGAACGATACGATCTCGGGCAAGACCGAAACCTTGTTCGAACTGCTCGACTCACTGATCGCGGAAGGACAGAAAGTTCTTCTATTCAGCCAGTTCGTTCAAATGCTCCAATTAATCGAGGAAGAATGCCGCCAGCGCCAAATCCCAACTCACATCCTGACCGGCCAAACCAAGGATCGCCAGGAAGTGGTGAACACCTTCCAAAAAGATCCGAATGCCTCCGTCTTCCTTCTCAGCTTGCGTGCGGCGGGGACAGGCTTAAACCTGACCACCGCGAGTTACGTTGTGCTCTATGATCCCTGGTGGAATCCGGCAGTCGAAGCGCAAGCCATCGACCGCTCACATCGCATTGGCCAAACCCAAACAGTCAATGCCTACCGATTGATCTCTCCGGGAACTGTCGAGGAAAAAATTTGGGAACTGCAGCAGAGCAAAGCCCAAACAATCGCGGATGTGCTCGGCGAGGAAGGCTTCGCCCGCAGCCTGTCCAAGGCGGACCTGGAATATCTATTCTCCGAGGATTAGCTGGTAGCGCGTGTCACTCCGTGCGCGCCGTTTCCGAAAGGAAGGCGGGAATTGCCGTGATGGAGTATTGGAGTAATGCTGACTCGGAAGGCTCTTTCCCATTACTCCACCACTCCATCACTCCAATTCTTCCCTGGGCGTGGCGCGCGCAGAGTGACGACCCCATTGTTCGTGGCTTTCCCAGACTCCCTACGGCCCTACAAGCCGGTAAAATGCATTACTGGAAGTCATGGCATTGGTCTGCGGATTCTGAGCACCCAAATTTGTCCACACGATAGGTTGCGACAGGCTGCTGCTTTGCTGAAGCACGAAACTCGGCCCATTGGTCCACGAAAGGATGACGTTCGCTCCCACCTGACTAATCGATAGAATGGGTTGCAGGCCGAAAGCAAAATTGTCTGCCGTGGCGGTGACAAAATCCGGGTTGGAGATCTGGAAACGAACCCCGGCACGAACCGCACTGGCCGGAGCAGTTCCTAAAATTACGAGCCGTTGTGTGAAAGGGGCAAAGACCAATGGACCATTGGGATCATCGAGTGCTCCTCCGACGGAATTAAAGTTGTTGCCTCCAGCATTGAACCAGTCGATGAAATAGGAAGCACCGGCGGGCTCCTCGTTGTCGTAGGTCACCGTGGCGTAATAGGCTCGGCCGGGAATGACCGGAACGCGGTTACTGACGGCAGTTTTCAGTCCTGCAAGCCCTACAAAGTCTATCGCGTCCGCATCGCTGCCGGCCAAATCGAGACGCCAATTACTGGGTTCATGCGATACAAGAACCCAGGAATTTGCGTCCCCGCTGCCGAATGCTTCCCATCCAGGAAGGTCGAACTGATTTGTAGGAAAATCGGCTTCGAAATAAAACTCAGTTTGAGTTTGCTCGAGATTTCCATTGTAAAGAAGGTTGGTTTGGGCAAAGGCAAAATGACTTGAGCTGAAGGCCAGGAAAATGAATAGATAATGTTTCATGAAATCCTTGTTTGTGTCTTGCCACTTTGGACAGAAGTCTTTTACTACACTTTGAAGAAAAACTCAATTTAAAAAACTGTATGAAGAAGTTTGATAAAAGTCGCTGACACGACGGAGTGCGACTCCGCGCACTTCTCACCAGAGGCCGGCAGAGGCGCTAACGAAAATAAAGCTTTCCGTTTTTGATGTGGTCCAGTTCGAGGCCGTTTCTTTTTGAGAGCACGTTTGAACCACAGAGACGCGAAAAGCACAGAGAAAATGCAGAAGCATCCCTCTCCGTGTTTCTCTGTGCTCTTCGAGCCATTGTGGTTTTTCTGGTGCTGAGGTGGCTTACAGATTTTCGTCAAAGAAAGAACTAAACCTATTCAACGGGCACCTGAAGCCCGCCAAGTTCCTTGGACAGGAATGTGAATGCGAGGGCGGACATATAGGCAGCTTGCTGATTGTTGGCTGCAGCGCCATGACCGCCTTCGATGTTCTCGTAATAAAGGGCGTTATGCCCCTGTTCCTGCATTCGAGCGAACATTTTCCTTGCGTGACCGGGGTGAACCCGGTCGTCTTTCGTCGAGGTCATGAACAGAACACGCGGGTATACCTTCCCTTTCACGACGTTTTGGTAGGGAGAATATTTGCTGATATAAGCCCACTGTTCTGGTTTGTCAGGATCGCCATACTCGGCCATCCAGCTTGCTCCGGCGAGGAGCCGATTGAATCGGCGCATATCAAGCAAAGGCACCTGGCAGACAACTGCTTTGAATAGCTCAGGGCGTTCCGTGAGCATTGCGCCCATGAGCAACCCACCGTTCGAACCGCCCTGAATTCCCAAATGCTTTGGTGAAGTGACCTTGCGCCTGTGAACATCCTCAGCGACGGCGGCGAAATCGTCGTAAGCTCGCTGCCGATTTTCCTTGCGAGCAGCTTCGTGCCATTTCGGGCCGAACTCTCCCCCACCGCGAATGTTGGCGAGAACATAGACACCACCGCGCTCGAGCCAGGCCGCCCCAACACTTCCACGGTAATCGGGCAGCATGGAAATTTGGAAACCGCCATAACCATAGAGCAAAGTTGGGTTATTCCCGTTGTACTCGATCCCCTTTCGACTGACCTGAAAGTAAGGAACCTTGGTCCCATCTTTTGATTCAGCCTGGTGTTGACTGATTTCGAGACCCTCCGCTTTGAAAAACGCACGGAGGCTCTTGAGTTTTTCTGCAGGCTTCTCGCCGATCGTTCCATAAGACAACGTCGAGGGCGTCAGAAAATCCGAAAAGGAAAGAAAGTAATCATCCGATTCGTCGGCATCTATTCCAGAGACATTGATCGACCCAAACTCAGGCACCGGTAGCGTGCTCGAAACCCAACGACCCTTCTCGCGTCGTAGCAAGGTCACCCGGCCTCGCACATTATCCAGTTCGTTGAGAATAATGTAGTGAAGAGTCGGGCTCATACTCTGCAGACTCTTACGTTCAGTGGGCGTGAAGAGCACATCCATCTTCCTGTCCCCTTTCAGGTAGGCTTTGAAATCGGCTGCCAGCAGCGCACCCGCGGGAAATATCTTGCCATCGACTTTCCAATCGGAGCGGAGTCGGAGAAGTAATTGGTCGTCAAAGGTGTTCAATTCTGCGTCGTCGGGTTTGTCAATCCGCATCCATTTGTTCCCGTCGAGAAAATGGGTTTCGTCTGTAAAGAATGTCATGGCGCGTGTGATGAATTCATACGTCCGGCCATGATCATGTTCAACTGTGACATCCACGCTCACGTCTTCGGTTTTTCCTTCGAATACAACAGTGGCGTTTGTTAGGGGCTGGCCGCGTTTCCACTCTTTGACCATGCGCGGGTAACCAGAGCTCGTCAGCGAACCGGGGCCGAAATCCGTTCCGATATAAACGGAATCCTGATCACGCCAACTCACGTGGCTCTTGGCTTCTGGAGCAAAGAATCCATTCGTGACAAACGATTTGTTCTTGAGATCGAATTCGCGAAGGACTGTGGCGTCGGATCCGCCGCGCGAAAGATAAATAATGCATCGCTCGTACTTCGGATAAAGAACCGTATAGTTTTTCCAAACCCAATTCTCTTTCTCGGCCGCAGCAAGTTGGTCGAGGTCCAGCACAGTTTCCCACGCTGGCTGCGGTTTCTTAAACTCTGCCAGGGTCGTTCGACGCCAAAGCCCACGAACGTGTTGTTCATCTCTCCAGAAATTATAGTACCAAGGGCCATGCTTGGCCACGTAGGGAATTTTTTCCTTTGAATCCAGGATGTTGAGAATGCGTTTCCTGGTGAGCTCAAACTCAGGCAAAGATTCCAGCTCCTTTTGGCTAACGGCATTTTGGCTCCTGACCCAGTTGAGCGCCTTTTCACCCGAAACGTTCTCCAACCAAAGGTAAGGGTCGTCCGACGTTTCTCCTGCTCTGGCGCCGGCGCCGCCAGACTCCGCACCAAAAGCAAAGGTCGCGCATAGGACCAGAGAGAATATTGCCAGCCTGCCAAACGCCGAACCGTAAAGCTGGTCGAACAGAAACGCCCATTTCATATTTCGGAGCTTAGGAAAGTTTAAAGTGGTGGGAAAGGGTCTTGATTCCAGATTGCTAGTAATCCGTTGCTGCCCCAATCAATCAGCTTTATCTTCCCGCGGCGTGCGGACACTGGCTTATCTTGTTGGACTGGGGTTCTGGGGTTTATTGGCCACGGGCTGTTCGGTCAAGAATTCGGCTCAAAGTGTCTCGGGCACCATAGAAACAGACGAGGCGCGTATCGCCTCACGTTACGGCGGACGCATTGAAAAAATCTTTGCGAATGAAGGCGACACTCTCAAGCCAGGGCAGATCATTGTGCAACTGGATGCCGCGGAACTTACTGCCCGTCGAGAACAGCTCGCAGCACAGTTGGCTGAACTCCAGGCCGGGCCAAGAAAGGAGGAGATCGATGCGGCCAAACACGATTGGGAAGCTCTGTTGGCTGAATTTAACCAGGCCAAAGTCGATGCCAAACGCGCGGAAGAGCTTTTCAGTGAAAACACAATTTCACAAACCGAACGGGAGCAGGCACAGACTCACTCTAAGACACTGGAAAAAAGCGTGGCAGCAGCAAAGAGCCGATACGAATTACTTCTTGCCGGCACGCGCCCTGAAAGGATTGCACAAGCCACCGCCCAGCTAGCCGAAATCGACACCCAAATTCGTGAAATGAAAATTTCTTCTCCGGGTGATTCTGTCCTCGAGGTTCTCAGTGTGAAACCAGGAGACGTGGTTCCGTCAAATCGAGAACTGGCAACGCTACTGCTTTCGGAACACTTATGGGTGCGTGTTTATGTGCCAGAACCCTGGCTCGGACATATCCAATTGGGCGAAAAGGTGCATGTGAAAGTGGATTCCGAGCCTGGCAAACAGTTCGAAGGCATCGTCGAGCAAATCGCCCGCCAGGCAGAATTTACTCCACGCAATGTGCAGACTGTCGGCGAGCGCATCAAACAAGTCTTCGGCATAAAAGTGAGGCTGGACAGTCACCAGGGCAATCTCCGAGCGGGAATGTCGGCAGACGTCACGTTCCAAAATGTGCCGCAGACCCGATGAAAATCCGAACTTCGAAACCCGAAACCCGAATAACTGATCGCGAACACCTTTGGCATTGGGTCTTCGTCATTGGTAAGCCTTTGGTCATTCGTCATTCGTCATTCGTCATTTCCAAATATGTCTGAAATCATGATCGAGTGCCAAGGCCTGACCCGCCGATTCGGACACTTCCTCGCGGTCGATCATGTCAGCTTCAAGGTCGAGAAAGGCTCAATTTTCGGCTTTCTCGGCCCGAACGGCTCAGGCAAATCAACGGTGATTCGAATGCTCTGCGGGCTTCTTGAGCCGAGCGAAGGAACAGCTCGCGTGGGAGGATTTGATGTGGGAACTCAGACCGAGCAACTTAAGACTTTGGTCGGTTATATGTCCCAAAAGTTTTCTCTATACGATGAACTGACGGTTTACGAAAATCTGATGTTTTACGGTCGGCTTTACGGTTTACGTGGAGCCACCCTTCGCAAAAAACGGGATGAGCTCGTTGCCCTGACTCACATTGAACCTTATCTGGAACGCCGTGCCGGCCTGCTATCCGGTGGCTGGAGACAGCGCCTCGCGATGGCCTGCGCATTGATGCATCACCCACAAGTGCTGTTCCTGGATGAACCAACCGCTGGAATCGACCCAGTCGCAAGACGTGAGCTCTGGGATTTGCTCTTCGAGTTTTCCAGCCAGGGAATGACGTTATTTGTGACGACGCATTATATGGACGAGGCGGAGCGATGTTCACACGTGGGTTATATTTATATGTCCAAACTGGTGGTGTGTGGGGAGCCCGACGAACTGAAACATTTGCCTTTGGTCAATCCGGCTGATGCTCACCGGCTGGATGTCACTTGCGAGCATGTGACGAAAGGGTTGCAGGCACTTCGACGTTTACCTGGGGTGCGCACCGCCACGGTATTTGGCCAATCCATGCACTTGCTTGTGGATAAAAGTTTGTCTGAAGAAACTTTGCGCGGAGAACTTGCCAAAGCTGGGATAGGGCATGCGGATATTCGCCCGATCGCGCCTTCGCTCGAGGATGTCTTTGTAGCGCTTACCGCAAACCGCGACAATACCACTGCAACGGAGGAAGCCGCGTGAAAACGCCGTTCCGTGGTTTCAGCGCGATTTTATACAAAGAGTTTCTGTCGGTTCTGCGTGATCCACTCACTTTGTTTTTCATGCTCTTCCCACCGGTGGTAGAAATGATTGCCTTCGGTTACGCACTGGATACGGATGTAAAACACATGGCGACACTGGTCCTGGATGAGGATCGCACCCAGGAAACGCGTGAGCTTATCGATCAATTCGTCAACACGCAGACCTTTCGCGTTGTAGGCACGGCCAACAGCATTACGGAACTGGCGGAAGGAATTCGAAAAGGGAAAGCTTACGTGGGGTTACAGATCCCGCCGGGATTCACACGCGACCTCCGAGCTGGGCGAACTGCAAGGGTCCAGGTCCTCATTGATGGCTCCAATTCGACGATTGCGAGTGCCTCCTTGAATACCGCGCTGAATGTAGGGTTCCGCAGCGCTCTGCTTCAAGTGGCTGCCAGAACGGGCCTCCGTGATTTGCCTGTCGAGGTGCGGCCTCAAATTCTTTACAACCCTGAGATGCGCAGTCCCAACTTTTTTGTTCCAGGAGTGATTGGGGTAGTCCTGCAAATCGCAACCTGTTTTGCGACAGCAATGTCCCTGGTGCGGGAGCGCGAACGAGGCACACTCGAACAGTTGTTGGTCAGCCCCTTGTCCCGATGGGGACTGATGCTGGGCAAACTGACACCTTATCTGTGCATTGGCATGTTAATGGCCGTGGGCCTGTTTGCAGTGATGTCCTGGCTGTTCAAAGTGCCGATTGCAGGGAACGTGACCGCACTGATGCTCGCCACCTTCCTTTACGTTTTTGCGCTGTTAAGTCTCGGGCTTCTCATTTCCACACGTGCCGCGAATCAAATCCAGGCCCTGCAAATGACCATGATTTTTCTCCTGCCTTCCGTATTTTTCTCCGGCTTTATTTTTCCCCGTGAAACGATGCCTTGGATTTTCTATGCCATAGGGTCAGTGTTGCCGGCCACATACTACATCGAATTGGAACGCGCAGTCGTGTTGCGCGGAGCAAGTCTCGGCGACTTCGGCATGAACATCATCATCCTTGCTGGCATGGGTGCATTCTTGTTCGGTTTGTGTGTGCTACGTTTTAAACAAAAAATTGCTTAACCTGTGGTTTCTTATGCCGAAAGTTGCCTTGATGTTTGTCACCGCTTTTCTACTTACGTCATGCAGTTCATTCAGACAGGATGAATCGAATCCAGGTCAGCCTCAGATGATTAAAGAACTTAAGTTTAAGCAAACTCAAACTCTGAAAGTCGATTATTTATTGTTCCTTCCGGCGGATTACAGCAGGCGGTCTGGAAAGACGTGGCCTCTGATCCTTTTTCTTCATGGAGCGGGAGAACGCGGGACCGATCCGAGAAAAGTGGCAATACATGGTCCCTTCAAATATGTCGAGGAACACCCCGACTTTCCATTCATCCTTGTTGGCCCCCAATGTCCCGAGGGAAAACTTTGGTCAAGCGACCTCCTCCTGCAACTACTGGATGAAATCATACAAAAGTATAAAATAAACCTGGAACGCATTTATCTGACCGGTATGAGCATGGGGGGGTATGGCACCTGGAATTTGGGGCTGACATTCCCTGAAAGGTTCGCGGCAATCGCTCCGATTTGTGGGGGCGCAGAGATGATTTCTTTGAGCCTCACCAGCCGCGAAAAACCGCAAGAGCTCAAGAGCCTGCCCGTCTGGGCATTTCATGGAGCTAAAGATCCTGTGGTCCTGGTTGAAGAATCAGAACGCATGATCGAAGCCTTAAAGAAAATTGGAAACAAAGATGTCAAGCTGACCATCTACCCGGACACGGGACATAATTCCTGGACAAAAACTTACGATAACTCCGAATTATACGATTGGTTTCTGCAGCATGAACATATCATGCCGAAAAAGTAATTCATCTTGTCCGTAATTATCCCTACAGGGCACTTGATTTCCTAATCGCCACTGTGAACGGAGACAAGTGCTCTTGACGTCCCTTGTAGTTCGCCGAATGGCGTAATTGTGCTATCTTTGGAGCCTCAGGATTGCGTGGTTGGAAAGCTCTAAACCACTTTTCGCTGAGCGCAAGGAACAAGAAACAATTAACACAGATTAAGGAGTTCAGTTATGAGAAATGTTCTCTTCGGTATATCTCAAACATCGCGGGTTAACATGTCCGTTCCTGGTATGATTGCCTCACTTTGCCTGGCAGCCGCGGTCACTGTCCAGGCTGCACCACCCGATCGGTTCCAGCAGGTGAATCTGGTTTCTGATCTTTCCGGACAAGCGCTGCTTCAAGACACAAACCTGGTCAATTCTTGGGGTATGGCTTTCAGTCCAACCAGCCCGTTTTGGATTTCAGACAACGGGACCGGCAAAGCGACCCTTTATGCGGTCACCAATGATGCAGATGGCGTACATGTCGCCAAGCAGGGGCTGGAGGTAACGATTCCTGGTGAAGGCAATCCAACGGGCCAGGTGTTTAATAATGTAGGCGGGTTTAATGGTGATCTTTTCCTCTTCGATAGCGAAGATGGCACAATTTCCGGCTGGCGCGCTGCCCTTGGCACTAATGCCGAAACATTGGCGACTCGCGAAGGCGCAGTTTATAAGGGCTTAACTCTGGCATCTACAACGAACGGCCCTGTGTTGTTGGCGGCGAATTTTTCGGAAGGCACCATCGACGTCTACAATACCAATTCGGCGCTGGTCGCCCAATACTCCGACCCACTCGCGCCCGAAGATTATGCCCCGTTCAATGTTCAAACATTGGATGGAATGGTGTTTGTCACCTTTGCTAAACAGGATGAGAAAAAGGAAGATGACGTTTCCGGAGCCGGGCATGGTTTGATCGATGTTTTCAATCCTGACACCGGCACATTCCATCGCTTTGCTACAGGCACTGATGCGGGAGGGGATCTCCGCGAGATGGATTCACCCTGGGGCTTGACGCTCGCACCAAGCACGTTCGGACAACATGCCGGTCAACTTTTGGTGGGGAATTTTGGAAGTGGGACGATCATGACGTTCGATGCTACAGGAGACTTTGAAGGTCTGTTACGAGCTACGCGCGGGGGAGCCGTCTCAATCGACGGCCTCTGGGCGCTTTCATTCGGCAATGGCGGCCGAGGCGGGAGTCCTGACACCCTCTATTTTACTGCAGGTCCGGATGATGAAAGCCATGGTCTTTTCGGCCAACTCGACTTGGTCAGCAAAGGAAAGTCGCAATCTCTTATCCCTTCAAGCAGGAATAAACCAGAATAGCGTTGACTGAGAACTTTCAAAAACACCCACCGATTTTTTATCGGTGGGTTGTGTCAATTAAGTCCGCTAGCGATTTTAGCTCTCTTAACAACTTGCTGCGCAATGCTGCGTGCCTTAGTTGCACCCTCGGCTAAGACCTGGTGCACGTAATCCAAATTGGCTGCAAGTTCTGCTCTGCGGGTTCGTGCTTCCTTAAAATATCCCCAGTAATGCTCGAATAATGATTTCTTCAGATCTCCGTAGCCCAGCCCGCCTGCGCTCAAGCGCTCTTGCAACTCGCGGGAGACATCGGTTGGCGCCACGAGCTTCATGAGTTGAATCGCAAGATTTTGCTCAGCGTCAGGTTTCGGTTCTGCCGGCGCGCGACTATCCATCTTGATGCTCATCACTTTTTTCCGCAGGACTTTTTCATCTCCAAAAATTTCAATGGCATTCCCGTAACTCTTGCTCATCTTCTCTCCATCGGTACCGGGAACTTTGGCAACTTCCATCCGGATTTGCGGCTCCGGTATGACAAAGGTTTCTCCATAAAGCTCGTTGAACTTCACGGCAATGTCACGGGTCACTTCCAGGTGTTGCTTCTGATCCGAACCTACCGGGACAATGTTCGAATCGTAGATCAGGATGTCGGCGGCCATCAATACTGGATAAGCAAAAAGGCCGAAGTTAGGCGAAATGCCTTTGGCCACTTTGTCTTTGTAGGAAACACTGCGCTCCAGCAACCCCATCGGCGCGACCGTTCCCAATAGCCATGTCAACTCTGTGACTTCAGGCACGTCTGACTGACGAAAAAACACAGCCTTTTTTGGCTCCAACCCACAAGCCAGAAAGTCCAACGCTACATCCAATGTATTTTGCCGTCGGGCTGCCGGATCAAATAGCGAAGTCATCGAATGATAATCCGCAATGAAATAGAACGCTTCGCCCTTTTCCTGCAATTCGATTGCAGGCTTCATCATCCCAAAATAGTTCCCCAGGTGCAAAGCCCCTGAAGGTTGAATACCCGACAAAATTCGCATGCCACACAATAGGGTGGAGCGAAGCCGGAACGAAAGAAGGAAAGTTCGCCCGATCTCAGTAGAGCGCTTGTTGGACCGCGTTGATCAAAGCATCCGGCTCGTATGGCTTTTCAAAAAAACCTACGGCTCCCAGTTGCTCAGCCCTTTCTCGAAAATCCAACCGTTTGCTTGCTGTGAGAAAAATGATCTGAACAGGATTTGGAACATTTGCCTGAATCCTTTCCGCGACAGAAAAGCCATCGCCGGCTGGCAAAGAAATATCTAAAATGAGAATGTCAGGGTTTGAACTAATGGCAGTGCGCAAACCCGACAGCGCGTCGTTGGCAACCGTGGTTTGGTATCCGGCCGCCGACATGCGGATCGATAAAGCCGAGGCAATATTTTCGTCGTCTTCAATAATCAAAACTTTCTTAAATCGAGCAGAACGGTCGTCGTCCCCTGTAACAAGAGTTGGGACGGAGCCAGGTCCATCCCAAAGGTCCAGCACTTGCTTTACGATCGCCATTAATTCGTCGGGCTCATAAGGCTTTCGCAGCAAGCCAGCTGCTCCCATATCGATGGATTTCCGGCGCAACTCCGGGTCCCTGCTGGCGGTTGTCAGAATGACAGGGGTCCCTCGGGTCCCCTCGAACTGGCTTAACTGTTCGATCACAGCAAAGCCATTGCCGGCAGGTAGCATGATATCGAGCAGAATAAGATCGGGCTTCACACGAACCGCAGTCGAAACGGCAATAATTCCATCAGCCGCTATCCATGTGGCGTATCCACATGCCTTCAACCGAACGGATAATGCCAAAGCGAGTTTAGAGTCATCCTCGACAATCAGTATTTTTTTCATAGTGAGCTGGTTTATGGGTTTGTATATGGGAGGAAATTACTACTGCCGGAAGATTGGTTTGCCCCAGGATATGGCTTATGGCTGAAATGAGTGCTTTAGAATCATAAGGTTTTTCGAAAAAACCTGCTGGTTTTACATCTTCTGCAATAGCCCACAATTCCTCTTTCCTGCTTGCGGTCAGAAAAACCACGGGCACATGTTCCAGGCCAAAATGTTTGACGCGTTGCGCGGTCAGGATGCCCATCCCCTGGGGCATCCAGATGTCCATAACAATCAAATCAGGTTTGTGCTGTACCGCGAGTTTAAGACCTTCAAGGCCGCTGAGAGCAGTGACTACATCGTAACCAGCAGCCTTGAGGCGGATCACCAAAGGTGCGATGCCTCGAGCATCATCATCAACGACCAGGATCTTTTTCATGCGCATGGAAGAGGCGCTGGAGAGTCCTGAGTGCTCGTTGCAGATTTTTGAATCCCTCGCGCAATGGCCGCTAGAAGTTCATCCGCATCGTAGGGCTTTTCAAAAAAGTCAATGGCGCCCAGTTTCTCAGCAGTTTTTCGAAGTCCTTTCAGTTTGCTTGCCGTGATGAAGATGATCGGGACTCCCTCGAGTCCAAGGCTGCGCAACCGCTGGACGACTGAAAATCCCATGCCGACCGGCATCCAAATATCCATCACGATCAGATCCGGTTTGTTTTCCAGCGCCACTTTGAGCCCTGAAAACCCATCGGGTGCAGTTGTTACCTGATAATTGGCTGCTTCAAGGCGAACGGCCAAGGCGGTTGCTATCTTCTTATCGTCTTCTATCACTAATACTTTGTTCATACGTTTGCTTTCTTCTGCTAGTTCAAAGGGAGCCTTTGAAGGCCATAGTGATTCTGTTTCCAGATCTGAGTATCCCCGGACCGCTGGACCTTGCGGACCGTTTCCAAAATTTGTTCCGGCGAGGAAGGCTTCGCCATCAGGGTGAAAGGGGAAAATGCCATGGCTTGCTTCATCAATTCACCGTCAGCAAAGGCGGTATGCAAAATAACCGGAATTGGCCCCCATTCCTTTCGGATTTCCTTGAGAGTGGCTGCACCCGTGAGTTCGGGCATTGCCAAATCCAATAGCACAATATCCGGCACCTGGCGGCGCATTTCCATCAGACCTTCCTGTCCATGACGAGCCGTTCGAACATTATAATGTTCGGCACCCAATAACTGCCTCAGCATATCGAGCATGTCCGGATCGTCATCAATGACCAGGAGATTGGAACGAAGCAGTTGTTGTGTTTTTGGCAGGACGAAACTGAATTTGCTTCCCTGTCCTAATTTACTTTCCACCCAAATATTGCCCCCGTGCAAATGAACCAGCTCCCGGCACAGGTAAAGCCCCAACCCAACACCCTGCTCTGTCGTGGCATCCCCTGCCTTGACCTGATACAAGCGATCGAAGATCCGGTCCTGTTCATGCTCGGCAATTCCGCAGCCGGTGTCGGTGACAGAAACCTGAAGCAATTCTCTCCGCGCAGGTGCATCGTTGGCCTTCAAAACAATCGAACCACCAGGGGGTGTGTGCTTGATTGCATTACTCAACAGGTTCGTCAGAACTTGTGTCATTCGATGCTCATCCAGCGCAATCTCGGGAAGGTCAGCCTGCACTTCATGACTCAAATTCAATTGTTTGTCGGCTGCCATTCGTCCCATGCTCGCGACCACCCGATGCACAAGACCTGAAAACGAAATGGGTTTCAGATCCAATCCCAGTTTGCAGGTCTCCAGGCGTGTCGCATCCAGCATATCGTTCACACACGCCCGCAACTGATCACAGCTCTGCTTGGCTATGCCCAGATATTCCAGTTGCGTTGGATTTGTCGGGCCCGCCAATCCATCCATCACAATGGAAATAAACTCTCGCGCAGAGGTGAGCGGAGTTTTCAGTTCGTGCGAAAGCGTGTGGTAAAAATTCTGGATCTCCTGATTTCTCTGAGAGAGAATTTGATTGGTCCTTTCGAGTTTTGCCTGAATATCGCGTTTGGCCGCTTCCGCTTGTTTGCGCGGTGTAATATTTACCATGATCCCCTGAATTTGAGGCACGGTGTTCTCCTCATTTCGAACGTTGACAATGTCTCTCAACCAAATGATCCCCCCGGCAGCGGTTTGCATTCGGTATTCGAAACTTTGGCAGCCTTTTTCAAGCGTCATCTCGCGCAGCAGTTTGACGGCTTTTTCCCGATCATCTGGATGAATATGACTCTGCCAAAAGTCAGGAACTTGCAGCCAGGATTCAGTGGGATAACCTAAAAGCCGTTCCGCCTGGCGACTCACAAAAGTAAAACGCAAACTCGGAAGATCTGCCTGCCAAACAATGCCTTCAACGGAGTTGACTAGCGATTCATATTGGCGAATGGATCGTTTTAAAGCCACTACCGCCAATTTTTTTTCTGTCACATCTCGAAAAATTCCACGGATGGCCTGCGGCTTACCTGCCATGTGCCGAACACTGGTGTTGCCCTCAACATACAGGTGGCGCCCAAATTTACTAAGAAAAATGGCTTCCCACTGAGAAGCCTCATCTGGTTTGGAGCATTCAAAACGATCCCGCCACTGTTCGTGGTACTCTGAATGCAACACATCAAAGATTTTCAACTGTGCCACTTCCGCCTCGGTGTATTCCAGAGTCTGACGCCAGGCAGGATTCACGTAGAGTAGAGAGCCGTCCGGCGAAACACTCTGGATCAAATCGGTTGCGTTCTCCAGTAGATCGCGGCAATGCTCCTCGCTGCGACGGAGCTCCTCCTCGACTTGACGTCGGTGAGCGTGTTCGTCTGCGTCCTTGAGTGCCCGCCGAATTGAGGGTACCAACCTCGCTAACCGATCTTTTAGAACATAGTCAATCGCGCCCGCTTTCAGGCTTTCAACCGCCACTTCATCGCCGATCGCGCCGGATACAAAAACAAAGGGCACTCGTGGGCACGTTTCGCGGGCAACCGCCAACGCGGCCAGTCCTGGGAAACCTGGAACCATGTAATCACTGAGAATCAAATCAAATCTGTGTTTGGCCAGGGCAGCTTCGAAATCAGCGTGGCCGCTTACCCGGATCACCTGACAATCGGGCCACGCTGCCTTGATGGCTCGACGCAATAGTTCTTCATCACATTCGTTATCCTCCAGCAGCAACAGACATTCTGGTGACCTCATAATGGAATGACTTCCCGATACCTTCGAACTTGCATCTAATTAGGTTGGAACTTTCACCAAGGGAAAAGCAGGATCCATTCCCGACAGGAGCTTGGAGTTGAGATTGTCCGCACTGGACAACCATCGAAGATGTCCCCCTGTGCCAACAAGTTGAACCTGGAGCCAGCGCGGATTCCAAGCCTCAAGGCTGTCTCACTCCGAGACAAAGGGTGTCCCGCAAGGGGGCAGCTTGGTAGCTTGTTTCTCAAAAGAAAGCAGGCAATGATTCGCCTGGCACGCTGTTGAAAAAGTGCGGACCACGGACATTCTTGTCCGCAGCAATGCACGAACGGGAGCGGTCCGTATCACAAACTGTGCTTTGTTTAGGCGCATTGCTGCGGACAAGAATGTCCGCGGTCCGTCCCGTTCGCACTTTTTTAACAGCCTGGTAGGTAGGGAACGAGACCGTTCTGGAACGTTGTAAATCTAAAGTTGTTACAGCACACTGCGTTGTTCCAACTGGAATCAGGTGTCCCATGGCTGATAAAGGGCTGAGTAAACCAAAAGCATTGCGGGCGATTTGCGACGAAATCCTCGCCCAGGAAGCGACTTTACGCGAGGGTGGCGGGAGCGCAGGCCAGGCGCGTCAGCGAAAATTAGGTCGATTGACCGTGCGCGAACGCCTGGCAGGTCTATTGGACGATCCCAACTCCTTTTTTGAACTGGGCCTCTGGGCTGGATACCGTATGTATCCGGATTGGGGCGAGGTCCCGGCGGCTGGTCTTGTTACAGGCATTGGGCGCATTGCCAACCGTTCGTGCATGATTATCGCCAACGATGCGACGGTGAAAGCTGGCGCTTTTTTCCCGGCAACCGCCAAGAAATTTTTGCGGGCCCAAAGGATTGCCTTGGAGAACTCGCTCCCAGTGATTTATCTCGTGGATTCCGCGGGCGTGTTTCTGCCGTTGCAGGATGAGGTTTTCCCTGATGAGGATGATTTCGGCCGAATCTTCCGCAATAACGCTGTTTTGAGCGCTCACGGCATCCCGCAGTTCGCGGCGATCATGGGCAATTGCATCGCAGGTGGCGCGTATCTCCCGATTTTGTGCGACAAGATTTTGATGACCAAAGGGAGCGGGCTCTATCTGGCTGGACCGGCGCTCGTGAAAGCCGCAATCGGTCAGGTGATTGAGGCCGAAGAACTGGGCGGCTCAGAAATGCACGCCGAGATCAGCGGCACCATCGATTTTCAAGAACCGGATGACAAAGCCTGCCTGGCGCGATTACGTTCGCTTATGGAGCTCTTGCCTCCCGAAACACAGCAACCGGTTCATACAGTCGCCGCTGAGAAAAACGCCGAATCCGTTTATGATTTGGTGAACGTAGATGGACGGTCAGAATACGATATTCGTGATTTGCTCGCCAGCGTTGTTGATCCTGGCTCAATTCACGAATACAAGGCGGAGTACGGCCAGACGTTGGTAGCGGTTTATGCAAAGATTGGAGGCCAGCCCGTGGGCATCATTGGCAACCAACACAAGCGGTCTCAGTCCAAGAAACATGGCGTTCAGATTGGGGGCGTGATTTATTCGGACAGCGCTGCAAAGGCAACCCGGTTTATCATGGATTGCAATCAAAGCGGCCTACCGATTGTTTTCTTTCAAGACGTTCAAGGTTTCATGGTCGGACGCGACGCAGAACAGTCAGGCATCATTCGGGAAGGCGCGAAGCTGGTAAATGTCGTGAGCAACTCTGTCGTGCCGAAGCTCACCGTTATTGTGGGCGGTTCATTCGGCGCGGGAAATTATGCGCTGTGCGGCAAGGCATTCGATCCGCGATTTATCTTTGCATGGCCAAACGCCAAGTACGCCGTGATGGGAGGTGAACAGGCATCCGATACGTTGTTCACCATCCTTAAACGTAACATGCAGTCGAACACAAGCACGCTGACACCCGAGGAACTCAATCAATTGCGCGACACCGTCAAAAACAATTACAAACAGCAAATGGATATCCGTTACGGCGCCGCGCGCGGGTGGGTCGATGCCATCATTCCGCCTCACGCGACCCGGGACGTTTTAATCTCAGCCCTGCGGGTAGTCATGCGAAAACCCATTCAAACAAATTTCAAAACCGGTGTGTTGCAGGTCTGAAAGGTGCCACTGTTTTATGGCCGACAAAGGACCAATTATTATCGGCAATGCCCAGGGTTTCTGGGGGGACAGCGTCGATGCCCCAGCACGATTAGTTTCGCAACAGACGAACCTTGATTATCTAACTCTCGACTATTTGGCGGAAGTGTCGATGTCCATTCTGGCATCGCAAAGACAAAAGGATCCAACTTCCGGTTACGCGCGCGATTTTGTTCAAGTGGTTCGCTCGCTCATTCCGTTTTGGCAAAAGGGATCCAAAGTCCGCGTCATTTCAAACGCAGGCGGCTTAAACCCCCACGGTTGCGCAAAGACCTGCACGGAAGTTTTCCGCCAGGCCGGCCTTAATTCAATGAAAATCGGGGTGGTAAGCGGGGATGATGTTTTGCCGCTCTTGAAATCAACGAAAGCCAACGATGGCGCCCGATCAAAATTGTTCGCGAACCTCGAGACTGGGGAACCCCTCTCGAAAGTGTTGGGTTCGTTAGTCACAGCCAATGCATATCTCGGTGCAGAACCGATTGCGCAGGCGTTACAAGCGGGCGCGGACATTGTGATTACCGGCCGTGTGGCCGATCCCAGCTTGACTGTTGCGCCTTGTCTCGCGGAATTTGGCTGGGACTGGAGCGACCACGATCGAATCGCAGGCGCAACCGTTGCTGGACATTTGATTGAGTGCGGGACTCAAGTGACCGGAGGAATTTCGACCGACTGGATGGAAATTCCCGACCCAGCCAACATAGGTTTTCCCATCGTGGAGGTCGATTCCAATGGAACGTGCGTGGTGACGAAGCCAAAAGGAACCGGGGGCGTGGTGAATGAAAGAACCGTAAAGGAACAACTCCTGTATGAAATTGGGGATCCAGACAATTACCTGAGCCCAGATGTTACGGTTTCGTTTCTGTCGCTCGAAGTTCGCGAAGAAAGGAAAAATCGGGTGCGAGTCAGTGGCGCACGGGGCCGTTCACCAACCTCGTCTTATAAAGTGAGCGCTTCGTATCGAGATGGGTTCTGGGCGCAGGGCATGTTAACGATTTTTGGGCGCAATGCCGTGGCCAAGGCGCGTCGTTCAGGCGGCGTGATTCTAAAGCGAGTGCGCGAAGCGGGATATAAACTCCAGAGATCGTCCGTTGAATGCGTTGGCGCTGACGCTTGCATGCCTGGCCTGCTGGCTAAATCAATAGAAGCCGAACTTCTGGAAACGATGTTGCGAGTTACGGTTGCTGATCCTCGACGTGAAGCGGTGGAAAGATTCACTAAAGAAATGTCTCCCCTGATCACGGCCGGTCCGCAAGGAGTTTCCGGCTATGCGGCGGGGCGACCTCGCGTGCATGAGGTGTTCGGTTATTGGCCCTGTTTGATCGATAAAAAGGAAGTGAATGCCCAGGTCGATATTCTAACGTCTGAATGAATTCGCGCTTTGAAGAGGAACCTTGCAGGGACGACTTCCACGTCGTCCCTACCGAATCTAGATCGAGAAGGTTTTTAACTTCTGAATAGTGAACGGCTAATGAAAGAATCTTTAACGAAACGACAGAAGCGCCCTCACCCCGGCAGAGCGCGAATGAGCGCATCCCTCTCCCCCTCTGAGGGTGAGAGGGCCGGGGTGAGGGAGCCGAAACACCAAATTCGCCTGGGCGAGATCGCTTATGCGCGAAGTGGCGACAAAGGTTCGAGCGCAAACGTAGGCGTGATCGCCCGCACCCCTGGGGTATTTGAGGTTTTGCGCAACTATCTCTCGACCGCGCGCGTGGAAAAGTTTTTTAAACCATTAGGCGTCCGCAATGTGATTCGATATGAACTGGCAAACCTGGGCGCGCTGAATTTTGTTATGCCTGGTGTGCTCGCAGGAGGAGCAAGCCGCTCCCTGCGAACCGACGCGCAGGGCAAAACACTTGCCCAGGCCATTCTCGAAATGAAGCTCACCATTCCGAACAAAACCTGACCCCTGCGCGACGAAAGAGAATGTCAAAACTGAAATGCGCCCTCCCGCGCATTACAACTTCGTTGACATTCAGTTTTCTCTTGTGTTACCCAGTTGAAATGATCCTTTCCCCTCGTCTGAGACTACTTGCCACTTTCTTGTTAGTTGCACTCGTGCAGCCGATTAATGCGCAATTCTACGCACCAAACACCGAATCCCATGATCCAGTACAGCGGTTCTTTGTCGTTGAGGCCGCGCGGGTCCTCGCATGGTGGACCGATCCTTCGGGCACGAACATTGCCGAGGTCTCTTTTGATGTAACTACAAAACCAGATCAATCGACTGTTTGGGACCTGCGTTGGTTGGATTCGAAAGGTAAAGCGGTGAAGACAACCTCAATTTCATATCCGGCGAGCCTTCTGAAAACGGGTGCCGATTTTTATCGGTCCATATTCAAGCAGCTTTGGCTCGCCGATTGGCGGAACCCACCTGCCCTCGACCCAGGAGAGGCAATCGAAGCGTATTGGAAAGGAGCAGCTATGATGACTGTGGCTCGCGAGTCCAGTTTGGAAAAAGCTCTTGAGCTGGTCAAGAATCGAGCGAAGCTGCCCGATCGAGAATTGCTCCCTGAATTGGCGGGGCTGCTGACACATGCCGCCCTGCACGCCTCCAGCGAAGTGGTGTCTCTGGATCGTGTACTTCAAGCGCGTGGGGCAGCCTGGCTCGCATTTACAGAAAAACTAACTTCCCGCAAACTGGACCCTTTGTGGTCTCCCATTTTATTCCAGGCGTACCGTGAACGCGCCGCTGCTGAGCTCTGGCAAGCCAGTGCCTTAGCAAAGTCCCAAAAACCAACCCCACAACAACAGGGCTGGGACACTTGGCTGCGCAAACCAGTCTCTAAGGACGTTTTCCTGTTTGCTGTTGATTCAACGAACCTGCCGATTGCCATGCCAATGCTGGCTTATGACGTCAATGCCAACGGCACGGGAAAGACGCTCGCCGAAGTCATGGAAGAGATCGTGGAAATGCCCCAGATGATGGCAGAGTTTCATAATTACGCTCCGGTTTTCGCAGTCCAATCGAGCATTGGCGGCGGCCATATTATGGGCGGCAGTTGGGCGGTTTTCAGCCGACTGGCATATCTCCGGCTCCTTTCGGCTTACCAAAGCTTGCCGCATGATTTTCAAGGTTACCAGAAACTCCTGACACAAGTAACGAACGCACTGGGGCCAAAACTCAAGGAAAAGCCCGACCCCAACCTGGACCCATCTCTGCTCGGTTTCCGGGAAGTCGCGCCACTCTTGCGATTGGGCAGCACGGAGGGCATTGGCAAGCTAATTCCTGTTCCTGTCGTAACCGCGAGGGACCTGCTCAATTACGGTTGGGAAATGGCGGGATGGCAGATGGGGTCACGCTATAAATTCGTCAACTCGCGATGGGGAGTGCACGAATTGGCCGATCCCATTTACAAGACTGTCACGACTGAAGTTGAGGGCCTCACGCCGTTTTTTAAACGAGGCCGGGAAGCCCAAATTGCACATTACGGTGAGTCTCTAAAACGACTCCAATTAGTCGAGGGGCTCTTCCAGCTTGTAGGTTTCAATGTGCCGTTCACGGAAGAGTCCCCGACAATCGAAGGCACGCGGCTGTTCGTAAAGCGTTGCTGGCTGAGACCCGCCGATTTTGAATGGCAAGCTCGCGCGTTGTGGGACACGGATGGTTTTTCCGACATTCCGGATCTCATTCTTGCGCTTCGGGAGGAGGCCGGGACTTCTGGAACCGTGGCAATTTTGGCCTATCTGTCCCAGCTCGACAACGCCAGTCTTAGAAAGATTCCCAAAGGCTCTGAACTCAAATATTCCCTCGCCGATTCCCTTCATCAATCGTCTGCGCTCAAAGTACGCTCAATGTCCGAAGGCAAATTCAGAAACCTGGACAATTTTAGTCGCGCGCAGGAATACGAACGGATGTACTGGGAAAACCCGGATTCGGGCCTCGAAGGACGTATAATTTTCAATTACATCGTGAGCGGAGGATTTAGTTCGGCGCAGCGATTTTATTCTCAAGCCCGCTCAAACTTTGAAGATTCAGTGAGTTTCTCCAACGGCCTGGGACAGGAACTATTCGTGTTAGGTTATTGCATTAATGACGCGAAGCTTCGTCAGCACGCAATGGAGGACAGTCGCTCCGGCAGCTACTCGGATATGTTGCTGGGCATATGGGAGGCTGCCATTCAAGGCAACGTGAAGGACATAGAAAAGGCCGCAAATGAAATTGTCCAGCGATATGAGGACCGCAAAGGTCCGGATAGTCAGGGGAATAGATTGTTGAAGTTTCTGCCACTCTTGCCCGCATTGAAAGATCCTAAACACCCTTCGAGAAGAGAAGCTCTCGAGTACTTTGGCAGAGGAGGCGGTTGGATGGTCCTGCGCTTTATCTGGATCGAGAAATATAATATCCCCACCGAAGACGCTATTCTCTTTTTAGGCGGTAGGGAAAATAATTTGCTTGGTCAGTTTCTGATAGACTATTTGGAAAAGAAACAACCCCAAGCGCTCGATGCACTCAATCAATTAAGTGCCGCTTCCGATGCGCGCGCAGAGCAGAAGGTGCTCGTCGCGTGTCTTTACAGCCGAATGCACCCTCTCGGACCGCCGCATGAGGACAAAGATCTCAAACCACCAGGCGCGATGTCCATTCGTCAGGCTGTCATGGCCAGGCTGCAAAGCCGTCAGAGCAAGTAGAATTGCTTGGAGCCGAAGACTCCACCTAGACAGCCGGCATTCAAACGAGACAACTTGGGGAAGATCTTGAAAGTACCGTTAGCCCGAAGACTCTGACCAGTAACGGAGGCCAGAAACCTGGTATCGCTTTGGGCCTCATCGCCAGCTAAGGTTCGGTCGTGAAATATCTTCTCCTTGTCACCTTCTTGCTGAGCAGTCTGCTCACTCATCAAGCTGCAGCCGCCAATTTTGCGTCAGAATACGAACTGCTCAGCAAACTGCCCACTGCGACATTGTCGGGAATGATCACCCATTCTGGGCAAACCGACACGAACGGGTTCATCGGTTTCCACCTGCGAGATGGCAAATGGTATGAAGCGGGTATGCAACGCGGTGGGTGCTGGATGCTCATCGGTGCTGTTTTGGCGGGGGACAAGAAGCGAGCCGATGCCGCATGGACTTCAATCGAAGCAACTTTTGCCCGGCAAACTGAAGACGGCGGATTTGTTTCCAACCGTAAGCCGGGCGATACGCACGAACCAACCTATGATCAGCGGGTTGAAACCGCTTACTTCTATCTGCAGGAACTCGGTCATGCGTTACTCTTCGTTCAAGCTTCGCCCATGGAACCATACTTTCGTAAGCGCATCGCGGATCTCGAACCGAAAGTGCGACGCGCGTGCGCTTTCATCCAGGCGGGCTATGACGGAATTATCAAAAAATGCGGGCATACCGCCAACCGCCTTTTCATTTCGGCAAAAGCGTTCGGACTTTGCGGCACACTGTTAAAAGATGAGCAACTTAAAGCATCTGCAAAAAAATTGGTCACCGCAGCGATGCAACGCCGCGACGCCGATGGGGTGTTCATCGAAAATGCCGGACGCGACAGCAGCTACAATGCGGTGTCACTTCTCATGGCTCAGGTGTTATCCTTATACATGCCCGATGCTGAACTGGACTCAGCGCTCGTCCGCGCCATGGCCTGGGAGCGCGCTCGCATTCTTCCAACGGGAGAGGTCCAGGTCACCGGCAACACACGAACCGGCTTGGGGCAGGAGCATATGATGGGACAGCCAAAAAAGGTCAATTATCGAGAGGTAACCCTTGCACTTTGTTACTTCGGAATGCTCCACGATGATCGCTCGGCACTGGAGTTGGCCGAAAAAGTTCACGCCTGGGGCGAGCACCCAAAAAATTGACCATGCCTCCAAAAACGGAGCGCGGACATTCCTGTCCGCAGCAATTTACTTAAAGGACTTGAGCACCATGAACACATCCTTGATCACGACTGAACAACAGGAACACGGAATCACAATCCTGACCTTGAATCGCCCGGCGAAACGCAATGCACTCAACGCCGATTTGATGGAAACATGCTCTGTGGCGTTCGAGTCGCTTGCACAGGATCAGACGCAACGTGTCATCATTCTCCGTGGCGAAGGACCAGTGTTCTGCGCGGGACTGGACCTCGAGGAAGCATTTTTGCCCGAAAACGCCGAGCGCACTGCTCGACTGGTAGCACACCTCCTTCGTGCCGTTTATCAAGTCCCACAGGTCACTATTGCGGTGGTGAACGGGGCAGCAGTCGCCGGTGGTGCGGGCCTCATGTCAGCTTGCGACGTCGTCGTGGCAGCGCAGGATGCGCGCATCGGATACCCGGAGGTCAGGCGCGGTCTTGTGGCGGCTCTGGTGATGACGCTTTTGCATCGCCAGGTTAGCGAACGCGATGCGCGCGAATTGCTTTTATTAGGGGAGTTGATCTCCTCGGAACGGGCGCGGCAAATAGGATTGGTTAATCGCGTCGTCCCTGCTGAACATTTGATGGACGAGGCAATGACTCTGGCGCGAACCGCCTTGCAAGGAGGCCCCCAGTCAATCGCGCAAACAAAGAAAGTTCTTGATGGGCTTTGGCCCTCGTCGTTCAACCATGAACTGGACGAAACCTTGTTGCATCATTTATCCGCCCGCAACTCAAGCGAAGCACGAGAAGGTGTGGCTGGTTTTCTCGAAAAGCGCAATCCCAGATGGCAACCTGGTTCCACGAAGATCTAAACTCCCCCAGCTGGTTTTGCCACGTTTATGTTGGAGAACAGAAGGTGCCCTTCTGTTCTTCGTCCCTTTGGCCAAAATCGAAAAGGGGCTACAAATCCAGAGGCTTGGGATCGGGGCGAAAGGTCTCCGGCTTGATCGCTTTTTGAAGCCAATAATGACGAATGAGAGTTGAGAGATTCACGATCTGTTCGAAATCGATTTCTTTGACGAAAAACGAATTTGCGCCCAGGGCATATGCTCGGTTGACGTCATTAATCTGAGTGGAAGACGTAAGAACGATAACGGGAAGTCCTCGAATGCCATCCTGCTGACGAATCCAGGAGAGGACTTCGAAACCATCCATGCGAGGAAGCTTTAGATCCAGGAGAACCAGCACAGGAAGTGGATACTCTGCTCTGCTTCCGTATTTCCCCTGCCCGCCAAGGTATGCGACAGCTTCCTCGCCATCCTGGACGATCTGGACGGGATTGGTCAGCAAAGCCTTTTCGAAGGCTTTCCGCATCAGTAAGACGTCGTCGTCCCTATCCTCGACGATCAAAATGACTCCGTTATCAGTCACCCGTTCGTAATTTAGGTGACGGAAGCACGGTTTTCAAGGGGCCGGAAGAACCTTCATTTTTCATATGATCATTCCGTTTTCATTTCGCCGTTCTCGATTTCCAGTATTCTTTAAATGTTTGAGGTGCGACTCGAGGGAGGTCGCGTGTTTTTGTCCAGCCCTGCGCAGGGTCCAACGCGCCTCCTTGGACAAGTGGATGAAACCTCTGCAATACGCGGCTCGCTTTGGATACCAGGCGATAGAGCCGCGGGTGATTCACCACGATGCCGAATATCTGAAATGAAAGCCTTTCCAGCCAGGATTCTTTTTGAGCCACCGCATTTCTTCGGTTTTGCAATAGGTGATGGTGCAGATTGATTTTGACCGGACAAGTTTCGGTACACGCGCCGCAAAGTGAGCTGGCGTAGGAAAGATGTTTCCAATCCTGCAAATCGCGTAGGTGCGGTGTGATCACTGAGCCAATGGGACCGGAATAAGTTGTGCCATAGGTATGACCACCCACATTGCGAAAAATCGGGCAAACATTAAGACAGGCGCCGCAACGAATGCAATGCAGCGCGTCTCGTTGTTCGGCATCGGCCAGCAGTTCGGTCCGACGATTATCCAGCAGAACGACATGGAACTGTTCCGGTCCATCCGATTCGCCCGGTTGTCGGGGCCCTCCATAGAGCGAATTATAGCAAGTGAGTTGCTGGCCAGTCCCCGCCGTCGCAAGCATAGGCAGGAACAATGCAAGATCCGTTTGTTTCGGCAGCACCTTTTCAATCCCCAAGAGACTGATCATCACTTTCGGCAAGGCTGCAGAAAGGCGCGCATTGCCCTCGTTCTCAGTGATTGAAATCATTCCCGTTTCAGCAATCGCAAAATTCGCGCCGGTTAAACCGATATCAGCGGTGATATACTTTTGTCGCAGTGCCTGCCGTGCGATCATCGTGAGATCTTCAGGGTTCTGGGTCGGGGCACTTCCCAACTCTCTTTGGAAAAGTTCGCTGATATCTCCCCGAGTCAAATGCATTGCCGGAAAAACGATGTGATAAGGAGGTTCGTTTCGGAGTTGGACAATGTACTCACCAAGGTCGGATTCGACCACAGAAAATCCCGCATGCTCGAGGGCCTCGTTCAAATGAATTTCCTCCGCGGTCATCGCCTTCGATTTGATGATCGCTCGCGCATTCTGCGCTCGAATGATTCCAAGAATAATATCTCGCGCCTGTGGGCCTGTGCTCGCCCAATGCACCTTTGTTCCGCGGGATTCCAATTTCTCGACAAATTGCCCCAGGTGTTTGTCGAGGTGATTGATCGCGTCCCATTTCGTGCGGGCGGCCACCTCACGCGCTGCTTCCCAGTTTTGAAATTGGGCTTTTGTTTTGTCGCGCACGACCTCGTACTTGCCCAGAGCGGTTTGGATCAGTTGGCGATGGCGAAGATCCCGGGTGAGCTGCCCCGCTCGCGTCTTAAAATCAGTCGCAAATCCTTTCATGAACGCGCGAGCACTTCCGCAAGATGAATCGTTTTCAGCTTGCTACCCTGCCGGGAAAGCAAGCCTTGCAGGTGCATCAAGCAGCTTGAATCGTTCGAGACAATATATTCAGCGCCTGTGTCTGAAGCCGAAGCGCACTTTACCTCGCCCATTGCTGTCGAAATCATTGGGAATTTTGCAGCAAATGTTCCCCCAAAACCGCAGCATGTTTCGACATTCCCCATCTCGATAAGCTCGAGGCCTCGCACCTTAGCCAACAATTGCCGAGGCGGTCGTTTGTTTCCGAGTTCGCGCAAGCCATGACAGCCATCGTGAAAAGTCACTTTTGCCGGAAAGCTGGCGCCGAGCTCCGTGATCCCGAGTTTGCTTACCAGGAAATCCGAAAACTCAAAACATTTCGCTGAAAGACTTTTGGCGGCAGATTCGTGCTGGGTTCCCTGAAACAGTTCGCCGTAAAAAATCTTAAGCATCGCACCACAGGAACCCGATCCGACAACGACCGCCTCGGCGTCCTTGAGGCGGTGCAGCACAGTCTCAGCGACAGGCCGCGCTTCGGCCCAATAGCCGGAATTGAAAGCAGGTTGGCCGCAGCAAGCAAGTTCCTCGGGGCATTCCACCTCGTGGCCGAGACGTTCGAGAATGGTTACCATGCTGATGCCCACCTTGGGGAACATCAAGTCTACAAAACATGGTATAAATAAAGTGATCTTCACTGCTCCTGCATAATTGAGTCAGAAGAATCTGATGTCACGGTCAAATTGCGATCCATCCAGTAGCCTGGAAACCTACCCCCGCCAACGGAAATTTCTTGAAGGCAAGACCACGCTGGGCCACATTCGTTCTGCCAGGGCCCATGGATTGTGGACTTACGAATCCCGCCAGGGCCGGAAGGCAGCAACGGTAGTTTGCTCTACTTCTGCCGTGGTCACCCTGGCTTTACATTCCCGGTTTAGCGCGCACAAAACCGGGAGACCCGAACCAGTCCGACTATGAGTTATCAGGTCATTGCCAGAAAATATCGGCCTCAACGTTTTGAAGAAGTCGTTGGTCAGGAACATGTCACTCAAACGCTAAGCCGCGCCATAGAACAAAAACGTATCGCGCACGCGTATCTCTTTTGCGGACCTCGCGGGACAGGTAAAACCACAATCGCCCGTATTTTTGCAAAATGTCTCAACTGCACCGGCGGTCCCAAAGTCGACTTTGACGAGAAAGACCCCCGTTGCCAGGAAATTGCCGAAGGCCGCTCCCTTGATGTGTTGGAGATTGATGCGGCCAGCAACCGCGGCATTGATGAGATTCGCGGTTTGCGCGAAGCCGTCAAGTACGCCCCTGCCAGTTCAAAATTTAAGATCTATATCATTGACGAGGTCCACATGTTGACCAAGGAAGCGTTCAACGCGCTTCTCAAAACGCTGGAAGAACCCCCAGCTCACGTGAAATTCATGTTCGCAACCACTGAGCCGGAAAAGGTGTTGCCAACAATTCTTTCACGCTGTCAGCGCTTCGATCTGCGGCGCATTCCCTCGGCATTGATCGTGAAACATCTCCAGCACGTGGCGAAACAAGAGAAAGTCACGATCGAGGATGCCGCTCTCGGCGCGATTGCCCGAGGCGCAGAAGGCGGGATGCGGGATGCGGAATCGACTCTCGACCAACTGATCAGCTTTTGCGGCAATCGAATTGAAGAAGCCGACGTGCTATCGATGTTTGGTCTTACCGCACAGAATCAACTGATGGAGTTATCCAGGGCCGTCCTTGCCGGAGAATTTGAAACTGCCTTGAGGCAACTCAACGAATTGGCAAATAACGGCAAAGACCTTGGCCGATTGCTGGCTGACTTACTCAATCATTTCAGAAATTTGCTAATTTTTCAGATTGCGCGGGGCGATTTGAGCATGTTCGAGATATCCGAGGCCGAAGCAGCTGCCTTGGGAACTCAATCAAAAATGGCAACCGCAGAGGGTTTAACACGGATTCTGGAAATCTTCGGTGAAGCAGAACTTCGTCTGCGGGACGTGGTCTCAAAAAAGATCCTGGTCGAGGTGACCCTACTCAAGGCTATCGAAGCCCGAAATGCGGTAAGCCTCGATTCCGTGCTTCAACAACTGAAAAACCTTCGGGAGAATGATGGTCCCGAAAGAGTGATCATTCCAAGTCCGGGCAAATCTCCAATCCCCCCACCAGGCCCAGGACCGATCCGGGCCGAAACTGTCATGTCTCTTAGCAACGCCGTGGTCTCAAGCGTGGTGCCGCAGTCGGAGGAAATATTGGAAGCACCTGCGGCACCCTTCATATATGGACCGCAGCCCCGGAGCGACCTGACTGAACTCTGGGCGAAACTACTGGATGGAGTGGGACGTGTCAGCCAGTTCACTCGAAGTTACCTGCTCGAAGCACACCCGGTATCCCTTGAGAAAAATCTGTTAACTATTGGATTCGATCCCGAATTTGAGGATCATATCGGTTTGGTGGACAATCCGCGCAACCATAGTTTGTTGCAGACCAAACTAATGGAACTGGGCTATGCGAATACGCAACTCAAGTTCATCAAATCGGAGGTGGCTGTGCCTCGAGTCTCACCGCCGAATACCCCTTCCTTGCCGGCACCAGAAAAAGCCGGGTCACCAGGACCTGCACGTTCGGCTGCGCCACCAGCATCGAGAGAGCGCCTGCCCCAGGCGGTTTGCGATAAGGACTCATTCAAAAATGACCCGTTAATCCAGAAAGCTCTTGAAGTTTTCAAAGGACAGGTCGTTGAAGTTCGTGCGTGATTTTTGCTCGCTTATAGTTCTCAACCAGATCATCTTATAACCATGTCGAGCCTTGGTAAATTGATGAAGCAGGCACAGCGGATGCAACAGCAAATGGAGCAAATCCAGTCTGCTCTTGCGAGCCGGACCGTCGAGGCCACCGCCGGTGGAGGCGCTGTTAAAGTAGTCGCCCGCTGCGATGGAACTATTTCTTCAATCAAGATCGATCCTCAAGCGCTCAATCCCGCAGACGCGCAGTTGCTGGAAGATATGGTATTAAGCGCAGTTAACCAGGCTCTCGGGCAAGCCAAGGAAATCTCCACAGCCGAGATGGGGAAAGCCACGGCGGGCTTCAACCTCCCTGGGTTCACCTGAGTTCTGTGCTTGCGCGGTGAAACGCTTGCCTTCGTATTATCCGACGTTGCCCGACTGTTTGAATAGAGGAGCTCCATCGGCGCGTGAGGGCACGCAGCCTACAAGCATCAAACCTGATAATTTGATTTTCGGCTGTAGGCCCGGTGCCCTCACCGGGCGAGTTTTTCAGCGACCTTTCAGGAAAGCATCTTGCCTCGCCTGATTTTTCAATGCCCTCCCTGCCTGAATCAATGACCGCGCTCATCAGCGCGCTTTCAAGACTTCCAGGTATTGGCCCTCGCTCGGCAGAACGAATTGCGCTGTATTTACTCCAAACGGACTCAGCCGAAGCGCGATATCTGGCCAATGCTTTGTTGGTTGCCCGAGAAAAGGTTCGCTCCTGCGAGGTTTGCGGCGCTCTCACCGAAAAAGTCGTGTGCGACATTTGCACCGATCCTCGACGGGAGCCTGGGCTGCTTTGCCTGGTTGAGCGGCCTGTAGATATCATCAGCATTGAAAAATCCGCCACGTTTCGCGGCAAGTATCACGTTCTTGGAGGCAAAATATCCCCCTTGAACGGCGTCGAACCCGATGACCTGCGAATCGCACCATTGGAACAAAGGCTCGCTCAAATGAGGGAAGTGGTGATTGCCCTTGGGACTGATGTTGAAGGAGACGCTACCAGTTATTACCTGGCCAAACGTCTGGCCCGAGAGGGACTTAAAATCACCCGCATCGCCCATGGCCTTCCTGCCGGCACGGGTCTTGAATTTGCAGATGAACTCACCTTAAGCCGCGCGCTCGAAGGTCGTCAGGAATTGCACTAATTAGAGCCTATTGAAAACAGAACAGACCGCGGACATTCTTGTCCGCAGCAAGGTTTGAACAGGGTCAGTCAGGGGATAGAAGGCACATCGCTCCGAACAGGAATGTCTGCGGTCCGTTTTAAATAAGTAAAAACTATGCATCGTCCGCAGGTTGTCGTATTCGATTTAGGCAAAGTGCTCGTGGATTTTGATTACGGCATCGCCGCACGCCGCATTGCTGCCCAGGGAAAAATCAGCGCTGAAGCTGTCAAGCAATTCATCGACCACTCCCCGTTGTTGTTCAAATACGAAACCGGTTTATTGACGAAGAACCAATTTTATCAGGAAATCTGCGAGGCAACTGGCTTTTCCGCAGGGCTCGACGAATTTTGCGGCTTTTTTAGTGACATCTTCGTTCCGATCCCAGCCATGCTGACTCTCCAGGCGCAACTTCGGAAGAATTTTCCCACTTACATTTTTTCAAACACCAATGAATTGGCTGTTGAACACATCAGCCGCCAATTTCCTTTTTTCGGAAACTTTGACGGCTATATCCTATCGTTCGAACATGGGGCAATGAAACCCGACCCGAAACTTTACGAAGTAGTGGAAAAAAAATCCGGGCGGCGTGGAGGGGATATTCTTTACCTGGATGATCGGCCGGAAAACATCACTGCGGGGGCGGAACGAGGCTGGCAAGTGATTTTGCAGGAATCTCCAGCTCAATCTCGTGCCGCCATTGAAGCATTAGGGCTGCTGGATAATTAGAAACTCACTCATTCGGTTTCGGGTTCAGCAATAAATCGACCGGCAACCGCGGATCGCCCAAGGAAAATAACCGCTCTGAAATGTCGTTTAGAGCCAACCGCGTGGTTTCAAACCGTTCAGAGAGTGTGCTGAGTACTTTCCTCAGAGCATACCGGTGAGCCAAACGATGGTCGCTGGCCGCCCGGTATTGAGCGCGTCCAATGCTTTCATAGTAATGCACGTCGGGGAAACCACGAGCCTCGGCTCGAAATCGAATCCTGTCAGGAAATACCCCTGCCAGGAACAAAGAATGGTTTCCCATGTGAACGCGAATGAAAAAGCGGGTCCGATCATCAGCCTTTTCCAGCGCGGTCATCATTTCAAAAAAATAATCGAGTGGATTTGAATGACCGGGAACCACACAACGGGAATTTTCGCTCCGAGCAAATTCAGTCAGTAATTCGGAAACGTAATCCGCCACGGTGCGATCCTGGATGTCAGACCGGCGAAACACATGACGAACCAAAACGTAAAAATAAAATCGGCTGGAGACCCGCAGACATCCGCGCCGCTCGAGCAACGCGTGGAACAACGCCTCATCATCGAGGATCAGATCGCGCGAATCTTCATCAGCCAGCAGCTTCACCAGACATTCTGCTGTGCCGATCCTTTGACCCAACACCGACAGGATGAAGTCAATGTCCTCAGCCGCAAATTGAACGCGGCAGTTGGGTTGAATCATTTTCATCGTGTTGCCAACAATTCTTCACCAACACTCTGAACCAAACCAGCCGCCCTGGTCTGGTCCGCAATATCTCTAATCGCAATTCTAGCATAGAGCACAATCTATTCCACAAAAAGTCTTGTCTATCAGGCGAAACCCGTAACGGCATTCCTGGACCCTCTGATCTCAAAAAGACTCTTGGAATTATCTGTAGCTCTGTGGCTTGGATATTAACGGAGTTTTTCCGCTTTTCCCAGGGGCCGTCACTTGCAGACTCGTTGAACCAAAGTAAAGTACCTCGGTTTTTGCGTTTGTGTTTCAATAGATCCCGATACCAATGTCACCCGAGGCCAGCCGAATTTCGACACGTTCCTTGGCACAAGCCATGGATTGGAGCCTGGTCCTCATTAGCCAGGGTATCGGCTCAGAAATTCAACAAGACCAGGTTAACTCCACCTGGGGATTGATTGTCCTGCCGGAAGATTACCTGAAGGCGGTCTCGGCAATCCGACAATACCGACTGGAGAACCGCCGTTGGTGGCGACACAAGGTTTTCCATCCCGGACTGTTGTTCGATTGGGGCAGCCTCGCCTGGGTCGCTTTGTCAATTCTGTTCTATTGGGTGGATGCTCAAACCGGGCTTCGGAGCGCAGGTATCATGGACAACGCCGCTGTCGCTGCAGGCCAATGGTGGCGCTTATTTACTGCAGTCTGGCTTCATGCCGATTTAGCACATTTGGCTTCCAATGCAACTGTTGGTTTGCTCCTTCTTGGCTTGACCATGGGCCGAATCGGAACCGGTCCTGGACTGCTCCTTTCTTACTTGGCAGGCGTTGGAGGGAACCTAATCGCGATGTTTTTTTCACCCCGTTCCTCAATCAGCCTTGGCGCTTCTGGCATGGTGATGGGTTGTCTTGGAATTTTGACAGTGCAATCCCTTTCGCAACTTCGAAGATCGGAATTGAACGTAAAAACTTTTATTCCATCGATTGCCTCAGGTGTCATGCTTTTCGTCCTGCTGGGCTTAAGCCCCGATACGTATGTTCAGGCTCATATTGGCGGGTTTGTCAGCGGATTGATTCTCGGCAGCCTTGCTATATTTGCTTCGAAGCTCAGCGAAAATACCGCGGTGAACGTGGGATGTGGTTTCCTGTTCACATTTCTGGTGCTTTTGCCCTGGTGGTGGGGTTTGTCCAGGTAAGGCAAAGCTGTGCAGAATGGCCAGTACAAAAATAAGCCGGGCCGCATACGCCAAGGAGTGGGGGTGGGGAACCCCGCTGAAGAAATCGTATGCAGCCCGGACCAATGTTACGTGAATAAGAATATTCCGTTCCTGAGAAATTGAAACAAAACAGGGGCGGACTGCTAGAATTCAGGGGTGAAATAACGATTCAAGGGCTTGAAATTCAGAAAAGCCAGTAATGCTGACCTTGAGAGAATGCTGCGTACTTCAACCTTCTCTTCGTTCCTTTCGTCATCTTCTTTTAATTTTTCTCAACTGTTACACACGAATGCTGCGCCCCTTGGCTAGTGGGCAGTCGCCTGACTGCCTTTTCCAACTGTAATTTGTGTACGAACAGAATTGGCAATGAAGCATTGCTCGTGAGCTTGATGATGCAGCGTTTCCTCCTCAGCCGGCGTTGGTAATTTTGCTCCACCGTAAATGACCATAGGCATGAGCTCGATTGAACTCACCCAGGAAGCACCTTTTTCGCTCTTCGTTACATGTCCCACGGCATTGTCGGTGTAACTTTCCACCAGGAAGCCCTTGCGCCCTGCCAAAAACACAAAGGTAAGCATGTGGCAACTCGAAACGGAGGCCACGAACGCTTCTTCAGGATCAACGAACGCCGCGTTTGCGTGAGGCACTGGCACAACAGCAGGAGAGGCAGACGCTTGCACTACTGTTCCGCCATCAAAAGTCCAGGTATGTTCTCGTGAATATCGTCCCTTCAGGAAATCCGCACCTGCGGGGTTCTTCCAGTGGATAATCGCCTTATGTTCAGACATTGTTTTTGTATAAATACCTTCAGCGCCGCAGGAATTTTGCCACTGCCTCAGTTCGTGTCCTGACCTGGAGCTTCTCGTAAATGCGTCGGATGTAAGTGTGCACCGTTTCGTAGCTGATACCGAGTTTCTCCGCTATTTCTTTGTACAAGAAACCCTGGCTGAGGCAATCGAGCACTTCCTGTTCTCGTTGCGAAAGGTTCTCGGTCGGCTGCGGTGAAGGACCCGCTTTTTGGAATGACTGAACTACTTTGCGCGCGATATGAGTGGTCATCGGTGAACCGCCTCCCCTCACTTCAGTTATAGCTTCCAAAAGCTCGGCACTCTTGGTCCGTTTCAGCAAGTACCCTGACGCCCCAGCAGCAAGGGCATTGAAGATATTCTCCGTATCCTCGTAAACCGTTAACATGATAACCAGGATCTGAGGGATGACTTGCTTCAACTGCCTGACACATTCGACTCCGTTAAGTCCAGGCAGATTGATATCCATCAGCACAACTTCTGGACGGTCTTTAGGCAACCCTTCAAGTGCAGATTCCGCGTCACCATAATGACTGATGCACCGGAAACCTTCGGCACGATTGAGCACACGAGCCAGCGTGGTTCGCAATTGCTCATTATCTTCCACGATGGAAACGCTGGTTGGCATCTGACGCAATTAGTTTGGTCATCTGTTAAGCAGTAGTCAATCGTGTGTGGTCGAAGGTTTCACTACGTACTTTGCCCTGTAGCAGGAGTTCCCGTGGTTGAAAGCGGATTGCGGAGCGGCGCCAGAAGGCGGATCCGGGTTCCACCTTGTTCGCCGGGGCCAGCCTCAAATCTGCCATTAATATCTTCCATTCGTCTGCGCATATTACCGAGGCCGCTCCGGCCCTTCTTTTCGTCGCCTTTCGCCAACCCGCGACCGTCATCTTCGATTTCTAAAATGAATTGCTCCGGCTCAAGGTGCAAGCGAAGCCATGCCGACGTGGCTTTCGAATGCTTGACCACATTATTCACCGCTTCTTTCGCGGCAAGGAATACATTGTGACGCAACTCGGGAGAAATAGGTATAGCCGGAAGTTGCGAGGGCACTTCCAATCGATAACGCAGACCCGCAAGAGCCAAGTATTCCTGAGCATATTTGCAAACGTAATTAATCAAACCATCGAGGGTATCATTCGAAGGATTGACCGTCCAAACGATCTCATCCAGGGCGCGAGTTGTCTCACGCGCGGTGGATGAGATTTGGCGCGCGTGACTTTCAACCTCGTCCGGGGCTTCTTTATCGGTCTCGACCATCTCTCCGAGCAATGCCACCTGGGTAAGGTTCGCGCCGAGTTGATCGTGCAAATCGCGCGCGATTCTGGCGCGTTCTTTCTCGAGCGCTTCCTGCTGACGAAGAAGCCCTACTTGCCTTTGGAGTCTCTGAGTCGAAGCGTAATGAACCAGGCTCACAACCAAACCAAGCAAACAAACGGCGACAACCGTAATGAACCATGGTTTACGCCAAAAAGGAGGTAAGACATTCACTGCCAGCGTGCTGGGCGTTTCATTCCAGATCCCGTCTTCATTGCAAGCCGTGACCTCAAAACGATATTGACCCGGTGGCAAAGTAGGATATTGAGCCACGCGTATGTTTCCCACTTCACTCCAAACGGCATTATGATCCTCCGGCGAAAGTCGATGCCTGAATCTCGCACGTTCCGGAGCCGACAGATTGAGACTGGCATAATTAATCTCCAACCCTTCCTGACTTGGATAAATCGTTACAGCAGATGGCGGAGCTGACCGGAGGCTATTTGTGTTCTGCAGTTGACCCTCTACTTTCACATCCTCAATTCGAACAGGAGGACGGTTGGTGTTCGGATGGATTTCTTCCGGACGCACAGAAACCAAACCCTGAATGGTTGGAAACCATAAAGTTCCTTTTGAGATTGCTGCAGCCGGTTGCGAAGAACGGCCAAAACATTCGCTGTCCGGGAGGCCATCTTCGACTCCGTAAAGCCTCGATGCAACCGAGCGGACCGAGCCACGAGCAAAATTGTTAAGGTCACTCTTATTCACGCGCACCAGTCCCGCCATCGTGCCAAGCCATAAAAAATGTTCCGCGTCCTCAGTAATGTACCCGATAGGATTACTGATTAAGCCACTTTCCTTCGTCGGGTAGCGTGTCCAGTTTGTCCCATCAAACCGTGCCAGGCCGCTGGATGTTCCAACCCACAATACGTCGTCCTCGTCCACATAAAGAGATCCTATGTCCTCCGCAGGCAATCCATTCGTTGTATGAAAGGAGGTGAGACTTTCGGAGCGGAGCAGGTTAAGGCCAGCCTGTGTGCCGATCCAAAGATTTCCGGCTTTGTCGTCAGCTAAGGCCTGGATGACATTTGAACTTAACCCCTCGCGTACGCTGTAAGTTTTCCTTGGTTCATTACAAAACAACCCTTGCTCGGTTCCAAACCATACCAGCCCCTGGCGATCCTCGTAGATAACGGATACGCCAGTCTCTACCCCCGGCCAATTTTCCACTTGTTTGAAAACATCTCCTTCCAGTTTGAACAATTTTCCCGAAATCGTTCCAACCCAAACGTTCCCCGCCCGATCGGCGAAAACGGATCGAACGTATAAGTCCATTAGACCTTCCTTTTCCCCGAATGTCCGCATCCTCTTTTCTCCCTCGTAGTATCTCACTCCTCCGTTATTGATGCCGACCCATAAACCACCTTGCTTATTAGCACATACCGAGGTAGTAGCCAAACCACGAAGATCTTCCAAAGCTGCAAACACCTGTTTTCTTACGCGAATGAGTCCTCGGGCATCGGTGCCAACCCAAAGACTTCCCTCTCGATCCATGCAAAGCGAATAGATGTATGAACTGGGCAATTTCAGCTGATTCGTGTTGCTTTCTGAGTTCAACCAAAAGACTCCGCCGCCATGAGTTCCCACGAATAAATTCCCCGCTCCATCCTCACAGGCCGAACTGATACGCGTTTCCCCCCAACGGTAAGGACCTAGATTGCGTTCCATTCGGTCCTTTTGCCACTTTTGAACCTGGTTATCAGCCAGGCGCCAGTAGCCGCCGGTCCGGCTGGGTACCAGATAATCCAGCGTGCCGATGGGTATGTCATATGCGAGTTGAAGCGCAGGAGCGGGGTTTGGAGTAATCGGTCCCAAACCGAGTAGTTTTTCTTTCGGCTTTTGGTCGTCTGTTTGTCTTTGGATGTCTCGGATACCGACCCAAACGAGCCCCGAAATGTCAGCCGCCAATCCGTTGCATTCACCTCCCATGCTCTTCACTTCGCCGTCTCGGTACCGAAACAGGCCGCGCGTGGCGGTGGAGAACCATATTGAACGACTTGGATCTTCAATGATCGCCACCAAACGTCCATTCGGCCCTCGGCCTGCCTGAACCAGGTTCGTAACCTGGCCTTCCTTGTCAACCAGCCAAATTCCTGCGGTCCCTGTGCCAATCCAAAGCTTGCCGTCGCTGTCCTCAAATAGTTGAACTATTCTTCCATTGCTGAGTGCCGAAGCACCATTTTGATCGAATGTCTTAAAATGAATACCATCAAATCGAGCCAGCCCGTATCCTGTCCCTACCCAAAGGTAGCCATCCCGGGTTTGCAGCAGTGAAAAAACCGAACTTTCGGGCAAGCCTTTTTGGGTGGTCCACGGAGGATCAACCGTGAAGCCTGGAGACCCTGCCCCGACACCGGCAAGGGATAAGGCGAGAATGAGCGGAACCAACGTGAACAAAGAATGGCTCTTCCGAAGAAGAACACGCCAGCTCACCGAAAAGCAGCTCCGCGCTAAGCGCTCACCGATTCGGTCGTCTCTGGTCATTGGTCATCGATCCCAGCAATACCGGGTTTATTGAGGAATGACGAATGAAAAATGAGGAATGACAAATCAAATCCGAATTTCAAATGTAAGGTGCATTTGGGATTTCGTCATTGGGATTTTTTTGGTCATTCAGTCATTCGTCCTTCGTCATTTCTAGAATTGACATCCTCACATAAACGCCAAGATTATATCACGTATGAACACATCCAAAAGCGTCACCACGCGTCGCGAATTTATGAAAACGACAGGCCGAATCGCAGCGGCCTCAGCCCTGGCAGGAGTTGCCATTCCTCACGTCCATGCCGCTGGTAACGAAACAATTCAGGTTTCACTCATCGGATGCGGCGGCCGAGGCACTGGCGCCGCGGGCAATGCCTTGTCCACTATTAAGCAAGGACCCGTAAAATTGGTGGCGATGGCCGATGTCTTTGAAGACAAACTTCGTACCAGCTATGACACTCTGAAACGCGATCATCCGGATAGTGTCGACGTCACAGAAGAGCATAAATTCCTCGGCTTCGATGGCTATCAGAAAGCAATGGATTGCCTGAAACCAGGTGACGTCGCCATTTTCACTACACCCCTTGCCTTCCGTTGGGTGCACATGGGATATGCGCTTAAAAAAGGGGTCAATGTGTTCATGGAAAAACCCTTGACGACTGATGGCCCAACATCGCGGCGGATGCTTAAAATGGCGGAAGAAGCCAAAGCAAAGAATTTGAAGATCGGCGTAGGCTTGATGTCACGTCATGCCCGCAATCTTCAACAACTGCACGCGCGCATTCAGGATGGTGAGATCGGCGACATCATTTTGATGAGAGGTTATCGTATGCACGGTCCTGTGGGTTCGGCATTTTCGACAAAATGGCCTGGAGAACCGAGCGAACTATTATGGCAGATCCGGAATTTCCATAGCTTCATTTGGGCTAGCGGCGGTTGTTACAGCGATTTCTACATTCATCACATCGATCATCTTTGTTGGATGAAAAATGCATTGCCGATTAGAGCTCAAGCCCTCGGCGGACGTCATCAAAAGACCAACCCCGAAGGACAACCTTACGTCGATCAAAACTTCGATACTTATTCGGTCGAATATACATTTGCCGACGGCGCGAAGATGATTATGGACGGGCGCTGCATCAACGGCTGCCATCCAATTTACGCCAGCTATGCGCATGGAACTAAAGGATTGGCAGTGGTTTCTAACAGTAACGACTGCGATCCCCCTTCCCGGACCTTCACCGGTCAAAACATGCAGCGTTCAAATATGATTTGGCAATCGACGGTTCCGCCAGATGAGAAAAGTCCGCATCAGAACGAATGGACCGATCTCATGGACGCGATTCGAAATGACAAGCCTTTCAATGAACTTAAACACGGTGTAGAAGCGAGCGTCGTTACCAGCCTTGGGCGCATGGCCGCTCATACAGGCCAGGAAATCACTTACGAAGAATTCCTTAATAACGAAACAGAATATGCTCCAGGCGCGGACAAATTCACCATGGATTCCCCTGCCCCGGTCCGAGCCGATAAAGATGGGAACTATCCCAAACCGATGCCTGGCATAGTTAAGGACAGAGAATATCCGGCTTAAGGCCCTCACCTTAACCCTCTCCCATCGGATGGGAGAGAGAAACGGTTAGCGCACTGCGAAATACTTCGGTGGGAATCCCCACCAGTCCTCATGATTTCCCTCTCCCATCAGATGGGAGAGGGTCAGGGTGAGGGGTCTTACTTCAGCTTTGCCAAAGTTTCCTTCACTTTGTCGAAATTCGGCAAATCCTTGGGGGTCGGCGTTTGTTCGCTGTATTGGACCACGCCATTTTTGTCGATCACAAACGCAGCGCGTGCTGCGGTGTCGCCAACTCCAGCAAGCATTGGAAAAACCACGTCGTATTTCTTAATGGTCTCTTTATTCAGATCACTGGCGAGGGTTAGGTCGATCTTCTCCTTTTGCGCCCAGGCTTCCTGAGAAAAGGGTGTATCGACGCTGATCGCGATAACGCCGGCATTCAGTGAAGAATAACTGTTCAACCCTGCACTGATGTCGCACATTTCCTGAGTGCAAACGCCGGTGAATGCAGCCGGAAAGAAGAGCAATACAGTGTTTTTCTTGCCGAGATTATCGCTGAGTTTCACATCCACCAAACCAGAGGCTTGTTTGGATTTCAAACTAAAATCAGGGGCTTTCGATCCGACAGGTATGGCCATATTAAATATTAAGTTAAAGCGTTAGTTAAAATTTCAACGTTTGGTGCGCTGTATATAAACTATCTCTTACAGAAACTCCAACACTTCTTTGGCATGCGCTTCAGGTTTTACCTTGGGCCAAATCTTTCTGATCCGGCCATCCCCGCCTATAAGGAACGTGACTCGGTGTGTTCCCATATATTTACGTCCAAGAAAACTTTTCTCTCCCCACACACCATAGGCTTGCACGATTGATTTGTCCTCATCCGCAAGCAGCGGAAAGGGCAGCGTATATTTTTCCGTGAATTTCGCGTGCGATTTAACAGAGTCGACACTGACTCCCAGAACCACCGCGCCCTTCTCTTTGAACTTTGAAAATAGATCGCGAAAGGCACAGCTTTCTTTGGTGCAACCTGGCGTATCATCCCGCGGATAAAAATAGAGGATTACATTCTTTCCTTTGAGATCGGACAATGAAATCTGCCGTCCATCTGTGGCGGTGGTGGTAAAATCGGGGGCCTTATCCCCTTCCTTCAGTTCAAGTTCAAGTGACATCGCTCAAAATATACTGGACTGCACCTTTGTCGGTAAAGTTGGCATCATTCATTGGACGCATTTGTCGGTCCGCTTGTTACTTCCTGGCTTTCGCCGGATTGCGGACTGGACGACGGATGAGAACTCAGTTGGCGTACTCCATCCCACACATATAAAAGCCCCGAAGCTCCAGTGAAAATGGCGGCGGCAAGCGTGCAATATAGCAGTCGTTTTTCATCCCATTTCAGCAAGATCCAGATCACCGTGACCATCTGCAAAACCGTGGCAATTTTTCCAAATACGCGCGGTTTAACGCGAACCTTCCCTATAGTTATTTGGATGACAACGACACCGACCAAAATCAGAATATCGCGCCCGATGATGGTGCAGGTCAACCAAAGCGGTATACGTTCGAAATACTTCCAATTGAAACTGAGCAGGACGACTCCAGACAGCAGCAAAAGTTTATCGGCCAATGGATCCAGGATCGAACCCAATTCACTGCGTTGGTTGTATCGTCGCGCTATGTAGCCATCGACGCCATCGCAAATGGCGGCGACGGCAAATGAGATGATGGCCATCAACCGATAAATCTCATTTCCAGTGGTGACGTAATAAAGACCTTCGACCACAAAGAACGGCGTCAGAAGGATTCGCAGAATCGTAATCTTATTCGCCGTGGTCATTACCCTCGACCAAGTCTTGGAAGGGTTTCACAAATGTCAACATTCCACAGAGCAGCCGCAGGACCTAAAGATAACCGGAAACACCTCCAAAAAACAGAAAAGCCGGGCTTCAACCCGGCCATTCCGACACATTCTACATTTCGAGAACTAAAATCTTTTTCAGCGGTCACACGGACCACCGTCAACACGTTCACACCATACCTGATCCCCCAGTTTCCGCGAGTCACCAGTACTGGGGACATCTCGGGACTATATCTTTGACAAACCCATTTAATTTTCGGAGCATAATATGAATAAATGGCCTCCAAAAATAAGAGCGTCACAACCGAGATTGGGATTGAGGGATGCTTGGTTTTGGCTGCTTTTCTGGTTGATAGGGCAAGGGAGTGGGGAGACGTGAAGCCGAACGTTTTCTGGGAATATGGATGCTATGCGGTAATCGTATTATTGCTTCTCAGGATATTTTGGATTTTACCGTGGACCAGCAAGTGGAACACGGGGATCAGGCTTGGGGTTGTCATACTTGTTCCGTTATTTCTAATTGTCGCAAATTGGCAATCGGCACGAGATAAGCATCTGGGCCAGCATTCTCCACCACCGAAGCCGGAATACAAGGTCACGCTAAAAGTTGGGGATACGACGCTTGAGCTTACAAATAGCTTTCTAAAATTCAAAACCTTGCCGGAAAAAGCATCAGATATACTCGGTTATTTGGTGATCCCGATAAAATCAACAAAGTCTATTCCTTCTTTGGAGCTGCTTTTGGGGAATGATTCGCCAGTTTATTCCGAAGAAGTTTTAGTATCCTGTTGGTGGGATCGTTCGGTTTCAATCAGTCCTGGGGCTTGGGCGTATTTTGACAGAAAGGACACAAACATAGTTTCCATGGCTCATCGGACCGAGCCCATTTTCCCTCGCAATGGGTATTTTCTTCCAGCCCTCCAAATAAACGACTGTTTGGCAATATCGAATACCATTTCTGCAAAATTTGCCATTCAGATAATGCCGAAGGATAGGAACGACTCTTTTTACCTTATGTGGTTATACATGCCATTTGACAATGTTGCTTGCCAAATTACGAAGGCCGAGACAAACGGAGTGTTTTTTATGCGCCGTGCCCAACCTTAGTTTTGAGATTTTTTGGAAGTTGGCGGCGGTTTAGTTTTTAACATGGCTCGCAACACGTCATCAAACTTGGCTGGCACCAAAGTCAATCTTTCGGTGCTCCGCGTTTTTGTTTTCTTCTTGGGTCTTTTTCGCACGTATTCGCTTTCTGCCCCATCGGGGCTTTCTTTGGTGTTTAACAAACAAGTCAAGCTGGCGTGCCAGCCTGTTCCCTCAAACGCATTGTCTGTAAGTGAGTCTTTTTCCTTCGGTCTGTTCAATAGCGGCTTCCATGCGCTGCCCGTCCGTAATGGTTCGATTGTTCCACCGGAACGAAAACTCATCAGCGTAGCGATGCAAATGCTCACGGCTTACATGGTGGAAGGAACCCATAACGCCACGTTTGAGAAGCGAGAAAAAGCTTTCGGCAGTGTTTACGTGAGCAACCGATCCATCTTCGTTCTTTCGCGCATATTCAAACTCGGAGTGGTTCACAACGTCATGGCGTTTGAAGTGCTTGTGCAATCCGATATAAACCCCAGCCTGATCCGTGTTAATCACAGTGTCTTTGGCCATGCACTCAGCCAGACAGGAGCGAAGATTCTTTTGGGTAACGCTTGCGACTACTTTGGTGCGAACCTTTCCCTTTCGCTGAACCAAGGCAACAAGGGGAGTCTTGCGATCATACTTGGTTTTGTGGTCGCCTTTCCCGCCAACGAATGTTTCATCAATTTCAACCGTGCCTTTAAGCAATTCAGCCAAGGGGCCTTCGCCCATTGCATAACGGATTCGGTGCGCCATGAACCATGCCGACTTGTAAGTAATGTCCAACATTCGGTGCAATTGATGGGCGCTCATTCCCTTTTTGGACGAACACAGAAGGAAGATCGCCATCAGCCATTTACCGATGGGAATATGGGAATCCTCAAAGATTGTCCCAACCGTTACGGTAAATTGCTTTCGGCAGGCTCCGCACTTATACACACCTTTGCGCGTACTGCTAGTCGATTTAGGCGTGATTGTATAAATGCTCTTGGCCTTCCCATCGTTCTTGCAATGTGGGCAAACTGGACCATCAGGCCATCGCAGAGATTCCAAAAGCGTTCGGGCCTTGTCATTGTCGGAATATTCCGAGGCGAGCGTAACAAGATTCAACTCTTCGGAACTAAGGGCGGCCTTTTCTGTTTTCATGCGCCTAACTTAGCGCATGGGGCTGGGTTTGTCAAATATATAATCCTGTCAGTTCTTGAACTTCAATTGCTCTCGAACCAGCGAAACCGTTCGTGGCAGCGTATTTGGCGGGGAATTAGCCGAAAGTACTTGGAGCTGCAGCTGACTGCCAGATGCACCGCGAACCATTTGCACAACATCTGCCAATGAAACATTTCGGGTATCTACAAATAAATTGTTTCCCTGAGACAAGGCCAGGATCCGGTCTCCTTTCTGAAGCTGCCCGCTGAGTTCCGCCGGAGTTCCCGGCAGCACATTGAGAATAACCGGGTAACCATCCTGGGTGCCAAGGGCTGCGCCAATTCCCACCGGGGCCACGCGATGAATTGCATCAAGTGCCACGGCTTGCTGAGATAAATCCGTTAACTGCTCAGCCGATCGCAGCGCTGCGTCAGTGTCCTTTTCCGCCCAGTCGGCATAAACACCGGCGAAGAATTTCGGGCGATCTTCCTCTCGGACCTGATCGCCCAGAGCGAATGCGGCGGCTGGATCAAAACCGAGCAGATTGCCCGCAGCATGCTGTAAAACAACAAGGCGACCGGCAGGTTCGGGCAATTCATTGGCCCACAGTTGGGCGAGTTGTGGATTCTTCGCAAGTTCCATCCCGAGTCCCGCATCAAGCCCGTATGCCGCGATGGCCCGAGCGCGTTCCCGAGGCGAATTCAACTCGCCATGGGTCCACTCTGTCACCAGCGTCAGCAGAGCGGTTTCTCGTTCAACTTCATTCGTAATTTGCCTCGCAGAACGGAGCGCGGCAGCTCCATCGCCGTTAGCCAGTGTCCGGAACATTTCACGAGTTTGATTTAGACGATCGAGTTTGTCCGTTCCGTTAATGGCACTTTGTTCAGCAGCAGTTCGACCATCGGTCTTCGTCTCCGACGATTTTTCCGAAGCTTTCGATCTAAGCGACGACAAAGCATTTGGCGGACGTGAGACAGGCTCAACCGCCTTATAGGCTAATGCGGCATCCGTCGACTGCGGGCGCGGGCTGGATGATGGCACCGGTTTGAAAAGAACAGCTAACCCGGCGACCAGTGCCATCCCTGCCAGAGTGATGCCGAGGAAAACTTTCGCTTTCATCAATTCACCTCGTAATAAATTAAAGTGTCGAACTAGAGCCACTCAAACGCAAGATGAAATGAGATGCCACACAAGACGCGCTTCCCAAATTCTTCGTAGCGCAGGTTGCCAACCCAATGCCACTAGGATTTTGCCGATTCTCCCGTAGGGATGTTTGACAATAGCCCAACCTTTGAATTGAAAGGTTGGGCTATTGTCATTTCTCCCTCCGGGAGGCTGGCTTGGCGTTTGCGTCTCCATCGAAATCCTAATAGCATTGGGTTGCCAATCGGCAGAGCGTGCGAAAATTCGCCGCGCTTCAGCACCTCATAAAGCAGCTTGCCCATCTCCACTATTCCAAGCATCCACTCAAAACCCCAAAATTCTCCCCTTAAACGTTACAGCTCGAAGCGTGACAGACCGCTACCCGGCCTATATATCTCGGCAACATATGAAGGAATTCCCCTGGTTTGTGATGGCCTTTATTCTGACCGTGCTGTCAGGTTGTGCCACGAAGACGCATTCCGATTGGATAACATTGTTCGACGGAAAAACTTTGAATGGCTGGACTCAAAAAGGAGGCAAAGCGAAATATCGTGTGGAAGAGGGAGCAATTGTCGGAGCGAGTGTCCCGAACACCCCCAACTCCTTCCTTTGCACGACCAGAGACTTCGCCAACTTCGTTCTTGAAATGGATTTTAAGGTGGATGAAGGACTGAACTCAGGGGTCCAAATCCGAAGTCAATGTTTCGACACGCCAACCACTGTGGTCCTCAATGGAAAAGAAAAGGTTATACCGGCGGGCATCGTGCACGGATATCAGGTCGAGATTGATCCCTCCGAGCGAGCGTGGACCGGCGGTCTCTATGATGAGTCGCGACGTGGTTTTTATTTGAACGACCTCAAGAACAACGAACCCGCTCGAAAGGCATTTCGGCACGATGCCTGGAACCATTTCCGGATCGAATGCCGGGATACCTCCTTTAAGACATGGTTGAATGGAGTACCTGCAACCGATTGCAACGACGATATGACAAGTTCAGGCTTTATTGGACTACAGGTACATGGTGTGGGAAATAAGAAACCTCCGATGGAAGTACGGTTTCGGAATATTCGACTAAAAAAACTCTAGCGCTGTGCGCTTGAGCACAAAAAGCGCAGGCGCTTCTGGACGCCTCCAATCATTCTTCAGCAAATCGTCAGTCTCGAAGCGATTTAGTTCGCCTCGAGACCGACTCAGAAAACGGCTCGATACTAAGCAAAATTGTTCCGCTTATTGCGCGCTTACACGAAAGAATTTGTTACCGACCATCGCCTCAGTGTAGGAGCCGCTGTTGTTGATCGGCTGCCAATTCGGGTTACCGAGGTCCGTCGTCGATTGCAAGGTGCCACCGCTCCATTTGATAGTTATGGACCCAGAGGCCTGACTGACGCTGAGAATCGTCGGAACTCCAATCGGGATTGTAGCGCCCGAGAGCGGGATGTCATAGAACGCGATATTGTCCGCGGCAATGTACCAACTGCACAGACCAAGTTGGCAGAAGCGGATACGAACATCGCTTTTCCCGCCTGCCAACGGGAGACGAACCACCTCCAATCGTTTTCCCCCCGAGCCGTCATCATCGATTCGCGGCGCGAAGAACGGAGAGAGAGCTGGGCTGATGGGAGCCGCGAGACCGGGCGCAAAGGTGGACTGGTACACACCATTAGTATTGAACCACGCGGGTGCGTCCGCCCCAGCCAGGGTCAAGGCCGGATTCACCGTGCCATCAAAGTTGAGCAAAACATCCGAAGGCTCGCCGCCCAACCCGAATCTTCCGTCGAGGTAATAAATTACCGGTAGCCAGGTCTTTTGACCGTCCACCGAATACTCGACGCCGCCGAAGCTGTTCTGGTTTTGTTTGTAAATCGAGGACCAGGCGAGCACCGCGTTGCTGACATTTGACAAGTTGAAGCGCCGACTGATGGCAAACTGAACCTGGCCGGGATAAGTGTCCGCTCGATTATCCGATTCCGCTGCTAGAATGTTACCTTGCGACAACGCTGTGATCGGCGCGCCGTTCAACATCTCAAATGGCGCCACGTTCTGAGAATCACCTTCGATATTTGCGAATGTGCTTGCGCCAACTACCACAAAACCCAAGTAGGCATCGGAATTCGGATTGGTAAGGTCGAAGCCCGGGGTGCCGGAGGGAGCGCTGAAATTCCACACATACCAGTTGTTGCCGGCTGGGGTATTGGTAAAGAGTGTCCCTTCAGGGTAGGAGTCGAAAGTCTCGATATCCACGGGACTCGCCGGAAGCCAGATGGATTTGAGGTTCATAAAGGACCATTGGTTGGTTGTCGCCTTGGCGGATTTATCCTTGAACGTTAACAGAGCACTATGAATCTCCGCTACCGTTTGGAGGTTCGTCGGCGTATAAGTCAGCTCAAGCACGTCGCCAATCCGGTTCGTGGCCAACGTTATCGAATGGCCGTCGAGCGTTAGCGCCGGTGTCGTATCGTCCAATTGAGTGTCGCGGTCTTGAATACGGATTAAGACCGAGGGACTAGGCAGAAACGTTTGACGTGGAACAGGTCGGGGAGTGGTATATCGGACATAAGGACCTGCGGAGGCAGCTGCAATGGCGCGGTACGCGATCAACCCGCCATGGGCGGTATCGTTTAACAGAACTGGCTGCCCGCCGACCAAAGTTGAGATCGACAGGTTGGGGGTTCCACTGACGTTGTAGTACGTCACACGCAGCGGGAAAAACCCGGTGATCGGGGCAGAAACGAAAAACTGATTTGTGACCGGGAGGGGCCCATCGAATGAACCTGCCTGCTGGCTGGCCGTATAATCCCACGACCCGACAAATGCACGATAATGGCCGTCGACCACGATATTGAACGTGGTCAACCCCTGCGGCAATTGGACATAGGTCAATATTTCCGAGTGACTGGGATCGGTAGCGCCGTCCGTAGCCGGCCACCCCGGCATATTAGTACCGTTTAGATTAATGGTTGTTGCAATTTGGAATTGTGCCGGAGCATTCGACCCTGCCAGCGCGGGTGCGACGCCGATTGCTGGGCCAACCGCGCTCAGGTCAGCGAAGTTCTGAAGGATTGCGCCGGTGGAGTCGGTCGCGAGTCCATTAAGACCTCGTTCGCCAAAGTCCAGGAAATTGTTATCCCCTTTGGCGCCCCCGTAATTGACCTCAGTGCTATTGGCAAAGATGTTGAACCTGAAACCGGCCTTGGTTGTATCCGGAGTGACGGCCTGCGCCAGCGACAGCACCGGATAACCCACCGTTGTGAACGACCAGATTACGTTTTGCGTTGTCCCCTGATCGCTCCAACTCAGCGCTGCGGTATGCGTCGTGAGCGGATTGAAAAAGTCTGGAACTGTGTAGGACACGGTCGCGCCGCTGGCGGTGGTCGTCACGGTGGGAGATACACTCGTTCCATCAAGCGTCAGCGTGATACCGGAGACCGCTCCCACGCCATTCACGATTTTCGCGACGATGGACGGCTTCGGTGAAACTCCCGTGGCGCTGCTGGCAGGTTGAAGACTCGAAATGTATGATCTCGGTGGCGTGGTAACCGCGCGATAGGCAGCAATGCCACCGTTGGCGATATCATTCACCAGAACCGCGGTGTTGGTGGGCGTGAAGGTGTAAAACTCCACGCTCGAGTTGCCGCCCCCATTGTAGTAAAGGAGCCGCGCAGCATAAAGGCCGGCCTGGCTGACATTGATGTTGATGATATCGTCACTCGCGCTGCGATTTCCGTCATGCTGGAGGACAACGGTCGCATTTGGCGAAAAGTGGTCAGCCAGCGCGGCGCCTCCAATAATAAGGCGAAAGCCGTCGTCGCTGCGAACTCCGATCTTGGTCTGTCCTGCCGGAAGGGCCAGCCAGGTGAGGGCTTCTGCCGCGAAGTTATCATAGGTGCTCCCGGTTCCTGGTACGCCGGTAAAGGCATCTTCGGGAGGCAGATCCGGACGGTTATGGGTCGAATCGGGAGCAGCCTTGCTGAAATTAATCACGGCTGGAATCACGAACGTTATTGGCGCGGTAGGATCCGCTGGCACAGTCCCGGTGCCGGACGAGGTCCCGATCGCGTTCGGATCGGCGAGATTCGGCCCGCCCGAACCGGCAATGATAGTTTCGGCATCGACAAGCCTGGCTGGACTGATGGCAGTCACCTGCGCGATATTCCAAATGAAACCTGGCTGGTTGGTAGCCGCTGCGCTGAACGGCAGGACGTTGGCACTCGGGACATTAACAGTTTGGGCTAAGGCAACCGCGCAGGGAAACGAAAGCAGCACCGGGCCTAAAACCTTTCCAAAAGATGACATTTTGCGTTTCATGGTTTGAGATATGGCTGAAGTTAAAACATGTTCGCTCTTGGGCTAAATCATGTTGGGTGTCGCTACTATCTACCACCAGGCATTTTCGTCAACATTTGAAAAATGCCGTAACAACTCGGCTTCAGTGACAAATAGTGACAGCACTGATAACTCAAGCTCCCGAAAGTCCGGACCGGCAAAAAGAGGCCCAGCAAATAAGCCTTCGAGGCGAGACTAACTTAGTAAAGTAAACCGTGGCCAGACCTTGCCAATCAACACGCACCTGATCCAGCAAGCTGGCCGTTGTAACACTACTGTCTCCGTTCCGTAACCGAAATTTTACCAATGTTACGGTAACATCTCATTATTTTAGGTGTTATTCCCCATCGCCCGGAGAATTTCACGGTGCCACGTTTATCTAAACAAACTGTTATGAAAAAACTTATTTTTCTCCTTGGTCTGGTTGGAGTGATTGCCATCACTGGATGCGCCTATGATCATGATCATGACCATCATTACCACGGCGGCGCTTACGACCATTATGATCGAGATCACGGTTATGGTCATGACTCGGATGATTATTACCGGCACAACCGTTACGACTACGACTACCGCAGATAGGTCGATTAGAACTTAGGGCAAGCTCACCAGGAGGCAGGCCCCACCAGAGGTTTTATCAAGCTTTTGCCTTTGTTGCCTGCCTTTTTTGCTATCTGCCATTTTCGGTCCGGGGGTTCAGTCAGGAGATGGGTAACACTCGCGGCTCAGGACCCGTTCCGTCCCTGCAGCACATGTGATAATTATAAATTTTTACTTGCCGTTCTGAAAGGCTCAGGCGGATCTCTATTGCCGACGCCTTTTCATCTAACGAGCGTTCATAACTTCTGGCCCCGGCCTGAGTTTGCGTTCAAGCGTGAGCTCGGCCTCGTTTGACAACACGCTCCCAAAACCTGCTGGAAACGAGATTTCCGTCCTTGACGGTTTCCACTCCCCCAAAGCTTTTCCGAGTGGGTAAGGAAGTAGAGATTCTTTCCGTTCACCATCCAAACTCCACGGTCTCCAGGGTCCTGCATCTGAGGTAGATCTGGCTACATAATACGTGATGCCCTTCGGGGATGTGACCCGAATTTGAACGACTGTAGCGTCTAGCTTCTCGATGTGACTCACACGAGTTCTCGCCATCAGGTAAAGTGAACTCGGCGACTGTTTAACTGTCTCCCAAGAGAAATTCGGAAATGCCTTCCTCCACATGCTGCGCCGTATCATTTGCAGGATATGCTGACAGTCCTCGGCAGGTATGACCCCAACGACTGTGGGCGACGATTGCGGGCGAATCCAAATAAGAAAACCGACCAGGATCGCGATTAATAGGACGAATAAAATGAGCCTGCCTCTTTTACGTGTCATACGTGTCGGTGATTGACCATAGCCGAAGTATATCTAACCTACAATCAAGCTTTCTCTTCTCAACGCGGCAATTGGGCGCTCCAGGTTATTTCCACGCGCAAGCCGCCCCTTGAGAGTTGCGAAGATCGCCGAGCTCCGAAAAGCGATCACAAACCAAAGCCCCGCGTCAATAAAAGCCCGCTATTCCTACATCACCGGTGAATATGCAGAACCAGCTCTGCAAATAGCGAAAATCGGAAAGCTCCTTGCTCGTAAAGAGAAGAACAGGAAAGATCAAAAGAGGCACTCGACCATTACCGGACTGCGGTCAAATTGGATGCCGATTACCTGAATGCCTGGAGTAAAATTCTTTCGTTGTCCACAAAAGCTCTTCTTTCCGCCTCGGAACGCGATTCTGTTGTTTTTAACCTGAAGAAAATCAGATTCTTCCACAATGGACCGTGATGAGGGAGGAAAAAGGTTCACTCACTCCGGCCCAGGCTGTCAGCGAAAACAGTTTTATTCGTGCCGGTTCAGATCTGATTTCCGCGTCGATTGAGCCTGACTGAATCATAGGCAGAAAAGCACTGACCACGATAAGGAATTCGGGAGCGAATTGCGATTTCGATCCTTTTCTACTATGTCCCGGCCGGAACCCGGTCTGAAATGGGCGCGAAATCTACCGTAAAAGTTTCTTTCTCTGAAAAATTCGTGTCAATTCGCGAAATTCGTGTAAAACCTGAGTTTATCAATTTATGTCCGCCCCAGGTTTCAGGCCACTCCGCTCTTCGTTCCGCTTTGAAACCGTCTGGACCACTCTCATCCAATGTCAATGCTTCCTGCTGACAGCCTGTTGCGCGTGGGGCACCACCCTTTGTACCAACTACCAGGTCGACGTCTGGCAACGTGAAGATGGTTTGCCGCAAAACTCTGTCACCAGCATCAAGCAAACCGCCGACGGCTATCTATGGATGGGAACGCAAGACGGATTAGTGCGTTTCGATGGAGTTCGCTTCCAACTTTTCGATCAGAACAATACGCCCGCAATAAAAAACAGCCGGATTGTTCAATTGTTTGAGGACCGTCAGAGATCTCTGTGGATTGGGACGGAACAGGGCGGCATTGTTTGTTATCGCGCCGGAAAATTCACGTCGTATGACATGCCGAGTCGTGGCACGACGCATAATTATGCGAGGGTCTTTTGCGATGATCCGCAGGGAAATTTTTGGCTGGTTTCTTGCGAATGGCAGTTGATCCGATTTGACCATGGCAAGTTGACGGTGGCATCGAGTGATTGGGGCTTGACTGGTGCAAGGTGTCTAGCCGCTGCCGCAGGTCCTGTAGATCAAGTGTGGGTCGGAACGGAGCGAGAACTCGCGACCTGCGATGGCGGCAAGCTTCAGACGGTTTCGGGCGGGAACGAGGATAGCCTCCAGGTTGACTTTCTGACTGCGAGCCGCTCGGGAGGTTGCTGGGTCGCCGCCAATGGACGTTTACGAAAGTTCAACGCGGGAAAATGGGAAACGGAGTTTCCTGACTATGCCTCCGTCAAGCGTCCGGTTTACGATTTGCACGAGGATCGTTACGGCTCTCTCTGGCTGGCTTCCATGGGCAACGGTTTGTTTCGGTTCGCTCCCGACGGGCAGATGCTGCACTTGACCACCAAAGAAAAGTTGCCGTCAGATTTCGTCCGCTGCGTCATGGAAGATCGTGAAGGCAACATCTGGGCGGGAACGGAAGGCGGCGGCCTCTGCCGACTCAAACCTGTAACCTTCCTAAGTTTTGGGACGCATCAGGGTTTGTCTTCGGATCAACCGATGTCAGTCTTCGAAGCCAAAGACGGCGCGTTGTGGATCGGGATGAACGGCGATGGTTTAAATCGGCTGACTCCCACGGCAGTTGAGCACTTTGGCCGAGATCAAGGATTGTTCAATGGCCACGTGTGGTCCGTACTGCAAGACCGCCAGGATGTCCTCTGGGCGGGCACCTGGGATGGTTTGTTTCGTTTGCAAGGAGACCGGTTCGTCGGGCAAACCGATGGCACTAACATCGGCTGGCAAGTGTTGGGTATGTTCGAAGATTCCAAAGGTGCACTCTGGTTGGGCCAGCAGGCTTTCGGGGCGCTCACAAAAATTCAGAATGACCGGCGGACGGTAATCAAAATTCCACGAGCGGCCAGTGGCTTGGATATCAGAGTCATTCTGGAGGACCTCGATGGCAATTTGTGGATTGGCACGAACGATGATGGCCTCTATCGAATGCGCAATGGCCAATTCACCCGCTTCGGCAGAAAAGAAGGCTTGGGCAGTGAAGCAATCTGGTCCCTAAAGATTGATGACGAAGATGGTAGCCTGTGGATTGGTACCTGTCGCGGGGGATTGAGTCGGTGGTGTCAGGAACATCTGACGACCTGGACGACCAAGGACGGTTTGCTCAACAATGTCATCTGCCAGATTCTCGAAGATAGCAAAGGCAATCTCTGGCTGGGTTCCCATAGCGGAGTCTTGCGTGTCAGCAAGAAGGAGTTGATTGATTATGCCAATCATCGGAAGAACACGCTCCAATGTGTCGGCTATGGCAAAGCTGAAGGTTTGCCGAGCCTGGAATGTCAGGGCGGATTTCAACCTTCCGGATGCAAAACCCATGACGGGCGCCTTTGGTTTCCGACAGTTAAAGGTCTGGCCGTCGTGAATCCTGAAACTGTCGGGCACAACCCTCTGGCTCCGTCCGTTCTGATCGAAGAAATTTTGTTGGACGGCAACGCCCATCCACTGGAAAGAGATGCACCCGCGACAGCAACGAGCGAAGCGGCACCTTGGCGGAAAATTGAAGTTCCGCCCGGCAAACAACGGATTGATTTTCATTACACAGGCTTAAGTTTTATGGCGCCGGAAGCTGTAAAATTCCGCTATCGGTTATCTAAACTCGAGAAAGAGTGGATTGAGGCTGGAGCTGCCCGAACCGCCAACTACAGCCATGTGCCGCCCGGAGATTATCGATTCCAGGTTATTGCCTGCAATGGTGACGGGATTTGGAATGTCATCGGCGACAGCCTGGCGATTACTGTCCTGCCTTATTTCTGGCAAACCAAAACTTTTCTTGCTGTCGTTGCACTCGCGTCACTGGGATTGGTCGGCGGCGTTGTCCGTCGTGTCGAAGCGCGGAAATTGCAACAACAACTGGAGCTCGCAGAGCGAGAACGAGCCGTCGAACGCGAGCGCACACGCATTGCCAATGATATTCACGATGACCTCGGCGCAAATTTAACCGAGATTGCCATCTTGAGTGAACTCGCGGAAAACCCTGCTGCCTCACCAAATCAGGCTCAAGCTGACGTGCGCAAAATCGCCATCAAAGCCCGCGAACTCACACGCTCTCTCGATGAAATCGTTTGGGCCGTGAATCCGGAATACGATACGCTGGACAGCCTCGTTACTTACAGTTGTGATTTCGCGCAGGATTATTTACAGCTCGCAGGAATAACCTGTCGCCTGACCATTCCCATGAGGTTGCCAGAAATTAAGCTGACCGCGGACGTACGCCACAACCTGCTCATGACTGTTAAAGAAACCCTCAACAACATCGTCAAACACGCCCAGGCGACTGAAGTGCAGATCAAGATCACCTTGGAACCAAAATTGTTTATCCTGACGATCCAGGACAATGGAAAGGGATTCCGACCGGATCAAAAACCGCCAGTCAACGACGCGCCGATCGTTCCCTCACATTCACATGGTCTTGGCGGAAATGGTCTGCCCAACATGAGACAGCGCATCGAGAGCATCGGCGGAATTCTTAAACTGGAAAGTCACCCTGGCAAAGGAACTCAAGCGACCATGACCATCCATTTTGATCCTCTATGAATCGTGCGTCAGAAAATGGCTGTGTACTCAGAGACCAATTGTCTATCATTTGAACGACTTTGAATCGGGCGCGGCGTGAGTAGCATCAGTCAGGATGGCACCGCCGTTTGAATTTCCAGCAACTTACAGTCCTGGCCAGGATAACATGCCGATTTCCGTTTCCATCGTTGAGGACAATGCCGGAGTGCGTGAGGGACTCGTTCGCCTGCTGCAACAGACCAGCGAGTTTCGTTGTCTGGCCTGTTATGCCAGTGGAGAAGAAGCCTTGGGCGAAATTCCCACCCTGGTCCCGAATGTGGTGCTGATGGATATTAACCTTCCAGGCATGGACGGCGTCGAGTGTGTCCGCAAACTGCATCTGCTGAATTCGGGCATCCGGATCGTAATGCTCACGGTTTATGAGCAACCGGATCACATTTTCAATGCGCTGAGCGCTGGTGCGATTGGCTACCTGCTCAAGCAAAAGCCTTCCGCGCATTTGCTAAACGCAATTCGGGACGCGTACCAGGGCGGAGCGCCCATGAGCAGCCAGATCGCGCGCAAAGTCGTTCAATTCTTCCAAAGCGGTCCCTCCTCGAGTGAAGCAAGCGTACTTTCAGCGCGCGAAGTCGAGGTGCTGGACCTGCTGGCAAAGGGACATCTTATCAAAGAAATCGCTGACCGGTTAAACATCAGTTTCGGTACGGTGCGGACTTACATCCGGCGTATTTATGAGAAGTTGCACGTCCATTCCCGGGCCCAGGCCGTGGCAAAGTACTTGCCGCCTGTCCGTTCAAAGAACGAGCAGAGGTAAGCTTTGGCATGAGCAAGAAGAGGCAAAGCCTTAGACTTTGCAGCGATTGGCCGATTAGCGCAAGCGACACCAACGGTCAACGAACCAAGGTTCCATGACAGAAGCTTAAAAGAACAATAGGAGTCGATACAGAGCGAGTTTTCAAATCATGCCTGAGTCTTCCTCATTCTCCTATGGCGAACGAGGAGAATTCAGGAAGTAAGATTACGAGTAAGAGTATGATTAAGATTAAGAGTCATGAAAGTCGAAGGACAAAGTCGCACTGCGGTTCTCTGTCAATCATTTAGCAGACAAGACACATTCCAAAAGAACTGCTAGTCTACTCAGAATCGAACACCAAACCAGCGCTCCATGCCATCAGAGAACTTAGATTGGCTGTTGCTCGATCCTTGCCGGGGAGTCCATTGTGCTCTCCAGTTCCAAACTGTCTCAATCCAGACCTCAAAAGAAACCTATGAAAGATAGAAAGCTCACTCGCCTTGTAACCTTGACAGCCACCGCTTGCCTGTTCTGCAGTGGCGCAATCGCCGGCACATTCAAGAACATCAACATTGATGGCTCGTTTGGCGATTGGGCCGGGGTTCCGGTCTTAGGAAGCGATCCGCAGGACAATGCATCGGGCGTTGACTACGCCGATATCGCTGTCGCGAATGATGACAACTATCTTTACATTCGCTTCACACTCTATGCAGCAGCGGATCCCTTTACCTTCATGCAAAACATCTTCATTGACGCCGACAATACTCCCGGTACGGGATATGGCGCCAATGGTCTGGGCTCGGAAATGCTGATTCAAAGCGGCGCCGGCTATCAGGAAAAGAATGGCGCATTTAATGAGGGAACTATCAATGGGCTGGGCTGGGCTGCGGCACCGGCCGGGCCGGGAACTCAATTTGAAGTGCGCATCTCGCGCTCCGCCAAATATGGCGACAGCACTCCGGTTTTCTCCGGTGATACAATCGCGCTGCTTCTTGAAGCGGATTCGAGTCCCAATGAGTGGGCTCCTCCCAGCCCAATTGTTTACACGTTCGAATCAGCACCCGTGGCGTTGACGACGAACCTCCCGTTGCTCAGGCTGACCAACTCCTCCTGGCAAGTGAACGCCGCAGGCGCAGACATCGGAACCAGTTGGCTGGATCAACTCTATGATGACACACAAGCTGGATGGAGCGCGGGAATCGGCTTATTTGGCTACACCACCACTCCGGGATCTTATCCTGCCATCAACACACCACTCGCCACGGGTGCAACCACCTATTACTTTCGCACGCATTTTAACTGGAACTTCCTCGTCGATAACCTCGCGTTCGTTGTTACCAACTACCTGAGCGATGGCGCAGTTCTCTATCTCAACGGCGCGGAAGTCCGCCGTGTTCGTATGCCGGCCGGGACTATTGGCTACAACACCAACGCCACCGGCTCCGCTTCGCCGGTGGGCGCGGCCGAGGTGTTCGGCATTTCCGGCTCGCCCCTGATCATTGGCGACAATATCCTGGAAGTGGAGACCCATCAGGCCGCGGGCACAGCTGCAGACATGGTCTTTGGCCTCTCGCTGACTGCCGCCGCCCAATACGCAGTCCGTAACGTAAACAACAATCTTCCGGGGGATCTCACGGTTGTCGCTGGCCAATCGGCGACCTTCCTCAGCGACGTGATTGGCAGCGGACCCTTGGGCTATCAATGGTCGCATAATGGTGTCAATATTCCCGGGGCCACCAACGCGAATCTGACGTTGACTGGCGTTCTGACGAATGACGCGGGCAATTATGTCCTGGTGACCACCAACGCCCTTGGCACGAACACCACGCGGACTGCCGTCCTGACGGTTACCAGCACGCCCGTGGTGATCAACGACCCCACGCAACCTGCCGACGCTTATGCCGTAGAGGGGCAGCCCGTAACGTTAAGCGTCTTCGCTTCCGGGTCACCGCTCGTGCAATATCAGTGGTACAGAAACAACAACAACCTCATCCCCGACGCTACCAACACGGACTATACCATCCCGTTCCTGTCGTTGACCAATGCAGGTAATTACCGGGTAACGATCAGCAATCCCGCCGGTTCAACCAATAGCCGAACTGCAGCACTAACCGTGTTGCGGGACAAAATCCCGCCGGTCATTACAACGGTGGCCGCTGCAGCCAGTCGAATTGTCGTGAGTTTTTCCTGGCCGGTAGACGCCACGACCGCCGGTGTGCCCGGCAATTATACCCTAAGCGGCGGGGTCGGTGTCTCTAGCGCTGTGATCAACCCGAACGATGCAACCCAGGTCACGTTAACCACCAGCGTCCCGCTGACATCAGGGACCATTTATCAATTGACCATCAACGGCGTCAGTGATCTGTTCGGCAACATTGCCCACACAACCGTTTCCTTCGCACGGACCATCATCATCGATGGCAGCTTTGACGATTGGGACGGATTCACTCCTGTCTTTAGCGGCCCCATCGGTACTGCTGGAGCTGCCGACTTCAAAGATATCTATGTTTATAGTGATGCCAGTCGCTACTGTTTCCGAGTGACTTTATGGCAGGATATCGCTGCCGCGGACGGCCATTTTCCCGATTACGTTGACATGTTTTTTGACACCGATAACGACAATACCACCGGCTATCCCGCGCTCGGTCCGGTCGGTTCGGAATTGTTGATCGAGAGCGGCACTGGCTATCAGGAGAAAAATGGTTCTTTCAACGATAACTTCCCCATTAATGGCCTAGACTGGATAGGTCTACCTGCAACGCCGGGGACGAACTTTGAGTTCAGTATTTCGCGCGCTGCCACTTTTTCATCCGACGGCACACCCGTATTCAGGACTAACTTAATCAACTTCCAGTTTGTGGGATTGAAAACCACCTTTGAGGCGTTGAATCGGGCTCCGGCAAGTGGCGTGATTTCTTTCACCAACATGCCCACGCTCGATGTGCCAAGCTTGCCACCCGGGGTCATCTCGATTGAACAAGTCGCCGGAGGACAAATCGCGCTGGTTTGGGATTCAGGCAACCTGCAGGCTCGTCCATCCTTGAGCACGGGTTCCTGGACCAATGTGCCTGCAACTTCGCCGCACGTTATGCCTGCGTCTGGAACGCAGATGTACTTCCGATTGAGCAACTGATTTATGGGGTACCCGGCCGGGGGTCATTTCGAGTGGCGATGACCTCCGGTCCGGGTTAAGCTGGTCCAGCATTCAACCGTAAATTCAATTGAACAGGAGCCAAAAAAGAGACCAGAGATGTGAGCACAGGGTCGATTGCCAAATTCCCCGTAGCGCAGATTGGAAACCTGCCGTATCGCCGATTGCCAATCGGCAGGCTGCAGCCCGTGCTTTCACCTTAATCGAGTTACTGGTAGTCATTGCGATCATCGCCATTCTTGCGGCCATGCTTTTGCCGGCATTGTCGCAAGCCAAGGAGAAGGCGATACGAGCCCAATGTGTCAGCAACTATCGCCAACTCGGACTGGGAATACACATGTACGCGAGTGATAACAGTGATAGCATGCCCCACCCAGGATGGGGCAACGATTACCCCTGCTGGCTTTATACGCCTTCTGGAGGTGTACCCCCGGCGCCTGTTTTGACCAACCTCGATAAAAATTACGGAACGGGACAAATTTGGCCGCAGATCAAAAACTACAAGGTCTACTTCTGCCCGAAGGACGTCACGGATCCGAAGTTGAATCCTTATTACGCGATCCGTCAGAATAAGCTTTCCACGTACATCATGAACGGTGCGGTCAATGGGTACGGTGCGTTGGGCGGCAAAGCCTACAAACTTTCGGCCTTCAATCCCGTCGCCTACATGATGTGGGAACCGGATGAACCCAACTATTATAAATTCTATCCGGGACTGAGTTGCTATAACGATGCCAGCAGTTATCCATCGCAGGGCGAAGGTTTGGGACGGCTGCACGGCCGGAAGGGAGGCAGCATGTTGGCCTTCGACGCACATGTGGACTCGATCAGCTACGAGAAATTTAACCAGGAACGTCTGGTCTTCCCGGGATTGCTCCATTGCGTTCCCGGTAGCAAAACCGGCGATTAGCAAAAAGCAAGCCGGAGGATTGCAAGCAATTAACCGGTGGTTAGCGAAGCGACACCACCGGTCAACGATGGCAAATTGACAAATGCACCCCGGAGGGCTTGCCAGCCCATGAGTCACAAAGTTACAATCAAGAGCCTCCCGATACGTCTTTTTGCACTCCGCTTGCTCTGGAAACTTTTGCGCGTTGCTCTGACCTCTCGGCTCATTGTGATCGTGCTGGGCGGCGTTTCTGTCTTCGGTCAGGACTTCGCCACTAATACCTATACCAGCTCGACCGAAGAGTTCGCCAATCCAGAGCGCGGTTTTTACATTCAAGCGGATAGTTACGCCAGCTCACCATCGTCGGTGCCTGGGAACCTCGTCAATTACCGGCTCAACGGAAAAAGCTCTCCGGGCAATACGTATACGGCCAAAATCTCCCTCCTGTTGCGCTTGTGGTATCTCGATAGCTTCATCAACACGCCGATCAGCGCCAATTTTCTGAACGCAATTCAAGCGGATTTCGATTCCATTCGCGCGCAGGGTTGCAAGGCCGTCGTACGCTTTGCGTACAATCAGGATCAAACCAGCCCATTCAACGAACCGACAAAGGCCCAGATCCTCGCACACATCGAACAGCTGAAGCCGCTGCTCAAACAAAATGCCGATGTGATTTCGGTCTTGCAACACGGCTTCATCGGTGCCTGGGGCGAAGGTTATTATACAGACATATTTTATACGGGGGGCCAGGCCACGATTCAAAACTGGTTGGATCGGGCGGAGGTATTAAATGCGCTGCTCTCTGCGCTCCCTCCGGAGCGAATGATTCAAGTCCGCGTGCCGCAGCATAAGCAAAAGTATGTTTACGGCCCGACCGCTGCAACCGGCGTTGCTGGTACGAGCCCGGACGAAGCGTTCAGCGCGAGTAACGCTTCACGTATCGGATTCCACAACGATTGTTACCTCGCTGATTCAACAGACTCTGGCACGTTTTCCGATTACGACCTGGGCAACGGAACTTCCGCACAGGATATTAGCAATCTGAGGAATTATTTGGCGCAGGAAACACGTTACACTCCCATGGGTGGCGAAACTTGCTCGGTTAATCCGCCGAGGGATGATTGTTCAGCGGTGGGCGGAGGCGCGGATACAGATATGGCCTTCTCGCATTTCTCCTTTTTGAATCAATCCTATAATGTCAACGTCAACAACGATTGGGTGACTCAGGGTTGTATAGAAAGCATTAAGCGACGACTAGGATATCGTTTTGAGTTGATATCGGGGCGTTTCCGAACCGAGGCGCAATCCGGTCAGGTGATTCCGTTGACGCTGGAATTTACCAACAGTGGCTACGCCACACCCTACAACCCACGCGGGCTGGAACTCATCTTGCGCCATACGGTGAGCGGGCAGAATTATTTCGCGGCCCTGTCGCGTGATACGGAAGTGCGACGTTGGTTGCCAGGAACGAATTACCTTTTGAAGTGGTCGCTTGCTCTCGCGACCAACTTGCCTATGGGGAACTACAACCTGTTTCTGAACCTTCCGGATCCTGCGCCGAGACTTTACACAAATGTTGCCTATACGATCCGGCTGGCAAATTCAAATGCCCTTTCCAGCACCGGGGCAACACTCGGGGACGTTTGGGAACCCATTACAGGTTATCATAATCTTCGACACATGCTGACGATCAATTCCACCGCGACGAACGTATTGGCGATCGGTGACGAAATTCCCGTGCTCAATTATTCTGCTGTGGCCGAAACTTACAATTCCTGGAAGGCTCGCAACTTTCCTTCCAACCCCGCTGCGGGCGCGCCTGAAAACGATCCGGACAATGATGGACGCCCGAATCTCGTCGAATACGCCGTAGGTTCAAATCCAAACACTGTGCAGAATGACAGCTACCTGGAATTCTCGTTTGAAACCAATGCTTTTTTCCTGTCCCTCAAAAAGGGCCCGGGCGCATCGAATGATGTGCGCTACGAGGCTGAAAGTTCGACGAATCTTCTTTCCGATAGCTGGACGAATTCATCGGTTACGGTCCTGGAGAACAGCGCAGCCCGTTTCCGAGTTCGCTATCCGGGAACAAATACAAGTGGCTTTCTGCGTATAAAATTCTCCCTCATTCAATGACCACGGAGCCTAAATTTTGAGCAGCGCGGTTTGCTCAAATGCCGGATCGCTGATTTCTAATCGGCATACACATAACAGAACCTGACTGAAGAGCCCCATGCCTTGGAAAGCGAATCTCCTGGGAGAATCCGATCCTCGCAGCCACCCAGTGGCTGCTCCATCCAGTCAGGTCGCAAACGTTTTCGTCCGATCGTTTGTTACGGGCTGTTGGTATTTACTACGCTATTTGTTCCAGGCGCAGACGGATGGGCCGGACTGGGTCCATTCTGTGAACTGATGGAGCCCGGGTTTGTTGAGCTGCCGCTGCTGGAGCGCGTATCTGTTCCAGTGCCGCCTGCGTCATTTGAGCCTGTCGGTCCACAACCCGCGAGAAAAGCGGCGGCTGCGAAGATAATAAACTTTTTTTTTAACATACGTCTTGATCCTTGGTTGAGTTTCCTCTACCCCCAAATTGAGCCGCTTTGGGGTATTGACTCAATGGGTAATTAGGCCCGTTCTATTCTGCATCCGGACCCTAACAAGACGTTGTATCGGCTTACTTGGCAATCACAAGCGGAGTGGATACAAGATGTTCGGAAAGGAACCACACCTGCAGTTCGTTCGTTCGCAAAACGTCGCTCACCAGTAAATCATTGCTCCCATCGTCTCCCAGGTCAGCCGCTCGACGGGCGCTTTTGCGAACCTGAGTAATGATGGTCTCATGCGCTTCAAGCAATCGAGAAATTTGCACCGGCACCTCTTCCCTGCCTCGAGGCGGACGGGAAATGTTAGTCAGCTCGGCGACATCGTGGGCCATGGCCACACTAATGCCCCCTAAAATCTGGATTCGTTCTGCCACCTGGTCCACAAGTTCTGCTTGTTCCCCGAAATGTTTGTCATACAACAAATGCAGCTGATAAAAGGTCGGCCCGCTCACCTGCCAGTGACTCTTTTTGTACAGATCGCGTAACGACATGGTGTCGGCCAAAATCTGATTCAGAAGCTGGACAACCTCTTCTCGTTTTTGGGCTGACAAGCCAAGCGGCAGTTCGGGAGTGACACTGTTATAACTCTGAGTTTCCTTGGCACGTTGATGCAAAACAGGCTGAGCACGCTCAAATCCTGAATCGGCGGAGGTGTTATGGTTTTGTTTTCGTGTTTTCATATATCTTATGTAAAAACGGCAGTGTTAACGAGCAGTCAATAGTACAGCAGCGTACTGTTTGTCAGAAGCAATCTGGGTTCGATCCCGGTAAAGTCAATGGGTAATAAATGAAGTCCCCTGTTTCGAAGGATCATCCGACATCAACTGTTCGCTTAAATAGTAGAAGTTTCGCCCGCATCTGGTAAACAGTTTCACCTTTCTGATTGAGCGTGATCGCTTGTACTTTAACTACTCCCTGGTTTGGTTTTGAGCGGGAGGGAGTGATCTCAATGATTTCGCTTTCGACATGCAGGATATCGCCCGGATGTGTTGGCCTGGGCCAGGAGATTTCTCCTCCAAAACCGATGAGTCCGTTTGCGAATGGCAAGCCGCTGTTAACAAGCAATCGCATAGTCACGGCGGCGGTGTGCCACCCACTGGCTACCAGCGTCTTGAAGACACTCGTTTGCGCGGCGACTTCGTCCAGGTGAAACGGTTGCGGGTCAAATTCAGCGGCGAACTCTTTGATCCGTGCAGTGTCCATGACATAAGTCTCGGAAGTAAAACGCTGACCAATGCACAAATCTTCCAAATAGAGTTTCTCTGCGGGTTGCTGCATAAGCTATTCCCTTCTCAGCCCCAGCCAAAGTAAACTTTGGAGAATCAGGCGGTTTTGGCCTTCACTTTCAAAGGAGGATGAAAGCTCTTTGTTCGTCTTATGTTCGTAATCGATGTCATTATGGCCCATGTTGAAATAGACCATGTGATACCGCGTATTGGTCCAGACAACCGGATAATAACCTTCATGCCAGATTTCATGCTGCTTGGGACCTGTTCCCAGCGGATAACTGGCAGGGTCTATGGATAGCAGAATCCTGATGTTGCCGTTGGTTCGCAGATCGTTGGTCCACTTATACCACTCGCTGGGAGCCGATTTGAAGGTGCTTGGTAAAGATCTGGTGGCAGGATGGTCAACGTTTTCGACGCGCAGGATCGCTGAGGTGGGTCTCCATGTATTGCCGACATATGAACCCGCTCCCAAAAACTCGTTGTGATACCAATCCCAGTTTTGAGGAACTGCGGAAGGTGTCAACGCGAAGCCCGCAAAATGGAACCCCATCCAGGCGCCCCCGTTTTCCATGTACTTTCTGAATGCGTCACGTTGCCCCGGATTTTCAGGACGCGTATCCAGAAACAGCACCACCTGATATTGTGCCAGGATTTCGCTGCTCAGCTCACTCCAATTCGTGGTGGAACGATAATCAAAACCGGTTTCCTGAGCCTTGCCCTCAAACCATCGATTCGCCTCCCGGACAAAACTGATGTGTGCCTGATCGTTTTTCCCGGTGTAAAAAGCCAGTGCTTTAAAGCGTGGCTCGGCCCCCTGTGCTTGCGTTAAGTAGAAAGAGGAAAAGGAGATGAACAGGAGGTAACAGAGAGAACGGAGATAAGAGAAGTGTTCGTACGTTCGGGTTTGCTCCATGCCTCGCTGTCGACTAAACCAACAGCTCAAGTTGGAAGGATTCATTTAGCTGCCGCCGTCTCTGTTCTCTCTGTTTGCTCCTGTTCAATCCGTTCCTCTGAACGTGATTTGAAGAGCTCGCGCATGAATTCGGCAGCCAATTCCGCGTTCCGATCGGCAAACTCAATACCTACTGTTTGTCCATTCTCGACTGGTAATTGGTGACATAGTTCGTAGCTCAAGTAACCGTCGTAACCAATGTCACGCATCGCCAAAGCGAAATCTCGATAATATTGGTTGGTCTCGCCGCCGACCACACCATCATGGCGCTCATATCCACGGATGCTTCCATCGGCACGGCGCTCGAACTCTCCTCCGATATGTGACAGGATCTGCAACGGACCCACTTCCTGCGCCGCGTCGCGCATCGCTTGAACGCTTTTGTCCGGCATAAGAGGTGCGTCGAGACAGACTTTCAGGTGAGCTGAGTCCACCTCGCGAACCATACGCAGCACATCCCGATGGTCCTTTATTAGTGGTCGATGATTTTGCAGCGCCAGGGTCACGCCTGCGTCTCCGGCGTAACCCGCACATTCGATTAAGGCTTCGCGGCACCAACCCCAGATTTCCTCAGTGGAAAACTTAGCGTGCACGAGCGGCCAGAGATTCTCCATGATCTCGTAAGTTGCCAGTTGAGGATGCAGCGTGACGCCCCACCAGGCCAAAAAGACGCGCAAATTCTTTGCACCTAAATCCGCAGTCATGCGGATAAGCTCGCGGACATAAGCAACCTGCGCCTCGCGCACCTCCGGAGCCGGGCAACTAAAATCGTTGTTAGCCGCCACCGCATGAATTTCAATCCCTTCGGCTTCGGCCAGTGAACGTAATTCCTTGCATCGCCGAGCTGACCAATCAAGCGGATTGCCATGAGGTCGCTTGCCGTCAATCTCGATCCCATCATAGCCAAATCGCCGAGCGGTTTTGATTAATTCGGCGAGAGTCAGCGCTTCACCTCGATACCAGACGCCCAAATAAGTGATGCTGTAAAGTCCAAGTTTCATTTTGAAGAGGATGGTTTATCGGCTGCCCATAGAATCGCATTTTGGAGGATAGTAGTAAACGCTTTGTTCTCAAAAAGCCAGGGACCGTGGCCCATGAAAATGTAAACATTGCGCGCGGGCATCTTTTGGTTGGTCCAGATCACAGGATGATCTCCCATTTTGACCTTTGAATCGGGAGAATAAGTTGATTCATCGACGTTCGCGAGAACGTGAACATTGCGCCGCGGGCTTTGGTCGTAGGTGTACCATTCCTCCTTCTCGATTAGGAAAGATTCCGGAACACCCTTCATGCAAGGATGCGCTTTATCTTCCACGCGAACGGTTGCGGAAGCGAAAGTCGAAATGTAATTCTTAAATCTGAGCGACCCCATAAAATCCGAGAACCAGGGCCACATTGGCTGCCTGTCGAACTCCCCAAGCAGAGTTGCGTGGTGGAGGCCAACCCAGCCTCCTTGGCCTTGCTCGACATAGCCCTTGAAGGCAGCCATCGCTTCTGGTTTCCATCCGTATGGAACAAAATCCAACTGTAGCACCATACGATATTGTGTAAGAAAGTCTTCGGTGATCGAAGCGGTATTGGTCAGATAATCTACTTCAAACCCATTCGCTTCGCCGAATTTTTTGAGCCACGGTTTGGCTGCTTTTGTGAACTCAACGTGGTGACCGCCAGGTTCTGCCAGGGCCAGTATCTTAAATGTCCTTGGCGGAGAAGATGCGGACGAATGGGGTTGCCCCTCAGCAAAGCTTATAACCATGCTCAGCATGCAAAAGAAAAGAACGAAGCTTCTCATTACGAAGATGAATATGGTCTTTGGTTACCGCATAGAATAGCTGACGCCCCGCTAACCCAGGCTATGAACGCGGTCTTTGTCATCGTTGTTTCCGATTACACTGTTCAACTTTGCTTGTTTTGTCCATCCTTGTGAGGTCAGCGATTAGAATCTTGTAAGTTTTAGTAGAGGCATATGATTGTAGGTTTTCATCCTGTAGCCGGCAATCCGATTAGGATGGGTTTCTTTTCAGGGTGGAGAACTCTCAACGATTTGAGCGCCAGACTGGGCGAACGCATCCAAAAGTGTTACAAGGCCGCCACGGAACGGTTTCTACAGGCATTGGCCAGCCAGGTAACCAAGCCGGTTCCTTAATGTGATGAAGGAACCAGCAAACATTGCAAAGCGACAAAGAGAGCCGGGCTCATCGAAAAAGAAGTTAAAGAAACAACCTAGCTTACGCGCGAAACTCGTTCTGAGCTTAGGATCGCTTTTGCTGGCTTTGTTCGTGGTTGAATTGGGCTTGCGGCTCCTGTATGGAGACGGCCAGGCGCGGCTAGCTGATGAACGTTTGAGCTATCAGCACGACTCTGAACTCGGCTGGTTCCCGATTCCGAATAGCTCCAAGCGAATCACGGGTTCCCGGACTATCACCGCCACTCATAACAGCGCTGGGTTTCGCGAAGCCGAACGTCCAAAGGAGCGCAAGCCGGTAGCAGCTTTTTTGGGAGACTCTTTCGTGTGGGGTTACGATGTCGAAGCTGCCGAGCGATTTACCGAAAAATTGCAGAGCAAACATCCAGAATGGGAAATCCACAATTTTGGCGTCAGTGGATATGGCCTTTCCAGCACATTGGGATCCTAAGCTTAGAATTCCACGTGGACAAGTTGTCGCG
>JADMIO010841938.1_pt1 | contig 78244 bp, 61 predicted proteins | sample 8958161 | NCBI WGS metagenome assembly JADMIO01 (sample SAMN16585339, study PRJNA669376) | soil metagenome | isolation source: Crop rotation soil | place: USA: Cullars Rotation, Alabama | collected 2011 | reverse complement strand
CTTTCCCTTCTCAAGTCGTTATCACGCGACGGTCACGATATCTCGTTTGCCGCGACGGATGTTTCGACCGGTCAGATTTTCACCGGTCAATAACGCCATTCGCAGTCACGGCCCTGCCGGCCGTTAAAGAAAAGGTGCCACAGGCACGTGGCTACACGTCACAATCGACCCGCCGGTAGTCAGCCGGTGAATTCTGTGGCCACGAGCGTGGCATTGTGGCCGCCGAACCCGAATGAGTTGTTCATGGCCACCCGGACCTTCTTTTCTTTCGCAACGTTCGCCGTGTAATCGAGATCGCACTGCGGATCGGGGTTCTCCAAATTTATCGTCGGCGGAACAATGCCGTCCCGAATCGACAACGCGCAGGCCGCCATTTCCACGGCGCCCGCTCCACCGAGGCAGTGGCCGGTCATCGATTTGGTGGAACTGATCGTTACCTTCTTCGCGAAATCGCCGAAGACGGTTTTGATCGCGCGCGTCTCGCAAATATCGCCAATATCGGTGGAAGTGGCGTGCGCGTTAATATAATCGACCTGCTCGGGATTAATTCCGGCGTGATCGAGGGCCAGCTTCATGGCGCGGGCCGCGCCTTCCCCGTCGTCCGGCGGCGCCGTCATATGATAGGCGTCGGCGGAAAGCCCGTAACCGGACAACTCGCAATAAATTTTCGCGCCGCGCGCCCTGGCATGTTCGAGTTCTTCGACAACGACGACCCCGGCGCCTTCGCTCATGACGAAACCGTCACGGTCGCGATCGAATGGACGTGAGGCGCGCTCCGGCTCGTCGTTCCGCCGGCTCAGAGCTTTCATCGCGCCGAAACCGGCCAGGCCGATGGAGACAATGGAAGCCTCGGATCCGCCGGCCAGAAACGCATCGGCGTCCCCAAACTTTATCATGCGCCACGATTCACCGATGGCGTTGTTGGAGGTGGCGCAGGCCGTGACGATGCACATGTTTGGTCCGCGCAACCCGAATTCCATCGAGATCAGGCCGCTCGCCATATTGCTGATGAGCATCGGAATGGTAAACGGCGAGACGCGCGATGGTCCTTTGTTCATCAAGATACTGTACTGGTCCTCGAGCGTTTTCAGTCCGCCAATTCCGCTGCTCACGAGAACGCCGAAGCGCTCGCGATTGACGCGTTCGAGGACGATCCCGCTGTCTTGCATGGCCGACTTGGCCGCTCCCATGGCCAGTTGCGTAAAACGGTCGGAGCGGCGCGCATCTTTGAAATTGCTAAACGCAATCTTCGGGTCGAAATCGCGGACCTCCCCCGCGATCTGGCAATCGTAACCCGACGTGTCGAACGCCGCGATTTTGCGAATGCCGCTTTTGCCTTCCGTCAGGTTTTTCCAAAAGGTAACGAGATCGTTGCCGACGGGCGTGACCACGCCCATGCCGGTGATGACAACTCTGCGATCATTATTCATTGAATGATTTAATGACTTAATGACTTAACGATTGGCAAGCTCTCTTGCGGTTGAGACTCGTTCAACTTTAATCGTTTAATCGCTAAATCGGTGACTCGCTAAATATTTTACTTGGTTCCCATGCCGACGCTTTGCACCGCCTGGAATAGTTTTCCTTCGGTTTTGATGGAAGGCGCGATGATGATTTCGGTTTGTTGAAACTCGGCCAGATCGCGTGCCCCGACGTTACCCATGCAGGTCGTGATCGCGCCGACCAGGTTTTGACTGCCGTCGTCCACTTCGGCCGGACCGAACAAAATTTGTTTCAACGACCCGGTTGTCCCGACCTTGATCCGTGTGCCGCGCGGAAGGTTGGCGTGCGGTGTGGCCATGCCCCAATGATACCCGCTTCCCGGAGCTTCGTCCGCCTTGGCAAATGCGCTGCCCACCATGACCGCATCCGCGCCGCAAGCGAGCGCCTTGCATACGTCCCCGCCGCGACTCATCCCGCCGTCCGTGATAATCGGAACGTAGCGCGCCGTTTTTTTGAAATAAGCATCGCGTGCCGCGGCGCAATCAACCGTGGCCGTGACCTGCGGCACGCCCAGTCCGAGGACGCCGCGTGACGTGCAGGCCGCGCCCGGCCCGACCCCAATCAGAACGGCGGCCGGCCCGCACTCCATGATTTCAAATGTGACGTCGTAACCAACGGTGTTACCGACGATGACCGGGATGCGCATTTCACGGCAGAACTTTTCCAGGTCGAGCGACTGATACTCGGACGAGATGTGCCGCACCGTAGAAACGGTGCTTTGTACGACGAAAACATCTGCGCCCGCTTCCTGCGCGATTGCGCCAAACTCCTGCGCGCGTTGCGGAATGGAACTGACCGCAGCGACGGCGCCGCCGTCTTTGATCTGGCGAATGCGCGCCGCGATCAACTGCGGCTGGACCGGTTCCTGATAAATTCGCTGGAGCAGCGAAGTCACTTCCGATTTGTCGGCCTCGACTACTTTTTGCAGGACTTCCTGCGGGTTTTTGTATCGCGTCTGGACGCCTTCCAGGTTGAGCACGGCGAGCCCGCCCAGTTTGCTCATGGCCACGGCGAAGCGAACATCGACCACTCCGTCCATGGCGCTGGCCAGGATCGGGATTTTTAATTCGAGCGGCTCGGCGTTCCTCCGCGGAATTCGGAATGTCGTGTCGACCTCGTTGGGATTGATCGTCACTCGCCCCGGCACGAGCGCGATCTCGTCAAAGCCGTAGGTGACGCGCGCCTTGCGGTTACGACCGATCCACATTCCCATGATTAAATATTCTCCATTCTAAATCTTTCGTTCAGGCTGCCGCAGCGCGGACAACGTGGAAGCAACGCCGCCGTCCGGTCCTCAAATTCGAACGCGCAGATTGCACAACGCAAACGGTAACGCAAAGCCCGACGTTCGCGGCGGCGGCGGTTCCACTCCCCAAATATCCAGAGGAGGAAAACCGCCGCAAGAAAAAGCAGCAGATAAATCGCGACGAGGGCGGTAAGTGTGACGCGGATCACGGCGAGGGAGAGACGGTCGATCGCCCCGGTGCCCGCGCGATATCATTGCCCCAGGCCACCGTGGCAATTCCCCAAGTCAGGTCGCCGCTGGCCGCCGCGGAGAATGGCGCCTTCGCCGGGAAACGCGAGAGCACAAGGTATTCTCGCGCTTGTTCGTCGAGCGCGCGGTCGCCCGAAGAATTGAGCGGAAAACAATAGACAATTTCGCCCGAGCGACTGACCGCGATACGAAAACGCGCTGCCTCCGGCGGTTCGCCGGTCGAGCCGGAAAATTTAATGGAAGGCGATTGGGGCGGCCCGAGATCTTCAATTTCCTTTGAGAACAAAATGGAAGTCGGCGCCGGTTGCACGGGCTGCGCGCGTTTGGGCTGGGGAAGCGAAACAGCTCCCAACGGATGTGCGCTCGGGATGCTAAGATCGGCCGTCAATGGCGGCGGTTCTTGCAGGGCCGGGATGTGCCCGACGTATGACGGAACATGCTCGACTTTTGGGAGGGTGTAATTCTTCGCCTCGGGCGATCGCTGAGTGCTCGAGGCCAGCGCCGGATCTTCCGCTTCGACCCAACGCAGCAGCGTTCGCCCTTCCTCGGAAGATGGTGTGAGCAACGTGACTCGCGCCGGCGCCGGCAGGAGGGCGATCGTCGGCGGGTAAATGATTTGAAAAAGATAAAAGCAGCCGGCGTGGGCCAGGACCGAGCCCGCCACAAAACCGGCGATGGCGAGTTTGCGGCGGCGCGGGCCTTCCCAATTAAATAAGAGGGGCGGGCCAGCCTGCGTAGAAGCGAGTGCGCTCACCGTGGTGGAGTCGTGGCAAGCGCGACCGAGGTGATACCATGCTCAAGAGCGGCGTTGGTCACGCTCACGACCAGTTCGTAGGGAGTCAGTCGATCGGCTTTGATGATGATGGAACGGTTTTCGCGCTTGGCCGCGTCGAGCAGTGGTCCGAGCTGCTCCAGGGTTGTTCGTTGATCCCGAAAGTAAATGGCGGGCGCGGCCCCACCGGTGATGCTGATGATTTGCTGGTTGGTTTGCGGGCCAAGGGCGAAGCGCGAGAAAGGCAGCGACACCGAAATGCCCGGCTGCAAAACGAAATTGGAGCTGAGCAGGAAAAAGAAAATAAGAAGGAAAACAACGTCGACCAGCGACAGGACAATCAACCAACCGAAGTTGTATTCCTTCGTCCGGCTAAGCTTCATCTGCGTCCCGGGTTAGCGGTCGATCTTAATGATCGCGCCGTGTTTCGCGTTCGCCGGCAATCTTCCCGGCCGGTTGTTGAAAGCTGATGATCCCGCTGAGCGCTTCCGTGTCCGTCAGCATGTGCACGATTTCAATGCCGGCACGTTCCATGTCGTGCAACATGGAGTTCACACGCGAAGACAAATAGCTGTAGGCCACAAAGGTGGGCGTGGCGACGACCAGCCCGGCCGCTGTGGTCAAAAGACTTTTGTAAACTCCGCCCGACAGTTCGGTCACCGTGGCGTAACCGCCGTGCGAGGCAATGGTCCCGAAGGCGTCGATCATTCCCGTGACGGTGCCGAGCAAACCGAGCAGCGGCGCGAGAAAAGCGATGGTCGCGAGCACGCCGAGAAAACGTTCTAGTTTCGGCACCTCCAGTTGTCCGGCCTCCTGCACGATCTCGCGCAATTCCGAACGCGGCGCATCATGCCGGATAATGGCCGCATGAATGACGCGCGCGACCGGGCCGGGTGTGCCGGCCGATTCGTGCAAGGCTTCGGCGAAATTGCGGCGTTGGATAAGATTGGAAAGCCCTTTCAAAAACTCGCCGACGTGGATACTGGCGCGATGGAGATAAAAGAGGCGCTCGGCGAAAACAGCGATCGCGACGATGCTGCAAACGAGAATCGGCCACATGAGCAGGCCGCCCTTTTGGATGTAATCGATCACGGGAAATCCTCTAGCCGGTAATCCCGATGGTAGCAAGCGGGCGGCCGATTGTCGATCCTGGCAGATTGATTGGGTGGTACAGTTTGATTTGCTCTAAGCCAACGCTGATCTTGTTGTTGTTTAGGCAAAACATGACCATGCCCGCTGACGATTTACCGGAAAAGCCGTGGAAAAGATTTGTGGTCGGTTTTGGTCTTGCAGCGTCGATCGTCCTCGCCTTTTTTCTCTACGGTGTTGTTTATGGCGGGGATAGTTTCAGCCAAGGGTTCTTTGTAGCCTGTTCCGCTGCCGTTATTGCCGGACTGTTTGTTGGAGTTTTCTCCGCCTTCGGAAAGAAGATGCTTCACTTCTTTATCACGCTGTTCGCGGAACTCTTCACTTGAGCATTTCGAAACTCTATTACGAGCAGATGGATAGAGGAAATAGCCCAGCGCTTTAGCGCTGGGCACAAGGTCTATTGCAATAGAAGTCACGGGGGGACGAAAGAATAGCTCTGTCGTCCCTGACGGGACTGCGACTCTTAGATATAAAGAACCCAGCGTTGAACGCTGGGCTATTTTCGCGGGACCTTTGCCGGAGGCGTAGCCGCGCTCGTTTTGCCGAGCAGCTTGCCGGAGGCATCGAAAACGGCGTAACCGGTCGGTTTGCCCGCCGGGTCGTAGCTGTAAACGATCTTGTTCAGGAGCGCGTCGTCCTTGTCGAGGTGGGTCTCCTCCTGTAGCCGGCCCGAAGCATCGTACTTATATAGAGCCTTGAAACGGAACTGGCCGCCCGCGTCGGAAATGACTCCGGTGACGAATCGTCCGTTGTCATCGAGATCGTAATGGATTTTCTCGCGCACTTTCCCGTCCTGACCGGTTGTGACGGCGGTCGCCTTTTTGTTGGCCTGATCGAATCGATAACTCGTGCGCGAACCGTCTGCGTTCATGGTGACGGTGACGCGGACCGTGTCTTTGTCCGGGTTCTCCAGGACCTGGGCGGCGGCGGTGAGAGCAAAGAAGAGAGCGAAGAAAAAAAGAATGGTCGAGGTGGAACGGGGCAAAGGCATCGGAAGTCGAAGTTTAGGGCAGGGGAAGGGGGTTGAAAATAAGGGTAATAATATACTTGACTGACCAAATCGCTCTGATAGCTTGGAGGCATGAAGAAGAAAGCGCTTGCCTTTCCCGAGACGCTGTTGGAAGCGATCACCTACTTTTCCGACGAAGCGCGAGCACTCGACTTTATGAAGTCGATCCGCTGGCCTTCCGGCGCTGTGGTCTGCCCTCATTGTGGTTCCAAGGAAGTGACGTTCCTTTCCAATGCTAAACTGTGGAAGTGCAAAACCAAGCATCCTAAACAGAAGTTCTCGGCCAAGGTCGGGACCGTATTTGAGGACTCACCTATCAGTCTGACAAAGTGGCTTCCTGCCGTCTGGCTGGCGGTCAACTGCAAGAACGGGATTAGCAGCTACGAAATTGCGCGTGATCTTGGCGTCACTCAAAAAACGGCTTGGTTCATGTTGCACCGGATTCGCCTGGCGATGCAGGACGGTTCAATCGAGAAAATGTCCGGTCACGTTGAGGCAGACGAAACTTTTATCGGTGGCAAAGCGCGTAACATGCATGCGAGCAAAAAGGCGACCGTCAAACAAGGCGGCATCGGAAAGGTTGCCGTTATGGGGCTATTGGAGCGGAACGCGCCTGACAAAACTTCGCGCGTTAAGTTGAAGGTCGTTCAAAACGTTCGCAGGCATAACGTCCAGAAGGAAGTCCGCGACGTGGTTGAGAAAGGTGCGGCGGTTTACACCGATGCGCTTCGTTCCTACACCGGCCTAGCAGATGAATACGTGCATCAAGTAATCGATCACGCGGAGTGCTACGTGAAGGGGCACGTTCACACAAACGGACTCGAAAACTTCTGGTCACTTTTGAAACGAGGCATCAAAGGCACGTACGTGAACGTTGAACCTTTTCATCTATTTCGGTATCTCGACGAACAAGCGTTTCGATTCAACGAACGCAAAGACAATGACGCTGGTCGCTTCGTTAAGGTCGTGGCCGGTATCGTCGGAAAAGGTCTGCGATACACGAAGCTCATTGGCAAAGAGGGGAGTGATGGCCTTCCACAAAAGACAACATCGTGGGCGTTCAGGACGTTGATGGGCGATTTAGGGGTAGGGATGGATTGACACCCGTGGGAAGTAGGACATAGGGCGCGGATTTTGCTTTCCAAGGCAACGCGGTTTAGGCTATGAGCACGACAAGACGAACCATGAAGAATCTCACCCCCGAACCGAAATTTGCGCCGGTCGATTTGCGCCTGCGCGTCTTAATTCAAAAAGAGTTCGACGGCGAACGTGTAAAATGGCTTGCGCAGTGTCTTGAGCATGACGTTGTCGCCCAAGGCGATTCACTCGACGAAGTCAAAACCAAGTTCGCCAGAACTGTGATGGGCTATGCAACGCTCGCTGTTAAGTACAATGAAGCCCTGTTTGCCAATATTCTGCCCGCCCCAGAGCAATACCATCGTCTGTGGGACAAGGCGACCGAACTGAAGGACTCATTGCCGATGAGTTTTCCAAGTAATCGCATTCCCGCTCGCGCGCGACAGCTTCCGTCCCGCGCATCAAAAGGCGAGGCATTGCTGAGGCTTGTGGCGTAAGTGGCGTATCCCTTCATCTATCACCCGACTTGGCGGGAAGTAATTGATCGGCTCAAAAACGAGTGCCAGATCACCTTCCATTCTACCGGAAAACTTCGGAGCCCTGAGGGAGACACTGCTCCAGTTCAGTACTTTGAACACAAGACGGACGAAGGCACGTTCAGACACGTTGTAGTTTTCACTGACGAGAATGAGCGGTTACTGCCATCCATGATTCGCTCGCTCTGTGCGAACTTGCACATAAGCGCGAAATTATTCGGAATGGAATTAGACTAAATCCTGAATAGCTTCCTGCGTGAGCGAATCCAAGCCAACCGCGTTCGAAAACTTTCGCGAGGCTGCGAAAAAGATCGTTTCGGTCCCGCGCGAGGAAATCTTAAAGCGCGAAGTGAAGTATCAGCAGGCGCGCAAGACTAAGAATCGGAAGCGACATCGCTAACTTCTGTCCATCACAACTTCAGTAAGGGTTTGCAGGAATACGTGCGTGTCCGCGAGATAGTTTGGATAAACACGCTTCAACTCTTCTAGCGAACTAGCGGCGACAAGAACCGCATCTAATCCTGGCTGGTTAACCTTATTCTTCTCGATGGCCGCATATCGATCTAATGCGGTGCTCAAATCTTGCCGCTTATACCCTACAATCTTCACGGTCCATGCCCGCGCATCCAATTCGATAAGATAATAGCTTGCGCCTTTAATATCTCGCTCCAGGTGCTGAAGCGTTTGTTGGTACGCCTGTAGATGTGCGTCAACCTGAAGCGTTCGCGCAAGATACATTATCCGCCACCTAAGTTCAGTTTCCCTGTTCGGAGTATGGGGTACTCTAGGGGTATGTTCTTTGAGAGCCATATAAGAACCCATCAATGCAAAAAAACGACGCCACTCCTTCTGGCCAGCATCGCTCTTTAAGGCTTGACCGGTAAAGGCGTCAATCGTCTCGACTGCGGTCGCCCATGCGTGCTGAAGTTTAGAGCGAAGCTGAACTTCAATTTTCAGTCCGTTGTATGTTTTCTTTCTGTCGCTGTAATATCGGTAAATCAGATGTACGCCCCGATATCCGCTAGTTCGGGGTTGAAGGATATAATCATCCGTTCGCAACAGTTTGTGCTTAATGGAGCTTTTCTTAAATGAGTTAATCAGCCTGCTAACCATCGCATTAGAGCGAACAACCGCGCGACAACCGGCGATGTCTTGCATGTGTGACAACCGCATCTTGGGAAAACGCCGTAATTTCGAGTCAACCGATTCAAGTCGCTTCAGGCGCTGCGCGACAGTTGCGTTGGGATCAATCCTTCTGGCTCTTTGGGCAAGGCCGATTCTAAAAATCAACAATGGAAAGCTATGTGAAGCACGATGCGTTTCTACGATTTGAAACACATCCTCAAGGTCAGACTCTTCCATCCACGCTTTGGGCTTGGTGAACAACGCGCCAGCTCTGTCGATCGCGCTGTTGGAATAAATAGGAACGACCCATTCCATGCCGTAACACGTAAACCGGCGATCTGGTGAGTCAAAAAACCTTGCCGCCCTGTCACTTCTATTCAGTGTGTGCATTACTTTGGTCAGTCAAGTATATTAATCCCAAAATAAGCATTAATTTCTATTGACCCCTGGCATGGAAGGTGGTTAAAAGTGGGGGAAAGTGGTTTAGAATGGATCAACAATCCTCCTACCGCACATGGACACGCCACCTTCTTCGCAACTCTTCGCCGGCGAGTTTCGCCATGCCATCGATGAAAAAAACCGCATTACCATTCCCTCGCGCTGGCGCCGTGATGGTGCCGAAGAATTCATCATTCTTCCGGAAGCGAATCATCAATTTCTATTGGTCATGTCGCCTGAGGAGTTTTCTCGCATGAGTTCGGCGGCGGAGTCGCAGGCCACTGTCTCCGCTCGTGATCGCCGGGTTTTTCTACGGCAATTGCATTCCCGCGCGCAACATGGCGCGGCCGACCGGCAAGGCCGCCTCGTTTTGCCGGAAGAGCTTTGCAAAAAAGTCGGATTGAAAGGCGAGGTCGCACTCGTGGGCGGTCGCGGCCGCTTTGAAATTTGGAACCTGCCACGCTGGAAGAAAGCGCATGAAGAGGAGACGGCGACTTACCAGCATGTCGCCAACGTCATCGGTCTGTAGGAGGTAACCCATGGGATACGCTGCGAATTCATTACTATTTGACCGGCCGGTTTGGTTTGCGACCGGCCCGCTTATTTTAGAGGAGGCCCAAGAAATGGAGGACTTCACTTATCACCGCCCGGTCCTGGCCGAGGAAGTGGTCGAGCTGCTCGCGCCCCGGCCCGGCTCGCTCGTGGTCGATGCGACTTGCGGCGGCGGCGGACATACCGAAGCAATTTTGAAAACAGGCGCGGACGTGCTGGCGCTCGATCAGGACCCGGACGCGATTGCATTTGCGCGCGAGCAATTGGCGCATGTCGGCAGTCGCGTCACGCTGCGCCAGATCAACTTCCGTTACGCCGACCAAGTTTTCGATGAGCTGGGTATTGCCCAGATCGGCGGCGCGCTGGTCGATCTCGGCGTTTCGTCGCGCCAACTGGAGAACGCCGAGCGCGGTTTCAGCATGATGCGAAACGGACCGCTCGATATGCGGATGGATCCGCTGCACCAAAACACGACGGCCGCGGACATCGTCAATAATTACAGCGACGAGCAACTGACGCACCTGTTTCGCGACCTGGGTGAAGAGCCCGCCGCGCGTCGCATCGCCAATCTGATTGTGAAGACGCGCAAGGAGACGCCGTTCCGCGAGACGATCCCGCTGGCGCGCGCCATCGAAAAGGTGGTCGGCCGGCACGGGCGTCGTCATCCCGCCACCCAGGTATTTCAAGCGTTGCGCATGGAAGTGAACGACGAGCTCGGCGCCTTGACCGATGGATTGCGCGTTCTTGTTTCTCGACTGGAGCCGGGGGCGCGCATCGCCGTCATCAGTTTTCATTCGCTCGAAGACCGCATCGTGAAGAATTCTTTCGCGATCACAGTCGCGAATGGCTGGATAAGCCGGAATGGCCGGAGCCGAAGCGGAATCCGGAATATGATCTCAATTTAATTACGTCGAAGCCGGTGGAGCCAGGCGAAGAGGAGCTGCGGGCCAATCCGCGTTCGCGCAGCGCCAAACTGAGGGTGGCCGAAAAACTGGGATGAACCGATCGCGCCGAAAAAATTGGAATGAAGTGAACGCGGCCTCGCTCGCGCGCTGGATCGTGCTCACGGCCTTTCTCGCGCTCGTCGGACTGAGTTACGTTTATCTCACTCTGCAGTTGTACCATCTGGGCGATCGGAAGAAGGCGCTGGAGAACGAAGTGGCCGGTCTGCGCTCGCAGAACGAAGTGGCCAACGTCCAGATCGCGGCCCTGACGTCGCGTTCCGCGCTGCAGCGGCGCTTGAAGGAAGGTTATTTGAAAATGGTCCCGATCGCCGAACACAACATTGTTCGCCTGACCATTCCGGCGCGGAATCCGAACGAAGACGCCATTCAGCCCGTGGCCAATCAACGTGCCGGCAGATGAAGTGGAACAGCCGAACCCGCTGCGCGCTTGTTTGCTTCGGGTTCATTCTGCTCTTCAGCGGGTTTTCGTTTCGCCTGATCTATCTGCAAATGCTGAAGCACGACGAGTACGCGGGACTCGCGGCCGAGAAGCATGTCGATAAACATATAATCTATGCCGATCGGGGCGTCATTTACGACGCGAACAACGAAGTGCTCGCGCATAACGTTCCCCTGCAAACGATTGTGGCGGATGCTACGCACCTGAACAACGTCGCCGCCACGGTCGATCTGGTCGGCGACGAGTTGAAGATCCCGAAGAGCGAGCTGACGGAAAAGCTACAAGGCGAGCGGCGTTACATCGTGCTCAAGCGCGGTGTGCCGGACGCGCTGGCCGATTCGTTGCAGGCAAAACTGCGCGCGCAAAATCTAAAAGGGATTTATTTCGAACACGATTCGGGCCGGATTTATCCGAACGGCTCGATGCTCTGCCACGTCATCGGCTTCACCGACTTCGATCATCACGGCATCCAGGGTGTGGAAGCGTCGATGGACGCGTATCTGCGCGGGCAGGATGGTTACCGTTACATCGAGCGCAACCGGGCCGGCCAGGAGATCGTGCTTTATCGCGGCCAGGAACGCGCCCCGCGCAACGGTTACCAGGTCCATCTCACGATTGATCTGAATTTGCAGAACATTGTTGAGAACGAAATCGACGCGGCCATGCGTCAATATTCGCCGAAGAAGGCCACCATTATATTAATGAGGCCGCAGACCGGTGAGATCCTGGCCATGGCGAATCGGCCGAACTTCGACATCAATCTGCGGGCGGACGCGAAGCCGGAGCAAATGAAAAACCGCGCCATTGTCGACATGATGGAGCCGGGCTCCACTTTCAAGATCGTTTCGGCCGCGGCTGCGCTCAACGAACACAAGGTGAGACCGGATTCGACCATCTTTTGTGAGAACGGCCTTTGGAATTACGGCGGAACCCCGTTGCACGATCACAAGCCGTTTACGGACTTGAGCGTGAAAGACATTCTGGTGAAATCGAGCAACATCGGCGCGGCCAAACTCGCCATCAGCATAGGCGACCAGAAATTTTACGAATACATTCGCAGTTTCGGTTTCGGCGAGCGCACCGGGGTGGAGTTGCCCGGCGAGATTGCCGGTGTCATCCGGCCGCCGCAATCATGGAGCAGGATTTCGATTACGCGTATTCCGATGGGTCACGAAGTCGGCGTCACGCCGTTACAGATGACGGTGGCCATGGCCACGATTGCCAATGGCGGCAAGCTGATGATGCCGCGCATTGTCAAATCGGTCACGACGGCCGACGGCAAGACGATCAGCTCGCTTTCCCCGATTGTTTTGCGGCAGGTCATTTCGCCGCAGACGGCCCGGCAGATCGGCGACGCTTTGCGCGGCGTGGTGAGCGACCGGGGAACGGCCGCGGCCGCCGCGGTTCCCGGCTTCATCATTGCGGGCAAGACGGGCACGGCCCAAAAAGTTGATCCCAAAGGCGGGTACGATAGAGACAAGTATGTCGTTTCATTCAGCGGGTACCTGCCGGCCGATCGCCCGGAGTTTGTCGGACTCGTCGTGCTCGATGACGCGCAAACCAATCCGGAACAGAATTACGGCGGCACGGTGGCCGGTCCGATTTTTGCGCGCATCGCCGAAAAGGCGGCGCGTTACCTCGATCTGGAACCGCATAAGGAAATTCGCAAAGCCCTGCCGGTGGAGCGGGTCGCCTTAACCAATGCTTCGCACCATTGAGCGCGTCGCGTCCGAATGCTGAAACCTCATGCAGCTCAAAACTCTTGTTGCCGCGATTCCAGTTCGCCAGATCACCGGGCCACTTGATCGCAACGTGGAAAGCATCGCGTATGACTCGCGGCGAGTGCAGAGGAACGGCTTGTTCGTGGCGTTGCGCGGAGAGAAGACCGACGGCCACCAATTCATCGAACAGGCCATCGAGAGAGGCGCATCGGTGATTGTCACCGAGCAGGAAGTCAAACAACCGCGGATCACTTCTCTCGTCGTCGACAACACGCGCACGGCCCTGGCCGATCTGGCCGCGACCTTTTACGAATTTCCCGCGGCGCGATTGAAAATGGCCGCCGTCACCGGCACGAACGGCAAGACCACGACCACGTTTTTGATCAAACACATTTGCGAAAAAGCGGGGCTGCGCTGCGGTTTGATCGGCACGGTGCGTTACGAGATTGGCGAACGCGTTCTGCCGGCCACGCGGACGACGCCGGAATCGCTCGATCTGCAGGAGTTACTCGCGCAGATTTACAATGCCGGGTGCAAGGCCGCCGCCATGGAAGTCTCTTCGCATGCCCTGGCCCAGGACCGGGTGCGGGATTTGGAATGGGACGTGGCCGTGTTCACCAATCTGACGCAAGACCATTTGGATTTTCACGGCACCTTGGAAAACTATTTCGAAGCGAAGGCGAAATTGTTTACGGAACTCGCGCAGCAACAAAAAAAACAAAAACCGGTTGCGATCATCAACCTGGATGATCGCTATGGCGCGCAACTGGTCGACCGGTTGGCCAAGAAAGTTTCCGTGATCACGTTCGGAGTGAACGCGCGCGCGAATTTTCGTGCTTCGAATTATCGAATGGAGTTTGGCGGGACTTCGTTCCAACTCGATGCGCGCGGCAAGAGTTATCTCGTGCGCGTGCCCCTGATTGGCCGCTTCAATGTGGCGAATGCCATGGCCGCGCTGGCTGCGGCCAATGCGCTCGGGCTCAGTTTACGCGAAGCGGTCTTGAGTTTGGGCAAATCGCCGCAGGTGCCGGGGCGTCTCGAAGCCGTGCCGGCCCGGCGTCAGTTCCAGGTATTTGTCGATTACGCACACACGCCGGACGCGCTTCTCAATGTTTTGCTGACATTGCGTGAGCTCGAGCCCGCTCGTTTGATCGTCGTCTTCGGCTGCGGCGGCGATCGCGACAAACAAAAGCGCCCGCTTATGGCCGAAGTAGTCGATCAACACGCCGATTTTGCCATCATCACTTCCGATAACCCGCGTAAAGAAGATCCGAACGCGATCATTTCCGATGTTGAGAAAGGGTTCCGCTCCAACCATTACGAAAAAAATGTCGATCGCGCCGAAGCGATCAAACGCGCCGTCGCCCTGGCCCAACCGCACGACATCGTCCTGATTGCCGGGAAAGGACACGAGAACTACCAGGAATTTGCCGACCACACCGTTCCGTTTGACGACATGCAGGTAGCGCGTCGCGCGGTCGAGGACCGTCCGGTGGAATTTTAAATGAACAAGTTGTCGATCATACAAATTATCGATTTTGCCCGCGGCAAGCTGGAGTCGGGCGATGGGAACGTTGTGGTCGACCGGATCAGCACCGATTCGCGCACGGTGAAGCCGGGAGAGCTCTTTGTCGCGTTACGCGGCGAAAATTTCGACGGGCACAAGTTTGTCGAAGAAGTGGCGCAGAAAGGTGCGGCCGGCGCAGTTGTCGATTGGGCCTGGAAAAGAAAAGTGCCGCAGAACTTCGCGGTCGTGCGGGTCGACGACACCTTGCGCGCCTACCAGGATCTCGCGTCCAATTATCGAAAATCGCTTCCGCTCAAAGTCATTGCCATTACCGGAAGCAATGGCAAAACAACCACAAAAGATTTTACGGCGTCCGTTCTCGCGAAAAAGTTTCGAGTGACGAAGACCGACGGAAACTTCAACAATCATGTCGGCCTGCCGCGGACGATGTTGGAGGCAACATCAGACGATCAAATTGCAGTTTGGGAAATCGGCATGAATCATCCGGGCGAGATTGCCGCCCTTGCGACGATCGCCAGTCCCGACGTCGGTATCATTACTAATATCGGCGTCGCGCACATCGAGTTTATGGGATCGCGTGACGCGATTGCGAAAGAGAAGGGCGCGCTGGCTGAAGCGATCGGGCCGGCTGGGAGCGTAATTTTGAACGCGGACGATCCGTTTAGCCAGGGAATCGCGGCGCGGACCAGGGCCAAAGTCATTTTTGCGGGTACGACCTCCGGCACCGTGCATGCGACCGATATTCGTCAAAGCGCCGACGGCTCCGAGTTCACGATCCTGGAAGGGGCGCATCGTTGTCGCGCGCAATTGCCTGTGCCCGGACTGCACATGGTGCAGAACGCCATGTTTGCGGTCGCGGCCGGCCGGCTCTTTGGATTATCGATTGAAGAATGCGCAGCCGGTCTGGTCGCGGCCCCTCTGACCAAAGCGCGTTTGCAGATCAAAAAAATCCACGGGGTGCAATTCATCGACGACAGTTACAACGCCAATCCCGACTCGGTGAAAGCGGCCTTGCGCACTTTGGTCGAGCTCGATGCCGACGGGAAGCGCATTGCCGTGCTTGGTGAGATGCTCGAGCTCGGCCGGGAATCCGAGCGCGGTCATCGCGAAGTGGGCGAATGCGCAGCCGAGCTCGGGATCGACCAATTGATTGCAATCGGGGAGACCGGCGCGCTCATCGCGCAGGCCGCCGAGAAGAGCGGCCTGACCAAAAGTGTGGCGGTAAAATCGACGAGTGAAGCCGCCGAAATGCTGATCGATCTGGCCGTGCCAGGGGATCTCGTTCTTGTCAAAGGCAGCCGAACCGCGCGCACGGAACGCGTGCTCGAAGAGTTCGGCAAACGTCAAACCGCGGAGGAAATGCACTAGTGTTCTATTTTCTCCATCACCTGAGCGATCAGTTCATCGGCTTCAACGTTTTCTTCTATGTGACGTTCCGCGCCGTGGCGGCAGCCGTCACCGCTTTTGCTATTTGCCTGCTCTGCGGAAACCGTGTCATTGATATTTTGACGGCGTTGAAGATTGGCCAGCCGATCCGGGCCGCGGCCGAAGTTCATCGTCTCGCCGAACTCCATGGTTCCAAGCAAGGCACACCGACCATGGGCGGCGTTCTCATCATCGGCTCCGTTCTCATTTCCGATTTGTTCTGGGCCCGTTTGGATAATCGCTTCGTATGGCTCGCTCTCTTCAGCATGGTCTATCTCGGCGCGCTCGGGTTCGCCGATGATTACCTCAAGGTCTCCAAAAAGAAAACCGACGGCGTGCCCGGCCGCATAAAGCTCGTTTGTCAGTTTGTCCTGGCCGGCATCGTGACGGCGGTTTTTCTGACAAGTCCTTTACTCGAAGTGCAGGCGCGCTCGCTCTATGTTCCGTTTCTGAAGGCGCCGCTCATCACGAACATGAGCTGGTTTACGTTTGTCTTCTTCGCGCTCGTCATCGTTGGCTCGTCCAACGCCGTGAACCTGACTGATGGTCTGGATGGTCTCGCGACCGGTTGCACCATCACCGTGGCTTTAGCCTATGCCCTGATTTCCTACGCCGCCGGAAATTATCGCGTCGCCGAATATTTGCAGGTGCCGTTTTATCCATTTACCGGCGAGCTCACGGTCGTGTGCGCAGCGCTCATCGGCGCGTGTCTCGGATTTCTCTGGTTCAATTGTCATCCCGCAAAAGTTTTCATGGGCGATACCGGCTCGCTCGCCATCGGCGGGATGATGGGAGTGGTCGCGATCTGCTGTAAACAAGAGTTGTTGCTGGCGGTCGTCGGCGGCGTCTTCGTCATCGAAGCGGTCTCGGTCATTCTTCAGGTCATTAGCTTTCAGACCACAGGCAAACGCATTTTCCTGATGTCGCCCCTGCACCATCACTTTGAATTAAAAGGCTGGAAGGAAAATACCGTCATCGTCCGCTTTTGGATTTTGTCGGCCATCTTTGCCTTGCTTGGATTGGCCACTTTGAAACTGAGGTAAAACTTTGCGTTACAAGAATCAAAACGTTGCGGTCCTGGGAGCCGGCTTGAGCGGAACGGCCGCCGCGTTTCTTCTCAAGGACGAGGGCGCGAACGTGACGGTGCTCGACAGCGCCGAGGAAAAACAGCTGCTTAAGTCCACGATCGACAATCTCCGCCAGCAAGGAGTCCGGGTGATCGCGGGACCGGAAGCGGACCAGGACTCGGGCAAGTACGATTTTGTTGTTTTGAGTCCGGGCATCGATCCCGACTCGGCCCTGGCGCGAAACTTTTCGGCGCGCCAGATCGAAATGATCGGCGAACTGGAGCTCGGCTGGCGCTCGTGCGGTCTTCCCGTCATCGCAATCACGGGCACGAACGGCAAGACGACCACGACGGAAATGCTCGCGCAGATGCTAAACGCGTGCGGACAGCGCACGATCGCCTGCGGAAACATCGGCAAACCTCTCTCGGAAGTCGCGCGCGAAAAAAAGCCGCTGGACGTTCTTACGGTGGAAGTCAGTTCGTTTCAGCTCGAGACGATCAAAACGTTCCATCCCTCCGTCAGTCTTTGGCTTAACTTCGCGCCCGATCATCTCGATCGTTATCGTTCGGTGGGAGAATATCGCGCGGCCAAGCTTCGTATCTTTGAAAACCAGACAGCGCAGGACGTGGCGATTGTGAACGCGGGCGAAAGTCTGCCCAAAATTGCGGCCCGCAAAATCACCTTCAGCGCTTACAACGATCGTGCGGATTTTCGGTTGGCCGAAGGGACGATCGTTTTTCAAAACACCCCGGTCTTGAAAATGGCCGACACGAGGCTGCGCGGATCCCATAACATCGAGAACCTGATGGCCACGCTCGCGGCCGGACAGGCCCGGGGCCTGTCCTTCGAAAAAATGGTGCCGCCGCTCTGCGACTATGAACCCCGGCCGCATCGCTGCGAATTTGTGCGCGAAGTTCGGGGCGTCGGATACATCAACGATTCGAAAGCGACAAATCTCGATGCGGTCGAGAAAGCGCTGCAGGCGCAAACCAAACCGGTCGTGCTCATTGCCGGCGGCAAAGACAAGGGCTTTACCTTTGATTCGCTCCTCCCGCTCGTGAAAGAAAAGGTGAGATCGACGATCTTGATCGGCGAAATGGCTGAGAGCATTGCGCACGCCTGGGGTGCGACCGTGAAGTGCGAGAAGGCGAATTCGCTGGCCGACGCGGTGGAGCGCGCCCATGTCATCGCCCAACCAGGCGAGGTCGTCCTCTTTTCTCCGGGCACATCTTCCTTCGACATGTTTAAAAGCTACGCCGATCGCGGCGATCAATTTCGTGTGCTCGTGCAAGCTCTCCCGAAATGAAAATTAAAATGCCTAAACTCCCGCAGTTTCCCAGACGCCGGAAGAAACGTCTTCGCGCCGCGACCGCGCGCCGCTTCGGCGCATCCGGCCCGATGAACTACGAAGAAATGTCGGAACCGAACATGAAGTTGTCGCGCGCGCTGCTCATTGTTCTGGTGCTTCATATCGTGGCCGTGGCCGGAATCATCGCCTTCAACGCGATCAAGACGAGGCAAGCATCGGTTGCATCCTTTCCGGCGCCGGCCGCAGCAGCCGAGAGTTCTCCGGTCGCAGCGCTGGCCAGGCCTGGCGCCGTTGCGCCCAAATCAACCGTCACGCAGAAGGCGATTGCTCTGCACGATGAGACGAAGCCTTCGCATTCGCCGGCGAAAGCGGTTGCCAAAGAGGAACACAAATCCTCATCGACCGATTCGAACACGATCTATGTCGTCAAGAAGGGCGAAAATCCCGTTACGATCGCGAAGAAATTCAAAGTCCCGTACGACGAATTGATTGCGCTCAATCACATCGACGACCCGCGCAAATTGCAGATCGGGCAAAAACTTTTGATCCCAAATAAAACCAGCAAAGGAAAGAAAGGCGACGAATGAAAAACAAATCTGTTATACCGACAGCGGGAGTCCGCCGGCGTCGGCCGCTGGCCGATGAGCTACGGATCGCGCTCGCGCACATTCGGTTTCTCCGAATTGTGCTGGGCAAGCCGTCCGGCCATACGAAGAAGCACGCGTAGACGTCAATCTAACCATGCATCGCAAGAGCGCTTACTTTCTCTTTCTCGCCGTCCTCGGCCTGCTCGTGATCGGCATTGTCATGCTCTTCAGCACGAGCGCGTTTGCGCGCGATAGCCATGGCGACGTTTACTTCTTTGTGAAACGCCAGGCCCTGTGGCTTGGCGTTGGCCTGGCCGTCTGCATCGCGGCCGCGCTGATCGATTACCATTTCTGGCAACGCACCTGGTGGTTGTGGCTCGCGCTCGCGGTCGTCACGCTCGTGCTTTGTTTTGTGCCGCACCTCGGCATGCGCATCAATGGATCGCGCCGCTGGGTTGGATTTGGCTCGTTCACCTTCCAGCCGTCCGAGATCGCCAAACTGGCGGCCGTCTTCTTTCTCGCGTTTTGGTTTTCGCGCTTTGAAAAAGCCAGCCATCATCCGGTTTACGGCTTTGCCCTGCCGCTGGCGGTCATCGGGCTTTTGCTCGGCCTGATTATTACCGAGGTCGATTTGGGAACAACCGTGTTGATCGGCGCCGCGGCCTTCGTCGTCATGTTCGTGGCCGGAACAAATCCGATGCTGCTTGGTTTGCTTTCCTTTGCCGGAGTCGGCGGGATTTTGCTGGTCGCAACGCAAATGTCGGAGCGCATGGCGCGGCTCGCGGCGTTTCTCGATCCGCAACGTTTCAAGCAGGATGCGGGCTTGCAACAAATGCAGGCGTTGATCGCGTGGGGCAGCGGTGGGATGGAAGGGCTCGGCCTGGGCAATGGCCGGCAAAAAATGCTCTATCTTCCGTACGCCCACACCGATTTCATCTTCCCGATGATTGGGGAAGAGCTTGGCCTGCGCATCAGCCTGCTCGTCGTCTTTCTTTTCGTTCTCATCATTATTTGCGGAATTATGATTGCGCTGCATGCCAAGGACCGGTTCGGTTTGCTGGCTAGTTGCGGAATCATCTCGCTGCTTGGTCTGCAAGCCGCCGTCAACATCGGCGTGACCACGTCCCTTCTGCCGAACAAAGGGTTGCCGCTCCCGTTCATTAGTTACGGCGGTTCCAACCTCGTCGCCTGCTTATTCGGCGTCGGCGTCTTGCTCAACGTTTACCGGCAGGGCGTGCTCGAACCGCGCAACCGGAAACAAACTGCCTTGCAGGCACGCATTACCCCGCGGATTTAATCGCCAGACCGAGAAATTTCATGAACGCAGTCATCGCATGTGGAGGAACAGGCGGGCATCTCTTTCCCGGTCTGGCCGTGGCCGAAACGCTGCGCGAACGCGGACACGAGGTCATGTTGTTCGTCTCTGAAAAAGAAATCGACGCGCTCGCCCTTTCCGGTCATTCCGAATTTCGTTTCGAAAAGTTGCCGACGATCGGATTGCCGTCGCCGTTTTCTCCCACGATTTTTGGTTTTCTCCGGAGGTTCAATCAAAGCCTCTCGCTTTGCCGATCCATCTACGGCCAATTCAAGCCGCAGGTCGTGCTCGGCATGGGCGGGTTTACCTCGACGGCTCCCGTCCTGGCAGGGCGCATGCGCGGCGCCGCCACCTTCATTCACGAATCGAACGCCATTCCCGGTAAGGCAAACCGATTGACGGCGCGTCTGGTCCGCGCGGTTTTGCTTGGGTTCAAAGAATGTGCGCCGTTTTTTCCAAAAGCGCACACCGAAGTGACGGGCACGCCGATCCGAACCGAATTGCAGCGGATCGATCGAAATGTTGCGCGCGAGAAACTGGGTCTGCAGCGAGATCTGACGACGCTGCTCGTCATGGGCGGAAGTCAGGGCGCGAGCGGGATCAATCAGGCCATGATCAAATCGTTGCCTTCATTACACGGCGTGCCCCTGCAAGTGATCCACCTTTCCGGGCCGCGCGACGAACGGCTCGTCGCCGACAATTACCATCGCGAAAACATTCCGGCGCATGTCGCGCCTTTTCATCACCGCATGGAGGAAGTTTACAGCGCGGCTGATTTTACGGTGGCACGGTCGGGCGCGGCCAGTCTGGCCGAGCTCGCGTTCTTCTCGCTTCCGGCAATTTTGATCCCGTTTCCCTACGCGGCCGACGACCACCAAACGCGTAACGCGGAGATTTTCGCCAAAGCCGGGGCCGCCATGGTTTTGAAGGAATCGGAATTGTCGGGTGATTTGCTCGCGCGCAGAATCAAGGACTTGATCGGCAATCCGGAAACGCTCCGGCGAATGTCGGAAAGTTCGGCGCGTCTCGCTCCGAAAAACGCGGCCAGCCTTGTGGTTGCGACCATGGAAAAGTACGCCCGATCATGACCGCTGCTCCCAAGATCGATCTGAGCAAAATGTTGACGCGCGAGCGGCATCGCGTCCATCTCATCGGCGTGGCCGGGAGCGGGATGAGCGGTATTGCGGCGCTCCTGATCGAGCTCGGGCACGATGTGAGCGGCTCGGACAAACTCGATTCGCTCGAGACGGATCGATTGCAACGCCTTGGCTTGCGCTTTTATACGCAACATCGGGCCGAGGACGCGGCCGGCGCCGAGCTCATTATATATTCGTCTGCCATCAAGCCCGAAAATCCGGTCCTGGTTGCGGCGCAGGTGGCCGGCACACCGGCCGTGCGTCGCGCCGAAGCGCTTGCCGCCATCATGCGCGCAAAGCGCGGCATCGTCATCGCGGGCATGCACGGCAAGACAACCACGTCGGCCATGACGGCGCATGTGCTGCGGGAAGGCGGACTGCACCCCTCGCACTACGTTGGCGCGGAAATCCCGATCTTGGGGACGAACGCGCACTGGGACGCGCGCGGAGAATATTTTGTGGCGGAAGGCGACGAAAGCGATGGGACGATCGCCTTGTATCATCCCGAACATGCTTTGATCCTGAACATCGAAGAAGAGCATCTCGATTTTTATGCGAATCTGGCCGCGATCGAGAAAGTGTTCGCTCAATTGCTCGCCCAAACGAGCGGGACCGTTTTCTACAATGCCGACGATCCGAACGCGACGCGCGTCTGTCGATCCTGTCCGAAAACAATTTCCTACGGTTTCGCTGAGAACGCGGATTATCGCGGTGCTGATATCGAACTGAAGAACTTCGCGTCCGTCTTTTGCGTTTATGGCAAGGGCAAGCAACTGGGCGAGGCGACTTTGAATGTTCCCGGGCGGCACAACGTTCAGAATGCGATTGGTGTGATGGCGCTGGCCACCGAACTGGGCGTTCCATTCGACAAGATCGCGGCGTCGTTGCGTCGCTTCGAGCACGCCCGTCGCCGTTTTGAAATCAAATACGAGAGCGATCGATTTCTCCTGGTCGACGATTACGGGCATCATCCCACGGAGATTGGCGCGACCTTGAAAACGGCACGATCGATCGGGCGCAAACGAGTGCTGACCATGTTTCAACCGCACCGCTACTCGCGCACCCAGGCCTTGCGCAAGGAGTTTGGTCGGGCCTTTGATGATTCCGATCATGTGGTGGTGACGAATATTTATGGATCGAACGAAGCGCCCGTGGCCGGAGTAAGCGGTCAACTTATCGTTGATGAGATTGTGCGGCACGGTCACAAGAGCGTGAGTTATCAGCCGCGCCTGGAGCGCGTGCATAGCGATCTGGGCAACATGCTCGATTCCGGCGATCTCGTGCTCAGCCTCGGGGCCGGCAACATTCACGAACAATTGTCGATCATCGCAGCCGACCTCGTCATTGCCGAACGCTTGAAGGCGATTGTCGGCGAGGACGGTGATGTCCGGCTTTACGAACCGTTGTCGAAGCACACGACCTTGCGAGTGGGCGGTCCGGCGCAGTTTTGGGTTGAACCACGGAGTGAAGCTGCCCTGGCCGAACTGATTCGATTTTGCCGAAATGAAAGTCTCCCGCTCTTTATCATTGGTCGCGGTTCAAATCTGCTCGTGCGTGATGGCGGGATTCGCGGCGTGGTCGTTCATCCGGGCGGCGGCGATTTCGAGAGGATCGAGATTCGCGGAGACATCATCACGGCCGGCGCCGGCGCGAAGTTGAAGGACGTCGCCTACGCCGGCAAAAACGCAGGTCTGGGCGGCCTCGAATGGATGGAAGGAATTCCCGGTACGGTGGGCGGCAGTCTGCGCATGAACGCGGGAGCCATGGGCGCGCAGACTTTTGAAAACGTTGTCAGTGTTCGCTACCTCGACGAAAAAGGCGATGCGCATACCAAGATGCGCGACGAACTGGAAGTGCATTACCGGCATTTTCCGTTGCTCGAAAAAAACTTCGCCGTCTCCGCTGTCTTTCGCGGCCGGCCTGCGCCGAAAGAGGAGATCACGCGGAAGCTCGAGGCTTCACAGGAAAAACGTCGCTCGTCCCAGCCGAGCGCGAAAAGCGCGGGCTGCATTTTCAAGAACCCCGACCGCATTCCAGCGGGAAAATTGGTCGAGGAGCTTGGACTCAAGAATGCGCGCGTCGGGCAGGCGCGGGTTTCGGAAGTCCACGGTAATTTCATTGTCAATGATGGTGGCGCGACCGCGCATGAAATGCTCGAGTTGATCGACAAGATCAAGGCGACGGCACGGGAGAAGCGCGGCATCGAATTGGAAACCGAAGTGCAAATTGTGGGAGAACCGTCATGAGTCCGAGCCGGAAGAGTAATATGCCAAAGAAGATTGCCGTGCTCATCGGTGGGCCCGGTTCGGAGCGCGATGTTTCACTGGCGACAGGACGCGGCGTTTCCAAAGCGTTGCGTTCCGCCGGAATTGAGGTCGTGGATGTCGATGTGCGCGATGAAAATTTCAAGTTGCCGGACGATGTCGATCTTGCCTTCATCACGATTCATGGAACGTTCGGCGAAGACGGCCAGGTGCAGAAAATTCTCGAAACCCGAGGAATCGCATACACCGGCGAAGGTGTGAAGGGGAGCGAACTCGCTTTCGACAAAATTCGTTCGAAGGAAAAATTTATCGAACACGGCGTCCCAACGCCGAAATCGGAAGTGATTACGGCCGGAGGCAGGCCGACAATTCCGATGCCAATTGTGGTCAAGCCCCCACGGCAGGGTTCGACAGTCGGTGTCTATATAATAAAGAACGAAGCCGAGCTCGACTCGGCTTTGGCCGAGGTCGCGAAGTTCGATCGCGAGCTGCTCGTGGAAGAATTCATCCAGGGGCGGGAGCTGACGATTGGGATTCTGGGCGATCAGGCGCTGCCGATTATCGAGATCATCCCGAAGAGCGGCTTCTACGATTTCAACAACAAATACCCGTTTCTAAATCCGCAAGCGGGTGGTGGGGCCGATCATGTCTGTCCGGCGAAGATCGACGATGCCAAGACGAAAGAGATCCAGGCGCTTGCGCTGCGCGCCCATCGGTCGCTTGGCTTGCAGGTCTACTCGCGCGTCGATGTGCTGTTGCCGGAAAACGGGGGGCCGACTGTCTTGGAAGCAAACACGATTCCAGGCATGACCGAGGCAAGCCTCCTGCCGGAAGCGGCCGCCGTCGCCGGAATCAGTTATGTCGATCTTTGCCTGCGAATTATCGAGCTCTCGCGCGCGCGAACGGAAGGTGCGACCGAATGAGGCTCTCTCGCAAACAACGGCCGCGTCCGCGCAACCAGCGACTCTCCAGTTCGCGGCAGCGACGCCAGCAACATTTGCTCGACGTCAAAGTGCGTTCGCGCCGGGCCACGCAACATCGCAATCGCCGGGTGCTCGTGGCCATTTCGAAAATTGTTCTCATCCTCGGACTTTGCATCGGGCTCTACCTCGGGGTGCGGGAAGGGGCGCGCCGGTTCTTTTTCGAGAATCCCACCTACCGGTTGGGCCAGATCGAAGTGCAGACGGATGGCACTTTGCAGCGTGAACAGATCCTGAAGACGACCGACTTGCACGAAGGCGAAAATATTTTCCGCGTGAACCTGGCGCGGGTGCACGACTCCTTGCAACAATTGCCGCAAGTCGACGAAGTGCAGGTGACACGCCGATTGCCGTCCGAAATCGACATTCGAATCAGCGAACGAAAACCGATCGCGTGGATCACAGGCGAGAAGCAAATCACCGATCCATTTGCGACGGAGGGTGCTTTTCTTGTGGACGCGCGCGGAGTTTTGATGAAAGAGAAGAAGTTGTTGCCGGAATATCTGGGACTGCCGCTCATCACAGGATGCACGAGCGAAGCGCTCGAGGCCGGGAAGATCGTCGGCTCATTCGAAGCAAAGGCGGCGCTGGAGCTTCTGCGCTTGAGCACGCGCAGCTTCATGCAGACGCGGTTTCAAATTCGCGAGATCGATGTCTCGAAAGGTTATTGCCTGGTCGTGACGGACAAAAACCACACGCGGGTCACATTTGGATTTGACGATATCGACACGCAATTGCAGCGGCTCGAACAGTTTCTCGTTTACAGCGACGATTCGAAGCAGGAGATCGCGACGGTAAACCTGCTGGTGCAACGGAACATTCCGGTCACGTTTACCAAGCCGGCGGCGGCCGTGATCAACGACACGGTCGATCTGTCGGCGACACCGCAGGTCTTGAAGGCGATTCCCGCGCATGCGCCGGCCAAATCGAAAGCGACCCCGCCGCCCGTGAAGAAGGCGCACCCGGCGTCGACGCCGTTGGAGATTCGCAGAGCAGTGCCCCTGGAGCCTTTTAACAAGAAAGAAAAACGAAATGGCGAGTAGCGATTTAATGGTTGGGCTCGAGATCGGGACCTCAAAGATTTGCGTGGTGGTCGGGGAGAGCAGGCCCGACGGCACGGTCAAGATTCTGGGCGTCGGGCAATCGCCTTCACGCGGGGTGCGCAAAGGCGAAATTGTCGACTTTGAGACGGCCATGAAATGTGTGCACGAGGCAGTGGTCGACGCGGAACAGAAGAGCGACGTCATGATTCGCAGCGTCTACGTCGGGGTTTCCGGGTCGCACATTCAAAGCTTCAACAATCGCGGAACGGTTCTATTGCCGGAAGACCGTGACGAGATCGACGAGCAGGACATCGAAGACGTAAAGATCAGTGCGCGCGAAGTAAGCATTCCGGCGCAGAACGCGTTTTTGCATTCGATCATTCAACATTACCACGTCGACGGACAGGACGGCGTGCTCAATCCGGTTGGCATGCTCGGGCAAAAACTGGAGGCCGATTTCCATATCGTGCACGGTGTGCGCACGCGGATTCAAAACACGATCCGTTGTGTGAAAGAATTGCCGCTCGAAGTCGAAGACGTTGTTTTCAATGCGCTCGCCTCCGCCCAGGTTGTGCTTACGCAGAACCAAAAGAATTTGGGCGCACTCGTCATCGATATCGGCGGCGGCACGACCGACTACATTCTTTATGTCGACGGCGCGGTCAAGGAATGCGGCTGTCTCGCGGTGGGGGGAGATCATATCACGAACGATATTTCGATGGGTTTGCGTATCCCGATGGCGCGGGCCGAGAAGTTAAAAATCGAAGAGGGGAGCTGCACCCTGGGAAATTGCCTTCCGGGCGAGAGCATTCTCCTGAAAGACGATTCCGGTTTTGCCGGGAAAGAGATCGAGCGCGAGTCGCTCAACATGATTGTTCACATGCGATTGCGGGAGACGTTCGAGTTACTCAAACGCCGGCTCGATGAGCAATCGTTCATCAATTACATCGGCGAAGGAATTTTTATTACCGGCGGCTGCAGTTTACTCAACGGCATCCATCATCTGGCCGGGGACATCTTTGAAATGCCGGCGCGCGTGGCCCATGCCCAAACGATGTCCGGTTTGACTTCGGCGTTTGAGAACCCGCAATTCTCAACCGCCATCGGCCTGATCAAATACGCGCAGGCCGTGCAGGCCGATCGACAACCGCGGCGCGGCATCGGCCGCATCTTCGGACGGTTTTTCAGCGGAATGCGATGAAGTTTCCGATCACGCTTTCAATTCCTGTCGTCCCGAACCGCGCGGACGGTGAGGGACCTCGCACAGGTGAGCGCAGTCATCCAGGTCACCTTATTTCGAAGCTATTACACTTAAGTTACGCCCGTGCAGAGGAAGCAAAAACATCGGTCGAATATCGGCCTGCTTATGAGAGGTCCCTCGCTCCGCTCGGGATGACAGGCTGCGAATGCGATAAGGAAAGATCCACAACAACAGATCAATAATCACCACATGATTCAACTCAGCCACAACTACAGCCTGCCGGAACGCGAGCACGAGCCCATTCCAATCAAAGTGGTCGGTGTCGGCGGGGCCGGCATCAACGCGCTCGATCGCGTCGTGCTCGACGGGATGGATAAGGGCGATCTCATCGCCATTAACACAGACGTGCAATCGCTCGCTAGTTCGGTCGCGGCCGCGAAGGTGCAACTCGGCCGTGGCGTCACGCGCGGACTCGGCGCGGGTGGCGATCCGGAACTCGGTTATCAAGCCGCCGTGGAATCGGCTGACGAGATTCGACAGGCTTTGGTCGACGCGCGCATGATTTTCATTTGTGCCGGTCTTGGCGGTGGCACGGGTTCCGGCGCGACGCCGCTGGTCGCGCAACTGGCGCGTGAGGCCGGCTCGCTCGTGATCGTTTTCGCGACCCTGCCGTTTTCGTTTGAGGGCAAACGTCGCGCCACCCAGGCGCAGGAAGCACTGGCGCGTCTCAATCAAATCGCCGATGCGGTCATTTGTTTCGAGAACGATTCGATGGGCGACATTGTCGCACCGAAGGCGGGAATTCATCAGGCTTTCGCGGTCGCCGATATCACGATCAGCCAAAGCCTGCGCTCGATTGTGAATTTAATTCAACGTCCGGGGTTGATTCGCATCGGCTTCGACGATCTCTTCCGCGCTTTACGAAGCGATAACGGCCGCTGCCTGTTTGGCTATGGCGAAGCGGACTCCGACAACCGCGCGCACGATGCCCTGAAGCAGGCCTTGAAGAACCCGTTGATGAACAAGGGGAAGATGCTCGGCGAGGCGGCGCACGTTCTCGTGCAAGTAGCGGGCGGACCGGGCATGACTTTGTCCGAAGTGGAAATCCTGATGCAGGAACTGGGCAAACACATTAGCGACCAAACCCAGATCCTTTTCGGCACGGCGGTCGACGGCCGCATGGGAAATCGCCTGAGCGTGACGATCATCAGTTCGCTCGGGAGCGAGAGCGGAGCGAAACAACCGGCGGCGCATGCGACCATGGCGTCACCCGAGCCGATGCCTCCGCCGATCTGGGAACAACCGCCGGTCGAAACTGTTCCGCCCGTAAACGAACCGGCCAACGAGATTGTCAATGGGCCGGCTCCCGACGAATTGATTCAATTTCCCCAGCCCGAGCCGGTGCAAGATCGACCGGCGGTTGTCCAGCCACCGCCCGTGGCGCCGCGGCCGCCGCGCGTAATCATTCCCAAACAGAAGCCGGTGACGAAGGAAACTAAGGAAGTCAAACCGCCTAAACCGGCGAAAGTTCACGCCAAACAGGAAGTATTGCAGTTTGAACCGGTCACGCGTGGACGGTTCGAAAAGAGCGAGCCCACAATCGTGGAGGGCCAAGACCTGGATGTCCCGACGTTTCTCCGCAAAAATATCCGCGTGAAGTAATCGCGGCGCCGCGATTATTTTTTCATCAAGTCGAGGACGGCGGTCGTCATCGCGACAATTCCGAGACGAATCGTCGGCTCCGGGACCGGCGCAAATTTACTCGAATGTAAACTCGGCAAGGGCGTGTTGCTGTTCTTGCTCTCGGCGATTTTGGCCGGGTCGACCGCGCCAATATGAAAATCAACCGCCGGAATAGAGTGATCGGGCAGACTGTATTCGGAGAAATCTTCGCCGCCCATCGTCGGATCGGTCGCCTCAACGTTTTCCGCGCCTAAAGTTTTCTTCCAGACCGCGACGAGACGTTTCGTTAATTCCGGATTGTTGTAGGTCGCGGGGGTGTATTCGTCTTTCAAAACATTCACGATCGGCATGCGGTCGGCCGGAACGCCTGCCGCCGAGGCGATGCCATGTGCGATGCGATCGATTGCGACTAAAACGCGATCGCGCACCTCGGCTTTATAAGTACGAACGGTGAGCTGCATTTTCACTTCATCGGAAATGATATTGTGTTTCGTGCCGCCATGGATTGAGCCGACGGTGACGACAACGGGATCGATCGGGTTGTTTTCTCGGCTCGCAATCGTCTGCCATGCGTTGATCATTTCCGCGGACATGACGATAGGGTCCTTCGTCTTGTGCGGATAAGCGCCGTGGCCGCCAACCCCGCGCACGGTGACATCGACCGAGTCGACGTTGGCATAGGTGTAGCCTTCGGTAACGCCGATGTGGCCTGTCTGCATTTGGGCATTATCATGAAACCCGAGCGCGAAATCCGGTTTGGGGAATTTTGTGTAAAGGCCGTCGTCAAGCAGCGCGCGTGCGCCGGCCCCGGCTTCTTCCGCGGGTTGTCCGACAAAAACAATTGTGCCGTGCCATTGGTCCTTCAATTTGGCCAGGGCGCGCGCCACACCGATAAACGCGGACATATGGACGTCGTGACCGCACGCATGCATGACATGGACATCATCTCCCTTGTCGTTCTTTGTCGTGACCGTGCTGGCATAAGGTAGTCCGGTCTGTTCTTCGACCGGCAATGCATCCAGATCAGTTCGGACGAGCACGATGGGCCCGGTGCCATTTTTCATTAACCCAACGACGCCGAACGCTTTGGCGTCCGACTTCGGATATTTGCCAAAGTGGTCGGTCACCTCGCAGCCGGCTGCTTTCAATTCCCTGGCCACGATCGCGGAGGATTTTTCTTCGTGCCTCGACAACTCCGGATGCGAATGGAGGTCTTTATAAATCGCGAGCAGCGACGGCACCTCGGCATCGGCGAGGGACTGCGGAGTTTGCTGCTGACCAAGCGCGAGCCCGGTAGTTAAGATCGAGGACGACAAAATCGAGAAGCAACGAATCTTCATATTTGCCATGCTGAGCGAAAGACTGCCCTGGGCGCAAGTCGAATGGGTCGAAGCAGCTCTCAACTCTAGTTCTGCCGGAGAGCGGTAAGAGATTCCTCGACTTCGCGCGGAATGACAGAAAATTTGAGGTCCATGGCTTTCGAGGAAAATACATTGTTGTTCGGCGCCGACCCGACGCCGCGCATCGTCGCGATCGAGCTGGGCGAGACCGGTACGGTCAGGGTTTATCGTCGCGAAAAAGATGGATCGACCCTGGTTGAGGTCGAACCATTTCATCCGTTCGTTTGGGCGGACAGCGATGTGGTCGATCTTGGGATCGAGGCGGAGAAGCTGGAAGGCGATCTCAAGTACGGCTGGCGCATCAAGGTCGATAGTTGGAAGGAGCTGATTGCCTTGCGTAATGGCTTGAAGAACGCCGGCCGCGATTTCTTCGCCTTGAGCGATCCTATCCAACATTACCTGACGGCCACCGGGCGCACTTTGTTCAAGGAATTGCCGTTTGAAGAATTGAAACGAATGCAGCTCGAGGTCCTATCCTTTGTCGATCCTGTGACGGGAGTGGCAGACGCGGGCCCGGACGATCACATCATGAGCATCGCGATCTCCGACAACACGGGGTGGGAGGAATTAATCGTGGTCGATCCCAAGAACGTTGCCGAATCGGAGAGGAACGCGCTCAAGAAGCTGACCACTATTATTACAGAGCGCGATCCGGACGTAATTGAGGGTCACAACCTGTTTCGTTTCGATCTGCCTTACCTCGTGGCGCGCGCGAAGAAGACGAAAACGAAGCTGGATTGGGGGCGGAGCGGCGGCTTTTTGCGTTCGCGTCCTTCCCGGCTTCAAATTGCGGAAAAGACGATCGATTATCCAAAGTTCACGGTGGAGGGACGCCATTTTGTCGACACTTTCCTGCTGGCGCAACTTTACGACGTGGGAATGCGCGTGCTCGCCGGATTCGAACGGCTCGATGTGGCCCGGCATTTTGGCTTTTGCGAGAGTGAGGAGTTATCCGGGCTGACGGGCAAAGAACTGCAGCGCGTCTATCTCGAGAAAGACAGCCGTTTTCGGGAGCGCGCCCTGTGCGCGGTGCGCGAAACCCGTGCTGTCGCGGAGCTACTCAGTCCGAGCTACTTTATTCAGGCGCAGATTTTTCCCTACAACTACCAGGATGTGGTGGTGCGCGGAAACGCCACGCGCATCAATGCCCTGTTTTTGCGCGAATATTTCCGGCAACGGCACTCCATTCCGGAAATGCCGATGGCCCGCGGATTCGAAGGGGGCTATACCGACATTTTCTTCACCGGCGTGGCGCACAACGTCTGGCATTGCGATATCGCCTCGCTTTATCCCTCCATCATGTTGCTGTTCGATTGCTTTCCCGTGACGGACAAGCTCCAGATTTTCCGGAGCCTGCTGACCGATTTGCGCACGTTCCGATTGGAAGCGAAGGCCAAGATGCGGGCGGCGAAAGACCCGGCGAAGCAACGGCATTTCCATGCGCTCCAGAACACGTTCAAGATTCTGATCAACAGTTTTTACGGCTATCTCGGCTTCGCCCAGGGTAATTTCGCGGACTTCGATGCGGCTGCCCGGGTCACCCAGATCGGGCGCGATCTGTTGAAAAAAATGATCGAGTGGCTGAAAGAGCAGGGCGCGCAAGTCATCGAGGTTGACACCGATGGAATTTACTTCGTGCCGCCGGACAAAGTCGACATTGGCGACTTGCAGAAGGGCCTGGCCAAAGAGTTACCGCCTGGAATCGAAGTGGAATTCGACGAGCAATTCGAAGCCATGTTCAGCTACAAGGCGAAGAACTACGCGCTGCTCACGCGGGACGGCGAAGTCATCATCAAAGGCGGGGCGCTCAAATCCCGTGGCTTGGAAAAATTCCAGCGCGTTTTTCTGGAAGAAATGATCAAGCTCCTGATGAAAGGAAAGCCGGAGCGGATTGGCGAGCTGAGAGATGAATTCGAGAAGAAAATCCGCGAGCGGGCCTGGAAGATCGACATGCTGATGAAGACAGACACCTTGCAGGATTCGCTCGACAAATACCGGCAAAAGATCGCGGCCTCGACGCGCAACCGCGCGGCCGCCTATGAACTCGCGCTGGCCAGCGGACGCAGTTATCGGCCGGGCGACCAAATCAGTTACTACATCACTGGGGCGGGGAAAAAGGTGGCCGCCTACGAAAACGCCAAGCTGGCCTCCGATTTCGATCCGCAAAATCGCGACGAAAACATCGAGTACTATGTGGCCAAGCTCGAAGAACTAATGAAGAAATTCAGCCCCGTGGCCCCGGTCGCGGAACAGCAAAGCCTCCTGTAAGCCGAGGCCCGAAAATACGTAGTTTCCGCGAAAAAAACCGCTTGCGCGGTCTGTAAATTGCAACGATATGGGGCGCTCTTTATGCCAAAACTCCCCATCAAAACCCTGCGTTTTGCCATCATCACCTCGTCGTTTGCCCTGGCTGCTGCGGCCGCCCGGGGGCAGGTCGTTGAGTCGGCCAAATCACAGTTCACTTTCAAGGATTTGAACGGAAAGACCCAGTCGGCCGAGGTCGTCACCAAGTATCAGCCGAGGAAAATCGTTCACCCGATGGCGAAGGTTGATTCAGGCATCGATCCGAAACTGCGCCAGGCCGCCACGATCGCCCAGGAGCGCGCCCATGCGCACTCCCGCTCGCGCTGCTGGCAATATGTCAAGGAAGCCCTCCTCGCTTCCGGAATCATTAACTCGTATCCAAAGACAGCCTATGCAAAAGAGGCCGGACAGGAGCTCGTTAAATCCTACGGTTTTAAGAAGCTGGCCGTGCGGGACCCCTTCAAGGCCCCGGTGGGCGCTGTCCTCGTTTATGGCGCAAGCCGCGCCGCCGGGCACGTCGAGATCCGGACGAAAGATGGTTTCGTGAGCGATTTTCGCTCCAAGATTCCATCGCCTCGGCCCCTGATTGGCGTTTACGCCAAGTCCTAGTTCCTAGCCGTAACGCGGTTAGAGGAGCTTGGCTTCGAGATTGATTCGAGCGCCGGCCAGAACCACCGAAACCGGACAAGTTTTTTTCGTTTGCTCAGCCGTCTCGCGAAATTTCGCCTCGTCGATTCCGGGGACTTCGGCTTCGGTCTTTACGTCGATGGTCGTGATCTTGGGTCCGCCGCCCACCATTTCCAACGACACGGTTGCCGTTGTATTAATGCGCCTGGCTGGGTGCCCGGCTTTTTCGAGGTTGGCCGAAAGGGCCATGGAAAAGCAGCCGGCTTCGGCCGCGCCAATCAATTCTTCGGGGTTAGTGCCGGTGCCGTTCTCAAAACGCGAGGAGAAGGAATAGGGCCCTTCGTACGCACCGCTTCCCAATTTCATGGTGCCTTTGCCTTGCTTTAACGTGCCTTCCCAAACAGCGGATCCAGTTCGTGTAGCCATAGGCTGCTAAGTTGCGGCGCGAGATTGGAACGCGCAACCCGATCCTGCGACCGAGGCAGATCACTGCATTTTCATCGCCGAGATGGAACGAAAAGGAGCGTTTTGTTTAGAGCTGCTTGCGATCCGTGGGCTGCTGGTCAGTCTCGGCGCTTGGACGACCGGCGGAACAACGCGCGTGACCGTGGCAACCTGCGGCCGATAGGTTGGTGGAATGACGCGCACCGCCATGAAAGCGGGATTTCGTCGGGCCCAAGCCAGGGCCTGCCCTTTGGTTTCAAAGAATCGATCGACCACGATGGCGCTGCGTTCGTAGACGTTGCGACCGCCGAGACGAGCGGCTTTCCGGTTCTTCACCGCCGTGCCGGTATCAACCGCCAGTAAAGTCGTGCGATCGGGAAAAACGATCCGGCTTCCGTACGGAATTCGTCGCGGATCGACTGCACAATGTCCGCTCTGTAACCGCATTCCGGTCGAAGCCTTGTGGAGTCGTGTGTAGCGATCGGAACCGGCCCCGCCCCTTGCCCAATAAACCGTCACGCGGGCGAGCATCGATTGTTCGCGCGAAGCCAAAGGCTGTGCGCGTGGCGCCGGAGGTTTTGCTCGGAGGACCCGGGACTGTTCGCGCGCATATGTGGTGCAGGCGAGCAACAGAACAAGCGTGGTTGAGGCTAGAAAGCGGTTCATCGTGTTTTCTTATTTCCGCACAATCAAAATTAATTGCCTATGGGAAACTTTGCCGTGCAGGAGGATTCGCGACTCACCCAGTATTCGTAGCAGGCGGGATACCCGGTTGGGGCCCAACATTTTATTACGCGAGTAGAGCAAAAAGGCTTAGGCTGGGTCCTGGGGTTGCCCCCGAGCGAGCGCGACCTGTTTGCGCCCAAGCCAAACTCCAAGCGCGCACCAGCATGCGACCACCGGCACCGCCACAAAACTGATCGCGCTCAATCCGAGCCCGAGCGCCTGCAATCCGCCATAGGACCAGGCGCCAATCTGGTCGCCGCAACGATATCCAAATGTGTCGATGAAACTCTTGGCTTTGTATTTGTCTTCCCGGCGCAACACAGTGAAGAGCACTTCGCGCGCAGGCCGCATAAAGGCGAACGTGCTGGCGCGGCGTGCAACTTGAAAGACGGCAAGCACGGCGATCACCGGCGCAATTCCCATTGCGGCAAAGCCCAAGAGACTGAGCAGGGGCATGAAAAGGAGCGTCACGGTTACGCCGAGATATTTCATGAGTCGACCGGTCAGAAAAATCTGTAGAAAAAGCGTGAGCGTGTTGACCGAGAGATCGAGCTTGGCAAAGAAGGCGGTGCGCGCGGCTTTATCGACGAATCCGGACCTGGTCAGCTCCGCTTGTTGAAAATAAGTCCACGTCGACGTGAGCGTATAAAGCAGAATAAACAGGAACAGCCCAAACAAGTAGGGCGACTTGCAAATATGCGTGACGCCATCCCAGAATTTGCCGCCGATCGGTTTCTCGGCAGCGGCCGCCTCATCGCCAGGTTTGGCCTTGTCCGGTCGGAATTCAGCCGGAAAGAACTGCACAGATTGGGCCGCGATTTCGAGCATGCCCGCGCAGATCAAGAGCAAGATGCCGGTACTGACATAATGGACAAGCGACGTGGTGATGATCGGTCCCAGCATTCCCCCCAACGACCCGCCGACTGCGATAAATCCAAAGAGCCTCTTGCCTTGTTCGGTCGTGAACAGGTCGGTCATAAAGCCCCAGAAGACGGCGGTTGCGAAGAGATTGAAGACGCTGACCCAAACAAAGAAGCAACCGTCAACCCACGGTTGTTTGCCCGGAGGCATGTACTTCATCAGGACGAAGAAAATAATCAGGTTGAGGATGAAAAAACGATAGGCGATGGGAATGAATCTTCGTCGCGACATCCGCGAGACGATGGCGGAGAAGAGCGCGTTGGCCACAATCATGACGGCGAGAACGACCGTGAACATCCACCAGAGGTTCTCGAAGTAGGTTGCGCCGATGTTGTCGCGAACGGGCCGAATCACGTAATAGCCCGCGAGAACGACGAAGAAAAAGATGAAGGAGAGCAGGAGGGCGCGAACCTCTTCCGGCTTAACGTCAACGATTCTCTTAAGAAGCGAGGCCATTTACCCGCTCTGCGTCTGCTTGTGCCACGCCGCCAGGACTTCCGCTTCACGTTCCGGGGTGAGGCCGGCACGCAATTTCGCCTGTCGATCTTGCGGCCGCGATTTGAACCAGGCGAGCGTGTCGCGCGCGGTTTCAGCGAGCGGACGAAACGTCAGTCCCTTGGCGAGGGCGCGTCGGTTGTTGATTTGACCACCGCCGGCTTCTTCGCCGCGCGGTGGAATCCAAACCGGCATGTCCGACCAGGGCGCGACTTTGTGCGCTTCGAGAAAGTCGGCGTTCACCCATGTGAAGCTGGCACTCGATTTTAGCGCGCTCCTGGTCGTTTCCAACATTTCTCCGATGCCGAGCTTCTTGTCCGGTCCGGTCGCGTTGTAGGTTCCGGTCTCGCTGTTCTCGACCATGCGGATCGTCCATTCCGCCAGATCGCGTGCGTCGATGATTTGCACCGGGTCGGTTGGGTCGCCGGGCGCGAGGACTTCGCCGCCACGATCGATGCGCACCGGCCAATAACTGAAACGGTCGGTTTCGTCCCCCGGTCCGACGATCAAACCCGGCCGAATGATCAGGGTCTTTTTTGGGAACCACTTTTCCGCTTCCTGCTCGGAGAGCGCCTTGAGCGGGCCGTAGAGCGCATACTTCGACGCGATGATGCTGTCGCGCGTTTCTTTCATCGCGTCGGGGCCGGTGTATTTGGCCAGCGGCGCACTTTCGTCCGTTCCGGGTTTGCTCGTATCGGCATAAACCGAAATCGTGGAAATGAAAACGTAACGGTCGACGTTGCCCTTCAGAACTTGCGCAGCATCGCGCACCCAGACCGGGACTGAGGTCGGGTTGTCGATCACGACATCCCATTTTCGATTCTTCAAGGCATCAAGCTGGCCGTTGCGATCGCCGATCAACTGTTCGACACCTTCGGGCAATTCGCCCGGATGCGTTTTACCCCGATTGAACACGGTGATCTTGTGCCCGCGGCTGAGAGCATAGCGAACTTGATAAGGACCAGTGAAACCGGTCCCACCGAGAATAAGAATGTGCAATGGCTTGGGCGTTTGCTCAGCGAAAAGATTGGTCACGCTAAGAGCGGTCCCGGCGGCGGCGGAAAGTTTGATGAACTGGCGGCGAGTGGTTTGGTTCATGGTTTGGCCGCAACTTTCTTGTCATTCCGGGCGAAGTCGAGGAATCTCTTATTGCGGTCCGGATGGGATGAGAGGTCGAGATGAAAAAGATCACGCGCCGTGAAGCGACCAGATTGATCGGTGCAACCACGGCCGGTTTGCTCTTGCCGATTGAGGCGGCGACTACGCGGGCGGCGCGCGAACCAATATCGATGCTGACTCGCGCCATTCCATCATCGGGGGAGAACCTTCCTGCTATTGGGCTCGGAACATGGCAGACGTTCGATATCGATCCGGCGTCGGCGCAACGCAAGCCGCTTGAGGAAGTGCTGTCGCTTTTTGTGAAACTGGGGGGCAAGCTGGTCGATTCCTCGCCGATGTACGGGCGTGCCGAGGAAGTGGTTGGCGAGATCGCGGCCGGCCTCGGATTGCGCAAGTCGCTTTTCCTCGCGACCAAAGTGTGGACGCGCGGCAAACAGGCTGGCATCGAATCGATGGAACGGTCGTTCGCGCGTTTCCAAGCCAAAGTCATCGATCTCATGCAGGTTCACAATCTCCTCGATGCCGGCGCGCATCTGGCGACGATGCGCGATTGGAAGGCGCAGGGCCGCATTCGTTACATTGGCGTCACGCACTACAACTCAAGCGCGTACCGCGACGTGGAAAAGATCGTGCACAGTGAAAAGCTCGATTTTCTTCAGATCAATTACTCAATCATGGAGCGCGAAGCGGAGGAGCGGCTTCTTCCACTCGCGCAGGATCGTCAGGTCGCTGTCATCGTAAATCGGCCGTTCGGCGGTGGCGATTTATTTAGTCGCGTGCGCACCAAACCGTTGCCCGATTGGGCGGCGGAAATCGATTGTCACTCCTGGGCGCAGTTTCTCTTGAAATGGATCGTCTCCCATCCGGCCGTGGCCTGCGCGATTCCAGCGACGAACAATCCGAAACATCTGGAAGATAATATGCAGGCCGGTCGTGGGCGCTTGCCGGACGCGAAGATGCGGCAGCGAATGGTCGAATTTGTGTCTGCGCTCTAAGCGTAGGCGTAACAGAGCCGGGGGCGTGTTCGCGCCATCCGGCGCCGGAGAGCTCGCAACAAAGGAATAAGCGGTAACAAGGCAACAGCCGTGGCGTCCGCGGTTTGCAGGCCGGACGGTGCGTGAATCGCCGCGGTATTTGCTCGGACTGTGGTCGACGATTTTTCGATGGCCTGCGCGAGCATTGTGCCGCGCTCCCGCAATGGTTTCCTGTCTGAGCCAGGTTCAATCACTCGCAGCGTCATGAAGTGCGGGTGCGCGTCCGACCAGGCCATCGCTTCCTGTTTCGTTTCAAAAAAACGGTCGACCACGAGAGCGTTGCGCTGGGCCGGGGTCCGTCCGGCCGATCGCGCGGCCAGGCGGCTTGTAACCGCGGGACCGCTGTCCACCGCCTTGCATTCCGCGCCATCGGCGAAGACGACCTTGCTGCCGAACGGGATCTTGTTCGGATCAACTGCGCAGTGTCCTTCGCGCAAGCGAGCGCCGTTCCAGGAGGCGCGCATTTGACCTTCGCCGCGCCAGTAAACCGTCACGCGAGCGAGCACTGTTTGCTCCCTCGCCGATGCCGCGGAGACAAACAACAACGCAAATATAACAGTCGAAATAATTCCCTTCATAATTTCCTAAAAGCCGGGACCGAATCCGCGGGGGAGGAGCAACGGACGAAACGAAGTCGCCGGCTAAGACCTCCGGGAGCTGCAGCTTCACCCTATGATTCGGATTTTCCTGGTGCGATGGTCGTAGCCACCGCGGAGATTGTTAGATGCGTTGGCCTCGATTTTATTCAAAAAAGAATTGGCGCACTGGCATATTCCCTGCGATAAGGATTTTCCGTGCGACCACTTATATGGGCGGTCATTCTTGGCGCGGGCGTTTCGATTAGTTCAGCGCGCGGAGAAGGACTCGACCGCTCCAAATCGAAGTTTTATTACAAAGAAACAACCGGCCATATTGGGTCGGCCCGAATTGTCCATCGCTACTGGTGGAAACCGATCGTTCATCCGTTGGCCAAGATCGATCCGCGGATCGATCCGAAATTGCAACGGGCGGCCACGTTCGCGCAGGAACGCGCGAACGCTCACTCGAAAGCGCAATGCTGGCATTACGTGAAGACGGCGCTGGTCGCCACCCATGTGATTAATTCCTACCCGAAGACCGCCTACGCGGCCCAGGCTGGGGACGAGCTCGTGCGCGATTACGGCTTTAAAAAATTACCGGTGCGCGATCCCTATAGCGCGCCGCTTGGTGCCGTCCTGGTTTACGGGAACAAGGGCAGAGGCCACGTTGAAATCCGGACCAGAGACGGGTTCGTCAGTGATTATCATTCCAAGACGGCCTGCTTTTACCACCTGCTGGCGGTCTACGCGAAGTTCGGCTCGTAAAGGCTTCGCCCGCGGGCGGTCGAGGTCGATCTTGTCGCTGATCGGCCAGGCCAAATAACAAACTGGCTAAACTGCGTCGATCTCTCGATGCTGGTGAGATGGCCGCGACCGAGACTCGCATCGCGATGTGGTCTGGCCCACGCAATATTTCTACCGCGATGATGCGGTCGTGGGGCAACCGCGCTGACACCGTCGTCCTGGACGAACCGTTTTACGCGTACTATTTAAGAGCAACCGGCAAGCAGCACCCCGCGGCCGATGAAGTCATGGCAAGCGGCCAGACCGATTGGCGAAAAGTGGTCGATCGACTCACCGGACCTGTCCCGCACGGGAAGAAGATATTCTTTCAAAAACAGATGACCCATCATCTGTTGCCGGAGGTGGCTCGAACGTGGCTGGGTCAGGTGACGAACTGTTTTCTCATTCGCGATCCGGCGGAAGTAATTACGTCTTATATTAAGAAGAACGACGTTGACCTTGCGGTTGAAGACCTCGGGTTTGTCCAGCAGGTCGAGATTTTTGACTGGGTGAAGGCGAAAACCGGTTTGGTTCCTCCAGTCGTCGACGCTCGCGATGTGTTGCAGCACCCCGGGAAGATCCTGGTCCGGCTTTGCCATGGCCTTGGCGTCGCGTTCGATGAGGCGATGCTTTCCTGGCCGCCCGGTTTGCGCGAGACGGACGGTATTTGGGGGAAGCATTGGTACGGCGAGGTCGCGAGATCGACATCGTTCCAGCCGTATCACGCTAAAAACGAGCCGGTGCCGGAGCGTTTCCGGAAAATTCACGAGCGTTGCCGCGAATGCTACGATCAACTCTATAAATTCCGTCTTAGGCCGGACGAATAAATGCGACGGTTATAGACGGCCGCTACAGTTACGGGATGCTCCAGCAATTCAACGAGAAAAACCGCGACTTGATCGTGAACATCAACGGTCGACTCGTCCATCGCGATGAAGCCGGGATCAGTCCGTTCGATTCAGCCGTGCAGGGGGGCGACGCCGTCTGGGAGGGACTTCGAGTCTACCACGGTCGTATCTTTAAATTGCACGAACATCTCGACCGGTTGGAACGCTCGGCCCGCGCCTTGTCCATGGCGGATCTTCCATCGCGCGACAAAATCGTAGACGAAATCAAGCGTACGCTCGCAGCCAACAACATGCGCCATGGCGTGCACATTCGACTCACGCTCACGCGTGGATTGAAAATCACTTCGGGCATGGATCCGCGTCTTAATCAATCAGGCCCGACCTTAATCGTCCTGGCCGAGCACAAGGAACCGGTTTACGCGAAGACCGGTCTCACCCTCGTCACGAGCACGTTTCGGCGGCCGCCGCCCGAGATTCTCGATCCGAGAATTCATCACGCCAATTTGCTGAATTCGATCCTGGCCAAGATTGAAGCGAACGAGGCCGGCGCGGACGACGCGCTCATGCTCGACATCCATGGGTTAATTGCGGAGACAAACGCGACGCACCTGTTCGTTGTGCGTAATGGCAGCGTCGCCACGAGCCGAGTCCTGGCGTGTCCGGAGGGAATCACGCGCGCCACCGTGCTCGAAATCTGCGCTACGGAAAGGATTCCCTGCGTCGAGACCGACCTGAAGCTCGACGACGCCTACCGCGCCGATGAAGTCTTTTGCAGCGGAACGATGGGCGAGCTTGCCGGGGTGGTTAAGATCGATCAGTACACGATCGGCGAGGGCGAGATCGGGCCGATGACAAGACGCTTGAGCGTGTTGTATGCGAAGCGCACGGCAACTGAAGGCGTTTCGGTGGCGTGATGACGGATTGAGTTTGCCAGACGCAACTCGAACAGTCATTAAGGTTGCATGAAGACGAAAACTCTTGTTGTCGCGGCTGTGTTCGCCGCCATCGCCTGGAATCGTCCGGTAACGGCGGCGGAAAACGATTTTTCCGAGATCAAAGCGGAAATCGCCAAGCGCCACGCTGAATCGGTCAAGCGCCTGCAGGATTGGATTCATCAAGTTTCGATCGCAGCTGAGAATCGCGGTTATCCGGAAGGCGCGGAGTACATGGCCAACCTCGCGCGGGAAGCCGGATTTCAGCAGGCCACCGTCATTACGACTGACGGTAAGCCGGGTGTGTTCGCGACGCTCGACGCCGGCGCTGCGAAAACGGTCGGTCTTTATTTCATGTACGACGTGAAACAATTCGATCCGGCGGAATGGACGTCATCGCCGACCGAGGCCGCGATTGTGGACAAGCCGCCGCTCGGAAAGGCGCTTATCGGTCGTGGCGCGGTCAATCAGAAGGGACCGGAAGCGGCGTTTCTGGCGGCTCTGCACGCCATCCGGGGTGCGGGGAAGAAAATGCCGGTTAATCTCGTGATGGTGGCGGAAGGCGAGGAAGAGATTGGTTCGCCGCATATCGGCCAACTCGTGAAGCGGCCGGAAGTGCAGACGGCGTTCTCGAAATGCATCGGCGTGTTTATGCCATCGGCCACGCAGGATCTGGATGGCATTGTCACGGTCACTCTAGGCGCAAAAGGCGTGATTGAACTCGAACTGGTTTCGAGCGGGGAAAAATGGGGACGCGGTCCGGGCAAAGACGTTCATTCATCGCTTAAGGCGATGATCGACAGTCCGGTCTGGCACTTGGTTCACGCTCTAAACACGCTCGTTTCCGAAGACGGCAATACCATTAAGATCGAGAATTACCCATCGCCACGGCCGCTCAGCGCGGAAGAGAAAACGATGATCGCGAATGTTTCGAAGGTGCGAAGTGAAGCGCAGGCCAAAAAACAGTACAGCACTCAGCACTGGATTGACGATCTGCCTTGGGAACAGGCAAACGAACGGCTGGAATCGCAGCCGACGGTAAACATCGAAGGTTTGGTTGGCGGTTACACCGGACCGGGCGGCAAAACCATCCTGCCGCATCGCGCCGTGGCCAAGATCGATATGCGGCTCGTGCCGGACATGAAAGCGGCTGACGCGCTTGCCGCGTTGAAAGCGCATCTGGCGAAGCGGGGCTTTGGCGACGTTGAAGTCAACATGACTGGAGGTTACGACCCGACGAGCACGCCCGCTGATTCCCGGCTGATCAAGGCGCAGATCGCCACCTGCAAACAGTTCGGTATTGATGCGCTGCTTTGGCCGCGCAACGCGGGATCGTATCCGGGTTACGTGTTCACGGGTGAGCCGCTCAAACTTGCCGCCGGTCACTTTGGCTTGGGTCACGGCAGTGGCGCGCATGCTCCCGACGAATATTACGTCATCGAATCGTCGAATCCAAAGATTCAGGGATTCGACGGCGCCGTCCTTTCCTTCGTCCAGTATCTTTATCAATTGGGTAAAGAATAGCAGGAGATTCGAATCTAGAAAAACGGCGCGAGGGCGCGCCGTCTCCATGGCCTTGGAGCCGGCCTGCCCTCAGGCCGGCGTATCTAAGATTCTTTTCCTTCTATGCCGGATCTTGCATGATGTTGGTGCGATGACCGACGCGCTCACTCCGATGATGCAGCAGTATCAACGGCTGCGGAAAAGCATTCCGGCCGATACCCTGTTGCTTTTCCGGCTGGGCGATTTTTACGAGCTGTTCTTCGAAGATGCGAAGGAAGCATCGGGATTGCTCAACGTCGCGCTGACCAAGCGCAACCAAGTGCCGATGTGCGGGATGCCCTACCACGCCGCTCAAACTTATATCGCCAAGCTGATCAAAGCGGGCAAGCGGGTTGCGATTTGCGATCAGACGAGCGATCCGCAGCCCGGCAAAATCGTCGATCGCGACATTACTCAGATCATCAGCGCCGGAACCGTCAGCGAGCTGAATCTGCTCGAGGCAAAACGCGCGAATTATCTCGCCGCAGCCTACGCGCACGACGATGCCTATGGTTTCGCCTACGCTGATCTAACGACGGGCGAATTTCGGCTAACGCAGTTGCGCGATCGACAATCCCTCCTTGACGAGGTGGCGCGGGTTTCTCCCTCCGAATTGCTCGTGAGCGAGGAGCAGAAGCAGAAGATTGGCGAGCTCGATCACGCGATTGGTTACGACAGTTACGCGTTCCTGCCCGAGCAGGCCTCGTTCACCTTGTGCGAGCATTTCAAAACCAAATCGCTGGATGGTTTCGGCTGCGTGCAGATGCCGGCCGCGGTCGGCGCAGCCGGCGCGATCGTGCATTATCTCAAACATCAGCTGCGTCGAAAAATCGACCATCTCGCCGCGCTCCGCTGCGATACGCCCGCGGAGTTTGTCGTGCTCGATGCCGCCACCCAGACGAATCTCGAACTGGTCGAGTCGCGCGGCACACGGGACGTGAGTTTGCTGTCCGTCCTAGATCGAACGCTCACCCCGATGGGCGGCCGGAAATTGCGCGGCTGGATTTTGCAGCCGTTACGAGATCTGACCGAGCTGGGGTGCCGGCAACAGATGATCGCGGATTTGTTGCACGAGCCGGATTTGCTCGCGTCGGTTCGCTCCGAATTGAAGTCGATCCGCGATTTGGAACGGGCGGCCGGAAGATTGAGCCAGGCGTCGGGCAATGCGCGCGATCTGGTCGCGCTGAAAACCTCGCTCGAACAGATTCCGAAATTGAAGGCCGAGATCGGAAAATTAATTGAGCGAATCGAGTTCGGCACAGGCAGGGATGGCTCTCCGGGCCGTCCGTCGAATTCGTCGGATCCCGGCTCGCCGGAAGAGAAACTTCCCTACCAATCATTGGCTGCGCGTTTGCAAAATGAAATTCACGAAATGCCGGAGCTGGCGGCGAAATTGACGAAGGCGGTGGTGGACGATCCGCCATTTGTCTTGAAGGAAGGCGGAATTTTCCGTGACGGATATGATGGCGATCTGGACCAGCTTCGGCAGGCATCGCGTGACGGAAAAAACTGGATTACCGAATTGCAGGAGCGCGAGATCGCAGCCACCGGCATCAAGTCGCTCAAGGTGCGATTCAACTCCGTGTTCGGTTATTTCATTGAGATTACGAAATCAAATCTGGCGAGCGTGCCGGAGCATTACACGCGCAAGCAGACCACGGTGGGGGGTGAACGTTTCATTACGCCGGAGCTCAAGGAAATGGAGGCCAAGATCCTCGGCGCGGACGAGCGCGCCCGGAACCTCGAATACCAATTGTTTCAAAAGCTGCGCGACGAAACTTTGCAGGAGATCGCTCCGATCCAGCAAACCGCGGCGGCCATCGCGATTGTCGATGTGGTCGCGGCGTTGGCCGAGACCGCCCGCCTCTTTCATTATTGCCGGCCCACGCTCAACCAATCGTTGCGCCTCAACATCAGAGACGGAAGGCATCCGGTGCTCGACCAGAATCTGGTCGAAGAGAAATTTGTGCCGAATGATACGACGCTCGACGGCGAAATGCGCCTGGCCATCATCACCGGACCGAACATGGCGGGAAAATCGACCTACATTCGTCAGGTCGCGTTGCTTGTGCTGATGGCCCAGATCGGCAGTTTCGTTCCGGCGACGAGCGCGGAGATCGGGATAGTCGATCGGATCTTCACACGGGTCGGCGCGAATGACGACCTGGCGCGCGGCCAGTCCACTTTCATGGTGGAAATGAACGAGACGGCCAACATTGTGAACAACGCAACCGAGCGCAGCCTGGTGATTCTGGACGAGATCGGGCGCGGCACCTCGACTTTCGATGGATTGTCGATCGCCTGGAGCGTGGCGGAATTCCTGCACGATAAAATCAAAGCGCGCACGCTCTTCGCGACGCATTATCACGAACTGACCAAGCTGGCGACGGAGCGTAAAGGCGTCTGCAACTTCAACGTGGCGGTGCGCGAATGGAACGAGCAGATTATTTTTCTACGCAAAATCGTTCCGGGCGGCGCGGACAAGAGCTATGGCATTCAGGTCGCGCGGCTGGCCGGTTTGCCGAAGGAGATTCTGGATCGAGCGAAGGACATTCTCGCGCACCTGGAAAAACCCGACAGCGCAGTGGCGCAAGCGCCCAAGATGAAAACGACCAGGTCGGCCCGGGCAGGGCGAGCCACCGGGCCGAAAACGGAGAAGCCACAGCTGGACCTGTTGTGATAGAATGCTCTCGCCATGGCGGTTAAGACGGAAAAGGACCTGAGCGAGACCCAGCGCAGTCATTGGCTGAAAGCGGTGGCGGCGATTGAATTGCGGAACTTCGGCTATGCCATTTCGCTTTTGCAGGGGATTCTAAAACAGGAGCCGGAATTTCTGACGGGGCGTCAATTGTTGCGCCGGACCGAGGTGACCAAGAACAAGGCGGCCAAGCGCACGATCTTTAATATCTCGACGGCGCCGCTGGCCGTAATGAAGGCGCAACGTGAGGTGAAGAAGGACCCAAGGCGCGCGATCGAAATGATCGAGAAAGTCCTGGAAGAGGAACCGTATCATCGTCAGGCGAATCTTCTCTTGAAAGAAGCGGCAGTCACGGCCGGCTGGCCCGATGTCGGCGTCTTCGCCCTCCGCACATTGCTCGAAGAAAAACCGGACGACTTAAAAATTCTGCGCGAGTTGGGTCGTCTCTATCACGATCTCGGAAAAAGCGATGAGGAGGTGGAAGTTTATAATCGCATCAGCGAAATCGATCCGCTCGACGCGGAAGCGTTGCGGCTCGGAAAAGACGCCGCCGCCCGCGCCTCCATGACAACCGGTGGCTGGACGCAGGCCGAAAGCTATCGCGATTTGATCAAGGACAAGGAAGCGGCCATTTCCCTGGAACAGCAGGGCCGGATGAAATTGAGCGGAGAAGCGCTCGATCAGCAAATTGCCGAGATCTACGGGCGGCATCAGGCCGAACCACAAAATGTCGATCTGGCCCGAAAGCTCGGCGCGTTGAACGAACAAAAGGACGACGTTCATGCCGCGATCGAGTGGTATCAATATGCCGCGAATCTGACCCGGAACACAGATGCCGGCCTGCTGCGAAAGGTTTCCGATCTAAAAATGAAAGAGTCCGAGCGCGAGATCGCCGCGCATGAAGAATTTCTGGCAAGTCATCCGGCCGGCGACGAGAGGCACGCGCAAAGGGCGGAGGAACTCAGGCTTGCGAGGAAAAAACGCGCCGAAATGTTGATCGATGAAGCGCGCGCGGGCGTGGAACGGAATCCGACCGATCTCCAGCTTCGATTTGAGTTAGGCGAACATCTGGCGAACGCCGGGCGTTTTCGCGACGCCCTTCCGGAATTGCAGCGCGCGCGGCAGAATCCAAACGCACGATTGAAAGCCATGAATCTGCTCGGGCGCTGTTACCGCGAACTCGGCATGTTCGATCTCGCCGCCAAACAATTGGAAGAAGCCGCGAAAGAGATTTTGACGATGGACGCGATGAAAAAGGAGATCATTTACAATCTCGGCCTGGTTTATGAAAAGATGGGCGAGAATGAAAGATCGCTCGGTTGCATGAAACAGATTTACGAGGCCGATTACGGCTACAAGGATGTGGCCGCGCGCGTGGAAGGCTCCTACGAGCAGAGGAACCCGTAGCGCGGAAAAATTGCTTCACGTCCAAAGCGCCCGGAAGATGCGAATCTCCATTGCCGGGAAGCCCGGCAGCACAACCAGTAAATATCTATGAAAAATAAACTTACTATAATCTCGCTCGTGGCCACGCTTTGTTTCACGGGTGCGGTCTTGGGGCAGAATACGGCTCAACCTTTGCAAGGCGATATGCCCAAGGCAGCATCAACGCCGATGCAAAACACCGGCAAAGCCAATACCAATGCCAAGGCGACGACGCTGAGCGCGCAGGATAAGGCTTTCGTGCAGAAAGCCGCCAAGGGCGGAAATATGGAAGTGCAATGGGGCCAGGTGGCGGCGGAGAACGGCCAGAATCCCGACGTCAAAAAGTTCGGGAACCGCATGGTGGCCGACCATTCCAAGGCAAACAACCAATTAATGGCAATTGCCCAAAAGAAAAACGTCGCGATCAAGAACGAAAAACCAAAAGCCAAGTGGACCTCAGATAAGGCTTATATGGACATGATGGTGAAAGACCATCAGGAGGATTTGGCCGAATTTCAGACGGAGGCCAAGAACGGCTCAGATCCGGATGTGAAGAAATTCGCAGCCGACACTGCGAAGATCATTCAAAAACATCTGGAATTGGCCAAGCAAACGCAGAGCAAGCTCAAGTAACAATTCTGTTTCAATCTCGATGCGGCATGCTTTTCGGAGCATGCCGCATTTGTTTTTATCGAGCGACTATGGGGAGACGGGATTCTCGTCCCGGGGCGAACTCGCGACTTCGGAGAAGCGATAATTGATCTCCCGCTTTATCAACCATTTCAGGTCGGCGGACGAACGGACGGTCGCGGTCTGGACTTGCCCCGTGTCAGCGTTGCCGCGAGCAAATTCGAGAAAATCCTGATCGTTGAGAAGCATCGGATTAATCAGGAAGCCGTGCGCCGCCAGTGCCGGAATCATTCTTTGACGCAAAGGAGGTCTCCCTTCACGGCCAAACTCAATCCAAACTTCGGGTAGTTGATAGAGAAACCCGACCAGCGTCCCGAAGAATGTTCTGCGGATCGATAGCTCACCCCAAATCGTTCCGGACGGCACGGACACCGCTTGGTCGAGTTGGCTTTTTCCGGTCGGGCCCGGCGTCTTTCCTTCGCTCAAGCGACTGAAAGTTTCCTTCTCGTGCCGGAGCAAGGAATAGCCGTTTTCGGCCAGAACGGGGCGATAATGTTGGGCGAGAAAAAGAAAAACGTCGGGGTCTTCCATGGCGGGGGCGTGAGAATCAATCGGCGTCAGCTTGAAAATGACGTATTCGGGAGCGCGACTTGACCGATAAAACTGCGAGTTAATTCGAACCAGCGCCGGAGTGTAAACCGTGTAAGGCTGAAAGACGGGGCGCGGAACGTAATTGAGGTCGTTGGCAATGGCGACGGCTTGCTCGACGCCAAATACATCGACACGGTCGTGGCCTACCAGTTCTTTGATGTGCGGGAGCTCGAGAGGTTTCGCATCCCGCCGCATTGACTCGGCGTATTCGCGACTCACCCTCCCAAGATTCAGCAACGTTGTGATGTTTCGAGCAAGTCGGTCCCGCAGATAAGGACCGATCGCGGTGGTTGGGCCTGCGATTTGATCTCTGGTGGCAAATAGTGCGCACAGGATCACGACAAGAATCAGGGTCCAATCGAAGGCGCGTGCTTTGCCGGTGGCTGGGCCTGAATAGAAGACTGGTATGGCCAGAACGGAAACGACCGCGTAAGAAAAGAAGTCGAGCGTGTGCGCGTCGGCTCGCGTAAACCCGAGTTTCCAAGCGAGGAATAGTGCGGCAAAGAGAATTATCGAAATGTACCACGCGGCCTGCGCATTCCGGTGGCGCACAAGGGCGCTCGCGATCTGGAGAGCAGCGACAACAAATGCTGCGACTCCGAGGGCAAGAATAATTGGCCTGGGAGGGAGGCTCATGGCGGAGGAATAACCTCGCAGGATTTCGAAGGAGGAAGCGATGTAGCTCGGAATATTGGAGATGTTCTGGCCGGCGAGACACCAGGTCGCCAGAAGAAGAAGTGTGAATAGAACAAATGTCAGAACAAAACGTCCCAGATTTCGGCGCAGGGCAAGATTGATCAGCCCGCAGCTCACAATCAGCAGCGCGAAGAAGAGCAAAGTTGCCTTAACCAGCGCCGCGATCGCTACGAACAAAAGCGCGGGAATGAGCAAGAGTCGATTCGGCCGCCCAGCTTCAAACGCCACCCAGCCCGACATCACAATAAAGAATTGAAACATCGTCTGCCAGCTTAAGAGCGCTCCGAAGCATGCGCCGACCACGAAACATAAGCGTCGAGTTGGACCGAGGCGGGAAGACAAGACAAATAGCATGGCCACGTACGAGACGCTGATGGCAACATTCGCGGCCACTTCGGTCAGAAACAGTTTCGAAGAATAGATCGACTGAATAAGATGACCGAGCGGTCCGTAGCTAAAAATGATGTCGCGGCCGAATTGCAGGTGCCTGGCTGCCGCGTAAGTGAGCACCGCCGCCCAGGAGCTATCCAGCGTTGGCTGCAGGGGGTGCTTTCTAAATTCGGCCAAGCAGAGGGCAGCAATCAAACCAAGGAACACGAGGATGATCCGTCCAAGCATGCGAACCAATCCGATTCTCGTGATCTTGGTCGACGATTTTATCATGCTCGCAGAAGTCTGCGTGTTCAGGACGCCTGTCTTATCTGATTTTCAATTGAAGGAAGAGGCGAATTATTGCGGGCGAGCGAATCATTTCTGAGAAGAGGCGCATGGCACTCCCTCCCACCGATTGATCTCGCTATTTTCAGAGGCGTAAAAGCCCAAAAAAGTCAGGGAGAGGGCTTGGCGCGGTTGCCTGTGAGGTTAGACTTCGCCTCGTGAGCGCGGGTCGTGTCATCTCAACAGAAATGCCGGGCGTGGACACCTTTGTCCCCCGGTTCTATCACGGCGGACTTGTGCGATTCTATTTACCGTTGCTCTACGACCTCGTGGCGGTCAATCGGCCGCGCTCGGTCGTGACCATCGGATTCGCGGAAGGAGATGCGCATTTTACTTTTTGTCAGGCTGCCCAGGAGCAACGTGTGAAAGGCCGGTGCCTGGCCGTGCGGCGCGGCAAACCCGAGAGTGAAAAGGATGACGAGGCCTGGCAGAAGGGCAGGGCCTATGGCGAAGAATTTTATGCGACGGCCGCGCAATTTGCTTCCGGGCCGCCGGACAAGGTCGCGAAGGATTTTGCGAAGCACCGCGTCGATCTTTTGCTAATCGACGATTGCGATTCGGGCGCGACGGTGCGCGCGGAGCTGGCCGCTTGGAAATCGAAGCTCGCGCCAGGCGCGATTGTCTTGGTCCATGGAATTAACCTGGAACGCGACGATTCTCCCGCGACGGCCTGGTCGGAGTTCGTCTCCGGCCGTCCGCACTTGGAATTTCGAGTCGGTGCGGGGCTCGGCATTGCTGCGATGGGCAAGTCAGCCGAGGCGAAGCGGATTCTCTCGGATTTGAGCAAGCGTTCGGAATTATATCGACTCGCTGCGCAGAAGATCGACGCCCAGGTGCGGGCGGCTCGATTTTCTCGCGAGAACATCAGTCTCCAAACCCAGCAAATCTGGCTCGACTCCGTCATGCTGGATCGGTGGAGAGCGCAGGAGATCATGGACCACCAGGCGCGCGCGCTCACCGAGTTGGAAGGAAAATACGGAACGATTCAGCGCGACCGCGCGAAAGCGCAGGAAGTGATGGATGCGCAGGCCGCGCAGCTTGGAGCGTTGCAGCAGGATCGAGAAGAAGCACAACGGGTGATGGATAGTCAAGCTGAGCGGCTGACGGAGCAATCGACTAATCTTGAAGACCTGCGGGAAGAGCGGGAAGTGCTCTCGCGTGATTTCGAAGTACTGCGCCGCGACCGGGCCAAGGCGCAGCTGGTCATGGACGCGCAAGGCGAGCAGCTGAAACAGTTTGGCGCGACCACCTCCGATCTCAGTTCGCAAGTTGAGAAATTGAAGGCGCAGGTCGCGGAACAAAAACGGATTCTAAAGTCGGCCAAAGAGGCTTGTGCAAAGAAAGGCCGATGCTTCGACGGGCCGCGCAAGCGGCGACCGCTTTCGGAAAGGTTGGCGCGCGAGCTGGCGCGGGGACCACGTAACTTGCGCAAGCTCTGGGCGCCGAAAAACCCGGTTCTTCCACAAAAAAAAAGCACGAAAGAGCCCGTCCTAAGTGAGGCCGCGCGCTATGAGCGATGGATCGCGGAACACGAGCCCGATCCGACCGCGCTGCATCGACAGCGAGAAATGGCGCGATTGTGGAGCAATCAGCCAAAGATTAGTTTGCTCGTCCCAATCTTCCAGCCTGCCCCACAATTTCTCGAGGAAATGCTCGCATCGGTCGCGGCTCAGACTTACGAAAACTGGGAGATCTGCCTGGCCGACGCAGATTCAAATGAATCTCGCGTTTCGGACATTCTGAAACGGTGGGAAGAGCTCGAACCGCGGCTCCGCGTGCAACGTCTCGGAAAAAACCTCGGCATCTCGGAAAACTCGAATCGAGCTCTGGCCCACGCCACCGGGGATTTTGTCGCATTGCTCGATCAGGACGATTTGCTGACGCCGTTTGCTCTGTTCGAACTGGCCCGAGCGATCCGCGCCAAACCGGAGGTCGATCTTTTCTATAGCGATGAAGATCGCTGGAGCGAAACGGGCGAACGCACCACGCCGTTCTTCAAACCGGAGTGGAGTCCCGAGTTGCTTTATTCATGCATGTATCTGGGTCATCTCACCGCATATCGCCGGTCTTTCGTGAATGATCTCGGCGGCTTCCGGAAGGAATTTGATCTTTCGCAGGACTACGATCTGGCGCTGCGCGCAACTGAGCGTGCCCGAGGTGTCCATCACATCCCCCGCGTTCTTTATCATTGGCGCGAACATCGCGAGTCGGGGTCGCGTGGCGGAAAACCAGAAGCGCGGCGGACCAATCTGGCCGCCTTGGCCGACGCCATGCGCAGACGCAAGCTTCCGGCGGAAATCATTGAGTATCCGACCGCGAATCGCGTGCGCTTGAAAGTCGCGCGCCCACCACGCGTCTCCGTGATTATTCCGACGGATTCGCCCGCCCGATTGCAGGAATGTCTGCGTCACCTGCCCGTGCAAACTGATTATCCCGAGTGGGAGATCGTTATCGTAACGAATTCCTCGTTGGCCGATTCGCTTGGGAACACGCGGCCGAAGGGCGTTGCGCTGCGCGCAGTCAGGTTCGATCAGCCGTTTAATTTTTCGGCGAAGTCCAACGCTGGCGCGGCCGCAGCCGCCGGCGATCGTTTAATTTTTTTCAACGACGACGTGGAAGCAACGCAGGCGAACTGGATTCAGGAATTAATTGAGCCGCTGGAGAATCCGGACGTAGGCGCGGTCTCGCCCAAGATGCTTTATGCCACGGGAAAAATTCAGCATGCTGGTCTGGTCACGGGTGTGCGCGGATTGATCGGCACTGCTTTTCATCAGCAGGCAGCAGAGACGACGATGCACGCGAATTTTGCCCAGTCGATGCGCGATGTGTCGGCCCTGTCGGGAGCATGCCTGGCCATGCGCCGTGAAGATTTCGTGCGCGTCGGCGGCTTCGATGAAGTGAACACGCCGATCTTCCATTCCGATGTCGATCTTTGCTTTAAGATCCGGGAAGCGGGTTTGCGCTGTGTTTACACGCCGTTCGTGACGATGAAACACACAGGCCATCTATCCATTGGCCAGGAGGAAAAAAAGAAATCAGCGCAACGTGCGACCGACAAATCGTCCATCTACCTGTTGAAACGCTGGAGCGGCTACACGACGCACGATCCATTTTTTCCTGACAACATGCGGGATTGGTTGTTCGCCGATTCGCCGACGCCGATCAAGATATCGGGAAGCAACAATTCCGGAATGTCAGGTGACTCGCGCGATGTGCTTTTTGTGTCGCACGATCTGAGTTCGAGCGGCGCACCCATTCTGCTTCTGCATTTGGCCACATGGTGCAAGGCGAACGGGATCTTTCCGGTGGTGATCGCACCGGAGGGCGGCGCCTTGTCTGAGAAGTTTGACGCGGCCGGTATCACCACGATCGTCGATCCACTGGTCGAAACGGGGCATGACTCCTTCCGGAAGCTGCTACGCGATTTCGATTGCGTCGTAGCCAATACCATCCGCGCCTGGCCGGCGGTTCGCGCCGCGCGATTGGAAAATGTTCCGGTCATGTGGTGGCTGCACGAAACCCTGGCGGGCGATCATTTCTTACGAAAGGACGCGGATCTGCGCGCAGCTTTGCCGCTGGCCAATTTCATTTTTACGCCGACCGAGCGCACATGCGCGGTTTATCGCCCATTTACGGATTACCCGGTAAAAAAACTCCGGTCCGGCATTCCGGACATTGGAGCGAATCATTCGGCGCCGGGAGAAAGAGATCGGGTGCATTTTCTTTTGCTCGGAAGCATGGAGCCGCGAAAAGGGCAGGATGTTTTTGTGGAAGCGGTGAGACAATTGTCCCCGCAGCTCCAGGGCAAGGCGGAATTCAAGATCGTCGGTCGAATGATGGTGCCGGAGTTCGCCGCCAAAGTGGCCAGGGCAGCGAGCGGATTGAAAACGCTCTCCATCGAAAATGAAGTGAGTTACGCCGACGCACTTGAATTGCTGCGAAATTGCGACGTGCTCGTTTGTGCCTCGCGCGACGAAGCCATGCCGATGACAATCATGGAAGCGATGAGCCTGGGCAAAGCGGTCCTGAGCACAAAAGTTGGCGGCGTTTCGGAGGTTTTACGGAACGACGAGAATGCATTGATCGTTCCGGCCGAGAACCCGGCCGATTTAGCGGCGGCCCTCGAAAAGCTCGTGGCTGAGCGCGGGTTGATCGACCGGCTGGGACGAAATGCGCGGGTTTCTTACGAGGAAAATTTCACGCTCGATCGCTTCGGCCACGATTTTAAAGCGATGCTCGAGGAAACGATTGTCAATTACGCGGCGCCAAGCGCGAATTCTTCAGGCGAGATAAGCACACCACGACGGGAGGTCGCGCGATGAGAAGTGGAGACAGGGGAAAAGCGAACTCGCGCCCGCGCGTCCTCTTTTTTTCCCACGAAACCACCCTGAGCGGCGCCCCGATGCAATTGTTGCATCTGATCAAGGCGCTGAACGAGGAAGGCTGGAATGCGGTTTTTGCTGCGCCCGAAGATGGACCCATCTCAGATCTGCTTAAAAAGAGCGGGGCCCGCGTCGAGATTGATGCCAGTTTTCTGGTCGATACCACTCATAAGAAGCTGCGAGCTCTTTGCCGGCGCTTCGATTTGGTCGTGGCGAACACGGTCACGAGCTGGCCGGCGGTAGAAGCGGCGCATCAGGAAAATGTGCCAGCCATTTGGTATATTCACGAGACGCTGGTGGCCGCGCGATTTCTCAAGCAGGTCTGGCAGGCGAGCGCGGCGTTGCACCTGGCTCGCTTGATCGTCGTCCCAACCAGGCAGGCGGCGCGCGTTCTAAAAGCAGCGACCCAAACGCGGATCGCGACCGTGCCCTACGGGATTCCGGATGTCGCGAGTCTGGTAAGAGAGCGGAGAAGCAAAGACAAACGAACCTCGTTTCTCGCGATTGGAAGTTTCGAGCCACGAAAAGGACAGGACATTTTACTGGAAGCCATCGCGCAACTTGATCGCGGGGCGCGCGACAAATCCTCATTTAAGTTCGCCGGCCGCGTCCTTGATCGAGAGTTTTTTGGAAAACTTCAAAGCCGCAAGGCCAAGTTCAAGAACGTCGAGTTAATCGAATCGCCCGACCATGACACCGTGCTTCGTCTGTTGAGAAACGCGGATGCGCTCATTTGTCCTTCGCGTGATGAAACGATGCCGATTTCGATCATCGAGGCGGCGAGTCTCGGAAAAGCGACCATTAGCGCGGACGTTGGCGGCATCGCGGAGTGGATCCATGATGGGTTGAACGGCGTGGTCGTGCCGGCCGAAGATCCGGCGGCGCTGGCCCGTGCCATTACGAGCTGCGTGCAAGATCGAGAAATACTAGGTCGCTTGGGCGCGGCCGCGCGACGCACTTATGATCGTCATTTTACGCTCGACCGTTTTGTCAGCGATTTCACCGCGCTGATGGAGCAGGCTTTGCAACCGAAAACGGAGACGATTGCCTCCACCCAACACAACTATGAACGTTGGATGGCGGCGTTCGATGAAGAGAGCGCCAGCCATCGCCTCGCCATGGCCCGAAGGGTTCGTCAGTTGCCGCGTCATCCGCTTATTTCGGTCTTACTGCCTGTTTACAATCCCGATCTTAAACTATTGCGCGAGGCGATTGACTCGGTGCGAAAGCAAATCTACCCGCGCTGGGAACTTTGCATCGCAGATGACGCATCGACGAATGCGAAGGTCCGCCCGTTTCTCGAAGAAGCCGCGCGCGGCGACTCGCGAATCAAAATTATGTTTCGCAAGAGCAACGGTCATATTTCGGCATGCTCGAATTCGGCTCTTTCGCTGGCAACGGGCGAATGGTGCGCCCTGCTCGACCAGGACGATGTGTTTTCGGAAAACGCGCTCGCTTTCGTCGCGCTCGAAATCATGGAGCATCCGGCAGCGGGATTGATCTATTCGGACGAAGACAAGATCGACCATGCCGGAGTGCGTTCGAATGCGTTCTTCAAGACGGACTGGAATCCGGAACTCTTTCTCGGCCAAAACTACATTAATCACCTCGGCGTTTATCGAACTTCTCTGCTGCGCGAAATTGGCGGTTTCCGGGAGGGGTTTGAAGGCTCGCAGGATTACGATTTGGCGCTACGGTGCGTCGAGCAGCTCCGGGCCGAGGACATTCGCCACATTCCGCGCATCCTTTATCACTGGCGCATGGTTGAGGGCAGCCTCGCTGCGGTGGTCGACGCAAAACCGTACGCGAAAGACGCGGCGCGCCGTGCCCTGGCCGAGCATCTCGCACGTTGCGGGATCGCCGGCCGCGTCGTCCCGTGTCCGGAGAATCTGGAATCGCATCGTGTGATTTATGAACTACCGGAACCGGCCCCGATGGTTTCGATTGTCATTCCCACGCGGGACAAGGTGGCGTTGCTCGAAAAATGTATTCGAAGCCTGCGCGAGAAAACGGACTACCCCAGGCTGGAAATCATCGTGGTCGACAATGATTCGGCGGAGAAGGAGACGCACGAATATTTGCGCGAGCTGGAGGCGGACAAAATCGCGCGGGTCGTCACAGAGCGGGGACCTTTCAATTTCAGTCGTTTAATTAACCGCGGTGCGGCGGCCGCGACGGGTTCCGTGCTGGCCTTGCTTAATAACGATATTGAAGCGGAGGAATCCGGCTGGCTGCGAGAAATGGTGAGTCACGCGGTGCGGCCGGAGGTGGGAGCGGTTGGGCCACGACTTTGGTTTCCGAACGGTCGCATGCAACATGGCGGTGTCATTGTCGGGCTGGGCGGTGTCGCCGGCCAGGCCTACCACATTCTCCCGCGCGGACACCCCGGTTATTTTAATCGCGCGTTTCTCCAGCAGAATTACTCATGCGTGACAGCGGCCTGCATGGTCCTCCGCACAAAAGTCTTCGCGGACCTCGGCGGGTTTGATGAGATCAATCTGGCGGTCAATTTCAACGACGTAGATTTTTGTCTGCGATTGCGCGAACGCCGTTTGCAAGTCGTTTGGACGCCGTACGCAAACTTGATCCACGATGAATCAGCTTCGCGCGGGCACATGCGCACGCCACCCGAGCAAGCGCTGTTTTTTCGCGAAGCCCATTACATGCAGCAAAAGTGGGGCGTCCAGTTGTTGTGCGATCCGTTCTACAGTCCGAATCTCTCGCTCAATTGGCCCGGGTTCGATTTTGCCTATCCGCCGCGTCAGGAAGTTTGCGCGAGCTCCGTGGCGGTGGCTGCCTGATCTCATTCATGCGCAAGACCAAGATCATCTGCACGGTTGGGCCGGCCACGGAAAAGACAGAAACGTTGCGGCAATTGATTCAGAAAGGCACAGACGTCTTTCGCTTCAACATGAGCCATGCCGAACACGCCTGGGTGCGTGAACTCGTGCCGCGAATCCGGCAATTGTCGCACAAGAGGGCGCGCTCGGTCGCGATCATGCTCGATACGCAGGGACCGGCCATCCGGACCGGCGAGCTCAAAAAGGAAATCCTTCTGGAGCGGGGAGATATTTTGGAGTTCACGGTTCGCGGGGCGAAGAAGACCGAAAAGTATTCCGTCGAAGTTAATTACGATGGATTTGTGAGCGACGTTTCGGTTGGCCAGACCATTCTGGTGGACAACGGGTTGCTCAGGCTCGCCGTGATCGACAAAGGCAGGAATCGGGTTCGCTGCAAAGTTTTGACGCCTGGAGCGCTCGGTTCGCGCCGCCACATCAATCTACCGGGAGTGCACGTCAATCTGCCGCCGCTGACAAAAAAGGATTTTGCCGATCTCACTCTCGGTGTTGAGCTCGGAGTCGATTTCGTAGCGCTGAGTTTCGCGCGACAAAGGAGCGACCTGGAAGAGCTGCGCCGATTCCTCGTGAAGAAAAAGAGTCACGCCATGATCGTAGTTAAAATCGAGGATCAATCCGCCGTCAGGCAACTCGACGAGATGATTGCGGCGGCTGATGCCGTGATGATTGCGCGCGGGGATCTCGGGATCGAGTGCCCCATGGAAGAACTCCCTATCATTCAACGCCGGATCGTGAAGCATTGCATTCATCTCGGCAAACCGGTGATCGTTGCCACGCAAATGCTCGAGTCGATGGTAACGAATCCGCTCCCGACCCGGGCTGAAATCACCGATGTCGCCAATGCCGTTTTTGAGCAGGCGGACGCCATCATGTTGAGTGGCGAGACCACGATCGGGCGTTACCCGGTGGAATGCGTCCAGGTGTTGCATCGCGTGGCCGCGCGCATCGAGCGGAGCGGGGGAGCCGGCTACGCGGAAGATGTTTTGCTTGAGGATCCGCGGCAAAAGATCGTGGCCTCCGCGGTCGTCCTCGCCAATTCGTTGCCCGGCTCGAAGCTAATTGTTTTTACGCGGCATGGCGTGATGGCCCGGCACGTTTCCAATATGCGCCCGCTCCATGCTCCGATTTTTGCATTTACCCCGAACGAAGAAGTTTGCCGTCAGCTCGCCCTGTCCTGGGGGACGTGTGCGATTCGGGCGGAATTCACGAAGGATCCAAACCAGACGATTACGGCGGCCGCAAAGTTTCTGCGTGAGAACAAGCTTGCCGCTTCGGGCGACCAGCTCGTGATCGTGAGCGATTTGCGCGCGGGCGAAACGCTGGTCGACTGTGTGCAGCTTCGGACCGTGAAATGAGATGTAGCCACGGCCGTGTGGGCCGTCGAAGATTTCTTCCAATTCGAAACGGCGCATAGCGCCGTGGCTACAAACCGGCTTAAGCCTCGACCGGCAATTCGACGTCGATCGGCTTTTCTTTCTTGCTCAAGGCGCGACGCAGCTTCGACAGCGCAATGTTCTGCAGCTGGCGAATACGTTCGCGCGTCACGCCGAATTTCTTGCCGACTTCTTCCAGGGTCTTGGGTTTCCCGCCATCGAGACCGAAACGCTGGAAAATGATCTTCTTCTCGCGATCGTCGAGCACATCGAGCAGGCCGCCGACTTCGTTACGCAGGTTCTTGTCGCGCAACAATTCAAAGGGCGTCTGTGCGTCTTCGTCGCCGACGATTTCGCCGAACTCAGTTGAATCGTCGTCGCTGATTGGCGCGTCCAACGAGGCCGGCCGAATCGAGACCGTCTTGAGCTGCGAAACTTTTCCGCTGGCGATCCCAATTTCCTCGCCGAGTTCGTCATCGGTCGGTTCGCGGCCGAGTTCCTCGCTCATTTGCAGCGAGACACGGCGCATTTTCGAAATCTTATCGACGAGATGGACAGGCAAACGAATGGTTTTGCTCTGGTTAGCGAGCGCGCGCTTGATCGATTGCTTGATCCACCAGGCCGCGTAGGTGCTGAGCTTGCCGCCTTTGGCGGGATCGAAACGCTCGACCGCTTTCATCAACCCGATGTTGCCTTCTGAGATCAAATCGAGCAGAGGCAGACCGAGATTGGCATAATCGTGGGCGATCTTGACGACCAAACGCAGGTTCGAGCGAATCATGAGGGCCCGGGCCTCGCGGTCGCCCTTCTTGATCTTGGCCGCGAGCTCGATCTCCTGCTGCGGAGTCAAAAGCGGGATTTGCCCGATCTCGCGCAGGTAAATTTTTATTCCAGTATCGCTATCTTCAGCGGCCATATAGGTTCTCATCTGAGGGGCTTAAGCGTTGGATCGACAGGTTGTTAGCGATTATCTTCGCGGGCGCCTCGTCGCTCACAGTTGTTAGCATTCGGTAAGGTATTTAACAAGGTTAAATATTCGAATCTCTGACAGGTTTTGGCCCTCTCGTGTTCAATCTTTTTTACGTCTCGCCCATGCAACCATTTTGGGCTCAAAATCATAGGCTAAAACGGGGTGGAACCGCATCAGAACGCAGTGATCTCTATTATATATAGATTTATCGCGGGCGCGTGGCCCGGCGGTTTGGTTCTTCGACTTGCTTCCGTTTCCCGCTGGCGAAACTGGTACGATTGGGTGGCGTCACGTCGCCAGGACCCATTCTCGCCATGGCACCTGGTAGATAAGTATGATCCCGAAGGCGATTAAGTAGGCAGCCGCGATTTTGGGAAATCTGTCCTTCGCCAGGGCGAAGCCCATAATGCCGAGGATCCAGCCAAAACCAAACACCGGAGCCGGAAGATACGTGGTCAGGATGAAGAATAGCAGGAGAACATGGGCGAATTTGTCCGTGACGGGCCGCCGGATGAGCAATAGTGAGCCGATTAACAATTGAAGCGATACGTCCCACCAGGTTAGGGCAAGAGCCGCGACGCGGGCGCGATCGGATCCGGGAATTTCCAGCTCGTTATCTTCCACCTGTGCAAACGGGCTCCGAAGTAACGCGATTCTCTTGGTCACGGCGTCCGGCACGTCGGGACTGATGCCCATCAACTTGCCAAACGCAGTGAAGCGCGAATCGACATAGAGTAGATGCTCAAACATTGCGCCGGAGCGATACGAGGGCGAAGAGATTTTTTGCGCGCTCGCGGCCAGAAAAACTAGACAAAGAAAGAACCGCGCGTTGAACCGCACCATCCGTCGCTGGTCAGCGGGTTGGGCAAAAAGATGGGCGATAAACACAGCCCAGAGCCAATAAACCAGGAGATACTTGTGATTATCAGCTCCCTCCCAGTCGAGAATGATGACGATGGTTCCGGCAAGTGAAAGCGCCAGCCAAAATTCGGGTCGGCGGATCGCGCGAGGATGCAGGACAAAAACGAGAAGACAAATTCGCGCCAGTGTGACAAACAGCCAGTATTCGAAACCGAAGATGACTGACAGCATCAGCGTGAGCACGCTGACGGTTTGAAGAAGATCAAGATTGTGAACGAATTTGATGAGCGCGTGGAACTGCGCAAGGCCGGGAACATGTTCGATGCTCCGAGGCGACAAAGCGCGGGGTTCCACGGCAACGGGCGCGTCGTTCTCGGCCGCCTCAGTCATGATTTTATGGGCGCTGCCTTCGGCCAAAGTTCTTCGGCCCGAAAGGTAAAGGTTTCAGCCAGGACAATATGGGCGCGCTTGGTTACGGGGTTGTAAGCCATCTTCCAGAATTGGATCTGCAGGCCCCAATTCCGTTCTTCCGCGCCGGACTGCCGTCCGTACGGCACCATCAGGTAAAAGGATTCCGCGGCAGTTCCGACTGGATCGCCTTTGATGTCAAAAATGGCGACGGGCGTTCGCTGGTGGGTAGGGACCCAGTTTTCCTGCGCGAGCGATCGTGCCGCACGCAGAAAATTTTCGCGCACCGGATATAAAAGGGCCCGTTCCACCAAATCGGTTTGTTCGGGGGAAAACTGGGTCAGCGGGTTGCGTCTCCCGTCCGGTGTGACCACGAACACCTTCGCGTAGCGGTTTTGCAACCCGTCGGTGTCGGCAAACATTCCCATGCCGCCGCCTTTCCATGTCGACAGATCGTGCTTGTTAGTGAGATAGATGTGCCGGCCGAAGATAAACAAGGACACGATGGGAACGCAGAGCATTAATCCCCAGCGCCAGAGCAGTGACGCTTGCGATATGCGCGGAATTCGAAGCCAGTTCATGTGCTGTGTCAGCGTCTCAGACCTGATGATTGTGGCATTGCGGCGAACCCTTTCGATCTGTGTTTCGGAGCGAGATGTCGCGCCAATTCTGCGTTAAAAAAAAGCAGCCGGGCACAAGGCCCGGCTGCGCAAACTGATTTTGACGGATTGTTTAGCGGCCCCCGCCGAACAGGTAGTTGATGCCAATACGCACGGACCAGATGCTGTTTTGGATGTCGAAATGATAATAGGAATCGTTCGAGACCGTGGTGCTGTCTGTCGGATAGTGGGAATAGAGAGCCTCCATCCGCGCACTCCAGTGGCAATTAAGCATGTACTCCGCGCCGACGCCGCCGACAAAACCGGCCTGCCACTCATCCTGTATGGCATTGTAACCGATTTCCTCACTCAGGAAGCCGGACCTTCCGTGCGAAAATGCGACACCGCCTGTCACGTAAATGAGGGCTTTATCGACAGTCAGACCCGCGCGTGCACGAGCGCTTCCTTGGAAGTCAGCCTCGGCCCTCCATCGTGCATCTAAAGGAGCTTTTTCAGTGTGATAAACCTGCGTGTGTTCGGTGTTAAGATAGTCGGCGTCGACTTCGAATCCGAAGACAAATGCTCCCTTCTGCCAATTGTAGCCGGCTTGTCCGCCGCCGAGGAAATTCGTATCCTCCGGAGTCCAGGTCCCGTAATCCCACCAATCGTTGATGTCAGTAATGTAGGTATTGAGACCGGCTACACCGACATTCAGTCCGACGTAAAAGCCGCTCCAATCGCATTCCGGCATGACCGGCGCGACTTCTTTCGACGAGTACCTTTCGGGACCGGCCACCAAAATTTGAGTGAGGCCGAAAGCGGCCGTTAAAACAACAGTTAAGGCAATAAATCTTTTCATGACCCGCCCTTTCAATCATTGGGGGCGATGCGTGTCAATAACTTTTCTTTGCCGAAAATTCACACGAACTGCGTGTAATGTAAGCCTCCTGGAATTGACGCTTTCCTATCGCAATAACTTTGGCAACATGGGGACCGCCTCCCCCCATGCTTGCCAAAATTTATTCGGCCGCAGTTTACGGCGTCGACGCTTACGAAATTGAGATCGAGGTGAATGGCGCGGGTGGCGATCCGAAAGTCATCATCGTTGGCCTGCCCGATGCCGCCGTGAAAGAAAGTCGCGACCGCGTGACCACGGCGATTACGAACAGCGCTTATCATTGGCCGCGCGGACGGACCACCGTTAATCTCGCGCCGGCCGATATTAAGAAAGAGGGCCCAAGCTTCGATTTGCCGATTGCGCTCGGCATGATCTCGGTGACCGAAGGGATCGACACTTCGCCATTCGAGAAATTCAGTTTCGTCGGCGAGCTCGCGTTGAACGGCGCGGTCCGGCCGGTCAAAGGCGTGTTACCGGTGGCGCTGGAAGCGCGGCGCCGCGGCAAGCAGGCCATCTTCGTTCCGGAAGCGAACGCGCGCGAAGCCGCCATGGTCGACAAGATCGACATCTACGGCGTGCAGAATTTGCGGCAGACATTTCAATTCCTGCGCGGCGAGCAACCGCTTTTGCCGGTGCGCGGCGATCTCACGGAGTTCTTTGCGACCCACCAGAGTTATGAAGTCGATTTTAGCGATGTGAAAGGACAGGCGCACGTGAAACGCGCGATCGAAGTCGCGGTCGCCGGCGGTCACAACATTCTCATGATCGGTCCGCCGGGGTCCGGCAAATCGATGCTCTCGAAACGCATCGCGACAATCATCCCGCCGATGTCGTTGGAAGAAGCGATTGAAACGACCAAGATCCATAGCGTCGCCGGAATGTTGAACGGCACGGCTGCGTTTGTGGCGACGCGTCCGTTCCGTTCGCCGCATCACACGATCAGCGATATCGGATTGCTCGGTGGCGGCACTTTTCCCACGCCCGGCGAAGTGAGCATTGCGCACAACGGCGTCTTGTTTCTCGACGAGCTGCCCGAGTTTAGACGATCGACATTGGAAGTGATGCGGCAACCGCTCGAGGACGGAAGAGTCACAATCTCGCGCGCGGCCGGCAGCCTGACCTTCCCGTCCGAGTTCATGCTGGTCGCGGCCATGAACCCATGTCCATGCGGTTACTTCGGAGATTTGAAACGGGAATGCCGATGCGGCCCGACCCAGGTGCAGCGTTACCGCCAGCGCATTTCCGGCCCGTTGCTCGATCGCATCGATCTGCACATTGAGGTGCCGGCCGTGGAATATCGGGATGTGGCCAGCGAACGGGTGGAAGAGAATTCGAGTGTCATCCGCGAGCGAATCGCGCGGGCCCGCGATCGCCAGCGGGATCGTTTTCAGCGCGAGGTCAAGACAAGCTGCAACGCGCGCATGATGACACGACACTTGAAGAAGCACTGCAAGCTGACGACGGATTCGAACGAACTGATTCGCGTGGCCATGAGTGAATTGAACTTGAGCGCGCGCGCCTACGACCGGATTCTAAAAGTGTCGCGCACGGTGGCCGACCTCGACGACAGGACCGAGATTTCTCCCGAGCATGTGAGCGAAGCGATTCAGTATCGCACTTTCGATCGCACGCTTTGGGTCTAGGAAACGCAAAACTTTCTCGACCTCAGAGCGGGTCGGATTCAGACTTCGCGAACTCAAATCGTGTTTATGCGAAAATCAGCTTTTTCAATTCTTTTGGCGTTCTCGGTCCTTCATGCTTCCATCTCAATCTCGCGCGCGGCGGCCGCATCGCCGCCACCGGGCCCAAACGCAATGAGTAACAATCCGCTTCTCTCCGAAAGTGCGCTGCCGTATCACATGCCGCCGTTCGACAAGATCAAGAACGGCGACTACGCCCCCGCGTTCGAGAAAGGGATGGCCGACGAACTGAAGGAAGCCGAGTCGATCGCGAACAACAAGGACAAGCCGACATTTGATAACACGATCGTCGCCTTGGAACGCTCCGGTCAGCTGCTTGGACGTGTCGAGCGGATTTTTTCGAACCTGGCCGGCGCCAATACCAATCCCGAAATCCAAAAGATCGAGAAGGAAATGTCGCCCAAATTGGCGGCCCATCGGGATGCGATTCATCTGAACGGAAAACTCTTTGCGCGAGTCGAGTCGCTCTACAACGATCGCGATAAACTCGGTCTCGATGCGGAATCGAAATGGTTGATCGAGCGTTACTACAAGGATTTCGTGCGGGCCGGGGCGAAACTATCGGAGGCGGACAAGACAAAGCTCAAGGCGATGAACGCCGAGCTCGCGCAGTTGCAGACGACGTTTGCGCAAAATGTTCTGAAGGAAAAAAACGCCTCATCCATCGTAGTTGAGAACCGAGCGGACCTCGATGGCTTGTCGGAAGCGGAGATTGCGGCGGCCGCGGCCGCGGCTAAGACGGAGAAACAGGACGGCAAATTTCTGATTGCGTTGCAGAATACAACAGGCCAGCCCGATCTCGCTTCGCTCAAGAATCGTGCGTTGCGCGAAAAGATCATGCAAACGTCGCTCGCGCGAAACAGCCATGGCGGCGAGTTCGACAATCGCGCCGTGGTCTTGCGCACGGTGAAGTTGCGGGCCGATCGCGCCGCGCTCCTTGGTTACCCGAATCATGCGGCCTACCAACTCGAAGACCAGACGGCCAAGAACGTCGAGACCGTGAATAATCTGCTCGCGCAATTGGCGCCGCCGGCCGTGGCCAACGCGGAGCGGGAAGCGGCCGATATGCAGAAGGTCATCGATCAGGAAAACGGCGGATTCAAGCTGGCTTCCTGGGACTGGGCTTATTACTCCGAGAAAGTCCGGCACGCCCGCTTCGCCTTCGACGAATCGCAGGTCAAACCCTACTTCGAGATCAACCATGTTTTGACCGACGGAGTTTTCTACGCCGCGAACAAGCTTTACGGGATCACTTTCAAGGAACGTCACGATCTCCCGGTCTATCAATCCGACGTGCGGGTGTTTGAAGTCTCCGACAAAGACGGCAAACCGCTCGCCCTTTTTCTGGGCGACTATTACGCGCGCCCATCCAAACGCGGTGGCGCCTGGATGAATGCTTATGTCCAACAGAGTGAATTACTCGAGCGCAAGCCGGTCGTTGCGAATCATCTGAACATTCCCAAACCGGAAGCGGGTAAACCGACCTTGCTCACCTTCGACGAAGTCACCACCATGTTTCATGAATTCGGTCATGCGCTGCATGGAATGTTTTCGCATGTGAAGTATCCGCGCTTCAGCGGAACCAGTGTGCCGCGCGATTTTGTCGAGTATCCGTCGCAGGTGAACGAGATGTGGGCGGTCTGGCCGGAAGTGCTGCAGAATTATGCGAAACATTATCAGACCGGCGCGCCCATGCCGCAGGAGCTCCTCGACAAAGTGATCGAATCGGAAAAGAAATTTGGCCAGGGATTCAAGACGACGGAATATCTCGCCGCCACGTTGCTCGATCAGAGATGGCACCAGCTTTCGCCGAAAGATGTGCCGACTGATGCGCTCGCTTTCGAAGCCGACGCCCTGAAAAAAGAGCATGTCGATCTTCCCACGGTCCCTCCGCGCTATCGCAGCACGTATTTTTCCCACGCCTTCGCCGGCGGATATTCGGCGGGCTACTATTCCTATATCTGGAGCGAAGTGCTCGATGCCGACAGCGTGGAGTGGTTCAAACAGAACGGCGGTTTGAAGCGCGAGAATGGCGACCACTTCCGCGATACCCTGCTCTCCCGTGGTGGGAGCGATGATGTCATGAAATTCTTTCACGATTTCACCGGGCGCGATCCGTACATCGAACCGTTGCTGAAACGTCGCGGTCTCGATCAGGTGCCGACGGAGAAAGCGCACAGCGAGGCGCCGCCGCCGTCGAGCGAGCAGCCGAAACCGTAAGAATACATGGCCGTAGCGGCGACGGCAATTGGAGCCGGCGCGCCCTCGCGCCGGACGAGAAAACGGCCTGATGGCAGGCCGTTTCCAGATGCAGCGCCATTGACACCGCGGTGTATTCGCGGTTCAGAGTAGACACATGAGCAGGATTTTGGTGGCGGACGATCAGCCCGATGTGCTGGAAGCACTCCGCATTTTGCTCAAGGGCGCCGGTTATCAGATCGACGCTGTGACCTCGCTCGCCGGGGTCTTTAGCGCGCTCGAAAAGAAAGATTACGCGTTACTCATGATGGATCTGAATTACACGCGCGACACGACTTCGGGGCAGGAAGGGCTGGAAGTGATTCCAAAACTTCAGGAGGTCGACAGCACGTTACCGATCGTGGTGATGACGGCGTGGGCGACGATCGATCTGGCGGTGGAAGCGATGAAACGCGGGGCGCGCGATTTCGTGCCGAAGCCGTGGGACAACGAACGTTTGCTCGCGATAGTGCGCACCCAGGTCGAGCTGGCCGACGCGTTGCGCAAAGGGCGCCGCCTGGAAGCCGCCAATCAACTGTTGCGCGGTGGCGCGCCCAATTTGATCGCCGAAGCGCCGGCCATGCGACCGGTCATCGAAATGATTTCACGCGTCGCGCCGTCCGATGCGAACATTTTGATCACCGGTGAAAACGGCACCGGCAAAGGACTGGTCGCGCAAGCCTTGCACGCCTTATCGCCGCGAAATTCGCATAGTATGATCACCGTCAACATGGGTGGATTGTCCGAGACGTTGTTCGAGAGCGAACTTTTCGGTCACGTCAAAGGCGCGTTCACCGACGCCAAGACGGACCGGGCCGGGCGTTTCGAGCTGGCCGATGAAAGCACACTTTTCATGGATGAGATCGCGAACATCCCAATGAACCAGCAATCGAAACTGTTGCGCGTGATCGAGACGGGCGAGTTCGAGCGCGTCGGTTCCTCCAAGACTTTGCACGCGAACGTGCGCATCATCTCGGCGACGAACGCAAGCTTGATCGAAGAAGTCTCGGCCGGCCGCTTTCGGCAGGACTTGCTCTTTCGTTTGAACACGATTGAAATTCCGCTGCCGCCGTTACGCGATCGGCGCGAAGACATCATGCCGCTGGCCAACAGTTTCCTCAGTCAGCACGCCCAACGTTATCGCAAGGAGTTGATTGGGTTTGATGAGGCCGCGCGCGATCGTTTGATGCAACATCAGTACCCCGGAAACGTGCGCGAACTCGATCATGTGGTCGAGCGCGCCGTCCTCATGGCGCAAGATCGACAAGTGAAAGCGGGCGACCTTGGTCTGAGTGTCGGCCGCGATGACGGCACGCGCCTGGAAGACATGAGTTTGGAAGAAGTCGAAAAATTTCTTATCAAAAAGGCGCTGGCCCGAAATGATGGCAACGCGCGCAAGGCGGCGGAAGCGCTCGGCTTGAGTCGGAGTGCGTTTTATCGCCGGCTGCAACATTATGGGCTCTGACAAATTCGGATTTCGGATTTCGATCCGCCTGAGGCGGATCGGATCTCAGATCAGATGAAGCTTGTCCGGAAAGATCGGCGTCGCCTTACCCATGAGAACCGGCTGACCTGGATCACGATCGGCGCCATCGCGCCCGCCATGCTCGTGGCGCTCTCCGTCATTTGGTTTGGCGATTTCACAGCCAAGGTCCAATGGACCTTGACGCTATTAATGGTCGGGTTCGCCGGGGGTTTTCTTCTTAGCTCGCGCGAGCACATCATTCGCCCGCTTCAGACGATGACGAATCTGCTCGCCGCTTTACGCGAGGGAGATTATTCGATTCGCGCTCGCGGGGCGCGCGAAGATGATGCGCTGGGCGAGGTTCTTCTCGAGATCAATTCGCTCGGCGAAACTTTGCGCGTCCAGCGCCTCGGAGCGTTCGAAGCCACTGCCCTGCTGCGCACGATCATGGCCGAGATCGATGTCGCCGTTTTTACCTTCGACCCCGAACGCCGTTTGCGTCTGGTCAATCGCGCCGGGGAAAATTTGCTCGGCCAGCCAATTGACAAGTTGCTTGGTCGCCGCGCCAGCGATCTCGGATTGGCCGCCTGTTTGGAGGCAAACGAGGACGCGCCGCTCACTCTCAGTTTTCCCGGCGGTGCCGGGCGCTGGGGTGTCCGCCGCAGCAGTTTTCGTGAGCGGGGCCTGCCACATGAGCTGCTCGTGCTGACCGATCTGAGCCGCACCTTGCGCGAAGAGGAACGCAACGCCTGGCAGCGACTCGTCCGCGTCCTCGGCCACGAGATGAATAATTCGCTCGCGCCGATCAAATCGATCGCCGGCAGCCTGGAAACGTTACTCCGACGCGAACCTCCGCCGACCGACTGGCAGGACGATGCGCGTAGCGGTTTGAAATCGATTGCCACGCGCGCCGATTCGCTCAGTCGTTTCATGCAGGCATATGCGCGCCTCGCCAAACTTCCGCCGCCGCAAAAGGAGCAGCTCAGTCTGAGCGAAGTCATCCGGCGCGTCATCAGTCTGGAAACGCGGCTGCACATCGATGTTCGTCCGGGACCGGAAATGACGATCCTGGCAGACGGCGCGCAGATCGAACAATTGCTCATCAATGTTTTGCACAACGCGGTCGATGCCTCCCTGGACACCCACGGCAAGGTGTCGATTGGCTGGCGCGAAGTCGGGGAATGCGTCGAGATTTTTGTGCAGGACGAAGGACCGGGCATCATGAATCCGGCAAACTTATTCGTGCCATTTTTCACGACCAAGCCGAGTGGGTCGGGAATTGGGCTGGCCTTGAGCCGGCAAATTGCGGAAGCGCATGGCGGCTCACTCACGTTGTCGAATCGCCGTGACCGGACGGGTGCGGAAGCGCTGTTGCGTTTGCCACGGTAGGAATTACCCCCTTCGCGCAAGGTAAAATCGCGTCCCAAGATCGGGACGGCCGCGTCCCACAAGCGAAGTAAATCGCCGACCTCGTTTCGAAGACCGGCAATCGCAAGTCACTGGTTATTAGTCACTTGTCACTTTGTTTTCGGACGTGGCACGGGCATTGCAATAGGGTCGGCGTCCCTGGAAAACTTTTGAATCCGAAGAGCCTGCAAAACGCATCTCAAAGGAAACAACATTTAAAGAGAAAGAAACATGAAACCGAAAATTGAAACAGTCGATCAAAGCAAAAAGCGCGATGCTTTCGCGCTTCGCCCCGCTCCGACCTTCCCGTTAACCGATCACAATTATCATTCGGTCGCGCTCGGTGGCTACAACGGCCACTGCCTGCGCACGAATGCGCCATCGTTTCGCAGCATCAGCCGCGATTATTTCAAAAACGAAGCACCTCACGATTTTTTAGGCGAGGCCTTGTTCTTCGCCGCGATTGTCTTGACGTCCATACCGGCGCTGGTGAGCGGCGTTTCCGCGCTCGCGCATTTCGTCCGGGCGATCAGCGCAGTTTAATCGAGAAAGAGAAAGCTTGAACCCCATGCCCAAGAGCGAAGCAAAAGCCGAAGATACAACCATCGTGCGGCCGACCGGCTTCACTCCTAGTCTTACCACCATGGATAAGCCGCGCCCGGACGTTGCCAGGAAAAAGAAAAAGCGCCGCATCATGATTATAGCGGGCTCCGTGCTCGGATTGATCGTCGTTACTTTTGCGTTGTCGCGTTTGAAGCCGGCCGTTCCGAGTGTGGACCGTTCGACGGTCTGGATCGATACGGTGAAGCGTGGACCGATGGTCCGCCAGGTGCGCGGACTCGGCACCCTTGTCCCGGAAGACATTCGCTGGATTGCCGCGGCCACGGAAGGCCGTGTTGAAAAAATACTCATCTGGCCGGGCACGCCGGTGCAGCCCGATAGCGTGATTTTGGAATTGAGCAGCCCGGACTTCGAACAATCGGCGCACGATGCCGAATCGAAGGCCACCGCCGAAGAAGCTGAGCTGACGACGTTGCGCGCGACTTTACAACGCGAACTTCTCGATCAGGAATCGACCACCGCGAAAGTCCATTCCGAGTACGAACAGGCCAAGATGGAACGCCAGACGAACGATCAACTGGCCAAGAACGGTTTGGTGGCCGATCTTGTTTACAAGACTTCGCAGGTGAAGGAAGCGGAGCTGGCCAATCGCGACCAGATCGAACAAAAACGTCTCGAATTTGCGCGCAGCTCAATCGACCCGCAGATCGCGTCGAAACAGGCGGCGGTCGATCAAGCCAAGCAGCTCGCGAAATTGAAACTGGACCAGGTGGAAGCGTTGCACGTGCGCGCCGGCATGACCGGAGTGTTGCAACAGTTGCCGGTCCAGATCGGCCAACGCGTCAAAGTGGGCGATAATCTGGCGCGCGTCGCGGACCCGACCAAGTTGAAGGCGCAGGTCAAGATTGCGGAGACACAGGCCAAGGACATCATGAAAGATCAGAAGGCCGTCATCGATACGCGCAACGGCGTGGTCGATGGGCATGTCGTCCGGGTTGATCCCGCGGTCGAGCAGGGAACGGTCACGGTTGATGTCGCGATCGATGGCGAATTGCCGAAAGGCGCGCGTCCGGATTTGAGCGTTGATGGCACGATCGAATTGGAGCGGCTCGACAACGTGATTTATGTCGGTCGTCCCGCCTTCGGCCAGGAGAACAACACGGTTGGGATTTTCAAGATTGTGAGCGGCAGCTCTGAAGCGGTGCGCACGCCGGTCAAACTGGGCAAGAGCTCGGTCAATACGATTGAGATCCTGAGCGGCCTGCAACCGGGAGACCAGGTCATCCTTTCCGACACAAGCGCTTATGACGCGCACGAACGAATTCGCCTTAACTAACAAAAACAAAACAAAATGTCTGCTACCCTAACTACCGAACAACCCAAGAAAACAGTTATGAAAAACGGATCCACACCTCTCATCCAACTCCAGTCCGTCACGAAAGTCTTTTTGACTGACGAAGTGGAAACACATGCCCTCGCCGGTATCCATCTCGATATTCGCAATGGGGAATACGTCTCCATCGCCGGTCCTTCGGGCTGCGGCAAATCCACCTTGTTGTCGATCCTCGGGTTGCTCGATACGCCAAGCGACGGCAGCTATTCGTTGAAATCGACGGAAGTCGCCAATCTTTCGTTTCCGGAGCGTGCGCGCATTCGTAACCGCGAGATCGGTTTCATCTTTCAGAGTTTCAACTTGATCGGCGATCTGACCGTGTTCGAGAACGTGGAACTGCCTCTGACTTATCGCGGTATGCCGGCGAGCGAACGCAAAGCGTTTGTCACCGAAGCGCTCGAGCGCGTCGGAATGGGCCATCGCGCGAAACATTTGCCGAGTCAGCTCTCCGGCGGTCAGCAGCAACGCGTGGCCGTGGCGCGCGCGCTCGCTGGAAAACCGGCGATCCTTTTGGCGGACGAACCGACCGGTAACCTCGATTCCCGCAACGGTGAAGCGGTCATGGATCTGCTCAAGGAACTGCACGCCGGGGGCGCGACCATCTGCATGGTGACCCACGACGCGCGTTTTGCGCAACACGCCGATCGCACCATTCACCTGTTCGACGGTCGGGTCGTGGAAGATCGCAGCATGGCGGCATAGTCAGACCTCGCATATGTTGCGGGATCTCCGATACGGCGTTCGGGTTTTATTAAAGACGCCGGGGTTCACGCTCATTGCCGTATTGGCTCTGGCTCTTGGGATCGGCGCGTCGACCACCAACTTTTCTTCGATCAACGCACTGCTCCTGCGGCCGCTGCCGTTGATCAAGGATCAGGGCCGGTTGCTGCACATCTCCGAGTATTTCTCGAAACTGCCCGACCAGGACGCCGGCATTTCGTTCCCGGATTACCTGGAATGGAAGAAGCAGGCCACGACTCTGCAAGGCATCGGAGTGTGGGATGCGGCTACCATGATTATCTCCAACGGGGACGCGCCCTCCCGTTATCTCGGCACCCATATGTCGGCGGAAACGTTTTCGTTTCTCGGGGTCCAACCGATTCTCGGCCGGCAGTTTCGTCCCGAAGAAGACGATTTAGATGCCGCGCCCGTGGCCTTGATCGGTTATGACGTCTGGCAAAAGGAATTTGGGGGCGACCGCTCCATCGTTGGTCGCGTCATTACGCTGAACGGAAAGCAGACGACGATTATCGGCGTCATGCCCCGCGGTTGGCGTTTTCCCGAGATCTTCGACATCTGGATGCCGCTGCAGATAAACGAGAAGGATTCTCCTCGCGGAAAATTTTATCTGGCCGGCGTCGCGAAGTTGAGGCCGGGCGTGTCGCTGGCCGCGGCCCGCGCCGAGCTGGAGGCAATTCAGGGCCGCATCGCCGCAGAGCATCCGGACACAAACAGCGGCTGTTTGATTCGCGTGAAACCGATGCGCGAGGAATTGGGCAAGGATGTAAAGAACCTGGTGCTGCTCGTGATGGGCGCAGTGATTTTTGTGCATCTGATTGCCTGCGCGAACGTGGCCAACCTTTTGCTGGCGCGCGGCGCGACCCGCGCCAAGGAAATCGGGATCCGCCTTGCTCTCGGGGCCAGTCGCACGCAAATCGTGCGGCAACTTCTCGCGGAAAGCATTGTGCTTGGACTCGTCGGAAGCGCAGCCGGTCTGCTCTTTGCCGTTTGGGGCGTCGATCTGATGCTAAAGGCGATCCCGGTCGAGTTGCCATTTTGGCTGCACTTCGATTGTGACTGGCGGGTTTTGCTGTTCGCCGTCGGGACCGGCGCGATTTCCAGCATTCTCTTCGGGCTTTACCCGGCGTTGCAAGCGTCCCGACCGCAACTGATCGATGTCTTGAAGGAAGGCGGCCGCTCCGGCTCGAGCGGTCGGGGACAGCGGGTCCGCAATTCACTGGTCGTCATTGAAGTTGCACTCGCGCTTGTCTTGCTAATCGGAGCTGGTCTGATGATGCGGAGCTTTTTGAAATTGCAACGGCTCGATGTCGGGGTTGATCCGACGCAGACCCTGACGTTTCGGGTTGGTTTGCCGCCCTCGCAATACAAGGATGAAGAGGCTGGGCGATTCTTTAATGAACTGATTCCGCAACTCGCCCGCATCCCGGGGATCGAATCGGCCGGCGCCACGGCGTCGTTACCCGCCGCCGGCAACGTCGGTATGAGCGCGCTCGTCCTGGAGGGCGAACCCGAACCGAAACGACTTCAGGATGCGCGCATGTGTCGCGAGATCACGGTGACGCCGGGATATTTTAGCACCTGTCGGATCCCGTTAGTGCGAGGACGCGACTTCACCCTGGCCGACAACAAAGATGCGCCGCGCGTTGTGTTGATTGACGAGGAAGCGGCGCGCACCTGGTTTCCAAATGTCGATCCCATCGGCCATCAATTGCGGATGGTCGGCAAACAGGGTGAGCCGCCGAAGTGGGCCACCATTATCGGAGTCGTGCGCAACGTCATTTACGAGCGTCTGGTCGATCGCCGCTTCATTCCATGCGTTTACCCGGCGGAATCGCAAAACCCCGATTCGTTTTTGTCGGTCGTGCTGCGGACGAAGGGTAATCCGCGAAATTTTGTCAACGGCGCGCGCAACGCCGTGCTCGCGGTCAACAAGGACATTCCGATCTACCGCGTTTACACCATGGATGAAGTGGTGGCGCAATCTTTCTGGGACCGGAAGTTCTTTGGATCGCTTTTCACAATCTTTGCCGTCCTCGCTTTGTTTCTCGCTTCCATCGGGTTGTACGGAGTCATGGCCTACTCGGTGCGCCAGCGCACGCAGGAAATCGGCGTGCGCATGGCGCTCGGGGCGCAGGCGAGCGACGTCTTGCGCATGGTCACCAGGCATGGCGTCCGGTTGATCGGCCTTGGTCTGGCCATCGGATTGATCGGCGCCTTTTTTATCACGCGCTTGCTCGCCGGAAGTTTGGAAGGGATTTCCGCACACGATCCGCTCAGTTTTCTGATCGTTCCCCTGATTTTGTTCGCGGTCGGTTTGCTCGCCTGTTATTTGCCGGCTCGCGCCGCCATGCAATTGAATCCAGTTAAAGCCTTGCGTTACGAATAACGACCAGATCGACAACGTATGCTCCAGGAATTTCGCCTCGCTTTCCGCAGCCTGATCAAGACGCCTGCGTTCGCGGCGATCGCGATTGTGACCCTGGCCCTGGCCATTGGCGCGACGACCGCGGTGCTGAGTTTGGTTAACGCGTTGCTTATTCGTCCATTGCCCTATCGCGATCCGCAGCAGCTTGTTTTACTCCTGCAACATTTTCATGCTCAGAACCTCGAGCGTATTCCGGTTTCGCCGCCGGAATATGTCGACTACGAAACGCGCGTGCGTGGTCTCGAAAAAATCGGGGCGTTCACTTACGCCAGTTTCAATCTGGCCGGCGGCGACAAGCCCGAACGGATTTCCGGCGCGGTCATCACTCCGAGCGTGCTGCCGGTTCTCGGGGTCGAGCCAATCAAGGGGCGCTGGTTTCAAGCGGAAGAAGGGCAAACCGGCCGCGATGATGTCGTCATCCTGAGCGCACGACTTTGGCACCGGCGATTCAACGGCGATCCGCAAATTCTCGGAACGAAACTGCTTCTGAACGGCCGATCATTCACCGTCGTCGGCATTATGCCGGAGGGTTTCGATTTTCCATTGCAACTCTTCAATGTGGGAAGCGGCGGTCAATTCGGCGAGCGCGCCGACATCTGGCAACCGCTCGCCTTCACCGATCAGCAATTGAAAACACGTTACTCGCGCGGTCTGGCCATTATCGGCCGTTTGAAATCCGGAACATCAGTCGGTCAGGCGCAGGCCGATATTGAAGCGGTCAATGCGCAAATGCGTCGCGAACATCCCGATGCCTATGCGCAGGGCGATAGTTTCGGTGGCGATATTCTACCGCTGCAAGCGCTGGCCGTAACCGGCATGCGTCCCACGTTGCTTATTCTTTTGAGCTCCGTTGTGCTCGTCCTTTTGATCGCGTGCGCGAATCTCACCACCATGTTGCTGGCGCGCGCGGCTGCGCGCGACCGCGAGATGGCCATTCGTGTCGCCCTGGGCGCGGGTCGGTTTCGTTTACTCCGACAAACATTGATCGAAAGCGTCCTGCTCTCCCTCCTCGGTGGATTGGCCGGCGTTCTTCTGGCCATCTGGGGCATGGACCTGTTGAAATCAATCGGCGCCCAGACCGTCCCGCGGTTACGCGAAGTGAATCTCGATTTGACGGTGCTCGCGCTAACTTTTGTCGTATCGGTCGGGACCGGAATCATTTTTGGACTTGTGCCGGGACTGGCCAGCGGGAACCCGGAGCTAACCGAAGCGCTGAAAGAAGGCGGACGCGGTTCGACTGAAGGCCGGCGTCGCAATCGCCTGCGCAGTTTGCTCGTGATTGGAGAAGTTGCGCTCGCCCTGGTTTTGTTGACGAGCGCGGGGCTGCTCATGAAGAGCTTTGCCCGTTTGCAAAATGTGAACCCTGGCTTCAATCCCGGCAACGTCATGACCGCGGAGATCTCGCTGCCGAAGTTGAAATACGGCAGCAACGAAGCAGTCGTGCAATTCACCGATGAACTGCACCGCCGGATATCGGCCTTGCCCGGGGTGCAGTTCGCCGCGTTTACCGCGATCTTGCCGTTAAGCGGCACGAACAGCGATTCATCCTTTGCCATTGAAGGACGTCCGAGCGGGCCGAACGACCCGAGCCCGGACGAGGAATATCGCGAGGTGTCGCCCGATTATTTTCGCGCGCTTGAAACTCCGCTTCTGCAGGGACGTTTCTTTACTTCAGCGGACAATGCCTCGGCCCCGAGCGTGATCATTGTGAACCAGGCGTTCGCGAAAAAGTTTTGGCCGACCGAAAGTGCGGTTGGCCAGCGGATCACGTTTGGTAATCCCCGCAAGGACCCGAAATGGGTCACGATCGTCGGGGTCGTTGGAAATATTCGGCATCAAGGTCTCGATCTTGAGCCCAAACCCGAAATGTATGTGCCGTGGGCGCAAGATCCGTACACGACGCCGATTCTGGTGGTGCGCAGCGCGCAGGATCCGCGCAGTCTCGTGCCGGCCATTCGCAGCCAGGTCCAGGCCATCGATCCGGCGCAGCCGATCGCGAATATTCGCGCGTTCAATAACGTCATGGCCGATTCGATTGCGCCGCGCAGACTTTCGGTCGTGTTGCTCGGCGTGTTTGCCGGCGTCGCGGTCTTGCTCGCCACTGTTGGGATTTATGGCGTGATGTCGTTTCTCGTCGTGCAACGCACTCATGAAATCGGTGTCCGCATGGCCCTCGGCGCGCAGCGCCTCGATGTCTTGAAACTCGTGATCGGACGCGCCTTGAGACTGGTCATCGCCGGCAGCGTTATCGGACTGGTCATGGCCTTGTTCAGCACGCGCGCCCTGCGCGCTTTGCTCTACAGCGTGAACGTCTTCGACGCGCCCACTTTTGTTCTGGTTACGTTCTTGCTCGCTTTCGTCGCGCTGGCCGCGAGTTATCTTCCGGCTCGGCGCGCGACCAAGGCCGATCCGATGGTCGCGCTCGCTCACAACACCTGATTCATATGATCCGACTAAAAAATCTCGAACGCGTTTATCCGCTGGCCAAAGGCAAATTCTTTTACGTTTTGCGCGACATCAATCTTGAAATCAACGAAGGCGAGTTCGTTTCCATCATGGGACCGTCGGGGGCGGGAAAATCTTCGTTGCTTCACATTCTGGGGATGCACGACCACAGCTGGAACGGGGAATATTTCTTCGACGAGACCGCCATTCATCATCTCAAGCCAAAAGAACGCGCCAGTTTGCGCAACGAACAAATCGGCTTCGTCTTTCAAAGTTATCATCTGCTCGACGATCTGACCGTTTACGAGAACCTCGATATTCCGCTCTCTTATCGGCGTTTCAGCAAAGCCGAGCGCGCCGGCATCGTGGCCGACACGCTGGATCGCTTCAACATTGTCGGGAAAAAGGATTTGTATCCGCGCCAATTGTCCGGTGGACAACAGCAGTTGGTCGGGGTGGCCCGCGCCATTATCGCTAATCCGAAAGTGCTGCTCGCGGACGAACCGACCGGCAATCTGCATTCCAGTCAGGGCGAAGAGATCATGGCGCTTTTCAAAAAGTTGAATGACGAAGGCATGACCATCGTGCAGGTGACGCACTCGGAAAAGAACGCGAGCTATGGAAACCGGATCGTCCAGCTACGCGACGGTTGGGTCGTATGATGAGAGATGTAGTCGCGGCGCTCTGTCGCCGCGTTAGCGGGATAAAACAACGCCCCGACAGAGCGAGGCGGTTACAACATTTTTAACATATGCTAAGCCAACTCCGTTACGCGTTTCGCATGTTGCTCAAGACGCCGGGTTTCACCGCGATCGCCGTTCTCACCCTCGCTCTCGGGATCGGCGCCAATAGCGCCATCTTTAGCGTGGTCGATGCGGTCTTGTTGCGGCCATTGCCATTTTCCAAGCCGGACCAGCTCGTTGCGGTCTGGAGCAAAACGTCGGGCGACAAGGAAACAGATTCGATGCCGGATTACGTCGATCTTCGCGATCAATCGACGACCTTGCAGAGCCTGGCCGCTTACACCCGGGCCGGATCGGTCTTTACGACAGCCGCGGAATCGCGCGAACTGCGCGGTCTGGCTGTCACTTCGGATATTTTTCGCGTGCTCGGCGTTTCGCCAATGCTCGGCCGCGCCTACACCCGCGAGGAGGACGCGGTCGACGCGCGGGTCCTTCTCTTCACCCATCAAGCCTGGAAGACTTTGTTCAACGGCGATCCCAGCATCATTGGGAAGCAGATCACGATCTCCGCTCGCCAATGGACGGTCATCGGTGTGATGCCGCCCGGTTTCGAATTTCCGGTCGAAGGCGAGCGCGCGCAATACTACATGCCATTGCATCCGCTCGTTCCCGACAGAGTGAATCGGCGCGATTCGCATTTCGTCCGTATGTTCGGCCGGCTCAAACCGGGTGCGACCGTCGGGGCGTGTACCGCTGAATTAAAAGCCATCGCCGCTCATCTGGCCCAACAGTATCCAGACTCAAATACCGGTCGGACCGCTTTCGCCGTGCGCTTGCATGACGACATCGTCGGCGACGTGCGAGCCGCGCTCGTCATCTTATTGGCTGCTGTGTTTTTCGTCTTGCTGATCGCGTGCGCGAACGTGGCCAATCTGCTGCTGGCTCGCGCGACGGCCCGGCAGCGCGAGATCGCGATCCGCACCGCCCTGGGCGCGAGTCGGGCGCGCATCGTTGGTCAATTGCTCCTGGAGGGATTCCTGCTTGCCCTGCTCGGGGCGGCCGCCGGTTTGTTGATCGCGTGGTGGGGAATGGATCTGTTGCGAGCCTTCGGGCCGGAGGACGTGCCGCGCTTGAGTGAGATTGCGATCAACACGCAACTCTGGTCGTTCACATTGATTGTGGCCGTTGCCAGCACGCTTTTGTTCGCGCTGATCCCGGCCTTGCAGGTCACGCGCTCCAACGTGAATCAATCCCTGCAGGAAGGAAGTCGCGGCGCGGTCGGGCCCGAATCGCACCGGCTGCGCGCCTTGCTCGTGGTTTCGCAAGTTGCCTTGTCCCTTCTCCTCCTCGCCGGTGCGGGTTTGTTGATCAAAAGTTTTGCCAACTTGCGCGCGACCAAACCGGGTTTCGATCCGGACCACGCTGTGACCGTTGCGTTGGTCATGCCCAAGGCGAAATACCCGGACTCGGAGCAACACCGACAATTCTTCGCGCAGATTCTGCCGAAACTGGCCGCGCTCCCCGGCGTGGAGGCGGCTGGCGCGGCCAACCCCATGCCATTCACCGGCAATGATTCGTGGTCATCATTTACGGTCGTGGGGCAGGCGCCGCTCGCACCCGGGACTCATCCGGCCGCGTCTCATTTGGTCGTTACGCCGGATTACTTTCGCGCCATGCACACTCCGCTTCTGGCCGGACGTTTCTTTAATGAGCACGACACGAAAGATTCCACGCCGGTGCTGATCGTGAACGAAGCTTTCGCGAGGAAAGTTTTTCCCGGCAAGGATGCGATTGGGCAGCGCATCGTTATTGATCGGGCCACGCCGTCGCCGCCGGTCGAAATCGTGGGCGTAGTGGCGAGCTCGCTCCACAACTCTCTGGCTCTGGCGGCGGACCCGGAGTTCTACGTTCCTGCGTCGCAGGATCCGGCCCGCTTCATGGGGGAAAG
>JADMIO011011078.1_pt1 | contig 78247 bp, 66 predicted proteins | sample 8958161 | NCBI WGS metagenome assembly JADMIO01 (sample SAMN16585339, study PRJNA669376) | soil metagenome | isolation source: Crop rotation soil | place: USA: Cullars Rotation, Alabama | collected 2011 | reverse complement strand
GCCGCGACTTCAAGTCACGTGAATTCCAAGCTTCGGATCCCACTGTGCTGGAAAGGCGTGCGCGCGATGCGCAGCGCCATCTCGTCGAGCCGCGCGGGCTTCACGTCACCGCGAGCGATCGCCGCGGCGAGCTTGTCCAGGTACTGAATTTTTGCGGGCACCGATACGCCGGTTTCTTGATCCAGGCCGCCGTTCGCGTTCTGCACGGTGTCGTGCTGCGCGCTCCAGTCGCTCATCACGTAGCCGCGGAAACCCCAATCGCGCTTGAGCACCTGGTTGAGCAGCCAGTCGTTTTGGCAGGCCCAAACGCCGTTCACCAGGTTGTAACTGCACATCACCGAGCCCGGATCGCCTTCTTCGATCGCAATCTGGAAGGCGAGCAGATCCGAAATGCGCGCCGCGCCCTCGTCGATCAACACGTTGATCGAGCCGCGCCCCGTCTCCTGATCGTTCAGCGCGAAATGCTTGACCGTGCTGACGATGTGATTCGACTGAATGCCGCGCACGATCGCGCCGACCATCTTGCCCGCGAGCAGCGGATCTTCCCCGCCGTACTCGAAGTTCCTGCCGTTACCCGGATCGCGCAGCAGGTTCACGCCACCCGCGAGCATCACGTTGCAGCCGGTGGCGCGCGCCTCGCTGCCGATCATCGCGCCGCCGCGCTCGGCCAGCGCCGGGTTCCAGGTGGAAGCCGTGAGAATGCCGGACGGGAGCGCCGTGCGCTCGAGCTCGGGCGGCGCCTCGCCCTGCGTGGCGACTCCGCTGCCCGCGTCCATCTGCCACTGCGGAGTGAAGCCGAGCCGCGGCACGCCGCGCACGAGGCCCGCCGACTGCGGGCGCGCCTCGGGAAAGCGGAACTGGTTCCAGTCCTTCTGCACGCCGAAATAGCCGGTCACGAGCGTGAGCTTTTCGTCCTGCGTCATCGCGCGCACGAGCTCGCCCGCACGCTCGTCCGCCGAACGCCGCCGGTCCATCCAGGCCATGCCGCTCGCGTCCGCCTGCACCGGCATCGGTTCACTCGCGCTAGGTGGCGCGGATTTCTTCGCGCGGGGAATGCATGCGAGCGTGAGCGTGCTCGCGAGCAGGGGCAGCGCGAGGTAAACGGGTCGAAGCGTCGACATGGCGCGCATGGTCTAGGAACGCGCGCCGCCGAGCAAGGCCATTTCCCGCCGGGTGGATGCGCAGCGAGGGTGCGGATCGCCCAGGAAGGGGGTAAATTGATGCTCGCCGCGGCGTCACCGGCGAAAGGGAAGTTCTATGCAATACGGGGGGATCTGGCGAAGAGCAACGGCGAACGCGATCGACAACGCGGTGCTCACTCCGCTCGGGGTGGTCGGGCTGGCAGGGTTGGCCGCGCCGCCTGAAATTGCGATTCCGCTGATCGCGTTCTCGCTGTTGCTCATCCTCGCTTATGAAATCGTGCTGACCGCGCTGCTCGGGCGGACGCTCGGCAAGCTGGTGCTCGGCTTGCGCGTGGTGGATCTGGACGCCGAGCCGATTTCTTGGGGCCGAGCGCTGCTCCGCAGCAGCCCGCACATCGCGCTCACGGGGCTCTATTTGGCAATGCTGTCGAGCGTCTTGCTTCACGAGGTGGTCGGCGCTCGCACGCATCCGTATGGCGTCGTCTTCGCGGCTCGCGACGCGATCTGGAACTATTGCCTCGCTTCCATGCTGTGGGCTCTGGCCGACGCGATCGCGCTCTTGATCAGCCGTCGCCGCCGCGCGCTTCACGATCTCATCGCCGGAACCGTGGTGGTCCAAAGTGCGTCCGTTCCGCTTCGCGCCTCTCCGGCCGAAGCCGAAGAGCCGCGCTTCAAGAGTCCACCGCTGGAAGCGTCCATCTGGCCAGAAGACCCGCGCGAGCCGCTCATGCTGGCCGGCCCCGGTCGCACCTTCCCCTGTCCCGAGTGCGATGCGTTCGTGAACTTCGGCGTCAGCGAATGCCGCGAGTGCGGCGAGCGCTTCCACTACGAGGACGGCCGCGCGTACCGCAGTGAAGGGTAGCCGCTACGGCACGCCCTGAAGCGTCGAGTTCGTGATCGTGAGGCTCTTGCAGTTGGTGCCGACGGCGGTGCCCGCGTTCATCATGCCGCCCATGCTCTGGGTCCAGTGACCGCCGGTGTTGCCGGTCATGGTCGTGTCCTTGATGGTGAGCGTGCCGCCGTAGTTGTTGCTGGTGAAAAATAGGCCGCCACCGAAGGCGTTGGTGCCGGCGGCGTTGTTCAAAATCGCGTCGCCGCACAGGAGCACGTTCGCGTCGTTACCGTCGCTGTAAATGGCCCCACCATTGCCCCCCGAGCCGGTCTCGTTCTGGCCGTTGTTCATGTACGAGCACTTGTTCGGCTCGTTGTTGTTGGCGTCGTGGCCCACGGCCTTGTTGTTCTGGAACAGCGAGTTGTAGATCTGGAGCTCGCAGAACAGGCCGCCGACCGCGCCCGCGTTGCTGGCCTGATTGTCTTTGAACGTGCTGTTCGCGATCACCATGCCGTGCTTGCTGCCGATCACGTAGATCGCGCCACCGCCGGTGTCGGGCCCGAGCGGTGCGCCCACGTTGTTCGTGAAGATCGAGTCGATCACGTTCAGGTTGCCGTCGCGCATGTAGAGCGCGCCGCCCTCGCCGTCGTTGTACCCCTGCGAGCAGGGTGCCGGCGCGGTCGGAATCGCTTCCATCGGCGTGGTCTTGCCGCCGGTCACGGTGATGTGCTGGAGCGTCAGGCTGCTCTCGTTCGCCTGGAAATTCCCGCTGTAAAAGCGCATGATTTGCACGGCGCCGCCGCCGTCGAGCGTGATCTTGTTGCCGCCGTCGAGCACGCTGTTCTTGTTGCTCGGAAAGTTGAGCGTCGCCGTCACCAAAATCGTGACCGGACTCGCTCCACAATCGAACGTGATCACGCCGCCCTTGGTGACCGCCGCGTTGAGCGCCGCGAACGTACAGCTCGCCGCGCTGCCCGTACCGACCACCGTAGTCGGCGTCGAAACGTCCGCCGCTTTACCGCGCGCTGGCACGCCGCTCGCGCACGAACCATTCGGGTTCCCCGCCATCGTCCCGCCACCCGTGCCCGCACTACCCGCGCCGCCCGACATACCCGCCGCTCCAGCACCGCCGGACATCCCGGCCGATCCCGAGGCTCCTGCCGATCCCGATCCCGAGGCTCCTGCCGATCCCGATCCCGCTGCTCCCGCCGATCCCGACCCCGAAGCTCCTGCCGATCCCGAAGCTCCGGCCGCTCCCGCTCCCGATCCCGAAGCCCCTGCAGATCCCGAAGCCCCCGCGGATCCCGAAACCCCGGCCGATCCCGAATCCCCACCCGATCCCGATCCCGAAGTCCCCGCCACGCCCGCGCCCAAAGTCCCAGCCACTCCCGACCCCGAGGTCCCCGCAGATCCCGATCCCGCAACCCCTGCCCCTCCCGCAACCCCTGCCCCTCCCGCTGCCCCGGCCGGAGGCGGACTGTTCCCACCGCTACTCCCGCTGCAAGCGGCAATCGAGAAACAGGCGACGGCTCCGCCGAACGCGGCGATCAGGGCTCGAGTCCAGGTCGTATGCGGCATTTTCAGGGCTCCAGCATGAACGTGCCCCGTGCCAACGCGGGTGGTTCACGTGCGCGGCGAAAAATCGCCGCGCACGTGCCAATCCTGGCTACTGGCAGGCCGGAAATTGCAGCCCGGTGTCCTGGTCGGAGGTCGAGCTGGTCGGATGGATCGTGATGCTGCGCCCGCCGGTGTCGGTGAGGACGAGCGTGGCGCCGGCGGCGTTACCCGGGAGCTGCCAGGCACCGTACGAGAGCCGCGTGGCAGCGGCGCCGTTCATGGTCACGCGCTGAATCGGTAGGCGCTCGTTCTCGATGTAAACCTGATCCGGGTTGCCGGACTTGACGCGCACCTTGACCGTGCCGCTCACGTTGCAGGGCACCACCTTCCAGCTCACGCCGCTGCTCGGGTTCCCGACCGGGAAGCCGAGCGCGTCGAACGCCGTCTTGCTCACGTCCAGGTGACCGGCGCTCGCGCACGCGGGGTTCGAATCGATCGGGCATTCGTCGATCACCGTGGCCGTGATCGAGCGACCGTTGTTGGTGTTGGTGATCTGCACGCATGCGCCGCAGTAGTTCGAGTTCGTGAAATTGGAGCTGCTCGCGCCGGGGATCGCCACGAAATAGTCGTTCGGAGTGGCGATGTTGTTGACGGTGTCGTCCGTCCCGCTCTCCGTCCCGAGGTACCCGCAGGCAGTCTGGAAAAAGTTACCGTTGCGCGCGGTACCCTGGCCGAAGAAATACCAGGTGAGCGACTGCTGGCCCGCGCCGAGCGGCGGCGGAAGCGAGCAGCTGGTCGCACCACCCGTACCGCCCGCACCGCCGCCCGACATACCTCCCGCGCCGGCTCCGCTGGTACCGCCTGTGCCACCCGTACCGCCTGTGCCACCGCTGCCGCTCGCGGCGCAGCTAACGGTCGCCTTGTCGACGATCAAGTTGCGATCTTCCGACCCGCTCACTGCGTCGTTCGTGAACGCGATGCTGAGCGGCTTCGTGCCTGCGGTGGTGTTGAAGTTGAAGGTGTAGTTGGCGTAGCCGCTGCTGTTCACCGTGGCCGAGCCGATCTGCGCGCCGTTCACGGATACGACCATGTTCGGCCACACGCCGCCCGCCGGCGTGCCCTTGGCTACGACGGTGATCGTGGTCGCGCCGCCCGCGAAATTCACGTTGCTCGAGATGTTGCCGTTCGACCAGATGTTCCAACCGCTGTCCTGCGCGCCGCCGGTAGAGTGCGTCATCGACTCCGCTTCGATCGTGGCCGGGGTACAGTTGCCGCCGCCGCTCGCTCCGGCGCTACCGCTCGCTCCAGCGCTACCGCTCGCTCCAGCGCTACCGCTCGCTCCAGCGCTACCGCTCGCTCCGCCCTTGCCTCCGGCGCCGGCTCCGCTGCTTCCCGCGCCGCCAGTTGTCCCTGCAGATCCACCGGACCCGGAAGATCCGCCCGATCCGCCGGCGCCCGTGGACCCGGTTTGCGTGACGGAAACGAGCTGCGCCAGGTTGGCCGCGCCGCCGGGGGCCGCGTTGAAGCCAAAGCTGGTCGAGCCGTGCGCCGGGATCGCCGCGTTGTAGCTGAGCGGCGTGAACGTGACCTGACTGCCGCTGACCTGACTGTTCGAGTTCCAGGGGGTTTGGGTGAGCGCCGAGGTCCGCAAATTGGCGACGACCGTCCACGACGTGGTCGGCGTATTGCCGTTGTTCGTGAGGTTGATGTTCGCCGTGTAGCCGCCGCCCCAGTCGCTGAAGCTGAGCGTGGCCGTGAGCGCGCCGTCCGACGAGACCAGCGCCTGCGCAGCGCTCATCGAGCCTTCGGTCTGATGGTCGCCCGTGCCGCAGGCGGCGACGAGCAGCAAGAGCGCGGACAATGCGGACAGCGTGCGACGAATTTTCATGAGCGCAGATCTCCTTCTCGCTTCAGTGTCGTGCACCGTACGAAGCGATTCAGAAAATGAACACCCTGCTTCGACATGCGCATGTCGTTTGTCGGCAGAGCAAAAAATTATTTCGCGCAATGCGTAGCGATGCGCCTCGAGCACTGGAGAAGATCCAAATCTCGAAAAACTTAGGAAAGCTCATTAACCTGCGCGGCACGCGCAATCCGCAGTGCGCGAGTCGAGCACACTCGCCCGGCTTCAGCTGAAATGCACGAGCAGCGCGCTCGGCTCGAGCGCGCAATAGTCGCGGATCACGCGCACCACGCCGGGAACGCGCGCGAGCTCGGCTTCGCCGTGACCGGTTGCAACCGCGATCACCGGCATGCCGGCGCTGCGCGCAGATTCGAGCCCGGGCAGCGAATCTTCGAACGCGAGACAGCGCTCGGGCTCGATGCCGAGCAGCTCGGCCGCGCGCAGATACACCTCCGGGTGCGGCTTACCGTGCGTGATGTGATCGGCGTGCACCACCACCGGGAAGTGCTGCGCGAACGGCAACAGCTCGAATACGAGCTCGACGTTCTGCCCGCCCGCGGACGTGGCCAGCGCCATCGGGATCTCGGCGCGCGCGACCGCAGCCAGAAAAGTGTCGACGCCCGGCAGCGCGACGATCTGCGAGCGGAACTCGCTCCGGTAGAGCTCCTCTTTCGCGTGCGAAAGCTGCTCGACCTCGTCGTCGGCGATCGAACGCGCCAGCGCTTCACGCAAAATCTGATCGTTGGTCTTGCCGTGCATGATGCGCTTGAGCTCGTGGTCCGCGAAGCGCGCGCCGTGTCCCGCCAGAAACTTCGCCCAGGCCGCTTGATGCGCGCCCATGCTGTCGACGAGCGTGCCGTCCATGTCGAAGACGAAAGCAATCGGGCGCGCGCGTTCGGTCATCTCGCGCATCCTAGCCCCGGTATTTACGCCGTCACCACGTAATCCTCTAGCTCACGAAATCCCATGCTCTTGAGCTCCGCGCGGATCAACGTGCGCGCTTCGAGACCGGCGACGGAAACGATCAGCGGTTGGCGCTCGAGCGTGCGCAGGGCAGGCGGTGGGAGCACCGGCGCGCCGTCGATGCGCTGGCCGAGGCGGCCCGGATGGAGCTCGATGATCGCGCTCGGGCGCTTGCCGTGGAGCGCGAGCGCGCGGTTCAAGGCTTTGCCCGTGTCGCCGAAACCCCAGAGCAGGTAGCGCTCGCTCGTCTTCAAGATGCCGCTCGCCAGAAACTCCGCCTTGCACGCCACGAAGCTCTCGAGCGAGCAGCTCGGATGCGTGCGCGAGTAGCGACCCGCTGAGTCTCGCCAATGGTGCTGACGGCGGGGAACCACGCCGAGCCGCGCGCCGGCGGCGAGCAGCCGCAGCACCAGATCATAGTCCTCCGGCCAACCCGTGTCGCGGTAAGCGAAATTCCTCAAGAGCTCCGCGCGGATCGTGAGCGTCGGATGCGCGATCGGACACTCGATCAGGGCCTCGCGCTGCACGTCTTCCGGGCTCACGATCGCGTTCAGCCAGCGCTCGTAGGCCATGCGCTTGGGCGTGAGCCCGCGGCGCGGGAACAGCCGCACGTGGCAACCGACGGCATCGAGCGCGCGCTCTGCTTGGAGCGCGGCGAGCGCGTCGCGCAGGCGATGCCTGGACATCAAGTCGTCGGCGTCCATACGCGCGACGTAGAGCGCGCGGCACTGCTCGCTGCCCACGTTCAGCGCCGCGACCAGACCGAGATGCGGCCGGCGCAGCACTCGGAAGCGCGCATCCTGAGCGGCCACGCGCTCGGCGATCGCGACGCTCGCGTCACGCGAACCGTCGTCGACGACTACGCACTCGAAATCCGGTTCGCTCTGGCGCGCGACACTGCCGAGCGCCGCGCTCAGCGTTTCCGCCGCGTCGAACACGGGCAGCAGAATCGAAATTCTGGGGACGGCTGAGCGGGTCATTCTTTGTAATCAATTGTCAGAGCCACTTTCGGCGCCGACAATCGGTGTCATGCTTGGAGATATGCGGATTGTCTCACGCAAGCGTAGCCTGATTGCGCTGCTCGTGGTGTTCGCGCTCGGCGCGCTCGGCTACCGCCCGCTGACGCGCTATTGGCGCGCCGCCGAGTTTCTCAGCCAGCTCGCCGGGATCGGCAAGCGCGCGCCGGCGCGGGCTGCGCCGCCCGAGGTCGTGTCCGAGGAGCTCACCATCCCGGGTTCGTACGGGCCGATTCGCGCGCGGCTCTACTACCGCGCCGACCAGCCGCGCGGGCCGGGTTTGGTCGTCGGCCACGGCGTGCACTACCGGGGCATCGACGAGCGCCGGCTCGTGCCGTTTGCGCGCGCTCTCGCGCAGGAGGGCCGCGTCGTGCTCACTCCGGAGCTCGCCGAGCTCGCTGATTACCGCATTACCGCGAGCGGCGTGGGCGTGCTGCGCGACGCAGTGGAGTACCTCGCCACACGGCGCGATCACGTGAATGAAGAGCGCATCGGGCTGCTCGGCTTCAGCTTCGCGGGCGGCCTCGCGCTGGTCGCCTCGGCTCTGCCCGAGCTGCACGGCCGTCTGTCGTTCGTGACCAGCGTGGGCGGCCATCAAGATCTATCCCGCGTTCTCCATTTTCTGATCCGCGACGAAATCGCCACTCCGGGCGGCCTCGAGCACGAGAAGGCGCACGACTACGGCCTGGTCGTGCTCGTCTACGACAACCTCGAGCACTTCGTGCCCCCCGCAGATCTGCCTGCCCTGCGCACCGCCGTAAAATACTGGCTCGAAGAAAATCGCGCGCGCGCCTGGGCCGCGGCCAACGCCCGCACCACGCCGGAAGCCGAACGCTTCTGGGAGCTCCTTACGAGCGGCCAGCTGCAAACGCTCGCGCCCCAGCTCGAGGCCCTGCTGGCCTCGCAGGCGGACGCGCTCTCCGCGCTTTCACCCAGCGGGCATTTGCAGCAGATCGACGCGCCCGTCTACCTGCTCCACGGCGCGCACGATTCCGTGATCCCACCTTCCGAAACCGAATGGGGCGATCGCGAGCTCGCGTCGCTGCCCCACGCCGCGCTGGTCTCGCCCCTGATCGAGCACGTCGAGGTCAACGAGCAGAGCGGCGTGCGCGACGAGCTCGCGCTGCTCTCCTTCATGGCTCGCTTGTTCTAGCGTCGCGCTACTGCACGCCGTTCAAGCCTTGCACCGTGGAATTCGCGATCGTGAGGCTCTTGCAGTTCGTCCCGACCGCCGTGCCCGCGTTGTCCATCGCGCCGCTCTGCACGTTGGTCCAATGGCCGCCGGTGTTGCCGGTCATGGTCGTGTCCTGAATGCTCAAGTTGCCGCCATAGTTGTTGCTGGTGAAAAATAGGCCGCCGCCGAACGCCTTCACGCCCGCTGCGTTGTTCAGAATCGCGTCACCGCACAAGAGCACGTCGACGTCGTTGCCGTCGCTGTAGATCGCGCCGCCGTTGCCGCCGGAGCCGATCTCGTTCTGGCCGTTGTTCATGGCCGTGCATTGATCCGGATCGTTGTTGTTGGCATCGTGGCCGATGGCCTGATTGTCGCTGAACAGGCTATCGTAAATCTGCAGCTCCGAGAACAAGCCGCCCACCGCGCCCGCGTTGCTGGCCTGGTTGTTCTTGAACGTGCTGTGCACGATCATCACGCCGTTCTTGCTGCCCAGCACGTAAATCGCGCCGCCGCCCGTGTCGGGGCCGAGCGGCGCCGCCTGGTTGCCCTCGAACAAGCTGTCGATCACGGTCAGCGTGCCGTCGCGCATGTAGAGCGCGCCGCCCTCGCCATCGTTGAAGCCTTGCGAGCAGGGCGCGGGGGCGGTGGGAATCATCTCGGTCGGCGTGGTCTTGCCGTTCTTGAGCGCGATGCGCTGGAGCGTGACGCCGAAGTCCGTGGCCTGGAAATTCGGGCTGTTGAAGTTCAGAATCTGCACCGCGCCGCCGCCGTCGAGCGTGATCTCGCCGTCGCCGTCGATCACGGTGTCCTTGTTGACCGGCAAATTCAGGGTGGCAGTCACGGCGATCGTCGCCGCGCCGCCGCAGTCGAAAGTGATGATGCCGCCCTTCTTGACCGCCGCATCGAGCGCGCTGAACGTGCAGCTGCCGGCGCTGCCCGTACCGACCACGCTGGTCGGGTTCGAAGTATCGACCAACTGCCCGCGCGCGGGGATTGCCGCGCTGCACGCGCCGTCGGGGTTGCCCGTCGGGCCGATCGGGCCTGCGGTATCACCGCCCGCAGTGCCTGCGGTTCCGCTGCCTGCGGTCCCACTGCCCGCGGTCCCACTGCCCGCGGCGCCAGCCGTACCCGCGCCGGCGGCGCCACTCGGTCCCGGCGTGGCCTTGTCGGAAGAACCACAACCCGTCCAGGCCAAGAGGGGTAGCAACAAGAGCGAATACTTCTTCATGCGAAACCTCGCCTCGTGAAATCCTAATGCTCACGATAACCGCTTCGCCTGCGGCCAGTCGTACCAACTCGTTCGAAAACGCTGATTACATTCGATTCTGTCGCACTCGCCCCTACCTCTGAGCCGTTTACCCGGGCTCGTGGAACATCCATGCTTCCATGCTGTCCATGCCCAGGTGAAGCTCGACCTGGTGGTGGCAGTTGGCGCCTGCGTGCTCGCCCTCGGCGCGAAGGCGCGCGCCGATGATCTACACGGCACACGCACGGATCAGGTACGCGAAACCGCGCATCAAATCCGAATCACGCTCGCCCCTACGCACGCCACTCTGCGCGTACGGCGCAGCGTGTTCAACGGCGGTCCGCGCGCCGATCAGGCGACGTTTTCCATCGTCTTACCGCCGCGCGCGGTGGCGACGGGGCTCGCCACACTCGGCAGCCGCGACGGCCGCCCGTTTTGGTTCCGGGGCGAGCTGCTCGAAGCGGAAGAAGCCGCGCGGCAGTACCAGGAGCTGACCGGGTTCGGCGGGCACTACCCGAAAGACCCGGCGCTGCTGTCGTGGATGAGCCAAGAGGATCTTCTGCTCCAGGTATTTCCCTGTCCCGCCGCCGCCAACAAATGGGTGGAGTACACGCTGGAGATGCCCACCGACTACACGCTGGGTCGCTACTACGTGGAGCTGCCACGGCTCGGCACCGACGCGCTCACGGCCAGCGTCGCGGCGTGGCCCGAAGCTCCGGGGGATCGTCTATTCGTGGACGGCTTCGCAGAGCGGCCGGGCGCGCCGATCGCGTTGAACGCAGACAAGAGCGTACGCATCGAGCTCGAGAGCGCGCGGCCGCCGCTCGTGCGCGGTGAGCTCGCCCAATTGGAGCTCACCCGTAACCGCGTGCTGACGCACTACCGCGTCGCCGCCGCCGAGCAGCTCTCGCGCGCGCCGAAAAACGCGCGTATCGTGCTCGTACTGGACGCTTCCCATTCGCTGCCGGCCGACGCGCGCCTCGGGGCGGTCAGCGCGGCGCGCGCGTATCTCTCGAGCTTCGAGGACGCGAGCGTGGAGATCGTCGCCTTCGATCGCCAAATCCACCCTCGCTACGGAAAGCTCGTACCTGCGGCTCGAGCGCTTTCGGATTTGCGCGCGCTGCAGCTCGTGCCCAAGAACGGCAGCCACGTCGATCGCGCGCTCGCCTACGCGGACATGCTGCTGGCGCGTGAACCGGCCGGCGCGGTCAAACGCATCCTGCTGCTCACCGACGCGCTCACGCGCTCCACGCTCACGCCCGACGCGCTGCGATTGGCCGTGGAGAACAGCCACGCACTGGTCCAGGTGGGCGTGATTCGCGCGGGCGGCGTGAGCGTAGAGCGGGACGATGAGCATCCGTGGGCGGGCTTCGCGCGCTCGACCGGAGGCCTGGTCTGGAACACGTACGTGCATGCCGGCGCGTCGCCCAGCGAGGCCGCGCGCGTCTACGACGAGTGGGCGCGACCGAAGGCGCTCGATCACCTGCGGCTCACGCCCGCCAGCGAGGGCGACGGCGGCAATGACACGCTGAGCCTGCGCGAGGGCGAGGCGAAGGACTTGTTCGCGTTCCTGCCGGAGACGAGCCACGCGGCCACCCTGCGCGGCGAGCTCTGGACCGAGCCGATTTCGCTCAGCTTCGCGCCCGACGAGCAGGCCGCGCGGCGCTGGGCGGCGTTCGTGTTCGGCAGCGAGCTCGAGTCCGAGTTGAGCGACGAAGAGCGCCTGCTGCTCGCCCGACACGGCAACGCGGTCTCGCCGGTAACCAGCCTTCTCGCGATCGAGCCTGGCGTGCGCCCGTCCACGGACGGGTTCGATCGCGAAGGGATCGGAGGCTCGCTCGGCTCGGGCATCGGGCTCGGCGGCATCGGCGTGCTCGGTCACGGAGCGGGCATCTCCAACACGGTCGATCGCCGCAAGTATCTCGAGCACGCGCTCCACCAAGCGCTCGCCGGCTGCGGCGGCGCCGAGCGCAATGCCGACGTCGAGCTCGAAACCACACGCGCCGAGATCGTCGACGTGATCGAAACCAAGCTCGCTGGCACCGAGGACCCGAAGCTCGAGCAGTGCCTGCGCGAAGCCGTGTGGGCGCTCGTGCTGCCCGACATTTTTACGGAAGAAAACGCGCGTTGGGCGCTCCGCCTGTGAGCGTCGCACTTCGCCCTCGAAAAGCTGATAGGGTTGGCCGACCTGACAAGGAAGGTCGAATGCCTCAGGATTCGCTGACGCCGGAAGAGTTCGTGGCCGAGCTCGTTACGCTGAAGGATGGCCTGGTCCGAGAGTATTTGGAGTCGCCCAATCTCCACGCGGGCGGCGCCGCGCTCGACGCCATCGGCCTGAGCGGCGAACAGCGTGCCGCGGTCGGCGGCGTGCTCGACGCCATCTTGAAGGACGCGCTCTATACCGTGTTACTGGCACTCGACGGGGAAGCCACGCTCGGCAGCCGCCAGATTCCCTATAAGCTGCTCGACGGCGCCGGCAATGAGCTTTCTGGGCTACTCGAAGGGCCGGCTTACGAGGCTTTTCAGGAGTAGCCGAACGGCCGGAGAGGGCTGCGGTTAACTCGTGCTGCGCGCGATCCGTTGAAACGAAAGTAGACATGCTTTCCCCGGCCCTCTACCGGCAGATCGTCGACGCCGCCTACGAGGGAGTCTGGCTGGTCGACAGCGAAGCGCGCACCACGTTCGTCAACGGGCGCACCGCCGAGCTACTCGGCTACGCGCCGGACGAAATGATCGGGCGGAGCCTGTTCGACTTCATGGACCCTGCCGAGCGCCCGCTGGCCGAGGAGCACCTCTTGCGCCGCAAGCAGCGCATCAGCGAACAGCACGAGTTTCGTTTTCGGCGCAAGGACGGCAAAGAGCTGTGGACGATGGTCGCCGCGAGCCCGCTTCTCGACGACGCCGGCCAGGTCGTCGGCGCGCTCGGACTGCTGACCGACATCACGCGCATGAAGGAAGTGGAGGCGACGCTCGGCCGCAGCGAAACCGAGCTGCGCGCTCTGTTCGACGGCGCGGCGATCGGCATCGCGCTGGTGGACGCACAGGGCCGCTCGGTGCGCAGCAACCCGGCGCTGCAGCGCATGCTCGGCTACTCGGCGGAAGAGCTGCGCGAAATGCCCTTCTCCCGCTTCACGCACCCGGACGACGTAGCCAAGGACGTCGAGCAGCTCGAGCGCATGGCGCGCGGAGAAATCAGCTGGTACCAGCTGGAGAAGCGCTTCATCCAGCGGGACGGCCGGATCATGTGGGGCCGGCTCACGGCTTCCGTGACGCAGCCGAGCTCGGGTGGACCGGTGCTCGGCATCGGCATGGTCGAGGACATCACCGACAAGAAGCGGCTCGAAGCGCAGTTTTACGGCGCGCAGCGCATGGAGAGCCTCGGCACGCTGGCCGGCGGCATCGCCCACGACTTCAACAACATTCTGAGCGCGATCCTGGTCAACGTCACGCTCGCGGCGCACGAGCTCAGCGCCGATCACCGCGCGCACCTCGCATTGGCCGAGATCGAGCAGGCGAGCAAGCGCGCCTCGGCGCTGGTGCGTCAGATCCTCACGTTCAGTCAGCGCGGCAGCCCCGAGCGGCGGCGCATGCAGCTCGAGAGCGCCGCGGAAGAAGCGCTGAACCTCTTGCGCGCCACGTTGCCCGCGTCGATCCGCATTCAGACCTCGTTCGCCTCCGACGCGCCGGAGATCTTCGCGGACGCGACCCAGGTCCACCAGGTGGTGATGAACCTGGGCACGAACGCCGCTCACGCCATGGCCGAACGCGGGGGCGTGCTGCAAATCCGCAGCGAGCCCGCGACCGCGAGCGAGCCACTGAACGGCGTGCACGGGCCGATCCCGCCCGGCAGCTACGCGCGGCTGGTGGTGGCCGACAGCGGCGCCGGCATGGACGCAGAGACACAATCGCGCATCTTCGATCCATTTTTCACGACCAAGGGACCCGGCAAGGGCAGCGGGCTCGGGCTCGCGGTGGTGCACGGCGTGATGCGCGCGCACGGCGGCGGCATCGTGCTCGCGAGCGCGCCCGGCCAGGGCACGCGCTTCGAACTCTATTTCCCGGCTGCTCGCGCCGCGGACGCCGGTCGCTGGGCAGCGTCGTCCCGACCGACTTCACGCGGCAAGGGACAGCGCGTGCTGTGCGTGGACGACGAAGGCGCGATCGTGCGCGCTACCACGCTGCTGTTGCGCGGCATCGGCTACGACGCGGTCGGCTTCACCGATCCGCGCCAGGCGCTCGACGCCGTCGCCGTCTCGCCCGAGAGCTTCCAGGTCGTGCTCAGCGACTGCTCGATGCCCGTGATCTGGGGAATCGATTTCGTACGCGAGCTCCGCCGCCTGCGCTCCGACCTGCCGATCGTGATGACCTCGGGCCTGATCGACGCGAGTTTGCAGAGCTCGCTCCAGGAGCTCGGCGTACGCGAGTTCGTCCCCAAGCCCGCCACGCTCGACGAGCTCAGCGCCGCCATCGCGCGCGCGCTAGAGCGTAGCTCATAACCAGCTCTGCTGGTTATGAGGCGGGCTTCGCACTCTAGTTTATTCAATACGCTCTGGCGCCCTCTAGAAAATCCCGCTGATCGTCGACGGCCCGACTTTGTCCGGGGCCGGACCACCCGCCGCCGAACCGCCGGAGCTGCCGCTTCCGACGCACGCGCCGTCCCTGGGCGTGCAGTGCTTGGCCTGCGCGCAGACGGACGATTGCTGGCAATCACCGGCGGTGAGTGCGACGCATGCGCCGTCCTTGACGGAGCAGGCACCCTCGAGCTTGCAGCGCGCGGCCTTCTTACAGTCGGCGCTGGAGGTCGCGACGCACTGTCCTTCTTTCGCATCGCATTTGCCGCCGTTCGAACAGGCCGGGGAATTTTTGCAGTCGTCCGCGAGCGCTACACAACCACCCGCGTTGACGTGACAGTGAGCGTCGTTCTTGCAAGCGGCGGACGCGGCGCAGTCTTCATTCGTGCTCGCCACGCAACGACCGCCGTCGGGCGTGCACTGGCCGCGCTTGCCGCACGGGCTCTCGGGCTCCGCCTTTGCCTCGAGCGTGCCCGCGCAATGCCTGCGCGAAACGGCGCTGCATTTGCCGTCCTTCATCACGCAGCGCCCCTCGCTCTCGCAGGTCTTGGTGCACTCGGCGTGCACCGATTTGCCGAGATCCACGCAGCTGCCCTGATAGGCGTCACAGGCCGCTGCCTTCTGGCAGTCCTCCGACGCCTTGCAGTCCGCGGAGCTCGCCGCCACGCATGCGCCCTTCTCCGCGTGGCAGCGCCCGTGCAGCTTGCACTGCTCGGAGCCCGCGCAATCCTCCGAACTTACGACCGCGCACAGGCCTTTTTCATCCGGCGTGCACTTGCCGAGCTTCTGGCAATCCGCTTTGGACTTGCAGGCGCCCGCGTCGTCACAGCCGAGCGGCGCGAGCCCGATCGCGAGCAGCGCGAGCGCGGTGCCCAGGATTTTCTTTCCGAACAGTTCGTGGCGCTCACTCATCGGGGTGGAGCGCACGTTAGCAAATAATGGTCAGCCTTTGCGTGGCGGAGGACCGTGCGCGTAGTCCACGGCCAGAATGGACGTCGCCAATGAATCCGGCCGCCCCAAACCTGGGCAAGCCGACCAGAGCTGCAGCGGTTCGTTGCCGTAGCGGATCATTCCGGTGTGATTGCTCTTGTCCGCGTCGAGCTTTGGATCCGGATCGACGAAGCCGAGCCGGCGCCGCACGAGCTCGAGATCCGCCGGATCTCCCGTCAAAAACGACCAACCGGGGCCGACCTTGAAGCGCTTGGCATAGTCGCGCAAAACCTCGGGCGTATCGAGCTCCGGCTTGAGCGAGAAAGAGCACATGAAGATGTCCTTTCCAACGCGTGGCTTGAGCAGCGCCTGCACCTTCACCAGGTTGGCCGTGAGCGGCGTACAGATGCCCTGGCAGGTCGCGTAGAAAAAGTTCATGACCACGATCTTGTCTTTGACCAAGTCGTCGTAGAGACGCACCTTCTCGCCTGCCTGGTTCACGAGCGTCACCTCGGGGAAGTAACGCTTGCGCAAGGTGTCGCGGATGCTGGTCGTGGCCCATACTTTCTGTGCGGGCGCGGCCTGCGGAGTCACGGATTTCGCAGCAGGGTTCGGCATGGTCGGCTCCTCAAGGCGTGCCGGTGGTGTCGCCGGTTTGGTCGACGTCCCAGCGCAGCATCATCATGTGATCTTCGTGCACGACGTTGTGACAGTGCAGCGGATAGCGGCCCTCCCAATCGCGGAAGCGGAAGAACAGCCGAACCTGCTCGCCATGGTGCAGCGGCGCCACGTCCTTGCGTGAGATTTCGAACGGCGGTGGAGCTGCGCCGTTGCGGCTCAAGATCTGGAACTCTTCGAAGTGGATGTGGATCGGGTGCATCCATCCACCGGAGTTGTTCTGCAGCACCCAATTTTCCACGGTGTTTTGCTTCACGCGGAAGCGCACGGTGCTGCAGTCCGCGTCCATCAGCCGGCCGTTGATCATCCACTGCCCGTTGCCGCGCTCGAAGTTGAAGTTACGCGTGACGCGCGGCGCGGCCGTCTTGCTCGGCAGGCTGTAGAAGCGCATCTGGTCCGGCGGCAGGCTGTTGTCGGCGGTGCTGGCGGTGCCCTTGACCCGGAACTGCAGCACGAAGTTGCCGGCGCCCGCGGGCAGCGTGTTGCCGGTCGGACCACGCCCGTCGGTCTGCTCGAGCCGATTCTCGATATAGAGGGTCTTGCCGGCCCACTGTCGGAAATCGATGATGATGTCCCGGCGCTCCGCCACGGCGAGGCCTGTGCTCGTGACGCTGAGTGGGCGCGGCAAGAGGTTACCGTCATTGGCGATCAGCCAGAACGGGATCTGGGTGTTGCTGCCGGCGTCCGTCAAAAACACCTCGTACCAGCGGGAGGGTCCGCTATTGACCAGGCGGAAGCGGTAGCGCCGGGGCTCCACTTCGAAGAACGGCTGGATCTTGCCGTTCACCAGGAATTTGTCGCCCAAAATGCCGTCCAGGTTGAACAGATCGAAGAACATCTGCCCTGTGCTCGGATCGAACACGCGATCGGCGAGCATGAGCGGGACGTCGTACTTGACCGGATCGTAGAAGCTCGAGCCCGGCACACCGGGGATGCGGAAGCCGGTGCGCTCGTCGCCCGTGTCGAACTGGTTGTAGAGCAGGTAAAAGCCGGCGAGCCCCTTGTAGACGTTCTGCGCGGTGAAATCGAGGCGGTGGTCGTGATACCAGAGCGTGCTGAGCGCTTCGTTGATGTCGCCGTCCGGCGTATGGTCGGAGGCGAAGCCGGCGAGCACGTTCGTGTAGTGGTGATCGTAAAATTTGCCGCTCGGAAAGAAGTCGCACGGGAAGCCGTCGCTCTCCGAAGGCGAGTGCAGGTTGTGAAGGTGCGTCGAGACTTCAGGAATGCCGAAGCCGCCGTTCTGTGAAGGTGGCGGTAGATCGTTGAAGTTGCGCACCAGGATCTGTTGGCCGTACTGCGCGTAGTACGTGGGCGCGGGCCAGATACCGTCGTGACCCCAGATGGTCTGGATCGGCAGATCCGGCGACATGGACATTTGCCCCTGGCGCTGGTGCGTTTCGAACTTGAGCTGCGGAACGAACGGAAATTTGCTGGGAAACTTCGTGAATCCCTGATGCGGCCGCGTGCGGCCTTCGCCACCGGCGGTGTTCGGATTGATGGTGGGTGCAGGACCGCTCAGCACGCTCACCGGCCGCCGCACGGGCGGGATTGGCATGGCTTCGATGAACGCGCGCGTGGGCGGGCTGGTGATCGCGCCACCGCCACCACCTCCGCCGCCACCACCTCCGCCTCCCGGACCGCTGTTGCCGGCCCAAGCGACACCGGACGCGTATTGGCTGAGCCCGCTCTTGAAAGCGAGGTAGCCGCTCGCTCCGATCAATCCGTACTTGATCATCTCACGCCGGCTCAAACCGGCGGCAATGATCTCGACTCGATTACGCCGCGCAATCGCGAGCGACTTCTTCTCTCCATAACGAAGGATGCGCATCAATCCACCTCGCGCATTACATACGCGTGATCAACGAAGTGGCATCACGAATTAATGTTCGTGATGCGCGATCAAGAATCGCAAGATTGCTTCTATTGCGTGCCGCCAATCTTGCTTCGGTGATTAAGGCGCTGGCACGTCGACTCAAGCACACGTGCAAAAAGAGCGCACGCGAACCTTACGAGCACGCCCCGGGGCGCAGGGGCGGACTGAGCATTAGTCACATTTCAGTCGAAATTCCTGGGGTGCTGGGGCAACGCCCCGCAACACGACGCGGCTGTCCCGGAACAACTGATCTCGGAATGGAACTGAGAGCGCGGCCCCCACGAGAGCCGGCGGCACGGGCGCCTGCTTTCCAGCAGGTCGAGAGGATCGCCAGGCGCCTCGCGCGGAACACACAAAAGAACCTGGCACGACTCGTCCCAAAGCCACGATCGCTGCCACTTTTCCCGTTGAGATGTGACTAATGGTCAGCGGGGCGGAGCCCCGCAACACGGCAATATCGAATTCGGAAAACAGATCACGGACTGGAAGAGTAGCGAGGCCCGACGAGAGCCGGCGGCACGGGCGCCTGCTTTCCTTCAAGTCGCGCGAGTCGCACGACGTTCCAAACAGATGGGAGGAAACAAAACCCCAAACGAACCCCGTCACACCGGACGTTGTCCGAACGTCTGGTCCTCAGGTTCCCGTTTTCGTCCCGGCCCACCCTTGACGTCGCTATCGTCATATCTATAGATATATCTAACGACATATCGGAAACAATCCAAGTGTTGGATTTTTAAGGATTTACTATGGGAACCGGTTACTGGAACGACGACGATCACTGGTGGATGGGCCGCGGTTGGGGTGGCTTCCGCGGTGGTTGGGGCGGAGGAGGCGGGCCCCGACAGCAGCGCGGACGGGGCTTTTGGTACGAACCGCCGGGCGAGCCTCCGCCGCGCGCCGAGCGCGGAGCCGTCCGCTACATGGTGCTCGAGGCGATCGCCGCGCAGCCGCGACACGGCTACGAAATAATTCAGCACATCGAGCAGCGCGCCGAGGGTGCGTATCGCCCGAGCCCCGGCGTCATTTACCCGACCTTGCAGCTGCTCGAGGAGCTCGGGCACGCGCGCGTGGTCGAGCAAGAGGGCCGCAAGGTCTACGCGATCACAGACGCCGGCCGCACGGAGCTCGAAGCCAACAAGAGCGCGGTCGAAGATTTCTACGCGCGCTTCGGCGAAGAAGAGCCCTGGCAATCGTACGCCGAGGAGTTCGCCGAGCTGATGAAGCGCGTCGGCAAGCTGATGCGCACCTTTCACCGCGGCGCGCACCGAGGCCGGCTCTCGCCCGCGACCATGCGCGCCATCCGCCTGGCTCTGGACGAGGCATTGCGAAAGATCGACGAAGTTTTGAACGGGGACGAGCGCTGAGGGCACCTAGCAAGGAAATGCGATGACTTACGCCCTGCACACTACGGATCTGGCTCGCTTCCTCGCGGAGGCCAGGCGAGCGCCGGATCTCGGCCGCGAAGCCGAGCTCGAGCTCGCCCTGCGCTGGAAGCGCGACGGCGATCGCGCCGCTGCCGAGCAGCTGACGCGCGCACACTTTCGCCACGTGCTGAGCTGCGCGCTCAAATATCGCCGCTACGGGCTGCCGCTCAGCGAGCTGGTCGCCGAGGGCAACTTCGGCGTCGTGCGCGCGCTCGGTAAGTTCGAGCCGGAGCGCGGCATCCGCTTCGCGACTTACGCGGCTTATTGGGTCAAGGCCTACGTGCTCGACTACGTGATTCAGTCGTGGAGCATCGTCGGCGGAGGCTCGGGCCCACTGCGCTCGCGCTTGTTCTTCAAGCTGCGGCGCGAGCGCGTCAAAGTTCAGAACCTGCTCGGGGACGGCGAGTCGAGCGAACGCGCGCTGGCCGAGCGCGTGAACGTCTCCCGCCCCACCCTGCAGGCCATGATCGCGCGCCTCGACGCGCGCGATCTTTCGCTCGACAGCGCCGCTTACGACGACGCGAGCACCACTTACATGGAGCTCCTGCGCTCGGGCGACGATCAAGAGGAACGCTACCGCGAGCATCAGGAGCAGTCCCTCAGACAAGGCCTGGTTTCCCACGCGCTCGCGGACCTCGACCCGCGCGAGCGTTACATCGCCGAGCAGCGCCTGATGGCCGACCGCTCCGAAGAGCTCTCGCTCGCCGAAATCGGCCGCAAGCTCGGCGTCTCCCGCGAGCGCGCACGCCAGCTCGAAGAACGCACCAAGAAGAAGCTACGCGCCCGCATTCCGGCCGAGCTCGCACTGACCGCGTAGTTTGCAGCCAGTTGCGCGGAAAGCGCCGAGCTGGCAAAGATACGGCAACGGTCAACAGGGAGACGCCATGAACCCGTACAATCCGTATGCCGCCCAGCCACAACCCATCCAGGCGCGCGCCGATCTCGACGCTGCTTTCATGCGCAAAGTCTACGGCTACATGGCCGCGGGGCTCTGCGCCACCGGCGTCACCTCGCTGGCGGTCGCCTCGAGCGAGACGCTGATCCAGCTGATCTTCGGCAACCGGGGCGTGTTCATCGGCTTGCTGATCTTGGAGCTGGTGATGGTCGTCGCGTTCACCTCCCTGGCACAGCGCATGAGCGCGGCCGGAGCGGCGGCGCTGTTCTTCAGCTACGCGGTCGTCAACGGGCTCACGCTCGCTTGTATCTTCCTGGTCTACACCTCGTCGTCCATCGCCAGTACCTTCTTCATTACCGGCGGCACGTTCGGCGCGATGAGCGCATACGGATATTTCACCAAGCGCGACCTGACCGGTCTCGGCAGCTTCGCACTGATGGGCCTGTTCGGCCTGATCATCGCCTCGGTGGTGAATCTGTTCCTCGGCAGCCCCATGCTGTACTGGCTGACCACGTTCATGGGCGTGATCATTTTCACCGCGCTCACGGCCTACGACACGCAAAAGCTCCGCGCGCTTCACGCCAGGGGCGCCGGCGACGCCGCCGCAGTGCAAAAGCTCGCGCTGGTTGGCGCACTGGTGCTCTATCTCGACTTCATCAATCTGTTCCTCTACCTCCTGCGCCTATTCGGGCGGCGCCGCTGATCGAGCTGCACATTCGGCGTTTCGCGGAGCAGGATTCGTACGCGCGCCTGACGGAGCTCTTGAACCGCGCCTATGCGCCGCTCGCGGCCATGGGGTTCAATTACACGGGCAGCTACCAGGACGCCGAGGTCACTCGCCAGCGCGCGGCCAAGGGCGAGTGCTACCTCGCGTTCCGTGACGAGAGCCTGGTCGGTACGATCACGGTGGTCCCACCACACGTGCCGTATTCACAGAGCGTTCACGGGGCGCCGGGTGGCGACGGAGGCGCGCCCTGGGGCGGCATGCCGGGTGGGGGCATGCCCATGCCGCCCATGTGGTTTTCGCCCATCTGCTGATCGAGGGTGCGAAGCTCGCCGATCACGGCGTCGTAGTTTTCGAGCATTTCGGTGCAGCGATCGCTCGGGAAGCTCGGAGTGCGTTCCTTGACCAGATCGCACGCCTTGGAGCCGGGCGGCAGATCGCCGCAGAGCTTGCCGACCAGCTTGTCGCACGACGCGCGCGCGGCCTTGAGCTTGGCGAGCGAGGCGGGCACGGTCTGCAGGGCTTGCTCGCACGTACCCGAGGTGAGCAGCGCCGCGACGCCTTTGATTTGACTGCACGCGGCGGATTCCTCACCGCTCGTTGCGCAGAGCTTTTCTTTCCAGGTGGCGCACGGGCCGCTGAGCGCGCTGCCGGCCGGCGCGGCGTCCGCGCGCAGCTTGGACTTGGCCTGAGCGTCGTGCCCGAACCAACCGCCGGCGCCGCCGATCGCGAGCGCGGCGATCGCGAGCATCCAAGCGGGTGAGCCGCCGCGCGGCGGGGGCGGAGGCGGCGTGGCGCGCTTCTTCGACTTGGTGCGGGCGCCTGCGCTCTTCTTCTTGGGAGCTTCGCTGCGCTCGGGGTCGGATTTGCGCTCCTCGGATTCGGCGCGCTCTTCGGACTCCTCGCGCTCTTCCGGCGCGTCGTCTTGTTCGCTCATGGGGCGACACCGTTAAGGGAGATCCGGGCGCGTGACCAGCAAAAGCGCGGGTGTGTTGAGAAATGCGGCAAAAGCACCGAATATTGCCGCCCGGTGCGATTGACTTGCTGCGCCGAGCGGGCGGACCATGAGCTTTTCGCGTCTCATGGAGCCCCGATGAAGAGCTTACGAGCCGGCACGATTGCAGCGCTGCTCGCGCTCACCACGAGCTGCGGCGGAGATGATTTCACGGGCGGGAGCCAAGCGAACGGCGGCGGCGCGGGTGCGAGCGGCGCAGCAGGTGCGAGCGGCACTGCGGGCGCGAGCGGCAGCAGCGCAGGTGCAAGCGGAAGCGCGGGCGCGAGCGGAGTGGCGGGTCTCGGCGGGCTCGGCGGCGTTGCGGGCGTGGCCGGCATCGCAGGCCTCAGCGGTAGCGCAGGCACCGGCGGCGAAAAGACCTGCAGCTACTCACCGAACTCGGACACCTGCGGCACGGGTCAATATTGCAATGCCGTCGGTTGCGGCATGGGCACGTGCGCGCCGCTCGGCCCGACGCAGACGAGCGATCGCACTCCCGTTTGCGGCTGCGACCACGTCACGTATTGGAACAAGAGCCTCGCGGCGCGCGCCGGCGTACCCGTGATGAAAACGGGCGAGTGCACGGGTTCCGACGCCGCGAGCTGCGGCGGATTCGCGAGCTTGGATTGCCCTGGTGCAGCCAAGTGCAATTATCGTATTTCTGGGAGCGCCGACTGCGGCGGCTCCGATCTCTCGGGCGCGTGCTGGGTGGTGCCTCAGGTGTGTCCCACCATGACCGGGTTTGGACCGCAAGATCGCGCCTGCAACGCGACGGCGTGCATGGACGAGTGCGCGCTGATCCAGGGAGGTCAGCCCTGGTACCACGACAGCAGCTGCCCGCAGTAGCGAGCTACTTGGTGCCCGGGCGCGGTCGCATGGCGGCCGCGAGCGCCGCGGTCAAGCGCTGCTCGGCCTTGGCCCGCCGCGCAGGCACGGCCTTCTTGGCTTCTCGCAGGAGCGAGCGCAGGTGGCCGCGCTCCGCGCCGGGTTGTTCGGCGACGAACGCGTCGAGCGCCGGATCACCTTCCGATAGCAGGCGCACGGTCCATTCGGCCTCGGCGCTCGGGCCCGCTCCCTCGCGCACGGGTAACGTGGTGCCGTGGAGCATCAGGTGCTGGAGGCGCGTGCGGAGCGAGAACCAATCGTGCTCGCGGAGCTCGCGGCGTATCAGCCGCAGCTGGCGATTGCGCGCAGGGCCGACCTTCATGGCGCGCGCGTCCATCACCACGTCGAACACGGACTCCGGCAGCTCGAGCGCGTGCAGCTTGGATTCGCCCACCTCGACCAGCTCGTCCGCGAGCCGCGCGAGGATCTCCTCTACGACGGCGCGCGAACGCTTGGTATCGCTGCGCGAGCGCACGTCACGATCGTCCGCGCGGACGCGCTCTTGTTCCGAGAGGATATCCTCGAGGCTGCGAACCATGGAGCGCCTTGTCTAGCACCGCTTGCGCAGAAGGTGCGGCGGGTGCAAAATCAGCGATCTTGACGCTCTTTCAACGGCTTCTTTTGGCGCCCGGCGCGCTGGTCGCGGGTGCGCTCGCCGGCTGCGGAGGCGGGAGCGACGCTGGCAGCGCCCCGGAGCCGCCCCCGCCCCCGTACTACTCCACCGATCCGAGCGAGTTCTTCGGCGCGCCGCGCTGCGCGGGGCTCGGCCTCGCGCTGTGCGACGACTTCGAAACGGCGAGCTTCGACACGAGCACTTGGCAGCTGGTCGGGCAGGTCGCGCCCGCGCTGGATACGGCGCACGCTGCGCGCGGCGCGCAATCCGCGCACTTTCACGCGGACGACAACGGACACTCGTACCTGCTCGAGACGCGCACGTTCCCCGCCATGAACAATTCGTTCTGGGGTCGTATGTTCGTGTACGTCGACGCGCTGCCGGTCACGCCGGACTACGCGCACTTCACGTTCGTCGAAGCCGCCGGCACGGGTAACGGCTCGAAGGTGCGCGAAGGTGGCCAGTACCGCAAATTCGGCGCGGGCAGCGACGGTGGCCCCACCGGCGACTGGACCAACGTGGATCGCGACGCCGTCAACGGTCTCGTCCCGCAGGTCCCTGAACGAACCTGGTTCTGCCTCGAATGGCAGTACTCCGGCGCCAGCAACGAAACCCACCTTTTCTGGGACGGCAAAGAGCGCCCGTCGCTAGCCACCTACCCCGACGTCGCGCGCGGCGGCACTCAAGGCGTGCCCTACATCCTCCCCGATTTTACCTCGCTCTGGGTCGGCTGGTACATGTACCAAACGAGCCCGATGCCCGATCACTACGACGTCTGGATCGACGAGGTCGCCCTCGACGCGCAGCGCATCGGCTGCAGCCGCTAGCGATTTCGTGATCCCAAAGGCCCGATGGCCCCATCACCATTCGATGGGCTGTCGTCAAATTCGGATTGCTGTTTCAACTGGCTGCGCGCTGGCCTTGCTTGCTGTCTGGACTCGACCTGCCGCGGCGGCGCCGCCGGTGCCGTCGGGCGGTCACCCGCGCCTGTTCATGAGCGCCGACGAAATCACGGCTTTCAAGGCTACGGCCAAGCAGTCGGGCTCGGCCGCCAAGGGCTTCGTCGATCGCTGCCAGGAGACGCTCGACCACCCCGAGTACTACACGGAGCGCGGCGGCGTGGACGGCGATACCTGGCCGGGCGCGGCGATGGCCTGCGCGTTCTCCTACACTGTCACACAGAATGCGCAGCACCTCACGCAGGCCATCAAGTACTGGCACGCCGCGCTCGAAGACGACCAGGCGCTCGGCGACAAGCTCGCGTGCGTTGCGGGCGTATCCACCGGCTGGCAGAGCTGGGCGGAGAGCGGCAACGGCGACACGCCGGCGATCCTGAAGACCATCACGCACGACACCGGTTACCCAATCCGCTGGTACGGCCCGGACATCGCGCTCACTTACGACTGGCTGTATTCGGCGCCAGGCGTGGACGCAGGGCTACTGGCGCAGACGCGGACCTGCCTCACGAACTGGCTCGATTGGTACAGCCAATACGGCTATCACCACGATCAGCCGGGCGCGAATTACGGCGCAGGCTTCGTGATCGCCAAGACCTTCGGCGCGATCGCGCTCGGCAACGATGCCGGCGGCGACGGCCACCATTGGACCGAAGTGGTCGACAAGGTGTTCGGCCAGGAGCTGGTCGGCGACGGGCTCAAAGGTCAGTCGGGTAAGCTCGGCGATCCGGTGGGCGTGCTCGTAGGCGGCGATTGGCCGGAAGGCTGGCAATACGGACCGCTCAGCATCAGCGAGTACGCCGTGGCCGCGCGCGCGCTCGAGCAGTACGGCGCGCCGCAGCCCGAAATGGACGCCTGGACGAACAGCCTGGCGCTGCGCGCGATCTACGCCACCGTGCCCGCAGGCGACGGCATGTGGGTCGGTGGCGACTTCGACTCCGACGAGGTCTATCGCGATCCGGTCGGCTACGCGGCGGTGATGGCCGGCCCCTCGAGCGACGAGATCGCTGGCTACGCGGCGTTCGAGGCGCAGAAGCTCGGCGGCTTCGGCTCGTTCTTCTACGACGCGCTCGCTGAAATTCGCCAGGCCACCCCCATGGATTTCCGCGCGCAATCGACGTCGCCGCCGCTCTGGTACCTATCGCGAGGTACGCGCACGCTGTACGCGCGCACGAGCTGGGATCCGAGCGCATTTTACGGGGTTTTCGAGTCGTCGCCGGAAACGGTGGACGACCATCACCATTTCTCGTCGTCGAACTTCGCGTTCAGCCGTGGCGCCGATCACCTGATCGTCGATCCTTCGTACTACGGTTGTCGCAGCACGCTGCCCACGAACGCCCTCACCGCCGACTCCGACGTCGTGATGGGCGACTACAAGCCGAGCCAGACGCCGTGGAGCGAGGCCGACTTGCCCTGGGCGCGCGCGTCGGACAGCGCGCTCTACGCGGCGCGCAGCGACTTTGCCAAGGCCTTCAACTACGCGAGCAGCGACAGTGACATCCCCTACGCGCACCGCGAGTGGGTATTTTTGCCCGAAGGCGAGATGGTCACGATTGACCGCGTGCGCACGGGCGCGGCCAACAAGTTCATGTACGTGAACTTCCACGCCAACACGGCGGGTTCGCTGATGCTCAACGGCGGCGTCGCGACCGGCACGGTCGGCGGTTCCAAGCTCGTGATCCACGGCATCTACCTGAGCGGAGCGTTCCCCTCGCTCTCGAAACCGCCGATCGAAGACGGCAATTGCTACGACGGCACCTGCATCAACGTGCGCTTCCCGGTCGACGAGTACTCGGTCAAGGTTCCCGGGCCGTTCGCGGTCGCGATCCACGCGATCGACGGCCTGGGCGCGAGCGAGGATCCTGCCCAAATTGGCTCGCTCAACGACGACAACTTCGACCCCGAGCCCAAGCAGAACACGGGTGTAATCGGCGCCGCCGTCTACCGCAGCATGAAGCAGAGCTACGTCGTCGCCTCGAGCGCACAGGACGGCGCCTCCGGCGCGAGCATGAGCTACGGCATCCCCGCGGCCGACCCCGCGCGCCACGTCGTGTTCGATGCGCCCGAAGCCTCCGACGGCTCCTCCAGCGTCGCGGCCGTGGCGCAAGGCGGTCGCTGCGTGCTCACGATCACGCCCGGCTCCGGCGGCGGCATCACCGGCCACCCGCTCATGTTCCAAACCGACAGCGCCACCAATGGCTGCACCGTCACCGCCAGCACCGACGTCGGCTCCGCCCAACCTCCCCCCGGCGGCGGCGTCGATCCCATCGGCCAAAATCCCAACACCGGCGGCACCGGCGCAGCCGCGAAGGACAAATCTGGCTGTGGCTGCCGAGTTGCGAGCGCCAACGGACCCCGAGAGCTCGCGTGGCTCGGCTTGCTCGCAGCGAGCGTGCTCACGGTGCGCATCCGCAGCGCCCGAGCACGCCGCACGGCACGGCACGGGTAGCGCCTCAAAAACGTTATACTCCAGTCTTTAAAACTTGGTTTCTAAGCTTTAGCCCCTCCGGGGCGCGGCGCTGAGCCGCTCGATTTTCGTCCCCGAGCTTGGAGCGTTGGATATAAGCTCCGAGCGCGGTCTCGAGCTCCTACGGCAGCCTCTGCATTCGGACGTGCCACCGCGCCCGCCCAGCATCGAGCGCCCGCCCTGGTTCGATCCGTCTTCCAACGGGCGCCCAGCGAACGCACCTGGCTTGGGCTGCTCGCGGCGCGCATGGTGGCGGCGCGTGTGGCGCAGTGCCCGGGCGCGCCATTGCGCGGGCGGGGGCTTCTCGGAATCGTTATATCCGGACGCTAAAGCGGAGGTTATGGTTTTTTGGCGGCACCGGCGGCAGCACTGGGGACGCCGGCGCTCGGATGTGCGAGTGGACGGTGGCTCGCATCGAATTTGCATCTCGGGCCGGCATGCCCGATCCAGCAACCAAGAAGAAGGCCGAGCGCGATCTCGCCCAGGGAAAATCTGCGTCTACTGCAGCTGGCGAGTTCGTGCGCGAAGAGATTCACCACATTCGCGAAGGGAAGCACGGCGCGCGGAACGCCAAGCAAGCCATCGCGATCGGACTCTCGAAGGCGCGCCGCGCCGGCATCGAGGTGCAGCCTGGTGAGACCGCCAGCAAGCGCACGCGCCGCAAGGCGGCTCAGGACAGCGCGCGAGCCGGCAAGCCGAAAAACCCGCGGCGCGCGCGCGCGAGCTTGGAAGCCCGCGAGCAGGAACCGACGAGTAGCGCCTCCAAACAGGCCCTCTCGCGCCAGGCGCGCTCCTCCGCCGAACGCCGCCGCAAGGCCGGCGGCCGCACGTCACCCACCGCGACGGCGCAGCGCGCAGCCCGGTCGCGCAAGAACCGCAAGGGACGGAGCGCTCGCTCGGCGGCAGCCTAGCTCCAACGGTGAGCCGCCGTTCCGCATTGCCCCGGTGAGGCGGTTCGGCGGCTGCCAGGGAAGCGCCAGCGCCCGATGCTATATGGGCGCCAATGCCCAAGGCGCCGCTCAAGCTCCAGACGACCACCCTCTGGTCCTACCCGTCGCAGCAATTCGACGCGCGCCACGAGCAGCAGCACCAGGGTTACCGCGGCGCGACGCCGGATTACATCCTTTGGAACCTGCTATCTCGCTACACGAGACCCAAGGATCTCGTGGTGGATCCGATGTGCGGCAGCGGAACCACGGTCGTCGTCGCGCGTGAGATGCAGCGGCGGGCGCTCGGCTACGACTTGCAGCCGCACCACCCGGACGTCTTTCGCGCGGACGCGCGCAAGCTCCCGCTCGAGACCGAAAAGGCCGACTTCTGCTTCGTCGATCCGCCGTACTCGGATCACATCCGTTATTCGGGGCAGAAGGAGTGCATCGGCGAGCTCTCCGCGCTCAAGGAAGAGTACTACGAGTCGATGGCGCGCGTTTTCGCGGAGCTCACGCGCGTGCTCCGCCCCGAGCGGTACCTCGGCGTATACGTGCACGACTCGTACGAGAAGGGCAAACCCTTCATGCCCATCGGCTACCGCTTCTTCGCGATGCTCTCGGAAAAGCTCACGCCCGTGGACGCGATCGCGATCACGCGCAACAACAAGACCCTGCTACGCAATCATTTTCACACCGCCGCGGTCGAGCACAATTACTACTTGCGAGGCTTCGGGCATCTGCTCATCTTTTACAAGCCGAGCGCGAAGAACCCGCTACCGATCGACCGGCGAGATCCCGCCGAGCGCGCTGCGCAGATTGCGGCGTTCGAGATTTTGCACGGGAAAGCGCAAGGCGAAGAGCGCGCGGCACCCCAGCGAAGCGGCGACGGGCAGCGGCATTTCAAACGCGGGCCGCGGCGGCCTCGCTGAGCTTCAACGGGCATGCATCGCACTCCCTCCCGACCCGCAGCCCTCGCGCTTGCGCTCGCCCTCACTCTCACTTTTCACGCTCTCCCGCCTCTGCTGACACTGGCATCCCCACGCTCGTGTTCATCTGGCCCAGCCTGTGGATCACCTGCCGCTCCGTGATAGCTATCCTGTCTTCGCGCAAAGAACCGTAGCCCCATACCGCCCATGGATTTCGACCGCGCACTCGCAGCTTCTCTCGGGTTCCCACGACCGCAATACACCGCCGTAGAGCGCGAGCGACGCTGGCTATGCCGAGAGGTGCCACGCGACCTGGTTCGCGAAACATGGACGGTCACGGATCTGTACGTGACGGGAACGCGCTTGAGGCTGAGAGAAATGCGCCGAATTGACGGCAGCGAGTCGATGCTCAAACTGAGCCGCAAGGCCGACGTCGACGACCGCACGCGGCTGATCACCTCGATCTACCTGTCGGATGAAGAGTTCGCAGTGCTGGCGGCCGCGCTACGCGGGCAGAAGCTGACCAAGATTCGGCATCGTTTGAGAGCGCCGGAGGGCGTGCTGATGTCCGTGGACGAGCTTCAGGGGACGCTCACGGGGCTACTATTGTGTGAGGCCGAGTTCAAGACCGAAGACGCCCTGAAGGCCTTCGAGATGCCGGAGTTTTGTGAGCGAGAGGTGACCGGTGACGACGCCTGTACCGGCATTGCCCTCGCCGGCCGCGCTCAACAATAGGCGCGGCGAAAACTGCGTCGGCAATCCCTCGGCCTTCGCGGCGCGCGTGGGTGCCCAAGGCGTTGCGGCCGCGACTACTGCGCGACGCACGCGCCGCCCGAGCACTTGAAGCCTGTCGCGCAATCCGTACCGCTGCAACACGGCTGATTGAGGGAGCCGCAGGTGCCGAAGCATTTGAAAGAGGTGCGGACGCTGCCGTCGTGGCGGACGCACGCTTGTCCCGTGTTGCAAGTCAATGCGGCATCGAGACAGCCTCCGCCGCCGGGACAACAGCACGGTTGCCCCTCGCCGCCACAGGAGGCGCAGCGGTTCGGGCCCGAGGACTGCAGCGTGCAGGTCATGCCCGAATTGCAGATATCGTGGTAGGTGGCGGAGCCGCAGCACAGCTCTCCCCCTCCGCCGCACTCCGTGCACATGCCGTACTGCGCCCCCGCGGGGGTCGTCGTGTAGTCGCACTCGGAGTTGCGGCGGTCGCACTGCGAGTCAGTGACCGCCAATTTGTACGCCGTCGACGGGCAGCAGGGCGAACCGAGCGCGCCGCAGGGTGTGCAAGCGCCGCTTGCGCAATACGAAAAATCGCGACAGCCGTCAGTGTGGCCCTTGGCGACCGTGTGATCGCAGCACGGCTTGCCAGGGACGCCGCACGCGGCCGTGCACTTGCCGCCCACGCACGCCTCGTCCATTCCGCACGCGCTCCGCCCCGGCTCAGTGCAGCACGCGAGCCCGTCCGCGCCGCACGGCTTGCCGGCCATCCACGCGCAGGTCGCGCCGCACACCTTGCCCCCGTGCGAATCGACTTCTTGTGCCGTGGAGCCGCCGTCGTCGCAGGCCTCGTACGGTGCGTCGATTGAGCCGTCCCCGCAATAATGACCGGAAGTCTGGCTCAGCTTGCAGTCCGACGTACAGATCGTGCAGGTCTTCTGACCATAGCTGCAGCCCGCCTGAGTCAATCCCGCGTCGTCGCACTCCTCTCCGGCCTGCACCACGCCGTCCCCGCAGAAGCCGGCGAGGGCCGCCCTCGGCGCGCCGCTCGCGATCCAGCGCAAGATGGTCTGCAAATCCGGATCCGCCCAGCTACCGAACGTGACCGACGGCTTACCGTGAGTTTCGGCGGTGTCGACCGTCAGCGCGGCGAGCAGCGACAGCGCGGGTTCGTCCACGCATACGCGGCGCGGGCCGTTCGCGCAGCCGACGCCCTCGTTCACCAGGCTCGCGTACGCCGCAGCACGCCCACCCGCGAGCACGAGCGACGTGCCGGTGCCGCGCGGATCGACGTCCCCGCTGCCGGTCGCGAAGTGACAGGCATTGCAGCCCGCGCGTTGCAGCACGGCGCGCACGTCGTCGAACCCGACCGGCGACGTCGGGTACCTCGGCTCGCACGCGGCCGTCGCCGGATTGCACCAGCTGTCGCCAGCGCACTGGCACGACAGCGTACAACCGCCGCCGCCCGAGCCGCTCGTGCCTGCGCCCGCACTGCCGGAGCCTCCCGCGCTGCCCGCGCCCCCAGAAGTTCCGGCGCTGCCCGCGGCTCCGGCTCCTCCCGCGCTACCGCCGACTCCCGAGCCGCCGGCGTCACCCGACGAGCCGGACGTACCCAGGTTCCCCGACGAACCTGCCGAGCCTGCCGTCCCCAAGCTACCCGAGGATCCCGAAGTACCCACGTTGCCCGCGGAGCCTCCACTATCGGCGCCGCTCGCGGCACCCACTCCGGCGTCGGCGGCAGCAGGCGTCGAGGCTCCGGAATCACCGCCGCAAGCCTCGAGCCCCATAGCGCCGAACAGCGCCATCGAGGCTAACGCCACCAGCGCCTGACGCGGGCGTCTGCGAGACAGCAGCAGCAACGGCAGCAAGCCGACCAACCCGAACAACGCGAACAGGTTCGGCGAGCGCGGCGGCGGGCGGCGTAAATCGGCCACACCGAGCGGCCTCGCCAGCGCGGCCGCGTTCGGGCAAGTGCAGATGTGCGTGCCGGGCAGGTTGCTGCACGCGCTCCCACCGCAACTGTCGCTCTGGCATTCGTCGACGTCGGCGCAAGTCTGCCCGTTGCCGGTAAATCCCGACCGGCACGCGCAGCCGCTGCCCGCGCACACGGCGAACGGGGCGCAGCCGACGTCGCATGCCTTGGGTTTGCAGCCGCTGATACCGTCCCCGATGGTTCCGCTCGGGCACGCGCTGCACGAGAAAGTGCCGGGCGCGTTCGTGCACACCGTGGCGGGATCACAGCCGCCGTTGTCCGTCGCGCACTCGTCGACGTCGGCACATGCTCGCCCGTCGGGCTTCTGGCTCGGATCCTTATAGCCTGCGGGGCACGCTCCACACGTGGCGGTGTCGTATTGCAGCGCACAGCTGACGAGCGGCGAGCACGTCGGCGAGCCGCTCGGCGCGACGCACACGTCACTGCGCGTGCAGCCGACGGGCTGCTTACCGTCGCCGAAATATCCGGCGTTGCACGGACAACTGTAGCCACCCTCGGCTTCCACACAGGTCGAGTTCGCCGCGCAATTACCGTTGTTCGTGGCGCACTCGTGAATGTCGCCGCATTTGCCCGAAGCGTCGACGGCGAAGCCACTCGGACAAGCGCACCCGCTGCCAATCGACACGAAGGTCGGGTCACACTTGCAGGTGCGAGTGCCCGGCGTGTTCGTACACGTCGAATGTGCGCCGCAGCCCCCGTTGTCCGTCAGACACTCGTTGATATCGTCGCAGCGGAAGGTCGAGCCTGAAACGACGGGCTCGAATCCACTGTAGCAGGTACAGCTGGCACCCCCGTTTTCCTGGCAGCGCGCATTCGCAGGGCAGGTCGCGCTCTGACATGCGTCCGGAACCGCAGGCTGACGCCCTTCGCTGAGCTCCTGCGCGTTGGCCGTGCCGTCGCCGTCCGTATCAGCCGCCCGCAGAGCGCCGCAGCCGTCGGACAACCAGCTCATGCCGGACTTCAGCGCGCTCAGGCAACTCGTGCCGGCACACGGCTTTTGTGCGCTGCCGCAGATCGCCGCGCCGAACGCGTTGAACTTAGCCGTAGTTGGGTCCGTGTGGCAGGTGAAGCAGCTCGGCCCCCCGCCAAAGTTACCAGCGATGGTCGGGTTGGCGCGCGCCCCCCGGACCAGGAAGCTCAGCGCCAACAGGCAGCTCACCACCTGAATCAACCGCTGGAGCCGCGTGAGCGTGGGGCGACCCGGGATGCGCAGACCGTCAGGTGATTCGAGGCTCAGAGCAGTTTCACTTTCCAAGGCGAACTCTCCCAGCGCTCCTCGTCGATTGGTTCTACACGCGCGTCAAGAGCTGCCCTCCGCAACGTGCTCATGCCGTGAAACAGGGCACGGACATGCCGGCTTCCCTGCCGTCGCTCAGCGGCCCTTCCGTCACTTTTGTGTGGCGGGCTCTTCCTCCGCCACCGGCACTGCGCTCGGCGCGAGCACCACGAGCGGCTTGCCGAAGATCCGCTCGATCTCCCCGAAGGTCCATCGACCGGTCTCCTCTGCGCCCACGCCGTCCGGGTGCAATCCATCCGGGCGAATCGGTTCGCCTTTAGAGAACAGGTTGCACTCGCTCGTCGGGCAGAGGTAGTGCGCGAGGTCGATCAGCGGGATGCTGCGATCTTTTGCGGCGCCGACCAGGATTTCGTTGAAGCAGTCGATGGTCTCCAGCGTGTCTTCGCCGCGCCAGCGTCCGAGCGGATATGCGGTCGTCAGCATGGCGATCTGGCCTGCGTTGCCGGCGATGCCGTCGAGCAGCTCGTGCAGGCGATGGCCGTAGGCCTTTTTGAAGGGGACGTCGCAGGCGCGCAGGTATTTTCCGTCGACGACTACCTGCGAGAAGAAGCCACCGCCGAGCACGATCAGCGTGACGTCGGGCTTGAGCACGTTCACGTCCTTCACCCAGTCGGCGGCGCAGCCTTTCCCCGGCTCGGACGGGCCGCTTTCCCCGAATTTGTTCACGGTGAAGTTCGTGAGCAGGCTGCAATCGCCCACACTGCGCTCGGCCACGAACGAGCCGAATTCGTCCTGACGGTAGCGCAGCACCAGGCCCAGTTTCCCCGCCACCGAATCGCCGAGCACGAGCACGCGGCGAGTCCCAGGCTTGAGCTCGCTCTTGACCGGCAAGTCCCGCTGGTCCACCGAGAAGGGCGTGGGCCAACGCGACGCGACGACGGGCGGCGGAGGTGGCGGAGGTGGGCGCTTCGTGCCGGCGAAAACCGCCGCTAGCGCGACGGCAAAGCTCGCGGGCACCACGACGTAGGCCTTGCCCCACGGCAGTCCGCGCGCACGGATCGGCTGTTCCAGGAATTTGAACGACGCTGCCGCCACCGCGAGCGTCAATGCGACGCGCATTGCGTTCAGCACTAGCGGCTGCTGCACGTGCGTCGACTCCACCGTGAGCGCGCAGTCGATCGGCCAGTGCCACAAGTAGACGCCGTAGCTGATCGTTCCCGCGTAGCGCAGCGGTCTTAACGAAAGCAGCCGCGCCGTGATTCCCTCGGGCACCGCTGCCGCGCACGCGATCAGCGCCAAGCAGGCGAGCTCGCACAGCCAAAATCCGCCGCGATAGAGCAGCGCGCCCTGACCATCCAGCGTCGCGCACAGCGCGGCAATGATCCCCAAACCCAAAATCCCAAAAGCGTCGAGCGCCTTCCCCTTTGCGTCCTCGATCTTCATGCCGGAACGCAGAGTCAGCGCGAGCCATGCTCCGCATAAAATCGCCGCAGCGCGCGTGTCGGTTCCGAAGTACGCGCGGTTGGTGTTGGCGGGGTTGAACAACGCGAGCAGCGCACCCGCGGACGCGAAGAACAATGCGACCGTTACGCCGCGCAATACACGCTCACCCCTTTGCCCCGAATCGCCCTTCGCCCCGCGCCACCACACCAAAATCGCGGTCACCAGGAGCGGCCAGAGCACGTAAAACTGCTCTTCGATCGACAAGCTCCAGGTGTGCGCCAGCGGCGACGGCGCTGCGAACAATTGCCAGTAGCTCTTGTGCGACAGAATGTTCCGCCAGTTGGCGACGTACGCGAGCGTCGCTATCGCATCCGCACGCAAGCCCGCGAGCTCGTCACGCTTCGCGACCCACCGTCCATAGATCGCCACCACCGGCATGAGCGCCAACAGAGCCGGAAAAAGCCGCCGCGCGCGCCGCACCCAAAAGTTCTTCAGATCGATCCCACCCGTCGCCCTGCTCTCGTTCAACAAAATCCCCGTGATCAGGAATCCGGAGAGGACGAAAAACACATCCACCCCGAGGTACCCACCTCGCAGCGCGCCGTCCGCGTGGAACGCCACGACCGCGATCACCGCGAGGCCGCGCAGGCCGTCCAACCCTGGGAGGTGTGTGTGGTGCCGCGGACGCGGCGCGTCCGAGTCGGCGGGCATCGGCGGCGGAGGGTAGACGTGCGGGGAGCAAATATCTAGAATGCGCGTGAGGAGAAAATCGTGCAATTTGCGCGTGGGCGAAATTTTGGGTGGGTCGCGCTGCTCGCGCTGGTCGGCGCGTTTGCTGCGGCGTGCGGCTCGAGCGAAAGCGGAGCGGGCGCTGCGCCGGGCAACGCGGGCGCGGCGGGCTCGAGCGCTGCAGGTACCGCGGGCGCGGCGGGTTCGGGCACTGCCGGGGCTGGCACCGCCGGCAGCGCAGGCTCGGGGGTTGCCGGCGCGAGCGGCTCCTCCGGCTCCGCAGGGGTGGGCGGCATGGGCGTAGAGCCGGGAAGCCCGGTGATTTTCTACACGGATCTGGCTTCAGCACCGGCCGGCGCGTATGTCACCGTGTTCGGGCGCGGGTTCGGGAGCAGCGCAGGCGCGACGGGCAATGTCACTCTAGGGAGTGATGCGTGCACCACGCTGAGCTGGAGCGATACGGAGATCGAATTCAAGCTGCCGGCGAGCGCCACGGCAGGGGATCTGGTGGTGCACACCAGCGCGGGGGATTCGCCCGGCATGGCGCTCGGCGTGCACACGGGAAAGCTGTACTTCGTCGCGGCGAACGGGAACGACACCTGGTCCGGCACACTCGAGGCCCCCGCAGGCAGTGACGGGCCCTTCAAAACGCTCGGGCGCGGGCGCGATGCGCTGGCCGCTGGCGACGTGCTCTATTTGCGCGGGCAGACGTTCACGGCGGAGGACAATTTCAACGCGGTGTTGTCACTGTATGACGTGCCCACGGGTACTGCCGCAAAGCCCGTCGCGATCGTCTCTTATCCGGGCGAGCCGGCGACGCTCGGCGATGCCACGCTCGCGCGCGGAATTTCCATGTACCGCGGCGACAACGCGCAGGGGCTCGAATATCTGACGATCGCGAAAATTCGCTTTCGACCGACTTGCGACGCGATCGAGATCATCGGCAGCGACCACGGGCGGTTCGTGGCCAACGACATCGGCGGCGCCAGCGAGGCGTGCTCGAACGGCGTGGTGGAAACACAGGGCACGAGCTACTGGAAGGTGCTCGGCAACGTGATCCACGACAACGGCAACACCAAGCTCGAGCACGGCGTATACCTCGGGGGTTACGGTTACCAGCACGACTGGGAAATCGCCTACAACAAGATCGGGCCGCAAAAGGGTGGGCGCGGCATTCAGCTGTACGGGCATTTGGCGGGCGATCACATCGCATTCGTGCAAATTCACGATAACGAGATTTTCGAGATCGATCGCGACGGGATCGTGCTCGGGGCGACGGACGGGGACGTACTCACGCTGGAGCAGGTGCTGATCTACAACAACATCTTTCACCGCGCGGGGCGCTGCGTGGGCGCCGGCGTGCGCGTGAACAACCAGACGGCGAGCCACGTCGCCGTGGCGCACAACACGTTTTACGACAACGGCGCGGGCAACGTGGCGTGCGATCAGAGCACTGGGCAGCTCGGTAGCCAATTCTTGGTCGAAGACGGCGTCGATATCGTGCTCCAGAACAACATCCTGGTGTCGACGGGCAGCGAGGCCTACGTCATTCAACAGGACACACCGAATCCGCTCCTGATTTCACAGAACTTGTACTTCGGCAATGGCGCCGCGCCGAGCGAGGACGCAGTGCCCACCAGCGGCGACCCGCAATTTGCGAATGCGGCAAACGGCGATTTCCACATCTCCGCGACGAGTCCCGCCGGCGGCAAGGGTTACGGTATCGGGATCCCAATCGATCACGACGGCATTGCCCGTTCGCCCACCGCACCGGCGATCGGCGCGTATGAGCCGTCACCCTGACCTGCGTCGCCCGTCACCCGTCCGCCCGCCGGAATGCTCCTCGAAAATGCTATACTCCACTTTCCTGTTCCGGAGTATAGGTTTTTCAAGGCACTCCGGGCGGGGGGTAGGCCCGGAGCATTCGTGCCATTTCTGCCGAAATTCCTGGGTGCCTGCGGCGCTTCGACATACCTTGCGCGGCGCCGCGCGCACGGAATGGTGCGAGCGGCTCGCTGCGCGCTTTTGGACGTCAATCCGGCACGAGCACGATCTTTCCCACGTTCTTGCCGTATTCGAGCTCGGCGTGCGCGTCCGCCGCGCGCGAGAACGGGTAAGTACCGCCGATGTGCGGACGGATCTTGCCCTCGTTGAAGAGCTCGATCAGAGCGTCGGTGTGCGAGCGCACGAGGCCCACCTCTTTCCACAAGTGTCCGAGGTTCACGCCTGCGACGGCGCGGTTCATGTCCATCAGGTTCATGGGTGAAAAGCGTGGCGCGCGGGCGAGCTCGCCGAGCGCCTTGAACAGGCTGCGCGTGCCGCCCTTGTTCGCGTTCGCGAGGCCATAGCAAATCAGCATGCCGCCGGGCGCGAGCAGGTCGTAGCCCTTTTTCCAGTCGCCGCCGCCGAGCGCGTCGAGCACCACATCGACTCCCCGGCCCGCAGTGAGCCGCTTGATTTCGGCGTGATAATCGCGATTCCGATAGTCGATTGGAAAGTGGCAACCTTGCTCGACTATGAGCGCATGCTTCGGCTGCGACGCCGTGCCGTAGGTCACGACCTCCGGCACCGTGCGGCAGAGCTGCAGCACGGCGATGCCCACGCCGCCCGCCGCCATGTGCACGAGCACGTGCTCGCCGCCGCGTACGCGCGCCACCTGAAAGAGCATGTGATACGCCGTCAGGTACACGACCGGGATCGCCGCGCCCTGCTCGAAGCTCATGCCCTCCGGCATCTTCGTCACTTGCTCTTCGGGCACTACCACCGTGTCCGCGTGGCCGCCGAAAATCGAGAGGTAGATCACGCGCTCGCCGACGCGCGCGCCGCCCACCCCCTCGCCCACCGCGTCGATCACGCCTGCGCCCTCGTAACCGACCACGCACGGCGGCTTCGGCGCATCGGGATAGAGCCCCTGCCGCGCCATCACCTCCGCAAAGTTCAAGCCGCAGGCACGCACGCGCACCCGCACCTGGCCCTTACCGGGCACGGGATCGGGAGTTTCCCGAACTTCGAGCATCTGCGGGCCGCCGTGCTTTTTGATCCAGATGGCTTTCACGGCGGGGAGCGTGGGGCTCACCGAACGTGGATGCAAGCCCGTCGAATTCCGCGGTACTGTTGACGATCATGGTCCATCGGGCGTGGCGGGTTGCGACATGTTTGGTGCTGCTCGGTTGTGGCTCGACAGACAACGGCGGAGCGAGAACCGGCGCGGCGGTCAGGCGGGCTCCGGCAACGCTGGCGGACCGCCGGTTCATGTCTGCTACGACGCCTCGAATCAAGCCGCTTAGAATCCGCCAAGTGACGACACGGCGATACAGCGACCGGCGTGGCAGGTGGCGCCCATGGCCGGTTGGTAGGCGCAACCAACAGGCGGACATTTGGGAGCGCGCTGGCAGGTCTTCGCGTAGTTGGCTTCGAACGAAGCTTGCTTGGAGCGAGGGATCGCGTTGTTGCAGCCGCAGGGCCAGCCACAGCAGCCGGGCGCGTTCGGACAGGAGAGCACGCAGTCGGCGGCAGTGGAGCATTCGGCGCCGGCCGGCGCCACGGGAGCTGGCAGAGTCTTGCCCGGCACTTCGAAGAAGAGAGGCTGGCTGCAGATCGGGAGCTCATTTTGCGGCGGCTCCGCGAGCAGCATGTGTTTTCCGGGAGTGAGCGGCTTGGTGCAGGGCGCGCGGCCACTCAGGTGAAGCGTGGTTTCGGCGAGCGTGCGGCGCTCGTGGGGTTTGAGCTTGAGCGTCGTGGTGCCGTTCGGCTTGATGCACGGTCCGGTATTGCAGGTGCCGTAGTAGTCGTAGCCGTCGTCCAAGCCGTGAAAGTCGATCAGGCCGTTCGGGCAACGCTCGGGGAGCGTGAGCGTTATGGCGGTGTTCTGCTTGTTTTCGGCGATCACGCGCACGCGGCGATCGGGGCTCGGGCCGGGATCCATTTGCACCCGGAGATCCACGGCGCAGTCGTTGATGATGTCGGCGACTTCGCCGGGAGTCGTGGGAGCTAGGAGAACGGGAGAGGTGGCAGGGGCAGGGGCAGGGCTGGAGGGAGGGGCAGCGGGAGTGGGTTCGGGAGCGGGAGCGGCGGTGGCCGGAGAGACGGCGGTGGGTTCGGGCGCGGGAGCGACGGCAATGGGCGCTGCGGGCGCGGGCGGCAGCGCCTGAACGGCGCCGTCAGGGTAGTACGCGGGGCCCGGATCGCAACTGGAAGCAACCAGCGCCGTGAGCGCGGACAGAAGCGCGGCAGCGTGGGCGCGAGCGGTCGGCATTGGAGCCGAGCGTATCCCAAACTCAGCGGGAGCGCGCGCGCTTCATGCGGCTGTAGCCGCCGATGTTCGGCTTTGTGATGTAGTCCCAGAGGGTGCGCGTCCACGAGGCGTGGTGATGTAACGAATCGTAGAATTCGGGGGCGAGCGCGCGCAGCTTGGCGAGGCGGGAGCCGGGAATGTACGGGAAATCGTGGTGCTCGTTGTGGTAGCCCACGTTGAAGGTCAGCGCGTTGAGCGGGCCGTAATACGAGTACGTCTCTTGGCCGGGGCGGAAGATGTAGTGCTCGGAAATGTAATGGCCAGCAACGGGATGCAGGCCCATCACGATCAGAGAGCTGATGGGGAGATAGAGCAACGCTTTCAAACCCCAGAAGTGGAAGACGGCGACGTTGAACGCGATCTGCAAGAGCAGGTTCGCGGCTTCCGGCCAGCTCGGCTTTTTGGGATGCACGAACAGCGGGCGCAGCGCATACGCGAACCCCTGAAAGACTACCCAAATGAGCTTCGGCACAACCCCCTGTACGGCGCGGCCCTCGAGCTCGGTCGGAATGTCCGTGTCGACGCCGTCTTCACCCTGATGCACGTGGTGCAAGAGGTGATAGTAGCGGAACGTCTCCGCCACGGGCACGCCCACCGGCAGATTGATCAGCATTGCGAACACGCGGTTGTGCCACGGCTTTTTGAAGGCCAGGTTGTGGCTGAGCTCGTGGATCGCGAGCAGTAGCGCCTGGTTGATCACGCCGCCTACCAGATAACCGACCGCAACGAGCACGAGCCAGTTCGCGTCGCGCAGGAGGTACGCGAGACCGAGCTGCGCGCCTACCAGCGCGGCGCACACGTATTTCGTGCGCGCGCACGGCCCGTACAGCTCTTTGATCTGCGGGTACTTTTCGAGCAACTGCCGGCGGCGTTCGGCGTGCGGCTCGCGCTCCGACGACCAGGTGAAACCCGATTCGGCAGGCGCGTGAGCGACCGGCGCGGCGTCCATGCCTCGGTTCATAGCCCAGCGGCGGCGATGGATCCATGTACGGCGATTTGACAGCTTGTCCGGCGCTCTTCGATGCACGCGCGGCGCGCTGCCAGGTTGGCGCGTTTGGCTGCCCACGCGTGCCCTGAGAAGCGCGCACGATCCGCGAGATTGCGAGGCATTTGCCTTGGCACGACTCTCGCAATCTTGGCGACCGCATGAAAGTCCATCAGTGGGTGGAGCGCGTCTCGCTCGTGGTCACCTTCGGACTGCTCGGCTTGATCGTCTACGAGCAGACCGAGATCGTGGCGCGCGTTTCCCAGATTCACTTGCAGAGCACGGCCAAGAGCTTCGCGCTCACGCCCGCACCGGCGTTGGTCCCACTACCGTCACGGCGACCGCGCCCCACCCCGCGCTCACCGGTCACACCCGAGCCGCGCCTGCGCAACGGCACCGTGCGCCCGCCGCGCGAGCGCCTCGCGGACACTGCGCCCGAGTCGCCTTCGCTCGCGAGCCTCGCAAGTCACCTCACAGTCGTCCCGGACAGCGTGCACGGCGTGCCCGTCGGTGTGCGCCTATTCGGCATTCGCTCCAATTCTCTGCTCGGTCTGATCGGACTGCAGAACGGCGACCGCCTCGACTCGATCAACGGCTTCAGCGTGGCCACGCCGCAGCAAGCTCTCGAAGCGTATGCACAATTGCGCACGGCCTCGCGCCTGGAGGTCACGATCGAGCGGCGCGGCAGACCGCTCGTCATTACCTACCTGCTCGTGTGACACACCCCTATAGGCGACGTATTAGTCGTGCGAGCTCGCCAGGAGCAGGCGCCAAAATTGCGAGCGTAGTCGCACGCTAAATACGGAATTTGTCCGAAGAAATCGCGCTACAGTGCCAGCGCCATGCTCGCCAAAAGCCTTTGGGTCTCAGGGTTGGGTTTGCTCCTTCTCCATCTCAGCTGCTCGTCGAAAAACGCGAGCCAGACACCGGGCGCTGCGCCGGGCACGGCAGGCACGACCGGAACCGCGGGCAACAACAGCAGCGCGGGCAACAACAGCAGCGCGGGCAACAACAGCAGCGCGGGCAGCAACGGAACAGCCGGTAACAACGGCACCGCGGGCGCGAGCGGCAGCACGGGTACGGCGGGCACCGGCGGCGTCGTGGTGGGCAATTGCCCGGGCGCATGTTCGAACGCACCCGCCGGCGCGTGCACGGCGCCCACCGTGCGCATCAGCTCCGTCACGCTGCCCAGCGCCTTGAGCTACAGCACCGACGAGACCGCGAACATACCGCTGGCGATTGCAGCAGTGCCGGGCGGTGGCTCACGCATCGCCTGGATGACCGGCTTCGCGCGCTACGGCAGCAGCGCAGACTCGCAAGCGCACATTCAGAGCCTCGACTGCGACGACAAGCTGACCGGCACGCCCTTCGCGTTCGCCGCCCACGATTTCGGCGACATCATGGAAGACGGGGACGGCGGCGTAATCCTGCTGACGCGCGACTCCGGCGGCGGCCCCGACGCGCAGCACTGCGGCGACGTCAACAACCTCTGCATTTTGCCGAACGATCGCCCCGGGTGCTACGACATGTACCTGGTGCGCCACGACTGCAACGGCAGCGAGCAGTGGGCCACCAAGCTCACCACCGCCAGCGCCGACCAGCCCGGTTACACCTCGGGCAGCGGCAGCAACCAGTTCGTGTGGTGGTATCAGCATCACGGCCGCATCGCGCAAGACAGCGACGGCAACTACGCCTCGTACTTCTGCAACGCGATCACAGTCACCAACAACCAGTGCGTGAACGGCGCCGGCAAGGTCGACATTCACGAAGGGGATCGCATGCAGGTGGTCGATCCGAACGGACAGAAGGTCACGGGTCACGACAGCTTCGGAGGCGGTTGCAGCCACAGCTGGACCACGCGCATGGTCTGGGATCCGCGCACCAGCCACTTCGTGATGACCTGCGCCACCGACAACAATTGCCGGCTCGCGCAACCGGCCCCCTATCGCACGATCGCTTCGAGCACGAACGCCTGCGACGGCAAGCTGTTCGGCGGCGACGTAGTGCTGGCCGGAGACACCGGCTACTGGGTCGCGTGGAGCGACGGCGGCAACATGAAGCTCGAGCATTTCACGACCGGGGCCTCCGACAAGACGGTCATGGCCGGCGCCTCCCAGCACCCGCACCTCGTCTCCTACGGCACCGACAAGATGCTGCTCACCTGGGGCTCCGGCTCCGGCCAGGCCGCCCAAGTCTACGACTCCACCACCGGCGACAAGATCGGCGCCGAGTTCACGATCGCGGTGCCCGACCACCCCTGGCAATCCTGGAAAGCCTTCCCCGACGGCAGCGTAGCCTGGGCCGGCGTCGGCAACTCGAGCGCGACCATTCAGATCGCGCGCGTGATGCCGTGCCAGTGACGGCCGTCAGCCGTTTCCACTGAAGCCGCCGGCAACTGCGGCCGGCTGGCACACGCGATGCTTAGGCCCGGGTCATGACCCCGGGACTCAAGCTGGCCGCGCTCTGCGGTGCGTTCGCGTGTGTCGCATTCGGCCTCGGCTGGGCAAAGTTGCCGGTTCCGTCGTCGCCGAACGACGCGGCGCCTGCTCGTTCAGCGGCGGCGCCGCGCTCGCCGGCCGCGCCTGAAAATCCGCCTGGAACCATCCGCGATCCGCTCAGCCCCGATCGCCCGGTGACGATCGATACGACGGATCGCGCGGACGCCGGCAATTGGGTGACGGCGCGACCCGGCTTTCAATATTCGCACACGGCGGCCCAGCGCGGCGGAGTCGAGCCGTGTGCGACGCAGTCCGTCGACACGAGCGCGTTCAGCGACTGGGTTTCGCTCGGACAAGGTCGTTTCACGGCTCCGACCGAGAACGCGCTCGACGCCGAAGGCAACGTCGATCTCGTGATCCATTTGCTCGGCAATGATCCGATTCGCCGCGAGCTCGCGCTGAGCGGGCAACACTTTGCGCTCTACACGCTCACGATCGACGTCGGCTCGAGCTACGCCAAGCTCTTTTCCGGCACGAAGCTCATGCCGGCGATCGTCAGCGAGGTGGAGCATGCGCTCAGCGAGCACAGCGACAAGCCCGCCCACGTGCGCCATCTAGCCGTGAGCGCATGGAGCGCGGGGTTTACTGGTGTCGCCGCCATGCTGGCCCAGCCTGAAGCCGACAGAATCGACAGCGTGATTCTGATCGACGGTCTGCACGCGGCGCGCGATCCGCAGAGCTTCGAGCTCCAGCTCGAGCCGTTCTTGGCGTACGCCAAGCGCGCGGCAGCAGGAGAGCGCCTTTTCATCGTGACGCACTCGTCGATCGATCCCGTCGACTACGCCTCCACCACCGAAACCTCTCACTACTTGATCTCCACGCTCGGCGGCCGCCCGCAAGCCGTACGCCGCGACGACCCGCTCGGCCTCGAGCTCGTCGAGTACTTCTCCTCCGGCAATTTCCACGTGCGCGGCTACGCCGGCAACGACAAGGCCGACCACTGCGCGCAGCTCGGGCTCTTACGCATGGCGTACGCGGCGCTCGGCCGGCGCTGGGCGCACTGAGCTATTTCAGAAGAGCTATTTCAGAAAGTCGTCCACGGCGAACGTTACTTCGGGGAAAGCGACGAGCGTGATGCGTTCACCCTTCTGATAGGTCATGCGCCGCTGGTACACGCCCGCCACGGGCTCGGTGTGCACCTCGACCACGCGCTCGACCAGGTTCACGATCCAGTATTCGGGCACGCTGCTCTCTGCGTACAGGCGCGCTTTGCGGCCCCGGTCTAGATTGAGCGAGGACTCGGCGACTTCGATCATCACGTGGGCGACCGAGGGGTGCGCGTTGTCGTGATCGCCGAATGGCACGACGCACAAGTCAGGTTGCGGTTGCGAGAGCTCACCGGCAGCAAACGGGAGCTGCGGACGCAAGATCGCTCTGCCGTTCAACGCCACCGCGATCAACATGGTCAGCCGTGCGACGGTGGCGCTGTGCGGCGCTCCAATCGGGCTCATCCGAACGAGTACTCCGTCGATGAGCTCGATCTGCTCGTCGTGGAACGCCCCGAACGCGATGAGCTGGTCGTACTCGACGCGGCGGAGCGGGCGAAGCTCGCCGGATTCTGACAGGTCGACTGCTGCTGCGGCCATGGGTCGAGGCTCCCGGTGGGTAGGGTAGCACGCACCCCCACCCATCGGCCCGCAGCCGTCCGAGTTGTCGAAAATCACCAGCGAGCGCGACTCGCCCGCTAGCGCGTCACTTCGGAATGATCGTGCTCTGACAGGTGAACAGCACGTTCACACTCGACTGCTGCGCCTTGACCGCGTCGCACGCGGTGGGGCACAGCGTGATGCGATTGCTGGTCTTGTCGATGTAGAACGCGTCCGCCTGGCAATCGGCGGGATCGAGCACCTGGCCGAACTGCGTGGGATCCGTCGCGCCGGGCGCGGTGTAATTCACGGCCACGTTGCTCAGGTTGATTTCCTGTCCGGTCGGCGACGCGGGGATCGCGAAATCGCAGGCGATGGCCGTCTTGCTCACCACGTCGTGCGCGATGGTCTGGAAGACGGTATCGAAATGGGTGAATTGGCAGATGGGGAAGCGCAGGCCGCCTGTGCGGATGCTGATGTCCTGCCAGGTGGGACCGTAGTTGGTCACGGTGTCGCCGTTGCCGTTGCAGATTGCGGTTTGCACCGGCTCGTTCGGCAGGTACGGCGCCGCGGGATCCGCCTTTTCTTTCAAGCCGATCACCGTGTGGTACGTGAGCGTGGGGTGCATCGGATCCGTACCGAAGAACTGCGGCGCGAGCGTGGTCAGCTGCTGGAAGAACTGGTCCGCGGTCCAGGCGTCGCTGTCGTCCGTGAACTCGAGGAACACTTTCTTGGCGTTCGGGCGCAGCCACACGCCCCAGCCCATCGGCGCCCAGTTCTTGGAATCCGCCTGATTGTAGAAGGTGATGATCTTTGAGAGCGAGTCGGTGCTCTCGATCTTTTCGCTGTATTGATAGAAGCGATCGGTGAACACCGGCACGTCGGGCATGCGGTTCAGGTTCTCGCAGAACCCGACGGGCGCGCCGCTCAGCGGCGGATCCACGCAAATGGACGTGGCCTTGTCCGCCACGCGGTAGCGCGAGATCAAAATCACGCGGTAATCGACCTGGCTTTGCGTGAGCACGTTCGCAAAGTTCACGTTCAGGTTCGCTTCGACCTGCTTGATCTCGTCGTCCATACTGCCGGAGTTGTCGACGATCACGATGATGTCGACGGGCTCCGTGGTGATCTCGGGCTTGGCGCTGTCGGTCGCGCACGCGTTGCCCGTGCCGCCGTCGCCGCCCTGCGGCGGCGCGCCCGCAGTGCCGAGCATCGGTCCGCCGGACACGCCGAGCCCGCCCGCTCCGGGCGCGCCGCTCACGCCGGAGCTAGTGCCGGCGGAGCCGCTCGGGATGACGACCACCCGCTTTTTGTCGGACCCACCTGAGCAGGCAACCAGCACCGGCAAGAGCGCACATGCGACCACCCTGGCGGGTGACTTGAAACCACGAATGAACGAAGAAAAAGCCACGACGGACCTCGAGCGGGCAATAGTGCCCAGGCGCAAGCGCAGCGCCGAAGCACGCTGATCTGGCTAATGCAGGACCCGCCGCCATCGATCACTCGAGCCCCACAAAAAATGACCCGCATTCAATTTTCCCTGCGGGAGTGGCAAACGGCACACATGGGCGGAGTGACCGCTGTAACCGTCCGTTGACGGCGTTCTCCGCTGGCGGCAAAATTCAGGGAATTTTCAGCGGGTTCTGGCGTACGGGCGGCTCGACTCCGGGAGGCACGTCGGTTGCTGAAGGGGCGTGTGGTCAAACCCCTTCCTTACTTGCTTCCACTCCTCTGCCTCGTGCCGCGCGCCGCGCACGCACAATACTTTCTGGGCGGCGGCTTCGACATCGCCAACCCTACCGGCGAGTTCCGCAGCTACGCCAACTTCGGCGGAGGCTTCCACGCCGACGGCGGCTGGGTGAGCTCGTTCTTGCCGCTACGCGCCGGCGCTCGGATCGGCTTCCTGGACTACCGCGTCGACATGCCCGACTTGCCGCCGAACGTACGGATGACGCAGATGAAGCCCGGCGCCGACATCGACACCGGCCTGAGCGGCTCGATCTGGAGCGGCGATCTATTTTTGCGCTTGCAGCCTTCGCGGCAATTCGTGGAGCCGTATCTCGAGGCAGACTTCGGCGGCGCGCTCTTCTCGCACTCGGTCGAGTACTCCCACATGCTGAACGACGGGCGGCGCGAGACCCGCTATCGAGCTGACTTTCTCGGGGGAACGTATCGCTTCGGGCTCGGACTCGGGATCGCGTTCTCTTTCCTGCGCAAGCACGCGCAAGCGGGCGAGGTCGAGCTCGGCGTGCGCTGGCTGTTCGGCGGCGACACGCGCGTGGCGGGTCCGACCAGCATCACGCATGCCTGGCCGCCCACGCATTCGCGCACGGATTTGCTGATGTTCAGCCTGGGCGGCAGCTTCGTCAGCCTTTGAGCAAGCCCCGGCGAAACAGCCGATCGAGCTCGGTCGTGCGCACGACGGCCAGCGCCGTTTCACGCTTGGCCGCCGCGAGCGCCCGCTCGAGCCCCAGATTGCACACGGCGAGCGCACGCTCCACGGCTTCCGGTGGCCGCAGCCGCCGCCCGTCGCGCGACTCGCCCGCGATCAGCACGTTCGCCAAAAAGCCGAGCTCTTCGAGCCGCGCCGCGTAGCTCTCGAGGTCCGCGTCACGCAGCTCGGCGAGCGCACGCGCAAGTGGCGACAGCTCTTGGGCCGTGTCGCTGCGCCCGCTCAGTTGCGGCTTCGACGCTCCGGCGCCTTCCACTACGCCTGCGCTCTCGAGCAACGCGAGCAGCGCGGGAGCATTCGTTTTGCTTCCTTGGTTTTTGGGCGTGGGCTTTGACGGCGCGGACTTGCGCGGAGCGGCGCGGGCAAGCTCGCGGAAGTAGGCGCGCGTCACCGGATCGCGCTCGGCGAGCTCACCCTGCCCGCTGCGCGCGAGCTTCAAGAACGCCGTGGCGTCGCTCGGCGCCACGTAGCCCTGCGCGGCGCGCCGGTCGTCGCGCTCGGCGCGCGCGTCGACCTCGAGCATCTCGTCGGAGGTCAGCACCTGGTAGAGCCCGCCGTTGTCGTCGATGTACTCGGCGCTCATGTCCGCGCAGCGCTCCAAAATGCGGCGCAAGAGCGCGTGGTGCTCGCGATCGAGCGCGAGCAGCGCCGTGAGCACCGCGTCCCAGGCCGAAGCTTCGCGCGCGATCAGCCGATACTCTTCCCATTCTTCGTACAAATTCGAGTCGAGCGCCTTCTCGAGCTGATCCAGGTCTTCCCCACCGCTCGACATTTCCACGCCGAGCGCGTCGATGTCGATCACCAGCACCAGCCGCTGCACGCACAGCGAAAGGAGCTCGAACGGCAGCTCACACATCCGCTCGACCAGCGCGCGCTCTCCCGCCTCGAGCAAGATTTCGAGCCAGACGCCGAAGCGCTTGCCGTCGAAGCGCGGATCTTCCCCCGCCTTTTCCGACTGCCACAGATCCTCGTCGAACAGGTGCGCGAGCTGCTCGCTGCTGGCCAGAGCCACGAGCTCGCCCGAATCCTCGAGCCCGACCCGCTCGACCAGGCGGCCGAGCACGGCCGGCGGGAGCTCGCGCACCGCGCTCACGAGCTCCGGATTTTCCAAAATGCGGCTGACGAGCGCGCTCGTCCGCACCGCTCGATACCGTTCGAGCTCGGCCATGGGGATTTACCTCCGAGCGCATCTATGAATTTCTGCGCGAGAAATGGCTAGCTGGAAAAGCGCGGCGAAATTCGATATGCTAATGGTCATGACGTCGCCGCCACGGGGCTCGGCTTGGCGACTCGCGCTGTCCGCGCTCGTCCTGAGCGCGTGTGGCAGCAGTAACAACGGCGCGCGCAGCACACCGGGCGCGCCGATCGCGGCCACGGATTTCGCCGCGCAAGCCGCAGACGCGTACTGCAAGAGCATCGCGCACTGCTGCAGCAAGAGCAGCGACGACTGCGTCGCCAAAGTGCGCCTGATCTTGCAAGCGTCGGTCGACTCGACCAGCGGCGGCGCGCGTGTGTTCGATCCGGCCCTAGCGCGCGCGTGTGTCGACGCGATCGTCGCGCTCGAGAGCGGCGCGCTCTGCGCCACCTGGTTCATGTCCGCGTCGCCCTCGCTCGCGCCGTGCAGCCACGTGGTGGACGGGACCGTTCAGCCGGGCGGTATTTGCGGCAACGTCACGGACTGCCGGCGCGGCGAGCTCTCGGGTACGAGCGGCGTGGATTACGTCGGCTGCATCGCCTCCGGCACGAACGGCGACACGCGCTGCCAGGCATTCACCGTTCCCGGGCTGAACGAACCCTGCCCGGACGGCGTCTGCCAGGCGGACACGTATTGTTCGGCCGGCACCTGCACCCCCGCACGCAACGAAGGCGAGGACTGTTCGGGGCTCCCGTGCGTGCGTGGCTACACCTGTACTGCCGACACGCAGCTGTGCGCGGCGGAGCCACCCGTGCCCTGGATCCTCGACGTGGGCTTCACCAGCACCACGTATGCGTGTCCGCCCTGAGCCTCCGGTGAGCCCTCGCGGGGCCCACCGGAGATGCTCGAAGAGCGACCGCTCAGGGCGAGCAGGTCACGCTGATCGTCTGTGACGGCGCGGCACAGGTGTCCGTGCCGACGCCGCCCCAGTTCAGGTTGCCGATGCACGGGCGATAAGCCGCCCCGGGCGAAGCGCAGGCGCACTGCGTGTTGTCGACCGTGAGCTCGGAGCCGCCGCACTGCCCGACGTGCCAGATGTGCCCGTCGCACATCACGTCCGCGAAACCGCCCGTGCGGAGCGCCTGGCAAACGATCTGCGCGTCCGGCGTGGCGCAGGTGAAGAGCCCGAATTCACTCTTGAGTGAAACGAAGTTGTACGGGCCCGCGCCAATTTGAGCCTGGAAATTCTGGAAGTCTCCACACGCGGTCGTGCTCGTCTCCTGCGTCAGGAACTGAGTCGTGACGTTGGCCGCGCCGCCATTCACGGGCACGCAAGCTCCGTTCGCACAGGCGTTGCCCGCGGCGCACGCCAAGCCGCACGCACCGCAGTTTTGCGGATCGCTGAAGATGTCGACGCACGCGCCGCCGCATTGGGTCAGCCCGCCGAAGCAGGTCTGGAAACACTGGCCCATCGCGCACTGCGCGACCGTGCCCATCTGGGCCGTGCACACCACGCCGCATCCGCCGCAGTTCTGCGGATCGTTGAAGATGTCGACGCAGGCGCCGTTGCACTGCGCGGTGCCCGCGGGACAGGCCGGCTGGCAAACGCCGTTGACGCATTGATTGCCGAACCCGCAGAAAAGGCCGCACGCGCCGCAGTTGAACGGATCGCTGTGCAAATCCACGCAGGCATTGCCGCACGAGCTCTGACCGGCGGGACAGCCGTCATTGACGTTGATCACCACGTTGAGCGTGCCGTCGCCCAGCTGCACGACGTCGTCGCCGGCGTTGAAGCTGAACGCGACCGTGGTCTGACCTTGATCGAAGATCGTGAAGCCCGCGGGGTTCGCGGAGGTGAGCACTGCCTTGACGTTGGCGAACGTCATGCCGCCGTCCGTGCTCTTCTCGAGCGTCCAGCCCGTCTTGAGCGTGATCAGAAAGTTGCCGGCGGGGAGCTCTTGCTTGATCACCGGCGAATCCACGTTCGTCTCCGAGGAGAGAGTGGCCGCCTTCGGTCCGGCTACCGTGAACGTCGCGTTGCGAAGCCGGTACTTGCTGCCAGAGCTTCCGGTCCCGCTCAGATTCAAATTCAAGCTCCCCGCCGCTTCGCGTGCGTCGCCGTGCTCGACGCTACACGCGATCAGCGCAGGCGCAGCCGCAGCCATGAGAGCAACCACCAACGTCCCAATCTTGAATGACCTCATTGTTCTCGTCCTCCATTAGGCCCCCGCGCACTCTGTCTAAGCGAGTCACTCCGAGGAAACAACGGCGCACACGGACGACTCACTCCAACTCACCGCGACGACCGTCACAGATTGAGAATGCAGCCGGCCAACCGACTAAATCGGCAATTCGCTGTTGCCCGAATTCCCACTCGCTAGCTCCAACAGTCGTGCAGCTCGAAGCCGGTGCGCGTTTCGGGGGACCGGGTTTTGCGATCGCTGATTGCAAGTATCATCTGATACTTGCGCGAGCGCTTGCGAGGCTTCCCGCCCACGCTTTTTCGGCCTCTCCCAACCAGGACGACAAAGATTGAAGGTATCAAGCGTTCTGAGCACTCGCCACATTTCAGTCGAAATTCCTGGGGTGCCGGGGCAACGCCCCGCAACACGACGCGGCTGTCCCGGAACAACTGATCTCGGAATGGAACTGAGAGCGCGGCCCCCACGAGAGCCGGCGGCACGGGCGCCTGCTTTCCAGCAGGTCGAGAGGATCGCCAGGCGCCTCACGCGGAACACACAAAAGAACCTGGCACGACTCGTCCGAAAGCCACGATCGCAGCCACTTTTCCCGTTTGAGATGTGACCAATGGTCAGAGGGGCAACGCCCCGCAACACGGCGCGGCGGTCCAGGAACGACTGATCTCGGAATTGAACTGAGATCGCGGGCCCCACGAGAGCCGGCGGCACGGGCGCCTGCTTTCCGGCAGGTCGAGAGGATCGCCAGGCGCCTCGCGCGGAACACACAAAGGAACCCGCTTCAGAGCGACCAAGTGCCGGCGCCGACGTCGAGCTTCCAGGTCGTGTTGTACGTGGGGAGCGAAATCTTGGTGCCGTTGAACACGAGCGGCTGGAACACGTAGCCGGCGTTGTTGTTGTGGCGGCCGGGCACGGGATCCCCGGAGCCACCGTTGCTTTCGGTGTTGTCCCAGTGGTCGCCCCAATACACGAACACGGTGCCCGAGCAGCCGACGATCGGTTGCACCCACGTGCTCTGCGATAGCCAGGTGCGCTGATCGGAGCGGTTGTTGCTGGGATCGGTCACCGGCGCGATGTAGCCCTGGTAGGTCCAGGTGCCGGTCATCGAGCTCGCGGTCGAGTAGAAGTTGTTGTTGGCGCGCCAGCCGGTCTTGTACGAGCCGATCCAGTAGTAGGTGCTTCCGGCCTTGAACACGGTGGGCGACTCCGAGCCACCGGAGTCGCCGTTGACCGCGACGGTCTTGTCCGACAGCCAGCTGTGGCAATCACTCGCGAGCGTGTACACGTGCCCGCTCTCGGTGATCACGTACGCGCCGGTGTTGTCGGCGTAGGCGCTCATGTCGCTATGCGCGGCGATCGCGCCCTGCGCGTTCTTGAGCGGCCCCTTGTACGAGTATTGTCCGTTGACGGTCGCCGACGTGGCGTACACGACCTCTTTGTCCGTCTGGTAGTCCGTGGAAGCGGCGTGCGCATAGAGCACGAATTCACCCGTGCTCGGGCACTGAATGATGTGCGGGCGCTCGCCCTTGCGATTCGGTCCGAGCTCACCGCTCGCTTGCTGCGGCAAGATGATGCCCTCGTTTTTCCAAGTGGCGAGATCCTTGGACGAGTACATGGAAAAGCCGTTGAAGTTGTTGGTCGTATCGGTGGTCACGAAGAACTCACCGTGCATGTAATAGGTGTCGCCCACCTTGATGATGCCGCCGCCGTGCGCGTTCACGCGCTGGCCCTTGTCGTCAATGAACACGACGCCCGTAGCGAGCGGACCGGAAATGGTACCGACCGGACCCGAGCAGCTCGTGCCGCCGCTGCCTGCGCTGCCGCTCGTGCCACCGCTGCCGCCCTTGCCCGCGCTGCCGCCCGCGCCGCTGGTACCCGAGCTGCCGCTCGTACCCGAGCTGCCGCCCGTGCCGCCGGTGCCGGCCTTGCCCGCACTGCCGCCCGCGCCGGCGCTGCCGCTCATGCCCGCGCTGCCGCTCGTTCCACCGATACCCGCCGTGCCGCTCGCACTACCGCTCGCTCCGGCAGTACCACTCGCCCCGGCACTACCGCTGGCGCCGCCACTTGCTCCGGCATCGCCCGCCGTGCCGCTCGCGCTGCCACTCGCGCCCGCGCTCCCGCTGGTACCGGCACTACCGCTCGTGCTGCCACTCGCTCCGGCAAGACCCGCGGTGCCGCTCGCGCTGCCGCTCGCTCCTGCGCTACCGCTCACGCCGCTAGTCCCACTCGAGCTGCCGCTAGCTCCAGCGCTGCCGCTCACGCCGGGATTGGTTCCGGCGTTGCCTCCGCTGTCATCTCCACCCGGCGCGGAACTTTCCGCCGAGGACGCACAGCCTGCGAGCTGCCAGACGGCACAACTAGCGAAAACCAAGGAAAGAGCGTGTTTGCGGAGCATCGGCATCTCCTCACCAAGGGCGCGTCATAGGGAAATCTTTGCTGAATTCCCGCGGGCGGCTCAAACGATCCGATGCCGGCGCGCACCCCAAAGCGCCACGGCCGCGAGCGGCGGCGCCGCGCACGCCACGACCAACACCGGATATTCGAGCGGCCGAGCGCTGTGCACGTTCCAGAGCACGGCTTGAAGCGGCGTGAGCAACGCGTCGAAGCTCACCGCGACCGCAAGCCACGTGAGCAGCGAAGTCTCGCGCTTGTAGAGCAGTCGGCAAAGTCCGGCCAGCACCAACAGATCGAAGACGATCCACGCCCACTTGAGCTCCGCGCGATAAAACCAATGCTCGGCCGGCGCGAACGCCAAGAGCACCGTCCACGGAGCGAGCAAGAGCGTCAACAAGCGCAGCACGCCGGTCGGTCCGCGCCACAACGAGCGCACGGCGAAGCTCACGAAGCCTCCGCTGAACGCGCGCAGACAATCGACAATCGAAATCAGCGCACCCTGCGAACGCGGATACGACAGGTAGATCGGCGACCAGGAGGACGGACTGAGCTTGGCCTTGTACGCGCGCAGCCCCTCGAAATCGTAGAGCAGCGCGCCGCCTTTCTTCACCGCGCGCAGCGGGGCGGGCACGTTGCCCGCGAGCGGCGCGAGCCCCAGCGTGAGCCACTCGGAGCCCGCGTCGGCCGCCCAGCGCATCACCCTGTCGATCAAGAGCTCGCCCGTGCCGTTCGGCGCCTTCGGATCGCGCACCAGGTCCTCGATGAACCAGCCGCTGCGCGCCGGCACCGGCACGACGCCCGCGAACGCCACCACGCGCCCCTCGCGTTCGGCCACGAAGCAGCGGCGATGCGCTGGAAACGTAAACGGCTCCACTTGCACGAGAAAGCCCATCGGCGCCATTCCGCGCGTGGTCAGCCAGCGATCGACCACGCGCGCAATCGCCTCGCGAGTGGGCCCCGATTCGAGCTCCGCCGCGAGCACTTCGCGCGTGGTCACGCCCTTTGCGCGCGCGCGCCGGAGCTGCTCGCGCAGGCTCTTGTGCTCGGCGAGATTGTCGAGCCAGGCGCGCGGATTCCAGACGGGTTGATCGCCGATCCGCAGCTGGCGGAGCGTGCCCCCGGTCGCGCTCTGCAGGCGCTCCTCGGACGCGAAGAAGCAGGCGCGCACACCCGCTGCGCGCGCCGCGTTCAGGAATGCGAGCGTCACTTCCGCGAGCGCCGCTGCCGCCGCGATCGGCGCGCCCGCAGCGACCCAGGCGCCCCCCGCAGGCACGTAAGCGACGCACGCATCGTCGCCGTGGAAAAAATAGCGATAGCCGGTCTCCAGCGTCTGAAAAGCGGTCGCGTTCCAGCCGTGGCGCTGGACGAGCGCGAGCACGCGCCCGCGCTCGTCCGCTGAATGCTGCTCGACGGGCGGCGCGGCCGGCATTGCCCCTGACATAGCAGAGCAACCGGCCGCGCGCGCGCCCGCGCTCAGCTCGGCTTGCGCTTGGCGCTCTTGGCCTTGCGGTCGCGGCCGAACGGGTCGCCGCTGAGCGCCTCGGTGTGCAGCGCGCACAGCCACTGACCATCGCGCCGCACCCAGGTCGACGACTCGGAAGCGTCGAGCTTCACCGGCTTGCCGTCCACGATCAGCTCCTCGTGTACCTTGTAGGCAAGCACCGCCACGTCGTCGCCCAGCACGCGCACGATCGGCTTCTCTTTCAGCTCGAACGATTCGAGCTCGTAGCTGGCCGAAGCCATCATCGACTCGAGCGTCGCGCGGTCGAGCGCGCTCACGCCGGATGCGCCGGCGACCAGACACGGTTCGTCGCTCAAGCGCACCGCGGTGGCAACGTCGCGATCTTTCATCGCTTGCCAGTACTCGTGCTCGAGCTGCCACAGCTTTTCTCCGATTTCATCTTCGTCTGATGTACGGGCCATGGTTTCGTTCCTCCAAACGAGCGGGGAGCATGCGCTGTGCCGGCACATCTCTCGCGGACACTGCGCCATTTGGCGCGATTCGCTAGGCGCATTTCGTCACACCGAGGCGCGCCTGCGCGGCGGCATCGCTTCGAGCTCGCACGTTGTTTGCTAGGCGATCGGTGTGGCAAAACCGAACAAGGCGTCGGTCGTCTGGCAGCTGTGCAAGAAAACGGGCGCGGCCTGGGACGAGGACAACGTCTCGCGCCTCGCGGCGTCACTCGCCTACTACACGCTGCTCTCGATCGCGCCGTTCGTGATCTTCGTGATCGCGGCCGTCGGGCTCTTGCTCGGGGAGCAGGCCGCGCGCAGCGAGATCGGCGGGCAGATCGGCTCGATCCTGAACGGCGGCGCGGGCAGCGCGATCGAGGCGATCGCCAAAAACGCGAAGACCCCGAGCTCTGGTGTGCTCAGCAGCGCGCTCGGCGTGCTCGTGCTCTTGTTCGGCGCATCCGGCGTGTTCGGAGAGCTGCAGTCCGCGCTCAACACCGTCTGGCGCGTGGCTCCGAAGCCCGGCCGCGGCATCTGGGGCATCGTCAAAGATCGCTTCTTCTCTTTCACGATGGTGCTCGGGGTCGCATTCCTGCTGCTCGTCTCGTTGATCATGAGCGCCGCGCTGGCCTGGCTCGGCCGCTTCTTCGCGGGCTCGCTGCCCGGCGGCGTCACACTCTGGGCGATCCTCAATCAGGCCATTTCACTCGGCGTGGTGACCGTTCTGTTCGCCCTGCTGTTCAAGATCGTGCCCGACGTGAAAATAGATTGGCGCGACGTGTGGATCGGCGCCGGCGTCACGGCCGTCCTATTCTCGCTGGGCAAGTTCTTGCTCGGCCTCTATCTCGGGCGGGCGGGCGTATCGTCCGCATACGGCGCCGCGGGCTCGATCGTGGCGCTCGTGATCTGGGTCTACTATTCGTCGCAAATCCTGCTCTTGGGTGCCGAATTCACGCGCATTTACGCCGGCCACAACGGTGTGCAGATCGAACCGGACGACGACGCCGTGAAGATCCGCGAAAGCTCGATAGCTCGGCCTGCGGAATAGGTTGTGAGCCGGTCGCGCCGCTGATCTCGGCGCCGTGCGTCAGGATCAGACCCGCACCCTCCGAAAACGTTATACTCCGAAGTAATATTTTAGAAGTATAACGTTTTTTGCGCCCCTCCGCGCAGCATCTCGGCGCGGCACATATGAAGGGTTATTGACCAGCCACCGGGCGGTGACCCGATCTTTGAGCTCGTGGACCAGGCGTCTGGCAAGGTTCGTTCAAAAATCGTAAGCTGCTGCGGATGCGAGCTGCGGCGCTTGGCTTGATGGGATGGATCTCGCTTGCGGCGTGCGGTGGGCGCTCTTCGCAGGTCGCGCCGAGCGCGGGCGGCGCGGCCGGGGCACTAACCGCTGGCAGCTCCGGCACCACTGCGGCGAGCGGCTCGAATGCAGCGAGCGGCTCCAACGGCGCGGGAGCTTCCGCCGGCACGGGGAGCGGCGGCTACGCAGGCGTGGCTGGCACGATCGTGATCGGTGGCTCCGCGGGCACCGGCAACGTCGCGGGTGTCGGCACGGCAGGCAGCGCAGGCATCACCGGCAGCGCAGGGGCAGGAGGTGCGCGCGACGTGCCGCTTCCGGCTTGCTTGCAGCTCGCGGGAGTCACCGGCCCATGCCAGGCATACTTCATGCGCTACGCGTTCAACCCCGCCACGCTCGCGTGCGAGCAATTCATTTACGGCGGCTGCGGCGGCAACGACAACAACTTCGAAACACTCGAGGCGTGTCAGATGGCGTGCGTGAGCACGCTGCCCGCGGATTGCAAAGCGGGCGTCACGTATCGCCCCTACGGCTGTCCGTGCGTCGACTCGTCGCAGTGCGCCTGCTCCGGCGCAAGCTACGAAACTTACGGTACGCCCTGCGGTCCGGAGCGCGTGGGTATTTGCGGAGCGGTCAGCGAGGGCAGTTGCATCTGCGGCCTCGAAGACGGCTTGATGCTCTGCGGCGTGTGACGCTCGGGACCGTGCAGAACCGCTACTCGCGAAACAGCGCCGCGAGCCGCGCGAGCCCTTCGACCATCTCGCTCTCGCTCGCGTTGCTGAAGTTGAGGCGCAGCGTACCGCTGCCTCCACCACCCGGAAAAAAGCTCTCGCCCGGTACGAACGCCACACCGCGCGCGAGCGCCGCCGGTAAGAGCTCGACCAGCGAACGCGGCTGACGGAGCTGCAGCCAGAAAAACAAGCCGCCGCTCGGCGTACGCCATTCGGCCAGATCGGCGAAATGCAGCGCGAGCTCGCGCTCGAACGCGTCACGCTTGGCGCGATAGGCGGCGCGCAAGCGGGCGATGCGCTCGTCACGATCCGGCGCCTGCAGCAACGAGAGCGCGAGCCACTGCCCGACGCGGCTCGAGTGCAAATCGGAAGCTTGCTTCAGCCGCTCGAGCGGCTCCCACAGCTCCGCCGAGCACGCCAGATAGCCGAGGCGGATGCCCGGTAAAAATACCTTGGAAAAGCTGCCCTGGTAAATCCAGGGCGTACTTCGCAGGCGGCTCGCGATCGGCGCTGGTGCCGGCCCGTCGAACGCCAGTTCGCGATACGGGTCGTCCTCGAACAGGGGTACACCGCTCTGCTCCAGCACGCGCGCCACGGCGTCGCGCCGATCCGCGTCGTACAGCGCGCCGGTCGGGTTTTGAAAAGTCGGATTGAGATAACAGAGCCGCGCGCGCGATTCGCTCAGGGCGCGCCCGAGCGCGTCCGGTTCGATACCCTGCGCCTCGAGCGGCACCGCGTGCACACGCGCGCCGAACAGATCGAGCACCTGCAGCGCCGCGAGGTAGGTCGGGCTCTCGGTCACGACCGCTGTGCCCAGGTCGACGAACAGCTTGGCGGTCAGGTCGATGCCCTGCTGCGAGCCGGACAGAATGAGCACGCGCTCCGCCGGGCACTCGAGCCCGATGCGCGCGAGGTATTCGGACACCGCGCGGCGCAGCGCGGGCTCGCCGGGCGTAGGTCCGTACTGCCCGTAGGCCGCCGGCACCGCGAGCTCGCCGAGCGGCGGAAGCCACTCGGGCGCAGGCAACCCGCCCGCGAACGAAATCACGCCCGGCGCCTGGGCGGCCTGCAGGATCTCGCGCACCACCGAGGGCCGCAGGCGCGCGATTCGCTCGGAAAAAATCGATGAGCTCATGAGGTCACTGACCGCCGGGCGAACTCCAGCTAGGTCAGGTATATTGACTCATCCTGCTGGAACGTCAAGATGGTTGACTCAAAACGAGAACAGCAGCTCAACGAGACGCTCGAGCTGTTTCACTTCGCATTCCGCGCGTTCACGGCCAAACCGGACAAGATCCTGGAAGCTCGCGGACTTGCGCGCGTGCACCACCGCATCCTCTACTTCGTGGCCCGGAATCCGAACCTCACGGTCAGCGCGCTGCTCGGCACTCTGGGCGTGAGCAAGCAAGCGTTGAACGCGCCGCTGCGCCAGCTCACCGAAATGGCGCTGATCGAAAGCCGCGCCGCGAGCGACGATCGCCGCCAGCGGCTCTTGCGCCTCACGCTCGAAGGCGAGCGCCTCGAGCGCGCGCTGAGCGGCGCGCAACGCAAGAAGATGGCCGCGGTCTTCGAGCGCCTCGGCCCGGAAGCGGAGCGCGGCTGGCGCGCGGTGATGGCGAAGATCGCGGAGCGCTAACTCCGACTTCATCGCTTCTGTTTACTTTGCAGTAGCGGGAAAACCGCAGGAGAACGCATGCAGCGTGCCAAATAAATCGGACTTTGGCCGACCGATTTGGCGTTGACGCTTTTCGCGCCGGACTCAACCTGGGGAGAACGCGCGGAGCGGCCCGGGATTTACCCGGCTTTGTCCAACTCGCGCTGGAGGCTCGTTTTCGATGTCGCCATGGGTCGTGCTGTCGCGTTGGCCCGCGGTTCCGTATTGGATCGTGCTGGGGATAGTGCTCAATTTCGCGCTGCTGCAATTGAGCGGGCTGCTCGGCCTGCTCGCCGGCGATCACGAAGCCGACGCAGACGGCGACCTCGACGCAGATGCGGATGCGGATGCGGATGCGGATGCGGATGCAGACGCGGACGGCGATGCGGACGCGGACGACTCCGACTCGGGGTCCGCGCACGCTTTTCTTTCCAGCGCGCTCGCCGGGCTCGGCGTCGGGCGAGTGCCGCTGAGCGTGATCTGGCAGAGCTTCGCGCTCGCGTTCGGTTTCACCGGCCTGAGCCTCGAGGTCTTGCTGAGTGATTGGGTCGTCGGCTGGCCATCGTTCCTGCTCGCGCTCGGCCCTGCGCTGTGCGTCGGCTATTTTGCGACGCGCGCGCTCAGCGGCGTGCTCGGGCGCGCGCTCGAGCCGCGCCTGGCCACCTCGCGCGAAGAGCTCGCCGGCCAGATCGGCGTGGTGATTTCCTCGCGTGTCGACCAAGAGTTCGGTGAAATCAAGATCACCGACCGCTCGGGCCACGTCGTACGCGTGATCTGCAGGAGCGCAGGCGGCGTGATTCCTCAAGGGCACGAGGTGGTCGTGCTCGAAAGCGGCGACGGTCGCGTGCTGGTCGATGCGTTCGACGGCGCGTCGATCCATCCGTAGAACCGCGCGCTGGCGAGCGCGCTCGAGCCTCCAGCCAACCTTCGCTGACCGGCGACACGAATGGTTCGTGAAGCCGGGCGCACGTATGCGTCCGTGTATTTCCAGAAAGGGAGAAGTCATGTCCAGTCTGCTCGAAAGCCCACAGTTTTTGATCATCGCGGCCGGTGTCGCGCTCGGCGTGTTCTTGCTGACGGTGCTGGCCGTCACCGTGGCTCGCTTCTACCGCCGCTGCGGCGCCGACGAGGCGCTGGTGCGCACGGGCGCGGGCGGCAACAAGGTCGTGATCGGCGGCGGTATTTTCGTGTACCCCGTGCTGCACCAGCTGATGCGCGTATCACTGCGTTCAATCAAGTTGATCGTGGAGCGTAGCGAGCGCAACGCGCTCGTGACACGCGACAAGATCAAGGCGAACGTCACGACCGAGCTCTACGTCAAGGTCGAGCCGCTGGTCGAGGACGTGCTGGCCGCGGCCCGCTCGTTCGGTGAGCGCAGCCTGGACGAGCAGGCGATCGGCAACCTGATCGAAGGCAAGCTGACCGACGCGCTCCGCTCGGTGGCGGCCAATCAGACCTTCATGGATCTGCACAGCCAGCGCAAGCAGTTCGCCGAGAGCATTCAGAGCGCGCTCGCCGAAGAGCTCAAGAAGAACGGTCTAACCCTGGAAAACGTGTCGATCACCGGCTTTGCCATGGTCAGCGTCACCGAGCTCGACGGCCGCGACGTGTTCGACGCGGAAGGTTTGCGCGCGATCACCGAGAGCGTGCAGACCAACGCCGAGAAGACCAACCAGATCCAGCGCGAAAAGGAGCTCGCGATCCGCGTGCAGAACGTGGAAGCCAAGAAGCGCACGCTGACGCTCGAACAGGAGCAAGCCCAGGCGGAAGCCGACCAGCAGCGCCAGGTCGCCGAATACGCGGCCACGCAGAAGGCGGAGACCACCAAGGCCGTGCTCGAGCAGGAGCGCCAGATCGGGCTCGCGCAATACGACAAGCAGCGCGCGACCGAGACCGCGCGCATCGTGCAGGAGCAGGCGATCGCCGTGGCGCAGGCCACGCGCGTGGGCGCCGAACGCGAGGCGCAGATCGCCGCCGAGCGTCTGCAACAGGCCGCCGAAATTCAGAAGCAGCGCGAAATCGAGGCTGCCAGCATCGAGAAGGAGAAAATCGTGCAAGCCGCCGAAATCGAGAAGCGGAAGGAGATCGAGACCGCGCTCGTGCGTAAGCAAATCGCGATCGTCGAGACCGAAGAAGCCGCGGCGCGCGCAGCCGCCCAGAAGGCGCTCGCGCAAGCCGAGGAAGAGGGCGCTCGCCAGCAGATCGTGACGGTGGAGCTGACCGCGCGCGCCAACCGCGAGAAGGAAATCGCGATCATCAAGGCCGAGGAGCAAGCCGAGCAGGCGCGCATCGCGGCCGAGCGTGAAGCGGCGCGCATCCGTCTGGCGGCTGAAGCGGACGCCGAAGCGCGACGAATTGGCGCAGAAGCCGAAGCGCGAGCGATCGTCGCGGTCGCGGAAGCCACGCGCGCCCGCGGTGAAGCCGAGGCCGAGGTCAAGCGCAAGGCCGCCGAAGCCGAGAACGCCACCTCGCTCAAGGTGCTGCTCCGCGACGTGACGCTCAAGGCGCTCGACGTGTTGCCCGAGGTCACCGAGCAGCTGATGAGGCCTGCGCACGCCATCAAGGAGATCAAGGTGATGCAGCTGCAAGGTGGCGGTGGTGGGAGCGGCAGCGGGCCGCTCGGAGTGTCGTCTCCGATCTTGAAAACGATCCTCGAGGCCGGCGCCGCTTACCCGCTGTTCAAGGAGCTGCTCGGCTTCGCCGAAAAGGACGGAGGCTTGCCTGCGTCGGCGCGCGCGCTGTTCGACAAGCTCCCGCCGGAGCTGAAGAGCGCGGCGCTGGCCGAGCCCGAGCTCGCCAAGCTGATCGAGGTACCTGCCACCGAGCTCATCCCCGAGCCGGAAGAGCCTCCGCGCGCCGCTGAGTGAGAAGGAGCCCGCCATGACCAATGAGCTCCAAAAAGGCGACGCTTACGAAGCAAGCAAGAGCGCCCTGCGCGCTCTTGCCGTGCGCGACCCGCTCGATTCGCTGGCCAGCGTCGTGCTCGGCGGCTCGTACCTGTTCTACCTGGCCGAGCGCGGCAAAAACCCGAAGGTGAGGAGCTACTACGACGCGCTGCTCTTCATCTCCACCTGCCTGTCCGTAGGCTACGCGGACGTCTTCGCCAAAACCAACGCGGGCAAGGCGATCGCCTCGTTCGTGATGACCTTCGGCCCGAGCCTCTCGGCGCGCGCGCTCGACCCGCCGAGCCGCACGCCGCCGTAGAGCTGCTCGGGGGAATCCGCCTGCGCCGGCGGCGCGCTCGTGCTAGCTCCGCACGCTGAATGGCGAAGCGTTCCAAGGCGCAGGCGGCCGACGCTTTCGTGCTCGAGCTCGCTCGGGCCGCGGACGATCCGAGCAGCGAGGCTTTCGGTCGCCTGCTTCGCGAAGGGCTCGCGCACGCGCACTGGATGGCGGTGGAGCAGGCCGCCAAGCTCGTGGGGCGCCATCAGCTCTACGATTACGCCGGAGAGCTCGCTGCCATCTGGGATCGCTTTTGTGAGAACGGCGCGAAGGTCGACCCCGGCTGTCATGCCAAGGGCGCCGCGCTCACCGCGCTCGATCAGCTCGAACGCCTGGATTCGGAGCCGTTTTTGAAGGCCGTACGCTACGTACAGCTCGAGCCGGTGATGGGCGGCAGCGCGGACACGGCGGGCGGCGTGCGCGAGCGCGCGACGTTCGCGCTATTGCGCCAGTGTCACGCGGACGCGCTGCTCTACGCCGCGGAACGGCTCGCCGACGCGGAGCTCCCCGTGCGCCTGGGCGTGGCGGAGGCGCTCGGCACCTACGGCAACCCCGGCGCCGCCAGCCTACTCGTGCACAGGCTGGTGAGCGGCGACGAGCCCGACGTGCTGCTGGCTTGCGCGAGCTCCGCGCTGCGGCTCGAGCCCGAGTTCCTGACGCCGCTCCTGCGCGGCTGGCTTGCCGGGCGCGACGACGCTCGCCGCGAGATCGCCGCGCTGGCCTTCGGTCAAAGCAAGCGCCCGGAGCACACTGAGCTCTTGATCGAGTGGTGTGAAGAGCTCGGCTTCGAACGCGAGATCGAGCTCGCCGCGCGCGCTCTCGGCATGCAGCGCAGCGAGCGCGCCCGTCAATACCTGCTCGGCTTGGTGGCGGGCGAGAGCGTCGCCAAGGCGCACTCTGCCGCGCGCACGCTCGCGGAGCACCGCTACGATCCGCTGGTCGAGCGCGGTTTGCGCGAGGCCGCTGCCAAGAGCCTGGACGCGCGCCTGAAGAGGCTCGTCGAGCAGCTGCTGGCGGCGCGCTGAAGCGGCCCGAAATACGTCAGAATTGCAATTCGCGTTGCGTCCGGGCGAGCCGCAGATTGCATTAGAGACGAATTGGGACTGGTCAGTTGCTCGAGCAGCGCGCAAAATCCGAGATGGCGGCATGCTCTTCCCGGATCGATTCTTCTGGGCTCTCGTCCCTGCGCTCGTGCTCGCGAGCGCGTGCGGAAGCCGTCAGAGCGGGACGCAGACCGGCGACGAGGGCGACGTGCCCACGCCGAGCGGCATCTGTCCCGGCAGCTGCGACGCCGGCCTGAGCTGCTGCGCGAAGAGCTGCGTCTCGCTCGAAACGGACAATCAGAACTGCGGCGGCTGCGGCAAGCCGTGCGCCGCCGGACAATATTGCAAGCGCTCGGTGTGCACGCCGATCCCGTGCGAGGCGAGCTGCGCGAGCGGAGCGGAGTGCTGCGGCAGCGCTTGCTGCTCGGGTGTGGAGCTCTGTTGCGACGACGAGACGAACACCGGTCCGACCTGCCGCGAGCCCACGCTCATGGGCGTGTGCCCCGGGCTCTGAGGTTACTTCTCACCCGGTTCGTCCCACTCGAACAGCTGCACCGTGAACAGGCCCGCTCCCTCGGACGGCTCCGAGCGCGCGATGATCGCTCTCACCTCCCGGAAGCATTGCTGCAAGAGCTCGCGGATACGCGCGAAATCCGCGTGCGACGCGGAAAAGACGTTGTAAGCGTATAGATCGCGCGCGCCCGGCGCGAGCAGCCGCTCCGCGCCCACTCCGGCCCAGTGGCGGCGGAGCGCTTGCGATGCGCCGGGACGCCCGCGCGTGTCGATCGTGAGCGCGCGCTGCACGCGATGCTTGCCGTCGCGCCGCGCGATCAAGCCCGCCCGCACCAGCGCGGCCAGCGCTCGCTCGCACGCCGCCTCGCTGAGCCGCAGCCTTCTCGCCAAAAATTCCGAGCTCCCGAGCTTGCTCGCGAGGTACGCGTCGGTCTCGAGCAGCGCCAGGACCGCGCTGGTCCAGGGATCCGAAAAAGCCAGCGCCCGTGACGCCTCGAGCTTGTCGTGCACGCGCGCGGCAATCGGCGCACGCTCGATCTGGATCAAGGCCGCGATCAGATCCGTGAGCCGATCGGTCGTAACCTCCACCAGCGTGAAGAAATCGCGCAGACTCACGCCGCTCTTGGCGCTGAAAATGCGGGAAAGCTTGAAGGTCGAAATCCCGGAACGGGCGGCGATCTCCGTGGCGCGCATACGCGCACGGTGCGCGCGTAGCCAGGCCGCCACGCTCGCCTGCGCCACAGTCAGACGCTTACCCTTGCCGCTCTGCTCGATGAGCTTCGCGCTATCGCGATGGAACGCGTCGAAGCTCGCCGCGAGATCGATGCCGGCGCGCGCGCATACGGACAACGCGGTGGCGGCGGTCGGCACGCGCCGCCCCGACTCCCACTCCGCCGCCACGTTGCTCGCGAAGCCGACACGCCGCGAGAACGCCACCTGCGAGCGATCGCCCCGCACCGCACGCATGAATTCCCGCGTCAGATCTTCCACGTACGAGCGATCTTAGACCCTGCATCGGCCCCGGCGTAGCGCGAGCAACGCGAGCGCCCCGAGCAGCCCGAAATGCCCGCTGCTTTCGCCGCTGGAGCCGAGCCGGCAGCCACAGCCCGCGCTGGCTCGACAATCCGGGCAGATGCCCGGCGCAGGCTCGCCTGCGTCCGCCGGCGGCTCTCCTGCGTCCGAACCCGCGTCGTCGCCGAGTCCGCCGTCTCCTCCCGGTTCGCACAGGTGCGCCGGAGAGCAGCGCGCGCCGGCCGCACACTCGGCGTTCGATTCGCACGACGTGGCGCAACCGTTTCCACTGCACGCGAAGGGCGCGCAACCGACGCTGCTCTGAAGGCACGTGTGCCCGCCGTTGCAGAGCAGGCCCGCGACGACGCCGTTTTCACAAACGGCGTCGCCGCACACACGGCCCTTGGGCGAGATCGCGCGGCACGCGCCCTGGCCGTCGCACATCCCGTCGTGATCGCAGGTCTCGGCCGGATCGGCGGCGCAAAAGTCATGCGGATCGGTGCCTGCCAGGACCGGGGCACATACACCCTCTGCCGCGCCGGTCAACGCGGCTCTGCAGGCTCGGCAGCCTGCGCAGTCCGCCGGCAAGGTGTCGCAGCACACGCCCTCGAAACAACGATCGCCGGAATTGCCGCCCGCACACACGCGACAACCCTGATTCAGGCAATCGGCACCCGCGCCGGAGTCGCACGCGCTGCCGGGCGCCTTGCGCGGTTGGCAGCTGCCGTCGGCCGCGCAGTAAAGCGTGTCGAGCGGGCACTGCGCATCGTCCGTGCACGATGCACAGTCGCCGCTCGAGCCGTTGCACACCGAACCACCCTGACACTTGCCGGGCTGCCCGCGCTCGAGCGTCCGGCACACGCCGTCTTGAAGCGCGCCCGCTGCGACCGAGCACGCCTGGCAGCCGCCGGCGCAGGCCGAATTACAACAAACGCCGTCCGCACAGATCAGCAGATCCTCGCACACACGGCAGCCGTCGTCGTGACAGCCCACTCCGGCCTGCGTGCTGCACGGCGCACCCCTGACCGCGCGCGGCAAGCACAGGCCGAGCGCGCCGCAGTAGGACGAGTCGGGACAATCCGCGTCGCGCGCGCAGGGCAAGTTCGCCTCGAACACCGCGAACTGCTGCTTGTTGCCCTCGTAATATGGATCGTGAGCGAACCCGATCGCGAGCACGTTGCCCGACACGGATACGGAGCGCGGCGCGAACGTGGACGATGACACGTCACTTGCGCCGATACCGCGCTCTTCGGGCCACTCACTGCCGTGACGCTCGTACACGCGAACGCCGAAAAAGCCGATCACTGCCGTATCTCCGGACAGGGACAGCGAGCCGCCGCTCGCCGACTCGATCAGAGCGCCCTGCTGCCAGCTGCTCGGTCCACGCTCGTACGTCACGCCGTTCACCAAGGCGCGATCTGCAGAGAGCGCGATCCGCGGAGGATTCGCAGGCGTGAGCTGCTGATCGTAGCCCCAGACGCCATTCGACCGCGCGTAGGCGTGCACCGAATCCGACCCCGCAACGAGCGCCCGCTCCCCCGACAGCGCCACGCGCACGCCGAAGTGCCCGATCGTCGTGTTCGTGAGCTTTTGCTCGGCCCACGTACTGCCGCTACGCTGGTACACGTAGACCGCTCCGACACCGAGCCCGCCGGTCTGCCCTGCCTCGCCTGCCGAGCCCGCGCCAACCAGCGCCGTATCGCCTTCGAGGGCAACCGAAAACCCGAATAGAGCGTGCGCCGCGCCGTCGCTCGCATGAAGCTTGGTCTGCAGCGACCAGACACCGCCCGTGCGCACGAACACGTACGCGGCGCCTTGGCCGTTGTTCGAGCCCGGGGCGCCGAGCAACGCCGTATCCCCGGAGAGCGCCAGGCTGTTGCCCATCTGGTCCGCAATCTCGTCGGAATCGAGCTGCTGCTCGAGCGCCCAACCGAGCCCGGCGCGCACGTAGGTGTATCCCGCGGCGTAGCCGCTCGCCTGCCAATTGGGCGCACCGACCAAGATTCGGTCGGACGAAGCCGAAACGGCCTCACCAAAATTGTCGACCAGCGCGTCGTGCGTGAACAGGGCGGTGCGCACCCAATTCTTGCTCAGCACGAGCGGCGTGCGCGTGGCGGCAGTGTCTTCCGGCGCGCGCGCCTCTTGGCTGCACCCGAGCGTGAGCGCCAGAGCCGCTCCGCACGCCAATGTCCGAACGAGGCCCCGAATCTGCATGCAAGGTTCGACACTAGCATCGATGGACCGGCGCACCCATGGGACACCGAGTTTTCGATGTATGTCCGACACCGTGCGCCGTTATTTGAAGTCGAAGCTCACGGCGGGATCAGGCAGCCCTGACACGAGAAGCGCTGCTCGACCTTGTCGAACGCGCAATGCTCGTCCGATTTGCAGTCGGAGTCGTCCAGGCAGCCGTCGCGCGCGGAGTGGCAGAAGTAGCCGTGGCCGCAGCTGTCACCGCAGGCGGCGCCGGGCTCGGGCGGGTCGCAGTAGGCGGCGCTCAGGCAGGTGCAGCCGCCGCCGAGCAGACTGGGCGAGCAATAGCCGCCTTCGCCGCAGTCGGCGTCGACCCGGCAGTTGCCGGCGCTGTCGCAGTAGTTGGCGCCGGGAGAGCTCGCGTCGGCGCGGCACACGCAGGCTTGCCCCGGGCACTCGGCGTCGGAGTAGCAATCGTCGTATTGGCAAGCGCTCACGCACGCAAAGTGCGGACCGAACACGCAGCGCCCGTTGTTCGATCCCGGGCATTCGCTGTCGAGCAGGCACTCGGTGAACGCGTCGGCTTCGCTGCAGCCGGCCTTGGGCGTGGTGGAAACGGCAGAGCGCTGCGAGGGACACAGCGAGCCGCTCGGACGATGCTGGTCGGGCTCGCGCGCGCTGGCGGATGCGCCCGGCGAACCGCTCGGCGCGCGATGTGAGCTCTTGCCCGCGCACGCGAGCGCGCCCCCGAGCGCGATGCAAGCGATCGTATAGTGCCTCACGGAAAGCCAGACATTCTAGCACGGATCGTCGACTCCCAGATGAAAGGCGGTTACGCTCGTCGGCCCCGCCGCACGCACGCGCCGCGGGCTCACCCACTCATGAGCCTGAACGATCGAGAGAGCCGGTTGCGCGCGCTGTCCGACGCGATGCGTGCCTTCGCGGAGGCCACCGCGGACTACCAAAAGCTGCTCGGTATCGTCGCCGAGCGTATGAGCTCGCTGATCGGCGAGGGCTGCATGGTGTTCGTGCTCTCCGACGATCAAAAGCAGCTCTTGCCCGCGTCGATCTACTTTCAGGACGCCAGCGACCAGGCCAAAGCCGAGCAGATGTTGAAAGGCGCCCCCATCGAGGTCGACGGCGGCACGCTCGGCGGCTGGGTCGTGCGCACCGGCAAGGCCAAGCGCTTTCCGCGCCTCGATCCGGCCACGGTGGCGCGTGAGCTCTCGCCCGGCTACGCCGAGGTCGCCTCGCGCATGGGCGTGCGCAGCCTGATGTCGCTGCCGCTCCAGATCCGCGGCCGCGTGATCGGCATCTTTTCGTTGATGCGCGTCAAGGAGTCGAGCCCGCCGTTCGACGAAGAGGACGAGGGCGTCGCCCTCAACCTGGCCGAGCACGCCGCGCTCGCGATCTCCAACGCGCAGCTGCTCGAGTCCCTGCAGCGCGAGCTGGTCGAGCGCGAGCGCGCGGAAGAAGAAGCCGGCCGCTTCATCGCGCTGATTCAACACAGCGGCCAGTTCATCGCCATGGCGTCGCTCGACGGCTCGATCCTGTTCGTCAACGAGCCGGGGCGCAGGTTGCTCGGCCTCGGGCCGGATCAGGACCTTTCCCAGCTGCGCCTCAAGGACTTTCACACCGAGGACGGCATGAAGCGCGCCTCGATCATCCGCGAAAAGGGCCGCTGGGAGGGCCAGGGTCAGCTGCGGCACTTCATCACCGGGGAGTTGATCGACACGCAGGTGAGCTCGTTTCTGGTGCGCGACACGCGCGGTGAGCCCTTCTGCTACGCGACCGTGCAGCACGACATGCGCGAGACCAGGCGGCTCGAAGCGCAGCTCAAGCAAGCCCAGAAGATGGAAGCGATCGGCACGCTGGCCGGAGCAATCGCGCACGATTTCAACAACGTGCTCGGCGCAATCCTGGGCAACGTGGAGCTCGCGCGCATGGAGCTCGGGCAAAAATCGGGCGTGGTGGTCGAGAGCCTCGACGAGATCGGCAAGGCCGGGCGCCGCGCCAAGACGCTGATCCGCCAAATTCTCTCGTTCAGCCGCCAGCGCGAGACAGCCAAGCGCGTGATCCGCCTCGCGGACGTGGTGCTCGAGGTGCGCGGCCTGCTGCGCTCCACGCTGCCCGCCAACGTGACGGTCGTCACCGCGTTCAGTGACGGCGCGCCCAACGTGCTGGCCGACACCACCGAAATTCACCAGGTCGTGCTCAACCTCTGCACCAACGCCTGGCATGCCATGGAGGGCCGCGGAGGCCGCTTGGAAATCGCGCTCGACGCCGTCGCGCTCGAGGCGGACGCGAGCCCCTTGCCGCCCGGCCGTTACGCGCGTTTGACGGTCAAGGACGACGGCTGCGGCATGGATGCGGCCACGGTCGAGCGCATCTTCGATCCGTTCTTCACGACCAAAGCGCCCGGCGTGGGCACCGGGCTCGGACTGTCGGTCGTGCACGGCATCATCAAGGACCACGCCGGGACGATCAACGTCAGGAGCAAGCTCGGGGAAGGCTCCAGCTTCGAGGTGCTGCTACCGGAAGTGAGCCGGCCGGTCGACGTCCTCCCCCCGGAGACGCGCGAGCTCCCCCGCGGCCAGGGCCAGCGCGTTCTCTACCTGGACGACGAGGAGCCGCTGGTCAAGCTCACCACCCGCCTGCTCACGCGCCTGGGGTTCCGGGTGACCGGCTTCACGCGCGCGGACGAGGCGCTCGAGGCCGTGCGGCTCGCGCCGAACGAGTTCGATCTGGTGCTCACGGATTTCAACATGCCGGGCATCTCCGGGCTGCAGGTCGCCAAATTGCTCACGGCGATCCGCCCGGATCTACCGGTGCTGCTCGTCTCCGGCTACGTCAGCGACGAGCTCAAGGAGAACGCAGCCCAGGCCGGTGTTCGGCAAGTGATCTACAAGCCGAACACCGTCGAGGAGCTGTGCGATGCCGTGCACCGCTTCGTGCAAGCGGGAGCTACGGCGACGTCCAGTGAAACACGACCTTGAGCGGATCGTGATCGCTGAGGGACATACCTGCGCTGTCCACGAACTTCGCAGCTTCGAACTGGCGGCTCGTGGGCGTGAGCGTCAGCTTGTCGCTGCTCCGGAAAGTGGCGCGATCGAGCCGCGTGGCGTCCGTGCCGCAGTCGAGCACGGCGCACGTGTCGGTCAGGCCGGTGGACGTCAAAAAGTCCGTCCAGACTTGAGCTTCCGCGGCGCGCAGGTTGGTATCACCCGCCAGGATGATGGCGTTGCCCGCGGAGTGCTGGTTGATGAACGCGGCCAGCTCCTGGAAATCGAGCGCGCGAACCGCGAGATCTTGAGGCGTGTCGGCCGCCTCGCCGTGTAAATCGTAGACGTCGACCGTCACGCCGTTCGCGAGCGAATGCGAGGCGACGTCGAAACCCTTGAACGCCAAGCAATCCGCCTCGCCCTGGGCGGGGTCGCCGTTCATGCCGTTGCATTGGGTCCAGGACACGTGCGTCATGTCGCCGAACGGAAATTGGAAAATTCGTTCAAGCCGTCGCTGACCAGCGCGCTCGAGCGAGCCGAGTTCGTCCCGAGCGGGAGCGGCAGCGGCGTGGACTTGAACGGGTGGTGGTCATCGGCCGCGAGCAGATTGTGATACACGGCGTAGCTCATGCCGTTGAACGTCAGGTCGATCGGCGAAAACCAATCTTCCTGCACGAGCACCAAGTCGTAGTCGTTGATGAGCTTGCTGATCTGCGGCATGCGCAGTTCCGGATTCGGCGTCGTGTTGAGCGCCTTGGGTAGGCCCGCCACGTTGTACGTGAGCAAGCTGAAATCCCCCGACGTTGCGTTCCCCGCGTCCGGCTCGTCCTTGTCCTTTTTGAGCATGCAACCGCTGCTCGCCAGGATGAATCCCCAAATAATCGTATGCTTCACCAAGTGCCTCACCATGAGGTCCTCCTTCCCACGAGCAAAGTATACGACACGAACCGCCCGCAGGTTCCACTTTCAGTGGGGCGAGCGGTCTGCGACCCGGGCGATTTGAATAAAGAGCGCGAGGCATTTCAGGGGCGATGCGGCGCGCCGCGAGCCGTGCTACAGGACAACTGCAAAGTCGGGAGCGAGGCGAGTTTCATGGTGGAGCGAGTGACGGTTCGAGTGCGTCGTATCGGTCGTGTCGGTGTCTTGGCTGCCAGCCCCGCGCTCGCGCTGGCCGCTTTTTTGGCCGCGCCGTGCGCGCACGCTCTGCCCATCATCCTCCGCACTTATCCGGGAGCTGCGCCCTGCGCCGGCACGTTGCAAGCTTGCATCGACGGCGCCGGCTCGGGTGACGTGATCCAGATCGCGAGCTCGACACTGATCGAAGAAGATTTGACGATCGCCAAGTCGATCACGCTCACCGCGGCGGACGGCTTCACGCCCGAGCTCGGCGGCGAGCTCACGCCGCGCGCTCTGCACCCGCGGCAGATCAACGTGCAGCAGGCGAGCAACGGAGCCGCCACGCACGTCGTTTTCTCGAAGCTGACGCTGGACGCGGACGTGAACGTGGCCTTTTCCGCGGGCTCCGGCCACTCCTTTACCTTCGATCACTCGAAGATCGAGCGCTATTACGCGAGCGCTGATCTGGCCACCGCGCTCGCCAACTTCCCGGGCACCACGCCGCTCGATTTTTGCGAGAACGCGCTGCTCACGGTGGTCGCGAGCGTGCCCGCTTCCGTGCTCGTGCAGGACAGCACGTTCATTGCGTCCGGCGGCAATCTGGCGCTGCAGGCGCAGGGCGCCGCGGCGGATGCCATTCGCTTCGACGTGCTGCGCAATCGCTTCATCGGCGCCGAGTGCTGCGGCGGTGAATTCCAATCGACGATTCTGCTCGACCTCGAGAGCGGCGCGGTCGAGAGCCACGTGACCGACAACCTGACGCACCGGCGCACGAGCGGCTCCACCTCCTTCAGCGTCGGCGTCGTGGACTTTTCGGCGGAGGGCAAGGCCACCGGCAACGCGTACCTCGACAACAACACCTTCGACGACGGCGCCGAACCGGGTAACACGCTGGACGGCGCCGGCACCGGCGCGCCCGACGTACGCGCCGAGGGTACGTCGTACGGCCTTTACGTCTCCATCTCGCAGCCGGGCATGCTGCACCTGTCGAACAACGTCTTTTCCAGTCTCCAGGGGGATTTCCTCAATGACCCGATGGGGCTAGTAGAGCTCAAGAACAACGACTTTTTCGCGATCAACAACAGCTATTGGGACAAGCAAGCGAGCGCGGCTCAGCAGCTGTCGGTCGATCCAGGCTTCGTGAGCTACACCAAGGATTTTCACCTGAAGAGCGATTCGCTGCTGGTGAACGCGGGCTTCGATTCGCCGGCGGGTGGCTTGTCGGACACGGACCTCGACGAGAACGCGCGCCTGGTCGGCGCGCATGTCGACATTGGAGCATACGAGTTTGCGCCGAGTGGCGGCGCGGGGGGCGCAGGCGGCGGGTCCGGGGATGCGGGCATGAGCGGTGTCGGGGGCGGGAGCGCAGGCGGGAGCGGGAGCGGGGCCGGCGGCGGGAGCGGCACCGGAGGCGGGAGCGGCGGTGCGGGCGTGAGCGGGAGCGGAAGCGGCGCAGCTGGCGTCAGTGGAAGCGGCGGCGGAAGCGGAGATGCGGGCCGGAGCGGAAGCGGGGGCTCGGGCGGAATCAGCGGAGATGCGGGGCGGAGCGGAAGCGGCGGCGTGAGTGCCGGTGCAGCGGGCAAGAGTGGCAGCGGGGGCTCGGGTGGCAGCCACGCGGGCAGCGCGGGCTCGAGCGCGGGTAGCGCAGGCTCGAGTGCCGGTACCGGCGCCAGCTCGGGGAGCTCTGGGTCGGACGACGGCGGCGGCTGCTCACTCACGACAGGGCGCACCGCTCCGGGCGGATTCGCATGGAGCTTGGCGCTCTTGGCGGCCCTGGGCCTGCGCGCTAGGGCGCGGCGAAACGCCCGAAAAGATCGCTAGCCAGCGTGCCGTCACCGACGGCGCCGATGAAATTGCCCGCGCCGTCCTGCGGATCGCCGCCGCTGAGCGCGGGGCTGCCGGCGAGCGGCGTGTAGCTCGTGCGCAGCGCGGCCAGCATCTGTGAGACGGTGACGGTTCCCGCGCGGATCGCGTCGTCCGTGTAGGGGAAGCAATTGCCGAAGGCGGGGAGCGCGGGTGCGACCTGCTGATCGACGGCGCCGCCGGGGGTCGCGTCGTTCAGCGCGAAGCCCGCGTCCTGCCGGAGCACCAGCCCGCTGACGGTGACGCCGTAGTTCCGGACAGGATCCTCGCCCTGGTTGTCGAACAGGTTGTAGTCCGCGTAGTCGAGCCGCACGGGCGGAGGGTTCGTGCCTTCCACGTTCCCAGGGCGAATCGCAGCGTCCCCGGCGTTGGCCTTGAACATGAAATTGGCGATCAGGTTGCTGCGCAGGCTGGCGAGCATCGAACCGCTCTCGATCGAGACCGCGGGCCCGCCGAAGAGCACCGCATTGCCTCCGCCGTCGAGCGTGTTGTTGAAGATCTCGATCCCACCCGAGCGATCGTTGACGAGCTGGATGCCGCCCTGCACGGCCGAGCCGTCCATCGCCGGCTGGCACATCGCCATCAGGTTGTGGTGAAGGCGCGTGTTTGCGAAGGGCTGCTGCAAAAACGCGAGATTGTCGGCGTCGAGCACGGCGTTGTAACGGAATTCTCCGCCGAAGCCGCGCACGACCCAGGTGCCGCGCCGGAGTACGTTGTGCTCGACGAGCGCGTCGCTCACGGAATAGTCCGTGTCGATGCACGATTCGTCGCCCGCGTCGGCCAGATGCTCGTCGTGCACGTAGTTGCCGCGCAGCACGAGCCCGCTGCCCCCGATCGAGACGCCCGCGCGCAGGCCGATCAACAGGTTGCTGTCGGCGTCGATCTCCCCGCCCACGAGCCAGTTGGGCGATTCGAAGCGCACAGCGCCGCGGTAGACGCGATTCCCCTGGAACAACTTGGGCGCCGTGCTCGGCCCGCGCGCGTAAAAAGCGGGCGTGGAATCGAACGGTCCGAGCGTAATCGCCGAGTCCGCGAAGATCACGTTGTCGCGGAAGGTGGCAGGCGTGTCCCCCGCGCTCCAGAACGTGATCTCGCCGCTCGCGTGGAACGTCGAGCGCTCGATCACCAGCGAACCGGGATCGCCGAGCTCGACGTCGATGGCCGGGTTCTGCGCGCTGCCGAGCGCGTAGAAATCGCAGTCGTGGATCCAGAGCTTGCCGGTGAACGTGCCGTCGCTGGTGATGCCGTAGCCGTTGCCGTTGATCCGGCAGGGCGCGCCGCCTCCGCCGATCTCGACCGGATCGGGCCCGCTCAGCACCCAGTCCTTGGGCAGCGTGATGCCCGGACCGCCGCCCGAGCCACCCGGCCCGTTGCCACCGCCCAGCCAATAGTCGCCGCCGCTGCAGCCGAGCTCCGCCGCGCAAATGAGCGCGAGCGCGAGGCTTGGGCGAACGGCGAACGGTGAGCGGCGCATGTGGGTGCGGTCGGGCTATTGTAGCCCGAGTCGATGCTGGCCAGCCGATTCCGGATCGCGGCGTGCGCGCTGCTCGTGGCGAGCCGCGTTCATGCGGAGGACGTCAGGCCGGTCGAGCTCGACTTTCGCGCTCACGCGGGCTGTCCGGACGAGCAGGACTTCCTGCGCGAGCTCACGGCGCGCACACACCTCGCGCGCCGTGCTCAGGCCGGCGACGACGCGCTGCCCGTGCGCGTGCGGATCGAAGAGGTCCCCGGCGGCAGCCGCGGCCAGCTCGTGCTCGGCCAAGACAGCGGCGCCACCAAGCGCGAAGTGTCCGCCGCGCATTGCGAGCAAGTGGTAGCCGCGCTCGCGCTGATGACCGCACTCGCGATCGATCCCGACGCGATCGCCAGCGCCGAGCTGCCCGCCGCAAAGCCACCCGAACCCGCACCGCCGCCGCCGCACGAGCCCGCACCGCCTCCAGCGCCGCCGCTGCCTCCGGCCGCGCCCAGCCTGCGCACGCGCTGGAGCGCGGGTGTCTCGCTCGAGTTGCTCGACAGCGTGTCACCCGATCCGCAACCGAGCATCAGGCCTTTCCTGGGTTTGGATCGCGAACGCTCGCGCGCGTTCGGCTACGGCATTCGCCTTTCCGCCGCGCGCGCGCATGGCCGCGTGGCTCGCGCGGACGGCGCGGGGGAGTTTGGGCTCTCGAGCGGCCGGCTCGAAGCGTGCCCGCTGCACGTCCCAGCCTGGGACGCGCTCTGGTTCTCCGCATGCGCGGCGTTCGAGGCAGGACAGCTTCGCGCCACCGGTAGCGACGTGAGCCCGGCGCGCAGCCTGAGTCGCCCCTGGTTGGCCCCAGGCGCCACAGGCCGCCTCGAGCTGAGACCGCTCGGCCCGTTGAGCCTGGAAATAGCGGGCGTAGTACTATTTCCACTGTTGCGGGATCGGTTCTATATCCAAGCCGATTCGACGGTGCGGCGTACACCAGCGCTGGTCGGCGGGGGCTCGATCGGAATTTCGGTGCGGTTTCCATGATCCGCTCGGCCTCGGGCGACCATCAGACTGAGATGGAAGCTTCTGAGCTCGAGCTACCCGCCGTGGCTCGGCTCGCGCCCGCACCCCGCGCGCGCGATGCGCGCGTGAACGCGCTCGTACACGCCCATCACGATTTCATCTGGCGGCTCTTGCGCCGGCTCGGTATCCCTGAAAGCAACGTCGACGACGCGACGCAGCAAGTGTTCTGCGTCGCAGCTCGCCGCATCGAGGACATCAGCGCGGGCAGCGAGCGTTCGTTCCTGTTCGGCACGGCCGTGCGCGTGGCCGCCGACAGCCAGCGCAGCTACCACCGCCACGAGCAGCTCGAGGACGCGCTCGACGAGCGCGTCGCCGTCCAGCCGAACCCCGAGGAGCTGCTCGAAACGCGCCGCCGCCGCGAGCTGCTCGATCGCGTGCTCGGTTCTTTGCCGCTCGAGCTGCGCACGGTGCTGGTCTTGTTCGAGCTCGAGCAGCTCGGCAAGAGCGAGGTGGCAGAGCTGCTCGCGATTCCGGAGGGCACCGTCATGTCGAGGCTCCGGCGCGCGCGTGAAGAGTTCAAGGCCTGTGCGCGTCGCATCCTGTTGCGATCCGCACACGGGAAGGTGGAGCCATGAGCGAAGAGACCCCGAGCGATCTGCCGGAATGGACGGAAGAGGAGCGCCTGCTCCTCGCGTCGGCGGATCTGGATCAACCCCCGGAAGACTCCCTACGGCGTACACTGCGCGCCGCGGGCGCGGCCACCGCCGTCGCGGGCGGCGTCGCGGCCACGCACGCCACGGCCTCCGCGCTGCTCGGCAAGGCGGGCGGTTCGTTCGCGATCGTGAAGTGGCTCGCGCTCGCGACGTGCCTGGGCGGCGCGGCGATCGGCCTTCATACCTGGCAAAAGCACCGCATCGCGAGCGAGGCGCCAACTGCGAGTGTCGTGCAAGCGCCCGCGCCTCGCCCGCCCGTGCTCGCGCCAGCGGAAGCGCCGCCCCCATTTGCCAGCAGCGAGCCTGCTCCGAGCCTACCGGCAGCGGAGGAAGCTGCGCCGAGCCCGGATCACCCGAGCCCGCGCCCGGCCGCGCGCAGCACGGCTGCCGCCAGCGCCAGCCAACCGGATCTGACGCGCGACATCGCAGCGCTCGACGCTGCTCGCCAAGCGCTGCGCGCCGGTCGCGCCGCCGAGGCTCTGGCCGCGCTCGATCGCTACGACGCCGAGTTCGGTAAAAATGGCGCGCTACGCGTCGAGGCCAGCGTGCTCCGCATCGAAGCCACCGCTCGCGCCGGCAATCGCGATCGCGCCCAGCGCCTCGCGCGCACCTTCCTAGCGCACAACTCCAAAAGCCCCTACGCGGCGCGCGTCAAGGCAATCCTCGAACAGTAAGCCTCCCCAGAAACAGGGAGCCGCGGAGCCGCGGAGCGCGCGACAAGCCGCTGCCACGCTAGACCCGGTTTATTTTGGGTTGAACGCTATCCGTCGAAGTACGGCGTACGAACGTCGCTCTTCGACGCGCAGTGCGAACCCAAAATCAGAGCCGTATCAAAGCCGTGAATGGCTCTCCGCGGCTCCGCGGCTCCCTGTAATTCGCAATCAGCCTGACTACGGCGTGCCAATGACGTCTAGGGAGCGCTGCGCGCAGCCCTTGACGGTGCCGTCAGCGGTGTTACATACTGAACCATATGGTTCAGTATCAAGCGGCGTTGGACCGCTCTTTTTCGGCGCTTTCGGACGCCACACGCCGGGCAATCTTGCTGCGGCTCGGGCGCTCGGAGGCGTCGGTTTCGGAGCTCGCCAGCGGCTTCGACATGACGCTCACCGGCCTCAAGAAGCACGTGCAGATCCTGGAAGATGCCGGACTGATCGCGACCAAGAAGGTCGGCCGCGTGCGCACCTGCCGCCTCGGCCCGCACAAGCTGGACGACGTCAGCAAGTGGATGACCACCTACAAGAGCATGCTCGAAGAGCGCCTCGATCATCTCGAAGCGTTCCTCGAGCGCACCAAGGACAAACCATGATCATCTCTCCCGCAAAGTTCAGTAAACCCTCGGACCGTGAAATTGCGCTCGAGCGCACGTTCAACGCAGCGCGCGACCGTGTCTGGAAAGCCATGACCGACCCGGAGCTGCTCGCGCAATGGTGGGGGCGAGGTAACCCGCTGGTGATCGAAAAATTCGAATTCGAGCGCGGCGGTCACTGGCGCTTCGTCGAGCACAGCCCGCACGGCGTGCACGGCTTCGAGGGCCGCTACCGTGAAATCAAGGCGCCCGAGCGCATGGTCATGACCTTCGAGTGGGACGGTATGCCCGGCCACGTGATCGTAAATACCATCGAGCTCAAAGACCTCGGCGACGGCCGCACCCTGCTCACCGCCCGCTCCCTCTTCCACACCCATGAAGAGCGCGACGGCATGCTCAACACCGGCATGGAAGCCGGCGCCGAACAAAGCTACCAAGCCCTCGACCGCCTGCTGGCTCGCTGACCACTATTGACGAGGGACAGGGAGCCGCGGAGCCGCGGAGCACTCGACAAGCCACTGCGCACACTAGTGAACGATTTGATTTTGGGTTGAACGCTATCCGTCGATGTGCGGAAATACAAACGTCGTGCTTCGACGCGCAGGGCGAACCCCAAAACCAAGAACCGTATCACAGCCGTGAATGGCTCTCCGCGGCTCCGCGGCTCCCTGTTACCCGCAATCAGCCGCGCTATGGCGTGGCGATGACGTCTAGGGAGGCGACGCTGGTCCAGGCGCGGCCCATGATTTCGCTGAGGGCGATGAAGCGCAGATAGCGGCCGGATTTGGGCGAGAACATCACGCGCGTTTCGTTGCGGGTGTTCGCGAAGGTGCCTTTGGCGACGGGCGTGCCCCAATTGGAGGTCGAGTCACTGACGTAAAATTCGTAGCCGGCGACCATGCCGTGATCGTCCGCGTCCTGCCGCGGCAAATAGCGGAAACCGGACAGCGACTGGCTTACGCCCATGTCGATCTGCACTTCGTGCGGCGGCATGGGCGCGGTCGGCGTGTAAGCGGTGTGCCAGAGCGTGGAGGGCGTATCGTCGAACACGTGCACCGCTTGCCCAGGCTCGCCCTGGGTCTCCTCGCTGTCCGTATAGACGAGCGACCAGTTGGTCTGTGGAACGAAGCCGTCGTCGGCCCACCACTGGCCGGTCGTCAAATTCAGGTTCCACGTGGCGTGGTAGTCCATGGCCAGCGAAGTGCCGCTGGTCACGAGCGGAAGCCAGATGTACTTCGAGCTCACCAGATCCGGATCTTGCCAGCGATCCGCCGCGAACACGTACGTGGTTTTCTTGCTGCCGACGATCGGCAGCACGTAGGTGCTTTGCGTATCGAAGGTCGTGGCGTCGCCCAGGTTCTTGAGCGCGCTCCACGGGCCCTGCATGCTCGTGGCGGTGGCGTATTTGGCTTGATTCGGATCCCAGCCGGTCGCACCCGACGTGATCAGGAAATACGTGCCGTTTTGCTTGAACACCGCGGGCGCCTCGCGATACGCGCCCACGAACAGCGTGCCGATCTGGCTCTGAATGCTCAAGTAGTCGGCGCTGAGGCGATAGACGCCCATGTCCGCGTTGTTGTTGGCCGCGGACAAGAAGTAGGCGGTGCCGTCGTCGTCTTTGAACAGCGTGTCGTCGCGCGACATGTTGCCGTTCGGTTGAAAGGACGTCTGGTAAGTGTACGCGCCGTCCACGGTCTTGCTGGTGAACACGCCCGCCTTGGCTTCGGCGTAGTTCTTTCCAGCACATTGGGATCCTAAGCTTAGAATTCCACGTGGACAAGTTGTCGCG